>Ga0137381_10003573_pt1 | contig 11102 bp, 15 predicted proteins | sample SagtaG_16_FD_104808 | JGI IMG/M metagenome (GOLD analysis project Ga0137381, IMG submission 104808) | Vadose zone soil microbial communities from Sagehorn Ranch, Mendocino, California, USA - Sage2_L_115_16 metaG | ecosystem: Environmental > Terrestrial > Soil > Vadose zone | place: USA... | reverse complement strand
CTGAAGCCCAGGTCCTCCCGGATAGACGGCAGGGCGACATTCACGATCGTCGCGTCGAGGACGATCATCAGCATGCCGACGCAGAGGACGTAGAGCGCCAGCCAATGCCGCCGCTCCGCCGCCGCGATCTCAAGAACGCTGGTCTGCTGCATCTGCTACCTACCTTCTTGCGCGCCGAACCTACGAAGCCGCATCGCGCCAATCCAGGCCGTTGTTGGCCCGGTCCGGATCACGAGTCCCCCTCCAGCCATTCCTCAGAATTTGGACCCGCGAGCCTCGCCTCCCGGACGGTGAGCAAACCGCCGGTTGCGAACAGCTTCCGGCGCGAGTGCCCGCGCCGGAAGCGCGCCGGTAGGCCGGCGGGAACCCAGTTCATGCCTTCACCCTGTACTTGAGGTGCGTGACGCCGGGCGCCTCGACCGCCCGGACCTGCTCAAGCTCGATCTCGGCGCCCCCGAGGTTGTCGAAGAGGCGAGCGCCGTCCCCGAGCAGCACCGGAACGATGTGGAGCTCGAGCTCGTCCAGGAGCCCCGCCGCCAGGTACTGCTGAATGACCTGGGCGCCGCCCCAGAGCCGGACGTCCTGACCGTTCGCGGACTCCTTCGCCCGCTCCAGCGCTCGCTCGATCCCGTCGGTGACGAAGTGGAACGTCGTGCCCCCCGCCATCTCGACCGGCTCGCGCGTGTGATGGGTGAGGATGAACACGTCGTTGTGGTACGGCGGGTCGTCTCCCCACCAACCCTTCCAGTGCTCATCCCCCCAGTCCCCGCCGCCCACGGGCCCGAACATGTTGCGGCCCATCACGCCGGCGCCGACGTTCTCGAGCGTCTCCTTCATGATCGGCGTGCTCTCGTTCACCTCGCCGCCCGGCTTGTCATGCGACCCGCGCCAAGCGGCCAGCGAAACGGCCCAGTCATGCAGTCGCTCCCCACCCTCGCCGAGCGGGTTCTCCTCGCTCTGGTTCGGGCCGGCGACGAATCCGTCTGCCGGGATCGAGATGTGACACCTGAGCTTGCTCATCGCGCCTCCTCAGTAGGCGGCCGCTTGAACCGGGGACATCGACGTATCGAGAACAGTTGCGGACACGGCGTCTACCTTCCGGGTCGTAGTCCACGCAACGTTCCGGCGCCTGGTCATCCCGCTCCTTTCACAGTCCCGGCTTGGCCATCATGTCCCAGGTGGCGACGACGAGCAGCAGCACGATCAGCCCGTACCCCGCGAGCCACCGCCGCAGCTGCCGACGCGCCTCGCTGTCGTCGCCGCGCTCGGCGGCGTGCCTGGCGGCGAGAGCGGTGCGGCTCTGCCAGGCCGCTCCGATCACGAAGGCCGCCGCGAAGAGCGCGACGCCAAGCTGCACCCAGAGCTGGCCAAAGTCCCAGGAGTCCGCGTCGACGACGAGGCCGATGCCGAGCCCGAGCACGGCCAGCGCCGCGGGGGTGAGGACGAACGGCGCCGTCGCACGCAACGTGGCGAAGAAGCGGCCGACGGCGGACGGGTCGGAATCGCGAAGCACGCGGGCCGCGATAACGGCCAGCATGACGCCGCCGCCGACCCAGATCATTGCCGCCAGCACGTGCAGGTAGTGCAGCCAGTCGTAGAGCGTCTGCGTCGCGGCGACGGTCATCACGAAACCGCCTTCACCGGCAGGCGCTGGTCGTCCGAGTGGAACACCGAGCGCGCCCGCCGTCGCTCGGTAGAGCCGGAAGGGCTCTGGCGCAAGCACATCCCTGGCCGCCCATGGCCGAGCGCGTACGCTTGCGACCGTCTCGAGTAGCTCTCGACCGCCACGTCGGCTTCGTCGCGGGCGAGCTGTTCGGCGATGGCCTCTACGTACAGTGCCTCCGCGGCCAGGGCAGCACTGTCGAGTCGAAAATCACAATCGCGACCTCGGGGCGAGCGGCGATATTGCGTGAGTGTCGCGTCTCCGGCGCCGAGGCCCAGAGGAGTTCTCTGTCCGAAGCAGCGGCGACCCAGGGCGGCGACACCCCACGGGCGACCAAGGGCACGCCCGATTCCGCGGGACGCGCCGGTCACGAGTGCGCGTTGCATGCCATCTCCGTTCTCCGCGGTCACTTCAGACGGTTCCTAGGCCGCTAGAAGCCGGCTTCGCATCCCCTGAACTCGCCTCCTTCAAGGCTGCTGGGGCCGGCCGCCCGCGTCAGGCTGGCAAGATGTGCTCTCCGGGGCCTCGCTGGTGATGATGATCAGCAGCGCGGCGGGGACCGGCCCGGGCCAGCGCAAGCGCGTTAGCCGCGGCTTCCACACGCGGCGGCGCCTTGATCACCCCTTCGAGTGCGCCGGCCTGATGACCGGCGAACAGGAATATCGCCGTCGCCGGGGGACGGCGGTTCAGAGGTCATCAGCGGCTCCCTTCCGTGGCACGAGACTAGGGGCGCCTCGTGCCTGCTCGCATCGGCGAAATCGCCGGCATGCGGGGCCCCGTGGGCCCAGGCGCTGCCAGGCTTGCATCGGGAAGGACCGGGCCCATCGCGGCTTGTAATCTTGCTTACACCAATAGGTGAGGTGGAAAGATCATCCCGGCGCCGACCTCGCAGTAGTGATCGCCGAGGAGACGCGGGCCAGACCATCAGATGTCCAGCCCTGGGTCGCCGCGAACGCGCTGATCGGCCTGCACCGCTCGGTCATCGACTACGTCCGGCGCGAAACGCTCACAGGCTCGCCGGACCAGCAGCTCCGACGCCGCGTGCGAGCGCGAAGCGCGTGGACCGAACTCGAGCCGCAGGCGCTCGAGAGCGCGAATTCGCCCTTGCGTCACGACTCCGGCACCTCCGCACCTCCTACAGACCTGCATCCGGCCGCGGACAGTGGCCAGCTTGCCCGCGGCCATGGTATGTGTCAACATCCAATTTCATGACGGCAAGGCAGACCAATTCACCAGGCGGCTTCCCGCCCGATCTCCTCCTCCAGTTGCCGTCCGGCGGTGGTCGCGGCGTGCGGGAGCGCCTCGAACGTGCGTTGCGGGTAGCGATCCAGCAGGAGCGCCTGCGCGGCGGCGCGATGCTGCCTCCCTCCCGTGTGCTCGCCACCGACCTCGGCGTAGCGCGCACCGTTGTCGTCGAGGCGTACAGAAATCTCGCCGTAAACGGCTACCTCGAGACGCGCCGCGGAGGGTGGACGCGGGTGCGCCCGTACACTCAGGGCAAACCGCCTCGCGACGAGCCGCCGCGCGGGTACGAGGATCAGCGGTTCTTCGGCTGGCGCCGGGCGGCCTCACGCGCACAAATCCGGCTTCTCGGCGGACTCCCCGACCCATCGCTCTTCCCGCGCCGCGAGTGGCTTCACCAGTACCGGGCCGTGCTAGCCGAGCTTCCGCAGCCGGCATTGGGATACCCGGACGTCCTCGGTGCGGAACCGCTGCGCCAGGCGCTCGCCGACTACCTCGGTCGCGCGCGCGGAGCCGTCGCTGCACCAGAGAGGATCATCGTCTGCGGGGGTTTCATGCAAGGACTCACGCTCGTCTGTCGCGCACTCGGTCGCGCAGGCGCACGACGGGTCGCGGTGGAGGAGCCGTGCCACGTCTGGCATCGCGCGGCCATCGAGGCCGCGGGGCTCGAGCCGGTCTCTGTCTCCGCCGACGATCGCGGGCTCGACCCGGCTGCTCTTCGTGACAACGTCGACGCCGTCGTCACCGCTCCCGCGCACTCGTACCCGAGTGGAAGCACGCTCGATGGAGCTCGCCGGCGAACGCTCGTCGCCTGGGCGGCTCGCACGGACACGCTGGTCATCGAGGACGACTACGACGCCGAACTTCGCTACGACCGCGCGCCAATCGGGACGCTCCAGGGTCTCGCGCCCGACCAGGTGATCTACATCGGCTCGGCGAGCAAGACGCTGACACCTGGCCTGCGGCTCGGGTGGCTGATCGCGCCGGCTCGCCTGGTCGAACAGCTCGCGCGCGAGAAGCACCACGACGACATGGGGTCCAGCCTCCTCGAACAACACGCTCTCGCTCGCTTCGTCGAGAGCGGCTCGTTCGCACGCCACCTTCGGCGGATCCGACCCATCTACCGCGACCGCCGCGACGCGGCAATCAGGGCGCTGGAGACGCTCCTGCCGAGCGCGCGCTGGCAAGGCGAGGCCGCGGGGCTCCACCTTCTCCTCACGTTCCCAGGCACGGTCGACGCCAAGGCAATCGCAGCCGCCGCCTACGAGCGGAACGTCCTGATCGAGCTCGGTGCCTGGCACTGGGCCATCAGCGACCAGGCACCGCCTTCCCTCGTACTCGGTTACGGCGGCGCAAGCGAGGCGCGCATCCGGCGCGGAATCAGGGTGATCGCCGAAGCGCTCGAGGAACAGCGCAGCCGCCACCGCAGTCCGCCAATTGGGTTGTCGAGATGATGTTCGATCCCGGTACGGGTCCGCCGCTGCACGTGCACCCGACTCACGGCGAGGGCTTCTACGTGCTCGCTGGGGAGGTCACCTTCCAGCTGGGCGATGAGGTTGTCTCTGGTGGCCCGGGGATGTGGGCGTTCGCGCCCAAGCACACCCCGCATGCCCTGGCCAACCTCACTGGGCAAGAAGCGCGGCTGCTGGCCGTGTTCGCACCGGCCGGCTTCGAGCGCCGCTTCGAACGCATCCTCGCCGAACAGGCCAACCGGCCGCCGCCCGAGCTGTCGGCGGCGGAGCGGCAGATCCGCACCGTCGGGCCGCCCCTCACCGCACGGGACAGTGAATGACAACCACATGCGGGGCCTGCCGCGCTTGCGGCGGGGCTGCTCACAGCGTGACCGCAGTCAGCGGAAGGAACATCACCCATGTGGTCGATAGCAGTGCGAGCCGGTGGCTACTCCGCGCCTGTAACGGTGCCGGGCCGCGTCCGTGCGACCGTGAGCGCAGCGGCCGGGCCCGCGTGTTTCCGGCTCCGGCGGTCACGCAGGTCAAGGCGATGGCGTGCGAGCTGCCGGAGGACCGGGATGTGCCGCAGTCGCGGTGGTCCGCTGCTGACCTGGCCGCGGGGATGACATCGGGTAGTGCCGACGACATCAGCATCTATGTCCAGGGTGATGTCGCCTGGGCGGAGGGGCGCGGGCGGTTCACAAGAGCGGGCGGCGGTGGGCGGCCGGTGCGAATGGCCGGCGTCTTCGTCCGCGAAGAGGGCCGGTGGAAGGTCGTGCAGTCGTACGCTTCTAACGGGTCCCGAACGTGGAGGTCTTTGGTTAGCACTCCGGCGATAGCCGCAGGATCGGAGCTTGCCCGGCCTGGCAAGTCAGGTGCCCGGCGGGTCAGTCCAGCCAGTCGTGCGGCGTGCAGGTAGCAGCGCCGGGAGGTTCCGCTATGCCCACCTGAGCCAGGTGGGCGGCGTGGAGATTGAGATTACCGCGGTCATGTCAGGCGCATCTTCGAGCCCGCACGCGAGAATCCTGCCGTCTGGCAGGTGTATCTCCAGATCGTAGTGGGAGACACCGCCCACAGCCGTAGCGGCGTCCGCTCGGATGGCGGCAAAGTCGAGCACCAAGTCCCCGGCTTTGGAGACCGTTGGGCGGACGATGACTCGCGGGATCACCCCGGTCGCCGATGAGTCGCCGAACGCTGGCTGGCCATGGTGAGCGCCGAGTCGATCGAGATTCCAGCGTAGCTGGGCGAGCTGACGGTTCGGGATGGTCCCGGCTATGACAGCGTTCACGGTGCCGGTGGCAAGTTGGCAGAACGCGGCCTGCTCGTCCGCTGTGACCGGCGTGGCCCGTGGCTGACCCGGCCGCGGCGTGGCGCTGATAGCCCCGCTGTTGGGGCCGACAGCGAGCTGGCGATGCGCCAACGAATTGCGCATTTCCGCCGTCGCCGCGAAGAGCAGCATGATCCGCCCCCAGATCGCCGTGTGCCTGTCCAACGGCGGCAATGCACGAACTCCGTCGGCGGCAGCAGACTGCGTCAACTTGAGCGTGTAGTCGTTGCCGCGGTCATGCGACACACCAGTCTGTTCGAGTGCAAGCTCAACGATCTGGTCAAGCACCTTCCACGCGGCCCCGAAGATGAGCGGGCGAACAGTACCGACCGACAACTGGCCTGAGGGAGATCCGCTGGAGTCGCTCGATGACACTGACACGCTCGCGACTGCCGGTTGGGGCGTCACCGCCACACTGATCGAGCCCGACGTGCCCAGGTCAACGACGGACGCGGCTCCACCGGACGACGGCATGAGAGGGAACGCACGGTCCAGTACGAGCCGTTCGAACGCCGTGGCGTCCACCAGTTCGGTGATCGTGGTCGGCATACTCGCCGACCTCCCTCCAACTCACTCGCCTCGCACGGCAACGTACTGCACCGCCACACCGGCTGTCGCTGGACCCATTCGTCACATACGAATCCGTACACTCCACCAGGAGTCCTGGTTCCTCGGCCAGATGTGCCGCCTCGCCGCGACGGCGGGAGTCCGCGGCCTAGTCATGTTCTCCGACCCGATGCCCCGCACCCGCGCCGACGGCGCCGTGGTCATGCCCGGGCATGTCGGCACGATCTACCAGGCTGCCAACTCGGTTTACACCGGCCGCAGCACCCCCCGCACCCTCACCCTCCTCCCGGACGGGACGGTGTTCTCCGACCGGGCCGCGGCGATTAGTTGCGGTGCAGGCCATTGAACGGCACTCCATTCACGCAGGAAACGCACAGACCGGCCAAGGGCATGGTCGGCCACGTCACTGGGGCACCCGCCGAACCACTTCCGGCCCTGCTCGAACCCCAGTGACAGACCGCGCGCTTCGCGGTTGACCAGGCCAGGAACTCTGGCGTTGCGGCTCGCCGAGCCCCGCTTGACGGCTTACTGCCGACTACAGCGAGTGACTACGCGTCGGCGGTCTTGCGCGCGGATCGCGGCATGACCGGACGTGTCGGCGCACCGCGGCGATGGATGTTTATGCAAGCGGGTCGGCCGGATCATCGGTCGAAGCGGAGATCGGAGGACCGCCGACACGCGGAGGCCTACCTTCCGGCGCGCGAATACCCGCCGTTCTGGCGCCAGTCCCGGTGGTTCGGCATGGCCGCCCGTGCCGCACCGAATAGCCATTCTGTTGCGCCCACGAGTCGGTGCGCGTGCCCGAGATCGCTGATCTGGTTCCTGGCGGGCCTGGCAGACTTTCGCCAGTAGCTCGCCGGAGGTGGGCCATCCCCTTGGTTGAGCACCACGTCGTGGAGCAGGCGCCAGCCGTAGACGCCGCTTCAGGCGGGTAACATTGGGCCACAACCACACGGGAGCTCGGGCTGACCGGGCTGAGAGGGTGGCTGGCCGCAGGGCCCGCGCCACCGACCGTCCGAACCTGATCGGGTAATGCCGGCGTAGGGAGATGAGACACCAGTGGCGGGCACAGCGAGTGCCTTCGCTATTGAACTTCGGGAGGCTGGGAAGGCCTTCGGCGAGGTGGTTGCCCTGACGGGCATCAACCTTGTGGTCCCCCGCCAATCGAGGGTGGGGTTCGTCGGACCCAGCGGCGGGGGCAAGACCACCCTCCTGCGGATCGTCGCGGGCCTCCTTGAGTCAGACACGGGGCTGGTCCGTGTCGAGGACGCCACCACGGCGCGGCAGCGGCTCGCGTACTGCGCGCTCATGCCGCAGCGTGACCTGCTGTTGCCCTGGCGGACTGCCCTGGATAACGCTGCGATCGCCGTGGAGAACCGAGGGGCGTCCCGGGCGGAGGCCCGCAGGCGCACTCGTCCGCTCTTCGAGCGCTTCGGGCTGGCAAGCTTCGAGAATGCGCGGCCCGCGCAGTTGTCAGGCGGCATGCGCCAGCGGGTGAGCTTCCTGCGGACGCTGATGGCCGAGAAGAACGTCCTCCTGCTCGATGAACCGTTCGGCGCGCTCGACTCGATTACGCGTGCCCAGCTGCAGGAGTGGCTTGTGCAGGCCATGGACGCTGTCCCGCGCACGGTGCTCCTGGTGACTCACGACATCGAAGAGGCCCTGCTGCTGAGCCAGCGCGTGGTGGTGCTGTCGCAGCGGCCTGGGCGGGTGGTCCGGGTCCTTGAGGCCGATCACGGATTCGGGGGATCCCGGCGAGAGATCGTGACCAGCCCCGAGTTCGTGTCGCTGAAGGAACAGGCGCTGGAGGCACTCGGGTCATGAGTGACGCAGCGCGGGAAGCGGCTCAGGAAGCCACCCGGGGTCACGCCCAGGACTCAACCGGGGACGGAGGGCTGGACTCGGCAACACCGGCCAGATCCACCCCGGCGCTCTCCCCCATCCGGCGCTATGGGCCCCCCATCCTGATCACGCTCGCCGCGGTGGGCCTGTGGCAGCTGATCCTGCCGCTGGCGCACGTCCCTGAGTACCTGCTCCCTGCGCCGTCCGAGATCGCCGCCGGCATGAAGGCGGATTGGCCGGTGCTGGAGCCTGCGCTGCTCGTCACCGCCTGGGAGATCCTGCTCGGGTTCGTGATCGCAGTGGCAGTGGGCGTGGGGCTGGCCGTCCTCCTGCATCTGGTCCCGGTGGTACGGCGGGCTGTCTACCCGCTCCTCATCGGCTCGCAGACGGTTCCGATCGTCGTACTCGCGCCGATACTCGTGATCCTGTTCGGGTACGGCATTATGCCCAAGCTCGTCATCGTCGCGCTGATTTGCTTCTTCCCGATCGTGGTCAACGGGATCGACGGCCTGCGCTCCGTGGACGGCGAACTCATCAACATGATGCGGACGCTCGACGCCTCACGCTGGGCGATTTTCAGGCGGGTTGAATTCCCGGCAGCCTTGCCGTCGATCTTCTCCGGGATGCGGATCGCGGCGACGTTCGCCTCGATCGGGCGCGGTGTTCGGGGAGTGGTCGGGATCGAACCAGGGACTCGGCTACGTGATGCTGGCGGCGACCCCGAACCTGCTCACCGCCAGGATCTTCGCCGCAATCGTGTTCTTGACCCTCATCGCGCTCGCGCTCTTTGGCGCGGTGTCGCTGCTTGAACGGATCTGCGTGCCCTGGGCGCCGAAGAGGAACTCCCGGTGACCGCCGCAGGCGGTACCGCCGACAGTGCCAGCGGCGCCCGGAGACGGCAGGGAAAGGATGAGTCCCCCATGAACCGGCTTCATACATCTGGCTGGCCCTTGCTGGCCGTGGTTTCTGCCTTCGCCCTCCTCGCGGCGTGTGGCACGAGCTCAGCGCCCGCATCGGGACCGAGCGGCAGCTCGCCACGCTTCGCACCAGCCGCATCACTCAATGTCGAGCTCGACTGGGTGCCCAACCCCGATCACGTCGGCTTCTACTACGCGCAGAACAAGGGATACTTCTCCAGGCAGAACCTTACCGTGAACTTCCGGGTCCCTTCCAGCGCCGCCGACCCACTCAAGCTCGTCGGGCTTAACAAGGCCGACGTTGCGGTCTCCTACGAACCGGAGATGTTCTACGGCCAGCAAGAGCATCTGCCGGTCGCCGCCGTCGCCGCGGTCGTGCCCGTCCCTCTCAACGGCCTCATCGTCTCGCCGAGGATTCCGGTCACGAACCTCTGCCAGATCAGCGGACACTCCGTAGGATTCACCGGCCTCCCCAGCGACTACGCCTTCTACAACACGCTGCTGCGCACCTGCCACCTGTCCGCTAAGCAGGTCCCGGACCAAGCAGTCGGGTACAACCTGGTCCCGTCGATCCTGTCGGGGAAGGTCGACGCGATTATCGGGGGATACCGCAACGTCGAAGCGATCCAGATAAGCCAGGAGATGAATAAGCGGGCGACCGATTTTCCGGCGAACATGCTGGGGGTGCCGGCCTACGACGAGCTGGTACTTGTCGCGAACGCCAGCCGGCTCGCATCGGACTCCGCCTACGCAAGCGCCGTGCGGCGCTTTGTGGCCGCGCTGGTCGCCGGAACCAACGCGGCGATGAAAAACCCGGCCAGTGCCACCACGATCATGCAGACCGTAAGCCAGTACAAGCCATCGTTCCTCCAGGTGAGCGTGCCCTACACGCTCAAGCTGCTGGCACAGAACACCACCATGAAGACCGGGTGCATGAACCTCAGCGCCTGGCGCAGCTTCGGGGCCTGGATGAAGGCACACAAGCTGATTCATGACACTCCCAACGCCTCGGCCATCATGACCGACAAGTACCTCCCGTACCCGTCGTGCTGAAGAGACAGCGGTCAACTCCCGCTTCTCTCTCCATGACCCTCGCCCTCGTTGTCAGCGGACCGGGAACACCAACCCCGCCAGCTCACCGGTCACCCGCCGGATCACCTGAGTGCTCTCCACGCGGGCGAGCTTCGCCCGGGTGTGCAGCTTGCTGGCGATCTCCCCATCCGTGGTGCTCAGCGGTGCGAAAGCACCGCCGTGTGCCGCGTTGCACGACCCAGCTGAGAATGTCCAGAAAAGCCTGCCGGGCAGTGAAGCGAATCCCATGTGCAAGATCCTTGACGCGCAATCCCGCTCCGTAAGCAGCCGTCGGTGTGCTTGATGCGCCCCGTACCGCCGATCTGCGCGGACGTTGGCTGGGGCCGGGTCCAGGCGCTGGCCGCCCAGAGCTGCCCGTTCTGTGCCTCCCCGGGGCCGGGCACGTGGCGCTGCTTATCGCAGGGACATCTCCCACTCGTGCAGATCGCCAGCATCGGCCGCGCGCTGCAGCGGGTCCATCGTGCCGGCCGTCTTGTCCGCGCCGAACACGGGGCTGCACCAACCGCATGAACAGATAGCCTGGACGCCGCCCTCGCCCTCCTCGTGGATGGTGGTGTGGTGGTCCACAACAATCGGTTCCTCAGAGGTGAACGACCGGGCAGGTCATGGTCCGCCTCACGCCGTCGAGCGCCTGGACCTGGGAGGATACGAGCTTGGCCAGCTCGTCGATTTCGCGCGCCTGCGCCCGCGCCATGACGTCGTAGGGCCCGGCCATGCTCGCCGTCTCCGAGACGCCCGGCAAGTCCCGGAGCGCCGCAGCCACGGTGGCCGCCGTGCCGGGCTCGGTCTGGATCAGAATGTACGCGGCGATCACGTGACACCCACTCAGCCTTTCTCGGACTATTCAACCGCTAGCGCGGCGATGGGTCATCCCCGCGCAGGCAGAGGCCGCCGGCGGGGTGGACGCGCGTGGTAGGCCGCTGCCGCCAGTTTCTGCCTTGTCCGATCCCTGCGTGCCGGGGCAATGGGCGCGGTGCCGCCGCAGTTCTACGGTGGCCGGG
>Ga0137381_10003563_pt1 | contig 11109 bp, 10 predicted proteins | sample SagtaG_16_FD_104808 | JGI IMG/M metagenome (GOLD analysis project Ga0137381, IMG submission 104808) | Vadose zone soil microbial communities from Sagehorn Ranch, Mendocino, California, USA - Sage2_L_115_16 metaG | ecosystem: Environmental > Terrestrial > Soil > Vadose zone | place: USA... | reverse complement strand
TCCTTGAATGGCGTGATTGAATTGGAAGGAGTGCAGCAGCGCCACCGCTCGATCGAATTCCTTCTGCGCCTCAGCACTGCACGACGTGGCAAAGTGCACCGCGCCTAACTTTTCGCCTTTTCCATGCTGGCGCTCCTGCCCGACACCACTCGCCGCAAGCAGGGCAATGGCGCATCCGGCAAAGACTCTCCTCGTGAACATTTGCTCCCCTACCGCGGGATTATAGGCGCGGGAGCGTCGGGACGGAATCCTTATCTGACAGCGCCAACCAGCCGGTCGGACGGTGGGTTACACTCCGGGGTATGCGTTGGCCGCAGCCGATTCCCTGGACATTACCATCTTTGGAGTGGGCGGCCGCGGCGGCCGTCCTCAGAGCACAATTGATCGCGTGGTGATTGCCACCCTCACCGTTCTTGCCTTACAGACCATCGTCTCCCGAGAGAACAATCCTCTCGACCCTGTTGTCATCACCGTCGGGACTATCCACGCGGGAACAAAGAACAGCATCATTCCAGACGAGGTCAAGTTTGCAGCTCACGGTGCGCACTTACAAACCCGACGTGCGTAAGCGTGTGCTGGCAGCCATTGACCGCGTGGCGAAAGGTGAGGCATTGGTGAGCGGCGCTCCGAAGGAGCCGCTCATGAAAGTTACTCGCGCCGCAAACGCAACGTACAACGATCCGCAGCTGATGAAGCGGCTTGTCGCAAAACTGCGCAGTGTTCTGGGGCCGGCAAATGTCGTTGAAGTCGAACCAGTGATGATCTTCGAGGATTTTGCGGAGTTCAACCTTGCCGGAATCCCGTCAGTGGATCTTTGGGTTGGCGGTGAAGCCAGAGAGCTTCGCTGCCGCGCAACAATCTGGGGCGCCACTCCCACAGCCCACTCGGCCGCCTGGACTCCTGACCATGCTCCCACCCTCCTAATGGCGATGATGGTGGAAACCACGGAATTACTGGAATTGCTGGGACGCTAACGCTCGGTGCCTCCTGGATCACCAAAGTTCAGCTTGTCTTCGCTGAGAGCCACGCGGCCGCAATTAAACACACTGTAATCAGGGTTGAGACAACGATGGGGGTGGTAAAGGCGTATCTCCAGCTCAAAGCTGTGACTGCTACAAAGCAAATGGCGAGCGCCCACGCAATGCTGCGCACTCGTGCCAAAGTCTCTGCCGGAAGTCCGCCCAGCAGCCACGCTAATACCGCCGCGAACAAAAGAAACACGGAGAAAAAAAGCCCGAATGCGCTAAAGAAGTCCCAATACGTCCGGGTAAACCCTTGCGCGTCAAAGTGAACGGAGCGCATTAACCCAAGAACCGCGTCCGCTCCCCATTCCGGATTATTCTGGCGAAACCCAAACGTATGTCCGGCGGCAAAAAGCAGCAGAAGAACAGAAGAGATTCGGTAAAGAATTGGCGCTTTCATCTACTCCCTCCCGAACGTTTCGCGGCGGCAGTTTACCACATCAGTTAAAACGGGCGTTCCCGCTTGTCATTGGGATGAACTCGATCGCTGCATACTGTATCGCGCACTTCATGGAAGGGTTTCTGGATAGCACCTTCCACGTCCACCTGGGTCGGAATTTCTTTCACTTCGCCGGCGCAGGGCTGGAACCATTTTTTCGCTGCGCCGCGATTCTGCTGTGCTATTGGCTGGTGCTGTTTTGGCTGTATCGGCGGAAACTGTTCCTGAAGATCTAGGGCCTGACATCCAACAAATGCAGTTGCACAAATCTGGTGCAATGAACACTCCTAGAATGCTTTGCTGACTCTGGGTCGCTGACAACTAAGGGCGGATGCTGAGTTCTGCGACCTCCGGCTCGTAGCCTTCTTCCGAGTTGGCCAATCGGGCTTCTGTTCTCGCGCTCGATGCAGATCGACCTAACGATCCATCGCTGTGGCACGTCAGTTTTCTAGATAAGAAGCGGAGCGTTACGACTGTTTCTCTATGAGACGTGTAATGCCCCTTCCATCAAGAAATGATCCATCCATTCCAAGACCCGCGTTCGCATCTCCGGCAGCTCCACATGCGCGCAATCGAACAACTCTATGTGGCAATCCGATTCCTTGCCGTACTTGCGGTAAAGCGGGAGCAGGTAATCGCGAATTTTCTCGACCCCCGCTGGTGGGGTCAAAGGATCCTGGCGTCCATTCACACTCAGATGGGGACGAGGCACAATCAATGCATTAATGTCTGCAGCCTGGAAGCGCTTCAGCAGGGACGGCACATAGTAATAAATACCGTGTTCCTTCAGACCATGCGTTCTTATCAGCTCGTCATAGTCGGTGAGGCAACACACGTCCATGCAGAGCTTTAGTCGCGGATCAAGGGCCGCCAGCCACCAGGCTTTCGTAGCACCCATGGACATTCCCAGGGCGCCCAGTCGTCGGACGTCGACTTCCGAACGACTCGCCAGATAGTCCAGCGCGCGGAATTCGTCGAACATCATCATGCCGAAAAGAACTTGCCCCCTCCATAACATCAGCTTGAAGGCATTCTCTTCTCCTAGTTTTCCGTCAGCCTGGTGCTTTCGTTCGCCAAAGCACCAGCTATCGATCGCCAGCGTGACCAAGCCTTTTTCGGCACAGACGGACGCGTAAGCCGGTTGCGCCTGGACACCCTCCAGAAGCTGCTCCTTGCCGAGGTCGTACATGCCGCCATGCCAGTGGATGTACAGCAGTCCTGGTGCGGGTCTCTGACGCTTGTGCGGGATCAACATGAGCGCGGGAACAGGCTCGATGCCATTCAGATCGAGCACCAGCCGTTCCACTGTGTAGCCCTCGTGCTCGTCGGTACTCAGCAGTCTCGCCAGTCCTGGGCGGTGCCGCCACGGAAGGTCGCCCAACAAATCCCACAGCTCTCTTCTACGTTTCTCCTGATCGGAAACAAATGATGTGCCTGCCTGTCCGGACATCTCAGCATCGGCGGAAGCGTCTGCGAATGGAACCGCTCCCGAGGCGAAGAGGGCCGCAGAATTTTGAAGGAACTGCCGTCTGCTTGAGAACACGCTTGAGGGTCTCATGGTTGCCTCCGCAGAAGAGCATGGGTGTCTTCTCGACCCACGAAACTCTTCCTATGCGTATATCTTTGTCAAGACAAACCTTAAGAACGAATCGCTCGGATGGATTTATTGAATGGGGCACTAAAATCTGCATGGAACATACGTCCCGACAAGAGCTTGTCCTGTCGTGCTATGCATGGCGAAACTTATAGATTCCTTACAAACCTCTCAGGACTTTCTCAGGCGTCATTCGCTATGTTGTCGTCGGTGGGGGGCGATTCTTTCATTAAATCGCTTGACCCGAGAAGAGCAAAACGAATCGCGCGCCCTGTCCCGCGGGCCGATGACCTTGATTGTCTTAGCTATGACTGGTTTGCTGGCATGTGCTTTCTACGTTTACGTCTTATGTCAATGGATGCGAGACACGAGAGGCAAGGCGACAGCTCGTCCTGCAATTGATGGACCAAGCGATGGCGTGCAGACGGACAAACGCCCGTACGTCATGGGTTCCCGGAAGAATGCCGAAAGACACGACAGCCCTGACGTGAGTTCATACCGGGCTACGAGGATGACAGGGCTGTCTCGCCGTCGCGGACTGGGTTGGAACGAGTCCGAACGGATTGCGTACCAAAGCGACCTCACTGAGCTTGCGGAAGAGACGTTAGGAGAGAAGATGCACGTTTTGGGTCAGAAAGGCGTTGTTTCACTCGTGTTGGTCGCAGGCTTTTACGGAAGTACAATTCCCGCTTTTGCGTCTACTGACGCTAACGGCAAGAGTGAACCTCCGGCCAAGCGAGTGGCGGCGAAGGTAGATGCGCCCGCTCCATTGACCGAGCGCGAGCGTCGGCTACTGGACCGTGTGGAGGAGCTCGAAAAGCGTGTTGCCGACCTCGAGTCTAAGGGCAACGCCACGGCGTCTTCTGCTACGGAACCGTCTGTCGCGCAGCCGTCTGCAGCGAAAGCAACGCCATCGGCCGTTGCCGCGGCCGCTCCGAGCATCACCGCCGGAGCAAGGCCGGCGAACTCAGACTCTCTTTCCAATGATCGCGTAGCAACGGTCGGGCCGCAAGCCACCGAAAAGGGCACATCGTGCGCTGCCAACGCCGGAAAGGCCGATCCCTTTGCGTTTGCCGATTTCACGTGGCTGAACGGCAACTCACGCACCAAAGATACGCCGTACGCCACCAGTTTTTTTACGCCAGAGATCAGGGCCGACGTGGATTACAACTACAGTTTCAGTCACCCGAAGGATGACACGATAGGCGGCTCGCGCGAGGTCTTCCGGCACGGCGAAGTCCAAGTCACGCAGCTAGGCGTTGGCGGCGACGTTCACTACGATAATGTACGCGCTCGATTGATGACGCAGTTTGGCCTCTATTCACAAACCACTCCACGGAATGACGCGAGTCCCGCACGGGGACAATGGAACCTCGACAATGCGTACCGGTATATTTCTGAGGCCTACGGCGGGTACCACTTCGACGCACTGCATGGGATCAACGTCGATGCAGGCATCTTCATGTCCTACATCGGGCTTTTCAGTTACTACCAATTCGACAATTGGGCGTATCAGCCGTCATACGTCTCTTCGAATACGCCGTGGTTTTTCAACGGCGTGCGCGTGCAAATTTTCCCAACAGAGCATCTGAAGATCGAGCCGTGGTTTGTTAATGGCTGGCAGTCGTACGGCCGATTCAACGGCCGCCCGGGATTGGGTGTGCAGATCCTGTGGCGGCCCAACGGATGGCTGTCGGTGCTCGGGAATCAATACGCTCTAGGTGAAGAGGCCTTGGGCGTTCAGGGCCGTGTCCGTTACCACAGCGATGACAGTATCGAAATCAAGTATTTCGATAAGCCGGAAAACAGCGGGCTGGACAAGATGGCGTTTTCGTTGACCGGCGATATCGGTTGCGAACACGGCTGTGGCGTGAGCTGCTATACAAATTCCGCGAAGGGCCCGAAACAAGATTTCCTGGGCTTCATGTTCTACAACCGCTTCTGGTTTCACCATGACCGCTACGGCCTGACGCTGGGCGGCGGCAAAATCAACAATCCGGGACGCTATCTGGTGCTGCTGCCGCCGATCAATGGCGCGACGGCGGCCTCAGGTACGCCGTACTTCACCGAAAATCCGGGAGACCCGTTCAAGGCGTGGGACGCTTCCGGCACATTTGACTACATGCCCAGCCAGTACATTACTTTTCGCGGCGAATTCAATCACCGCGCGGCCAATGTTCCGTACTTCTCGGGTCCGGGGGGAGTTACACCGACGTCCTGCCCCACTGCTCCCCTCGTCGAAAACATTTGCGGATCGCCAGGAGCATTGGTGGCCGGTTTTGCGCCGGATTTGAAGAAAATTGAGAACCGGATCAACCTCTCGATCCTCGTGAAATTTTGACGGCTCGCGAGGGGCGAGATTTCTGCTGAACGCCGGCCGATGCGGAATCAAGAAAAGGCGGCCTGATATTTCAGCATGATTTGACCTGAGGAGACAGAGAGGCATGTTGGACATCATTTTCATAGCAGCGACCGTCGGTTTTTTCGCCCTGGGAATTGTCTACGTTCGCGGATGCGAACGCTTGAAATAGGAGTGAGGCTATGCACGCAAGTGATGCCGCACTGTTGGTGATTTGCGCGCTTCTTTTGGGGTATTTGCTCTATGCCCTCTTGAAGGCGGAGGAGTTCTGAGCATGACCGCAAATGGCTGGTTTCAAATTGGATTGTATCTGTTTGTAATCGTCCTGGTCACGAAACCCATGGGCGTGTTCATGACGCGAGTGTTCAACCGCGAAAAGACATTTCTCGATCCGATCTTACGTCCGATCGAAATACTCGTCTATCGCCTCACGGGCGTCGATGAAAGGCGCGAGATGCGTTGGACAGAATACGCCATCGCCATGCTTCTGTTCAGCGGTGTTTCCATGGCGCTTCTCTACATAATCGAGCGCACACAGAGATGGCTGCCGTTCAATCCACAGAAATTCGGCAACGTTGAGCCGGCCCTGGCCTTTGGAACCGCGGCCTCATTCACAACAAATACTAACTGGCAGGCCTATAGCGGCGAATCCACCATGAGCTATCTCACGCAGATGGCGGGTCTGGCCTATCACAATTTCGCGTCCGCCGCTGTCGGTATCGTTCTCGCCATAGTGGTTATCCGTGGCATCGCACGCAAAGAAACGGACAAGCTCGGAAACTTCTGGGTCGACACCACGCGTTGTCTCCTTTGGGTTCTGCTGCCGGTTTGCCTGTTAGGTTCCCTGGTCCTCGTGTCCCAGGGTGTCGTGCAGAATTTGAAGCCCTATACGACCGTGGAGCTGATTCAGCCGTACGCGGCGCAGGTCACAGGTGCAGACGGCAAGAGCAGTGCGCAAACCGTGACTCAGCAGGTGATCGCGCAAGGACCGGGTGACTCGCAAGAGGTAATCAAGGAATTCGGTACCAACGGGGGTGGATTTTTCAATGCTAACAGCGCGCATCCTTTTGAAAATCCTACTCCAGTCTCGAACTTCTTTGAAATGGTGCTGATTTTTGCGATTCCATCGGGACTGACCTCTACGCTCGGCCGAATGACCGGCTCGCAGCGCCACGGCTGGGCGGTTTGGGCGGCCATGGCTTTCTTGTTCTTAGCTGGTGTGACGACCGCGTATTGGGCGGAAGCAAAGGGCAACCCGCTCTTGGCCGGCACGGACCAGCACGCCGGTGCGCTGCAATCCGGCGGAAACATGGAGGGCAAGGAAGTGCGGTTTGGCATCGCGAATTCAGCTTTGTTTACCACCGTCACGACTGATGCCAGCTGTGGCGCCGTAAACAGCATGCACGATTCGTATACGCCGCTTGGCGGCATGGTGCCGCTGATCAACATCATGCTCGGCGAGGTTGTGTTTGGGGGAGTCGGCGCGGGGCTCTACGGAATTTTCGTGCTCGTGGTACTCGCCGTGTTCATTGCAGGACTAATGGTGGGGCGCACGCCAGAATATCTCGGCAAGAAGATTGAATCCTATGACGTCAAGATGGCTATGCTCGCGGTTCTTATTTTAACCTTCACCATCCTTACGTTTTCAGCGATTTCTGTTGTTAAGCCTTATGGGACTTCTAGCATCTCAAACCCTGGCCCACACGGCTTATCCCAAATCCTGTACGCCTACGTTTCGTCGACTGGTAACAATGGCTCGGCATTTGGAGGTCTTATCCCGAATACGATGTGGTACAACACGACCACCGCTGTGGCCCAACTGTTGGGCCGGTTCTTCATGATCATTCCGGTGCTCGCCATAGCAGGAAGTCTAGCGAAAAAGAAGACTGTTCCCAAATCGGCCGGCACCTTCCCTGTCACCGGAGGTCTCTTCGCCGGTTTGCTGGTCTCCACGATAGTCATCGTCGGCGCTCTTACATTTTTCCCGGCTCTGAGTCTCGGGCCGATTCTCGAGCACCTGTTAATGAACGCAGGAAAGGCTTTCTGAGGTGTTCATGGACCCAGTCGCTCAAATTGGTCAAATCAGAAAAAAATCGCTCGCCGATAGCGCCATTCTGTCGCGGGCCGTTGTGGACTCGTTTCGCAAGTTGAAACCACGGGCGATGGTCAAGAACCCGGTAATGTTCGTTGTCGAGGTCGGCGCGGTTCTCACGACGATTCAACTTGGTTGGAACGTCTTTCGCCATGCCGGACAGTTTGGGTTTGGACTGCAAATCACGCTTTGGCTATGGTTCACGGTTCTCTTTGCCAATTTTGCGGAAGCTATGGCCGAAGGCCGCGGTAAGGCGCAGGCTGACACGTTGCGCAAAGCACGCGCGGAAACGCAAGCCCATCGCTTGCGTAGCGATGGCCATACAGAATGCGTGCCCAGTTCGAAGCTTCGCTCCGGAGACATCGTCGTTGTCACCGCTGGGGATTTCATCCCCGGAGATGGAGAGGTCATCGAAGGCGTGGCGTCCGTAGACGAATCGGCGATCACGGGCGAGTCCGCTCCGGTAATCAGGGAATCCGGCGGAGACCGCTCGGCGGTCACCGGTGGAACACGGGTCCTCTCCGACGAGATCAAGGTGCGCATCACCTCGAATCCCGGCGAGACCTTTCTTGACCGCATGATCAAGCTCGTCGAGGGCGCCTCACGGCAGAAGACGCCCAACGAGATTGCGCTGAATATTCTCCTGGCAGGTTTAACGATCATATTTTTGCTGGCGGTCGTGACGCTTCAGCCGTTCGCGATTTATTCAGGCGCTCCGCAGAACATTTTCGTGTTGGCCTCGCTCCTCGTGTGTCTCATCCCTACAACCATTGGCGGATTGCTCTCCGCGATCGGCATCGCTGGGATGGACCGCTTGATTCAGCGAAACGTCATCGCGATGTCCGGGCGCGCTGTCGAGGCCTCAGGGGACGTCGATGTGCTGCTGCTCGACAAAACGGGAACGATCACGCTGGGCAACCGAGCGGCGACGCAGTTCTTTCCTGCACCGGGCGTTGAAGAGGCTTATCTCGCCGATGCTGCGCAACTTTCCTCCCTGGCCGACGAGACTCCCGAAGGTCGGTCGATCGTGGTGCTGGCAAAGGAGCGCTACCACCTCCGCGGACGCGATCTTTCGACTCACGCGGCCAATTTCATCCCTTTCTCCGCACAAACGAGAATGTCCGGCGTGGACCTCGACGGTCGAGAAATCCGTAAAGGCGCTTTAGAGGCTATCAGCCGTTTGACCAGCAATCACGGCAATGGCATTCCCGCCGAGTTGCAGGTATGTGTCCGAGACATTTCGAATGCGGGTGGAACACCGCTGCTGGTTGCAGAGGGCGGCCGCGTCCTGGGCGCGATAGCCCTTACAGACATTGTGAAGGGGGGCATGAAGGAGCGCTTCGATCATCTGCGCGCTATGGGGATTCGCACGATGATGATCACCGGCGACAACCCGCTTACCGCGGCTGCGATCGCCCGCCAATCGGGAGTCGACGATTTCCTCGCGGAAGCTACACCGGAAGACAAGATGGCGCTCATCAAGAGAGAACAGGCAAAGGGAAAACTCGTGGCTATGACTGGCGACGGCACAAATGACGCTCCCGCGCTTGCTCAAGCGGATGTCGGCGTGGCCATGAACACCGGTACGCAAGCCGCGAAAGAAGCCGGAAACATGGTCGACCTCGATTCCAACCCCACCAAGCTGATCGAAATCGTGGAAATCGGTAAGCAACTCCTGATTACTCGTGGTGCGTTGACTACGTTTTCCGTCGCCAATGATGTGGCCAAATATTTCGCGATCATCCCCGCGATGTTTGCCGGAGCATTTCCCGTATTGAATGTCCTGAATGTAATGCATCTTCGCACGCCAGAGTCTGCTATTCTTTCCGCCGTAATTTTTAACGCGCTGATCATCGTCGCCTTGATCCCACTGGCTCTCCGCGGCGTTCGCTATCGCCCGGCGGGTGCCGCCGCTCTGCTACAGCGCAACCTGTTGATCTATGGCGTTGGCGGAATAATTGCGCCGTTTATCGGAATCAAGTTTATCGACGTACTGCTGACCTATCTCCGGGTTGTTTGAGGACGCCATGAAAAGGAATCTTCGGATCGCGTTGTGGTTCACTCTGGTTACGACGGTGATGTTCGGAGTGGTGTACCCCCTGGCAATTACAGGTCTGGCTCAGGTGTTGTTTCCCAGCCAAGCCAACGGACAATTGATCAAAAAAAATGGCAAGATTGTTGGCTCGCGGATTATCGGCCAATCTTTCAGGGAACCGGGTTATTTCCATTCGCGGCCGTCCAGCGCCGGAACCGGGTACGATCCTACTTCCAGTAGCGGCTCCAGTCTCGGCCCCACAAACAAGCTTCTGATCGAACGAGTAAGGAGTGATGTTCAAAAGCTACAGGCAGAGAATCCCAATGTCCTAATCCCGGTTGACTTAGTGACTGCCTCGGGATCTGGCCTGGACCCAGATATCTCCCCTGCCGCTGCGGAATTCCAGATTCCTCGTGTTGCTCATTCGCGTGGCATGAAAGAAGACGAGGTTCGCATCGTTGTGCGGAAGCACACAAAGGATCGCGACCTGGAATTTCTAGGTGAACCGCGTGTCCATCTTTTGGAACTGAATCTGGAGCTCGACGCCCTTCATCCGTTGCGATGAGGCTTCACGATTGCGGCGTGACCATTTTTGGAGTCCATGCTTGGCAGCTGAAATCGGTACCCCAGCCAAGGCTCGGTTAAGATGTAACGGGGATGCGCTGGATCTTTCTCAAGCTTCTTGCGCAGCTGATTTGTTACCACCCGAAGGTTCTCCGTTTCCTCGCCGCGGTCCGGGCCCCACACGGTTTGCAGCGACCACTTATGAGTAAGCGGCTTCCCTTGCTGAAAGACGAGAGTGCGCAAGACGTCGAAATCTTCCGGGGGTCAGGCGGACTCTCTGACCGCCAACGTCCACGATCCTTCTCTCGAGATCGATGCTCAATTCCGGAGTTTCGACCTCTGGAAGCGGCTCCGCCGACGCTCGGACCGGCGAAGAGTGGACACGCGTCTTGGTACTAAGAGACGCTTTCTTCTGCTTCTGGCTACTTTCAGATCGGATGCGAACTCGTCCAACAAGTCGTCGGTCAAATCGAAGGGAGAGTAATGAGATGCGTTCCTTTAACAAGCCTTCCGAACAGTCCGATCGCCGTCGCACTTGGCGCTGGTGGAGTGTGGGATGTTGTGTCGCGCTGATATGGGGGGGGCCAGACTCGTATTTGCCCAGCAGGTAGGAGTTTCGGAGAATGGCGCTCAAACCGACCATGACCTTCAGCGCAGGTTGGAACAACTCGAAGCGGAAGTAAGTGAACTAAAAACATTGATCCAAGAGAGGAACTCCTCAACTCCACATCAACCGGAAACACCTCCTTCCGCTGGTTGGGTCCCGGCGAGTGCGATTCCCTCGGCAATGGCGCTTTGCTCGACGGAGGGTCACCAGCAAGAATCAGGTGCTCCGCCTAGTGCGTCCCCCGGCGGAGAAGATCGAAAGACGCTGGACTTCCTGCGCAACACGACCATCAACCTAGGCATCGACGGCTACTACGCCTATAACTTCAACCGTCCAGTTGGACGAGTGAACTTGCTACGTGCATACGATGTCTTGAGCAACAACTTCAGCCTGAATC
>Ga0137381_10003559_pt1 | contig 11113 bp, 10 predicted proteins | sample SagtaG_16_FD_104808 | JGI IMG/M metagenome (GOLD analysis project Ga0137381, IMG submission 104808) | Vadose zone soil microbial communities from Sagehorn Ranch, Mendocino, California, USA - Sage2_L_115_16 metaG | ecosystem: Environmental > Terrestrial > Soil > Vadose zone | place: USA... | reverse complement strand
GTGGTCGAGGTGGGCTCGGGCCCGGGGTTCTTCAAGGAGTTCGCGCCGGGACTGGTCGCGACGGACATCACGCCGGGCGCGCGTGCGGACGTCCGCTGCGACGCGTGCGTGCTGCCGTTCGGCACGGCGACGGTCGGAGCGCTGGTGATGGTGGACGCGCTCCACCACCTGCCGCGGCCGCTCGACTTCATGGCGGAGGCCGCGCGCGTGCTGCGCCCCGGCGGGCGCCTCGCGATGGTCGAGCCCTGGATCACGCCCGCCTCGTTCCTGCTCTATCGATTCTTCCATCACGAGGACTGCCGTCTCGGGATCGACGTGGCGCAGCCCTTCGTGGACCCCGGCAAGCGCGCGCTCGACGGCAACAGCGCGATCCCGCGCCTCGTGCTGCGCCGCTGGCGCCGTCGCGGCGGCCCGCTCCGCCTGATCCGGTCACGGACGTTCGTCGGGCTGCCCTATCTCTTGACCTTCGGCTTCCAGCGCGCGCGGCCGCTACCGCGGGCGCTCGGCGCCGTTGCCCACGTCCTCGAGCGGGCGACCGTCCCGCTGCGTCCGCTCGCGGCCTCGCGCATCCTCGCCGTCTGGGAGAAATCGCCGCATGGCGCGGCTGCCTGAGTACTCGCGCTACCGCGACTGCCCCATCTCGCACGAGCACGATCCGCTCCGCTTCCACTACTGGCCGGTCCTCGGACGGCTCTACCGGCGGCGGATCGACGGCTGCGTCGCGCTCCTGGGCTCGGGGCGGCGCGTGCTCGACGTCGGCTACGGCAGCGGCACCAGCTTCCTCGAGCTGGGCGCGCGATTCGAGGAGGTGCACGGGCTCGACACCCACGACTACGGCCCCTCCATCGCCTCCGTCTTCGCGCGTGAAGGACTCACGGTGCGGCTCGAGCGCGGCTCCATCGTCTATCCCCCGTACCCGGACGGGACGTTCGACGCCGTCCTGGCGATGAGCGTGCTCGAGCACCTCAAGCCCGAGGATCAGCCGGGCACGATGCGCCAGCTCCATCGGGTGCTCAGGCCCGGTGGTGTGCTGGTGGTGGGGGTGCCCGGGCTCAACGCGATGATGACCGTTGGCTTCTGGCTCATGGGCTGCAAGATCCGCGAGCATCACTTCTCGAGCCCGGAGATCGTCCTCGCGGCCGCCGCCGAGCGGTTCACCGTCGAGCGCGTGGTGCGGCAGCCGCCTTGGGCGCCCGCGACGCTCGAGACCTACGTATGGTTCCGGGCGCGCCGGGCATGACCGTCGAGGCGCGGTGAGCCGACCCGCCGTCGCGGTCCTCCTGTCGGTCCACAACGGCGCGCCCTGGGTGGGCGACGCGATCGCGAGCGTTCTGGGACAGACCGACCGCGAGCTCGAGCTGATCGTCGTCGACGACGGCTCCACCGACGCCACGCCGGCGGTTCTCGCCCTGGCCGCGGCCGGCGACGGGCGCGTCCGCGTCGTGCGCCAGCATCACGCGGGCCTCACGAAGGCGCTCAACCGCGCGCTCGCGCTCGCGGCGGCCCCCCTCGTGGCGCGTCTCGACGCCGACGACGTGGCGCTGCCCGAGCGGATCGCGCGACAGCGCGCGTTCCTCGAGGCGCATCCCGACGTCGGCCTCCTCGGGACCGCCTGCCGCGAGGTCGACGCCGCCGGCCGAGAGCTGCGGGTGGTCCGCCCGCCGACGGACGACGCGGCGCTCAGGCGCGCGCTGATCCGCCGCAACCCGTTCGTCCACTCCTCGGTGATGCTCCGGCGCGCCCTCGCGACCGCGGCTGGCGGTTACGACGAGTCGCTCGCCGTCGCCCAGGACTACGATCTCTGGATGCGGCTCTCGTCGTCGACCCGGCTGGCGAACCTGACGGAGCCGCTCGTGACGCGCCGCCTCGTCGTCGGGCGCGTCACAGCCCTTCGCGACGACGAGCGGCTTCGCGCCGAGGCGCGCGTGCGCTGGCGCGCGGTGCGCGCGGGTCTCTACCCGTGGTGGTGCGCGATCTTCGCCGCGCGCGCGGCCGTCGCGCTGGCGCTCCCGCCGTCCCTGCGGCGCGCCCTGCGCCGCGCCGCGGCGGCCTGACTCCGGGCATGGAGCCTGTCCTCGAGCTGATCGTCTCCACGCAGCCCGGGGGCGGGCCGCAGCACGTGCTCGCGCTCGCCACGGGCCTGCGTTCGCGCGGATGGCGGCCGCTCGTCGCCGGGCCCCGTGACGGTGCGCTGTTCGATCGATTCCGCGAATCCGACGTCGAGATCGTGGAGGCCGCGACCCGCCGGCTCTCACCGCTCACGCTGGCGCGGCTCACGCGTCTCACGCGCCGGTCCGGCGTGCGCGCCGTGCACTCACACGGCAAGGGCGCGGGCCTCTACGGGCGGTTCATCGCGCGCCGCCTCGGGCTGCCCGCGGTCCACACGTTCCACGGCATCCACTACGAAGGCTATTCGCCGCCCGCCCGCGCCGCGTATCTGGCGCTGGAGCGGCGCCTCAGCCGCTGGACGCGCGTCGTCGTCAACGTCTCGCGCGCGCAGGAGGCCGAGGGACTGGCGCTCGGCCTCTTCACGCGGGCGCAGAGTCGTGTCGTGGTCAACGGCGTGGACGGCGCGCGGCTCGGGACGACGGCGCTCGACCGCTGGGACGCGCGCGCGGCGCTCGGGGTCGGCGCCGCCTCCGCCGTCGTCGGGTGCGCGGCGCGGTTCGATCCCGTCAAGCGTCTGGACCTGCTCGTCCGCGCGTGCGCGGCGCTGCCAGATCCCGCCGCGCGGCTCGTCATGATCGGCCGCGGCCCCGAGGAGCGAGGGCTGCGCGCCCTCGCCGCCGACCTCGGCGTCGCGTCCCGGGTCGTCTTCGCCGGCGAGATTCCCGACGCGGCCCGCCTCTTCCCGGCGTTCGACGTCTACGCGGCGCCGTCGGCGAAGGAGGGGATGCCTCTCGGCGTTCTCGAGGCCATGGCCCTCGGCCTCGCGGTCGTCGCGAGCGACATCCCGGCGCACCGCGAGGTGCTCGGCCCGCAGTCCGGCGGCCTCGTGGCGGGGAGCGTCGAGGCGCTGGCCGCCGCCCTCGGACGCGTCCTCGCCGACGCCGACGGCCGCGGCGTGCTCGGCTCGATGAACCGGACACGCGCGCGCAGCGAGTTCTCACTCCACGGAATGCTCGACGGCGTCGCGGCCGTCTACAGGGAAGCGACGGGCCTGTAGTACCATGAGCCGATGCGGCTGCTCATCACGGGCATCACCGGATTCGTCGGCAGCCATCTCGCGGAGCTGGCGCTGGCCCAGGGCGCGGAAGTCGTCGGCTCGCTGCGGTGGCGCAGCAACACCGAGCACATCGAGAGCATCCGCGACCGGCTGACCCTCGTGCAATCCGATCTGCGCGACCTCTTCTCCGTTCGGACGCTGCTCGAGCAGGCACGGGCCGACTGGGTCGTGCACCTCGCGGCGCAGAGCTTCGTCGGGGCCTCGTGGCAGACGCCCGCCGAGACCCTGTGGACCAACGCCATCTCGCAGATGAATCTCTTCGAGGGGATGCGCCAGCTCGGCTCACGCGCGCGCTTCCTCGTGATCGGCTCGAGCGAGGAGTACGGGCTCGTCTATCCCGACGAGCTGCCGATCCACGAGACGAACCCGCTGCGCCCGCTCTCGCCCTACGCCGTGAGCAAGGTGACACAGGACCTCATGGGCTGGCAGTACTTCAAGAGCTACGGCATGGACATCGTGCGCGCGCGCGCATTCAACCACAGCGTCAGCCGTTGGACACCTGTGCTGATCCGTGACGACCGTACAGGGCTGTTGGACATCCGTTATATAGGCGAGCTCAGGCGTCACAAGCCGGGGGGCTACCTGAGTGGAACACAGCTCGCCGACGGCACGACGATTTGGGATATGCGAAGGCACGAGACCTCTGTGTGGGGTGATGGCCGCTGGTCGAAGATGGTGCACGTCTCCTGTCATCCCCTGCGCGAAGGAGATCAGCTGCTCCGGCTGGTGAGCAGTGGCGGCATTGTGGAGGTCACCGGGGAGCATTCCGTCATGGTCCCCGGCGACAAGGGTCGCGTCGCACGCAGCGCCGCCCGCTTGTCCGTCGGCGATCGGGTCGCGTTGGCAGAGTTGCCGTCGAACGCGCAGATGTTCGTCCACGAAGATGTAGCGTGGCTCCTGGGCTTCTTCGCGGCCGAGGGATGCATCACCATGGGCAAAGTTCGGCTGGATAACACGGATCGAAAGCTTCTCGAGCGGAGCGCGGAGATCTTGCTCGCGCATTTCGGGATGGACTCGTATTTCATGTCGGGGAACGCAGGCGTGTGGAGACTGACCGTGCGGAAGCCCGAGGCCTTCGCTCGGTGGCTGTATCCACAAGCGTACGCGTCCGATCGGAACAAACGGGTACCCCGTAGCATTCTCAACGCGCAGTGCGACGCGAAGCTCGCGTTCCTCCGTGGTTACAACGAGGGAGATGGGCTGCGCGCCGGGCACGGGACGTATGAATTCAAGAGCTTCAAAACCAAGTCGCCAATCCTTGCCCTGGGTTTGGTGTATCTGGTCGCGAACACCACGCGACAGCGGATCAACCTCAACACCGAAGTTCGGCCGACCGGCACCTACTACCTGATCAACCTCAACTCGCCCGATCCTGCGCACGCGAAGTGGGGACGTCATCTTGAGGTTCCCGAGAACGCCCTCAAAAAGATAGAAACAGTGCCCTACACCGGTGAGGTCTGGGACTTCGAGACCGAGGGCCACGTCTTCCACGCCGGTCTGGGTCGGAACCTCGTCCACAACACCGGGCCCCGTCGAGGCGACGCCTTCGCTACGTCGAACTTCGCGAAGCAGATCGTGCAGATCGAGTTGGGGCTGACCGAGCCCGTGGTTCACGTCGGCGACCTCAAGCCGACGCGGGACTTCTCCGACGTGCGCGACGTGGTGCGCGGTTACTGGAGACTGCTCGAGCGCGGCACGCCCGGAGAGGTCTACAACCTCTGCTCCGGCGTCGAGTGGTCCATCGAGCGCATGCTCAACTTCCTCATCGGGCAGTCGAGCGTCCGGCCGATCGACGTCCGGTCCGACCCGGCGCGCATGCGGCCGTCGGACGTCCCCGTGCTGCGCGGCTCGGCGGAGAAGGTCGAGCAGACGCTCGGCTGGCGACGCGAGATCCCGCTCGAGCGGACGCTCACCGACCTGCTGGACTATTGGCGACGACGCCTCCGCTCGCGCAAGGACTGAGCGCGCCCGGCACGGCGGCGGGCGAGTGGAGCGCGCTCCGCGTCGCGCTCGTGCACGACTGGCTCACGGGCATGCGGGGCGGCGAGCGGTGCCTCGAGGTCTTCTGCGAGCTCTTTCCGAAAGCGCCGCTGTACACGCTGGTCCACGTGCCCGGCTCGGTATCACCGGTGATCGAGCGCCGCCGCATCGTGACCTCGTTCGTCCAGCGCCTGCCCGGCGCCGCGACCCGCTATCGCCACTACCTGCCGCTCTTCCCGGCGGCGATCCGCTCCTTCGATCTCGAAGGCTACGACCTCGTGCTGTCGCTCAGCCACTGCGTCGCCAAGGGGGCGCGCGCGGCGCGCGGTGCCCTGCATCTCTCCTACTGCTTCACGCCGATGCGGTACGTGTGGGACCTCTACGACGACTACTTCGGCACGCGCGCGCCCTGGGCCGCGCGGCTCGCCATGCCGCCCGTCGCCGCCGCGCTCCGGCGCTGGGACCGCCGCACCGACAACGTCCATGGCTTCGCGACGATCTCCCGGCATATCGCGGAGCGGATTCGGCGGGTCTGGGGGCGCGACGCCCAGGTGATCCATCCGCCCGTCGACGTCGGCCGTTTCGCGATCGCCTTCGAGGCCGACCGCGCAGCCGACTACTACCTGGTCGTCTCGGCCCTGGTGCCCTACAAGCGCGTGGATCTCGCCGTCGAGGCGGCGAACCGCCTCGGGCGGCGGCTCGTCGTGGTGGGCACGGGCCCGGAGGAGCGGCGGCTGCGCGCGCTGGCGGGGCCGACTGTCGAGTTCCTCGGCTGGCGCCCCGACGCGGAGGTGGCGGCGCTGTACGCGCGCTGCCGGGCCGTGCTCTTCCCGGCCGTCGAGGATTACGGGATCGTGCCGCTCGAGGCGGCGGCGGCGGGGCGGCCGACGCTCGCGCTCGGCCGGGGCGGCGTGCTCGAGACGATGGTCGGTCTCGACGCGGCGGGATCCGAGCGCGAGGCGCCGACGGCCGTCTTCTTCGCCGAGCAGACCGTGGAGGCGGTGGCCGGCGCGATCCGGCGATTCGAGGCGGCGCAAACGCGCTTCGATCCGCACGCGCTCCGCGCGCACGCGACGCGGTTCGACGTCGAGCGCTTCCGGCGGCGGGCGGTGGAGTGGATCGACGCGCAGTGGCGCGAGTTCGACGCGAGGCGCGCGTGCTGAAGGCGCACTCGCGGCTCTTCGAGCAGCTGATACTCGCGTCGGATCTCGTCATCGTCGCCGGCTGCTGGACGAGCGCGTACCTGGTGCGCTTCCACGTCATCGGCCACGGCGACGTGCCGCCGTTCCGCGACTACGCGCTTCAGCTCGTGCCCATCCTGCTCGTGTGGGGTGTGGCCTTCCGGGCGTTCGACCTCTACCGGCCGCAGCGGCTGGCCTCGCGGCTCGGCGAGTGGCTCGACATCGCCAAGGCCTCGACTCTGGGCGTCCTCGTCCTGATCGCGATCATGACCTTCGCCTTCCGCGGCTACGACTATTCGCGTCTGGTCATCGGCATGTTCTGGGCGGGGTCCATCGTGACGGCGAGCCTCGCCCGGGCGACGTTCCGCGAGGTGATGCGCTTCGCCCGGCGCCGCGGCTACAACCAGCGCTACGCGCTGATCGTCGGCGGTGGCGAGCCCGCGGCCGAGGTCCTGCGCGTGCTGCGCCTACGGCCCGATGTCGGCGTCCAGGTGCTCGGCATCGTCGGCGACAAGCAGGAGGGGACCGAGCCCGGCGCCCGCTGGCTCGGGCGGATCGAGGAGCTCCGCGCGGTACTCGATCGCACGACCGTGGACATCGTCATCGTGGCGCTGCCGGCGAGCGACTACGCGCGGCTCACGTCGGTGCTCGGCGAGATCGGCGACGACCCGGTGGCGATCCACTTCGTGCCCGACGTCTTCAGCCTCGCGTCGCTTCGCGGCGGCGTCGAAGAGTTCGAGTCGGTGCCCTTCATCCACCTGCGCGAGTCGCCCCTCTACGGCTGGAACCGCGTGCTCAAGCGCGCGTTCGACCTGGTCGGCGGCGTGCTGGCGCTGGCGGTCGCCGCGCCGGTGCTGATCGCGATCGCCCTCGCGGTCAGGCTGACGTCGGCCGGTCCCGTCCTCTACCGTCAGGAGCGCATGGGCCTCGACGGCCGGCGGTTCCGCATGCTCAAGTTCCGCACGATGGGCGTGGACGCCGAGGTGGGCACGGGTCCGACGTGGGCGGTGCCAGACGACCCGCGCCGCACCTGGCTCGGCGCCTTCCTACGCCGCGCGAGCCTCGACGAGCTGCCGCAGCTGCTCAACGTGCTCAAGGGCGAGATGAGCCTGGTCGGGCCGCGGCCTGAGCGCCCGAGCTTCGTGACGGAGTTCCGCCGTCGCGTGCCCGGCTACATGCTCCGCCACAAGGTCAAGGCGGGCATTACGGGCTGGGCGCAGATCAACGGCTGGCGCGGCAACACGTCGATCGACAAGCGGATCGAGTACGACCTCTACTACATCGAGCGGTGGTCGCTGGGCTTCGATCTCTCGATCCTCCTCCGAACGCTCTTGCTCGTCTTCCGCGACAAGAACGCGTATTGAGCGGCGGCGCCCCTCCCGCGCCGGTGGAGTCGACCTCCCGGGTGCGCGACACGCTCCTCGTGCTTCTCGCCGTCGGCCTTGCCGCGTCTATCTCACTGTCCGAGACCGTGCTGTTGGTGCTCGCGTCCTGGCTCGTCGCGACGCGGAAGGCGCGCGGCGGGTACCGCCCGCTCGGTTGGCCGATGGCCGGTCCGATCCTCGGCTTCGCGGGCTGGACGGTCGTGACGGCGCTGACCTCCGGCCGGCCGCTCGAGAGCCTCGTCGCGACCAAGGGTCTGTGGACCCTGGCCACCGTGTGGATCGTCCTCCACGCCCTCCCGGATGCGCCCGGCGCGCGCCGGTTCCTCACCCGGCTGGTGTGGGCGCTCGCGCTCGTCTCGGTCGTGGCGATCGTGCAGGTGGCGACGTGCTCCGGCGCCCGACTGCACGTCCAAGACCCGGCACTGCCGCCGCTGGTGCGCTCCGTCTTCGGCCGATGCGGGCGCGCCCACGGGTTCTTCAGCATCTACATGACGCTCGCCGGCGTGCTCGGCGCCGTGCTGCTCGCGACACTCCCGCGGCTCGGCTCCCCCGAGCGCCCGAGGTGGCTGGCGCGCCTCACGTGGCTCGTGAGCGCGATCGCCTTCGGACTGACCTTCGTGCGGGGCGCCTGGCTCGGATTCGCCGCCGGCGTGCTCGCGACGCTGGCGCTCCTGCGCCGGCGGATCGCGACGCTCTGGGTGGTTCTCGTTTTCGTCGCCGGGATCCTGGCGATCCCCGGGGTCCTGGCTCGCGTCGAGACGATCGCCGATCCGGCCGACCCGAACGCGCGCGAGCGCCTCTTCATGATCCAGGCGGGTCTCCGGCTGGCGGCCGAGCACCCCCTTCTCGGGATCGGTCCCGGCGGTGTGAAGCATGCCTATCCCGAATATGCGCCGCGGGAAGCGGTGAAGCGCGCGACGGGCCACCTGCACAACACACCGCTGCAGATCGCGGTCGAGCGCGGGCTCGTCGGGCTCGCCCTCTGGCTCGCGATCTTCGTCGACTTCTTCGCGCGCGCCGCGGGCGTGCTTCGGCGCCTGCCGCGCGACGACGACGCCGCGCGCGCGCTCGTCGTGGGCTCCGTGTCGGCGGTCGTCGGCTTCCTCGTGGCCGGTCTCTTCGAGTACAACTTCGGCGACACCGAGGTCCTGCTCGTCGCCATGACCCTCATGGCCCTGCCGTTCGTCGTGGAGCGCGACCTCGGCGGGGCCCCTGCTAGAATCGCTCCGGCATGAAGCGTCCGCCCGCGGCGCGCCTGCGCGCCCTTCGACTTCTCATCATGGACGTGGACGGCGTCCTCACCGACGGCGGCATCTACTACACCGAGAGCGGCGACGAGGGAAAGCGCTTCGACGTGCGCGACGGCCAGGGGATCGTGTCGCTCCACGCCGCGGGACTCTCGACGGCGCTCGTCACGAAGCGCTCCTCGTCGGTCGTCACGCGCCGGGCGCGGGAGCTCGGCATCGGCGAGGTGCACCAGGGCGTCGCCGACAAGCGGGCGGTCGTCGTGGCGATCCTCGCGCGTCACGGCTGCCCGCCGGCCCACACCTGCTACGTCGGTGACGACGTCGGCGATCTACCGGCGATGCGCGCGGTGGGGGTGCCCGTGGCGGTCGCCGACGCGGTGGACGCGGTCAGGCGCGCGGCGGTCTGGGTCACCCGGCGGGGCGGGGGACGCGGCGCGGTGCGGGAAGTGTGCGACCTGATCCTCGCCGCGCGGGGGCGGCGTCAGTTGGGGAGCGCGGGCTCGGTGCCGCTTCGCACGCGGACGAAGTAGTCGCGAAAGCGCGTCAGGTCCTCTTCCGACACCATGTCCGCCACGAGGAAGCATGCGATGTCGCCCTGCTTCCACACGAGCGTCGCGAATCCGCTGTCCTGCACCAGGGCGGGCCGCCACTTCTCGATCTGGACCCGCTGACGCTCGGGCAGCGTGAGGCCCGGCGCCGGCAGGGCCACATACGTGACGAGGTGGCCGTCGCCATCGCGGTAGTGCACGGCGATGCCGCGCTGGCGCTCGAGGTAGACGGGCTCGGCGGCGATGAAGAGGAGCTGCTCGTCGCCCACGAAGACGCGGGAGAGCGACAGGCCGGCCTCCTCCCAGAGGTCAGACGACAGCGTCGCCGGGTAGATCTCGGGCTTGCGCGCGCCCCACATCAGCGCGCGCGAGTGCTCGCTCACGACCGCGCGCGTCAGGCGCAAGGTCGGGTCGGCGGCCGTCGACCGGGGCATCAGCGGCAGCACGGCGAATCCGAAGACCAGTGCCGTCGCCGCCGCCGACACGAGCGGCAGGAGCCAAACGAGTCGACGCGGCCGCGGCTCGGTGGCCGCGACGATGGACACGCGCAGGCGCGCCGGCGCCGTGTAGCGTGGCAGCTCACCCGAGAGCCGGCCGCCGAGCTCTTCGTCCGAGTCAGGTCGGTCGTCCGTCATCGCTTGCGCTCGTAGTCGCGCAGCAGCACGCGCAGCCGCTCCTTGGCCCTGAAGATCCTGGACTTCACGGTGCCGACGGGGCAGGCCATCACGCGCGCCACTTCCTCGAGCGGCATACCCTCGACCTCGGCCAGCAGCAGCACGGTTCGGAATTCCTCCGGCAAATGCCGCATGGCGCGCTCCAGATCCGTGTGCGCCTCCATCGCGGCCCCGTCGTCCTCCGGCGTGTCGTGGAACATCGGAACGTCCCAGTCCGGCACGCCGTCCTCCGCGATCGCCGCCTCGCGCTCGCGGAGTCGATAAAACGTCAAGAAAGTGTTTCTCAAGATTTGAAACAGCCAGGCCCGGAGATGGGTTCCCTGCTGGAACTTGTGGGAGAAGCGGAACGCCCGGAGGTAGGTTTCCTGCACGAGGTCGTCGGCCTCCGGGGGGTTCCGCGACAGGTACATGGCGAAGTTGTAGAGGGCGTCGAGGTGCTGGAGCGCCTGGCGCTGGAACTCGCTCTCCGGCTCGCGCGTGCTCACGCGTCGAGCCAGCGTTCGGGGTAATCGCCGCGCCGCACCGCGTGTTCGTCGTCGAGCGCGTCCAGCAGCTCGCGGACGGTCTGGTAGAGAGTCGGATGGCGGACATCGGGCGCCAGCTCCGCGAGGGGCTGGAGCACGAACCCGCGCTCGGCGAGCAGCAGGTGGGGCACGTGCAGGTCGTCCGGGGTACTGATGACCGCGTCGCCATAGAGCAGGATGTCGATGTCGAGCGTGCGCGCCGCGAACCGCTGCGCCTCGGGCGTCCCCGCGGGGCGCGTGCGTCCGAGCGCCGTCTCCACCGCCTGGAGCCGTTCCAGCAGCACGCGCGGCTCGAGCCCGGTCTCGACCGCCACGACGCAGTTGAGATACCAGCTCTGCTCGTGGGCG
>Ga0137381_10003541_pt1 | contig 11135 bp, 10 predicted proteins | sample SagtaG_16_FD_104808 | JGI IMG/M metagenome (GOLD analysis project Ga0137381, IMG submission 104808) | Vadose zone soil microbial communities from Sagehorn Ranch, Mendocino, California, USA - Sage2_L_115_16 metaG | ecosystem: Environmental > Terrestrial > Soil > Vadose zone | place: USA... | reverse complement strand
TGTCGCAGCAGGTGAGCGATCGTGCTGTGTGGGGGCGCCACCCCAGGCGAGTTCGCGCGGAAGGCCGAATGTACCGGCAAATCCCATGTGCTGGTCGCGGTCGGCGTCGCCGCCGTCGAAGCCGGGCACCCGGGTCCGCTGCCGATGCGAGTGCGGGGGCAGTCGCATCTGTGCGAGCGCGGAGAACTGCACACGGCGCTCAGGACTGGGCGCACCTTGTCACCACGCTACGAGGTGTTCTCGCCAACTGACTTGGGTCCGTTCCAGCGGCGCCTAGGCGAGGATTGTCAGGACCAGGCCGCGCTGTTGCGCAGTTAGTCGCGGGGCGATCCTGGGATCGTGGGCGTGCTCACACCCGATGAGACAGCGGTGGCCGTTCGGCGGCTCGCGGCGACGCGGCCACATGTCGGCGCCGTCGCGGGCCTGGTGGATCCCGACGACCTCTGGCGCTTCTGCCGAGATGAGTTCACGGGGGTGGACGTGCGCATGGATGGCTGGGACATCCGTGGCCGGTGGTTCGGTGTGGTCGTCGCAGCCACGCCGCGGCTGGGGGCGTCGCCCCGCGGCGAGACGATCCCGTGGAGCGTCGTCGCCCGCCACATCGCGTCGAACGATCGCGGTGTCCCCGGTCTCATGTGATCAGGAGCGCTTGCCACGTAACTCCCGCGCCCGCCACGGTCCGGACCACGCCGGCCTCCCGGAGATACGCGATCGCTCGCCTGACCGTCGTGCGCACAACGCCGAACGTCTCCCGGAGCGCAGAAGTAGCCGGCCTGCGCGCCGAGCCCGGCTAGCACCACCGGGACCACGCCGCCACCGCCGGCGGCCCGCGTGAACGTGCCTCGGCATGGACCACCTCGCCCTGGCGCGGCATCCGCGCCACCGGGACGAAGTCCACAAATTCGATGTGACCGGCTACCGCAACTCCAGTCATCTGTGCGAGGGTACGCGGGGTCCCTCACGCCAGGAGACAGGAGGACGGAAATGGCGATGCTGACCGGCAGCTCGACTGCCGAGATCGACGCCCCGCTCGAACAGGTGTGGGCGCTGGTCGCGGACGTGGAGCGGGCGCCGGGGTGGCAGGGCGGCCTGAAGGGGATGCATGCCCTCGAGCGCGGCGACGAAAGGGCACGCGATCTTGTGCCAGACCGAATCCGACGCCAAGGTCCGGACGATCAAGTCCACCGTCCGCTTCACCTACAACGGTCCCACCACCCTGGCCTGGCGGCAGGAGAAGGGCGAGCTCAAGTCGGTTGACGGCCGCTGGAAGCTAGAGGACCTGGGCGGGAACCGGACGCGGGCGACCTACTCGCTGGAGGTTGACCTCGGCCGCATGCTCAGCCTTGTGATTCGCGGCCCGCTGGTGGACCTGTTGCGGGGAATGCTCGTGAGCGCCCGGGCGGGTGAGCTCAAGCGGCGGATACTTGCACGGCCGCCTGGCAGCTCGGATACGGCCTGGGCGGACAAGATCAGCAGGTCGAGGATCCGCACCTCGGTGAGCCCGTACCGCGCCTGGCGAGCTCCTGCCGGACCGCGCGCACCGCCGCCCGGTTGTGGTCCAGGTCGCGTTAGCGATGGCAGCGGTGGTGCGGAAGCGGGTGCGGGCATGCGGAGGACGTGGACGCGGACGGCCTCGGTGGCGGCGTCGGGGAGGCGGACCGGGAGGACGTGGCCGCGCGTGACGGCGACGGCACGACCACAGGCGCCGGGGCGCTGGTTCCGGGCTGGCTAGCGGCAGGCGACACGCTAGGAGACGCTCTGGTCGCTGCGGCCCTTCCGGTCACGGCCGCGCCCGCGGCCGCCGGCGCGCTGTGCGACCTTGTGTCGTCTAGCGACCGCGGGGTGTGTGAACCGCCGAGAGCGAGGACCGTGATCACCCCGGTCGCCGCGATCGCGATCAGGATGGCCGCCGCGGCGACGCCGCCGGACAGCGCGAGCATCCGCCCCCTGGGCGGCCTGACCTGCCGCGGGAAGCCATTGGCGGCAAACGGGCCCGCACGCAGTATCACCTCCTCGCGGTAGGCCTGCGCCGGCGGGCTGTCGTCGGCGCACAGCCTCAGCACCTTCTCGCGCAGGCCGCGCGGAACCGCGGCCAGCGGCGCCATGCCGGCCAGGGCCGCCGGGCGCAGCGCGCTGCGCCTGCGGTACGCGCAGGCCTCGCATTGGCCGGCGTGCCTGGCGACCTGCTTGCGCACCGGCGCGGTCAGCTGCCCGTCCCAGTCGCAGAGCATCAGGTCGAGCGCCGGGCAGGCCCACCGCCCGGTGCGGGCGACGAGCAGCACGCCGAGCTCCTGCTCCAGCGGGCCGCGGGCGCGCGATGCCAAGGCGTGCGCCCGGTTCCGCGAAACGCCGAGCACGGCCGCTAGATCCGCGCCGGACAGGTCGTGCCGCAGGCCGAGCTCGATGACCTCACGCTCACCCAGGCTCAGCCCGTCCATGGCGGCGCGGACAAGCCCGCGCAGTTCGGCCCGCTCGGTGTTTTCGCCGGCGTCGGCGGGCGGGGCGGCCAGGCCGGCCGACTCATCGAGGCCCGCTTCCCCCGCGCGCAGCCGCCGGTGGCATCCGCTGCGGGCCACCGCGTAAAGCCAGGACAGCAGCCTGCCAGGATCGGCGAGGCCGCCTAGGCTGGCGGCGGCGATGACGAACGTGTCCTGGACGGTGGCGGCGGCACGGTCCGGCTCGTTCAGCATCCAACCGCAGTAACCGTACAGCGACTCTGCGTACTTGTCATAGGCCCCGGCTAGCCCGGCCGGGTCGCCTGCCGCAATGGCCGCGACGATCTCGCGGTCCCTCATGCCCCACACCGTAGTTGAATCGCCGGCCCATGGCCCTGGTTTGCTGGCTAATCGGGGGCGACTGCAGCGACGTTCCCGAGCGCGACGGTGAGGGAGACGGTGACGGTGCCAGGGTCGGCGAAGGTGATACCGACGGCGTACGCGAATGCGTCGGTGTCGGTGACGGCGATGCCGAGGATCACATGGAGGCCGACGCCGCGGGCGAAGCCGAGTGCGGCGGCGTGGGCTTGGCCGACTCCGACGTCCACACCGGCACCGACGGGCAGGCCGAAGGCTCCGGGCGAGCCCGCGCAGCACTCCTGGTGCCTGCCCGGGTGGTAGGACCACCCCGACCCGGCACAATCGGGCCGCCTACGCGGCTGCCCCGCAACAGATCAGCCCGATATGCGGGCTTCACATAACAAGCGCCACAGGTTCCGCAGCCGCGCAGAACGGCGGATCTCGCATGCATGGTCCGAGGGTAGCGGTGGCGCTTAGCGAGCAGCTCCGGCGTTGGCTGCGGTGCGGCAGCGCACAGCACTCCTCGGTCTGGCAGGTGCCCGGGGGCAGTGATCGCGGGACCGCTGGTCACAGACTGTCAGATCATGGTGACCGTGTTTGGCGTGGCGCATGAGGAGCAGGTACCGCGGGGTGTCGTCAGAGACGGTTAATGTACTCTCCCGGATCCCAGCAACAACGCCCAAGACGGGCCGACCAACCAGATCTGCGCGCGGCGTAGATCATGCCATTAGGCTCTTGGCCGCGTGCAGATCGGCGGCAGTGTGTGAGTCGCCTGGGATCAAGTGCCAGTAACGTGCCGCGAAGGGAAGCTAAAGCGGCCAGCTTCTCGACTTGGACAAATGAAACTTGTACTGAAATTTGCATATTTCAGATCAAGCACTCACATATGGGTAGACAAGTTACATGACTACACCTTAACAGAGGTCACCATTGCCTCAAAAGCGATGATTAAGAACACTAGCTCGCCTGCGCGGCTGCTGTTTGGCGCATCTGTTTTGTGCCAGTAATCTGAAACATCGCTGCTTTAGCGAAGTAACACCTGGTTTGTGCCGTTCGTCGTAAAGAGGCCGCGATGGGCTGGTGGCGACGATGGCGTCTTGGTCTCGCCGCTACGGCTGCCGGGGCGTCACTCGGGATTCCCGCGGTACTAGCTGCTGCCGGCGTCAGGAACTGGATTGTCCTGACGGCTGGCGCGGCTGCAGCAGCGATAGCGTCTGGTGTCAGCCAGGTTGCTCGTGCTAGATGGAGCCACGCGCGGCTTCGGCACGACGACCAGCTAACCGCGCTTGCTGAGGGATGGCTGGCAAACGCTGACGGCACGCTGAAAACGGTACGCCACACTACCGATCCGGTACGGCTAGGCGTACATGAGTCCGCCGAGCTGGGTCGGCCGCAAGATGAGAATACTGCAGACCGAGTCCCGGCGTACATCCTCCGTGAAGTCGATGAAAAGCTACGGCAGCGCCTGTCGGCTGCGGGATTCGTGCTGGTGACCGGGCAGTCTTCGGCAGGCAAAACGCGGACTGCCTATGAGGCATTGCAGGCTGCTGTGCCCGGCCACCGGCTCATTGCTCCAGATAGCAAGAGACACCTTGCGGCAGCGATTGCTCCATTCGAACGAGAGCGCAGGTGCGTACTGTGGCTCGATGACCTAGAGCGGTTTGTCGGCCCGGATGGCCTGACACGTGCGGCGATCGGGAGGGTTCTTGACGGACGCCGACATCATCGGCTCATTGTGGCGACCATGCGTGATGGTGAACTCGAGCGGCACGGGTCAGATGACGTCGGCCCCGGCAAGGTCGATAGAGAACTGCAACGCAGCGTCCGCGACGTCATCGAGCAGGCATGGGAGGTAGAGGTCCACGGCGCCTTCAGTGCGGCCGAGTTCTCGCGTGCCCGTGACAGTACAGACGCGCGTGTTATCTGGGCACTGGCACACGCCGGTGAGTACGGAGTAACGCAGTGCCTGGCGGCCGCCCCCCGGTTGCTACGCGCCTGGAGGTCAGGCTGGGAAAGCTCTCCCCGGGGCGCGGCGCTGGTGGCCGCTGCCGTCGATTGCCGCCGGGCTGGCCTGACGAGCCCGCTTCCAAGGCGACTGCTGGAGGAGTTGCACCAGTTCTACCTCAGCCGACACATAGGTAGCTCGCCGCCTGAGCGGCTGGAGACCGCCTGGAACTGGGCAACCACCTCGCCGGACGGCGCGACCGTCGCACTCCTGCGGAGAGCCGACCAGTCGGGGTACACGGTCTTCGACTATCTGGTCGATTCCGCTCAGCGTCACCGGACCGCCGATGATCTAATTCCCCGACAGGTCATGATCCGCGCACTGCGTTATGCCGATCCCGCAGAGGCCCAGTCCATCGGCTGGACCGCGAGGGCTCAAGACTTCTACGACATCGCGAAACAGGCATTCCGTCAAGCATACGACGCACTTGCCCCCAGCATGGGAGCCGAGCACCCGGAGATACTCCAAATCCGTGCCAACCTGGCTTATGCCCAGTACGGGTGCGGCCGGTTCGAAGAGGCCGAGGCTGACCTCCGCTTCACCATCAGCGCAAGCGAACGCGTCCGGGGCAGCCGTGACAGGCTGACACTGGCCACCCGGATCATTCTCTGCTACCTGCTCTCAGATGCCAGGAAACTTACAGAAGCCGAGACGGAGTATCACTCCATTCTCGGGATCCTCGGCGGCCATGACGATCTCGAAGCTACTACCCGAAACGGGTTGGCAATTTTGTACGAGAACCAGGGTCGATACCCGGAAGCCGAACAGGAATTCCGGCGGGTCATCGAGTTTCAAAGGGTCAGGTACGGCCATGACCACATCAACACGCTGGTCTCGCGATGCTACCGGGCACTGGCACTGGAGCGCATGGATAGGCTCGCCGAGGCGCAGACCGAACAGGAGGCAGTGCTCGCCGCCCTCAAAGTCACACGGGGACTCGAGAATTTCCTAACACTTCAGAGCCTCAGCAATCTCGCGGCAGTAATGCGTAAGCAGGATCGGCTCGAAGAATCCCGCCAGGCGTATATCTGTGTGCTGGAGATACGAACCCGTATCCTCGGCGCCGAGCACCCGGCCACACTGGGCGGGCATGCCTGCCTGGCGGCCGTACTAGCCGAGCAAGGTCGAATCGCCGATGCCCTCGCGGCCTACCGATTCCTGGTCAAGACGTACACCCGTCGCTATGGTGCACTTAACTCTGAGACAATCCAGGTTCGCCGGGAGCTAGCAAGCCTTCTACAGCGAACGGGGAGAGCCACGGAAGCAGAGAGACAATATGAGCTGATCCATAGCGCACTAGAAATCATAGCCCACCCTGCGTTGATTGCACGGAAGGCAATTACTTCCGTACAGCACACACTGAGACGATAGACTACACGGATGAATAGCTGAACTCACTTTCCGTGCCATGCCTTCTCGCAGGCTGAAGCAGCCTCATTGCACGCGCAGATCAGCCAATACGGCGTGGCGCGAGTCGGCAGTCCGACTGATCAGGTTGCCGAGCATATCGGTTCCGACGTTGAGGCGGTGACTATCGGCCGTCACTCTGTGCGAGCAGGGCACCGGGCGTGAGGAATCCGGGTGAGCCGCGGCTGCGGCTCGGGATAATACTGTCGTGGAGAAGACCGGCGATATGGCGGGCTCGTTCGGGAGGGTCGCGGAAACTTATGACCGGGTGCGGCCCGGGCCGGCGCCAGCGGCGGTGGACTGGCTGATTCCTGCGGGGTGCGGGGCGGCCGTGGACCTCGCGGCGGGAACGGGGCTGTTCACCAGGGCGCTCCTGGGCCGGGTGCCGGATATCACTGCCGTCGAGCCGGACGGGAGAATGCGCGCAGTGCTGGCGCAGCGGACCGGAGGCGTCCGCGTGCTCGACGGGCGCGGCGAGGCGATACCGCTGCCGGATGCCTCGGCTGACGGGGTGTTTGCCTCGACTGCATGGCACTGGCTCGACCCGGCACTCGCTATCCCGGAGATCGCCAGGGTGCTCCGGGACAGAGGGAGGCTCGGGGTCATCTGGACGAGCAGGGACAGAGCCGACGACTGGGTGGCCGAACTGGACCTGCTCCGGCTGTCTGCGGTGCCCGGGGAGGCCCGCGAGCGGGAGGCCGGCGAGCAGCCGCGCACCGCGGATCAGCTGCGGGAGGAGCTGGACCGTCATCACTCGGTAACCCTGCCGCCAGATGCGCCCTTCGGGCGCGCGGAGGCCGCGTCGTTCACGTTCACCCGGATGATGGAGGTCGACGTAGTCGACTGGCTGGCCACGAACAGCGCGTTCATCACTGCCCCGCCCGCCCGCAGGGAGGCGGGTCTTGCGCGGTGCCGGGCGGCCCTGCTCGCGCAAGCCACCGGTGACTCGCGGGTTGAGATGCCGCTGCGATCGTGGTGCTGGCGAGCCGACCGCCTGCCGCGAGTGACCGAAAGATCAAAGTAACAGGTACGCCCGATCCACCTGATCTGCGCGCCTCAGCATGAAGACGCCCAGCACGCAGCAACCGCTCCGAACGGCGGTTCGCGTTCGCCATGGAGTCACGATGTGTCACCAGCGCAGCGGTTGGCGCCGGGCGGTCGCGGGGAGTGTCTACCTGGCGGCGCTGACCGACCGCTAGGCGAAGCTGCTGCCAGCCGATGCGGCTTTACCGGGCGGCGCGCGATGTGGGCAGCAACAATAGGTGGCGTCCCGGTCCAGGCTGCTGCCCGGGCCTGGTCGTATCGCGTCATCGGCCGGTAGGTTCTGGTGGGTGGCCGTGGAACAGCCTGGCGTCGCGGATCTGCTGGTGAGCTGCCTGGAGCGGGAGGGCGTCACCGTCGTATTCGGCATCCCCGGTGAGGAGAACATCCGCTTGACTGACGCCCTGGTCCGCTCGCCGATCCGGTACGTGCTGGTGCGTCATGAGCAGGCGGCGTCGTTCATGGCCGAGATCTACGGCCGGCTGACCGGCCGCGCCGGGGTGTGCTCGGCGACGCTGGGCCCGGGTGCGATCAACCTGCTGCTGGGCACGGCCGATGCCACCACGAACAGCTCGCCGGTGGTGGCGTTGTCGGCGCAGGTTGGCCTGAACCGGATCTACAAGGAGTCTCACCAGAGCGTCGACCTGGTGGCGATGTTCGCGCCGGTGACCAAGTGGGCGGATGTGGTCCTGACCCCGGGTGCGGTGCCGGAGATGATCCGCAAGGCGTTCAAGCTGGCGCAGGCCGAGCGTCCCGGGGCGGTCTACCTGGCCGTGCCCGAGGATGTCGAGACCATGAGCGCGCCGGGGCTGGCTCCGCTCAACGTCAACGTTCCCCGGCCTGACGTGCCGTCGGCATCGCAGGTCGAGCGGGCCGCGGTGGTGCTTGACGCTGCCCGGCGCCCGATCGTGCTGGCCGGCCACGGGGCTGCCCGGGCCGGCGCGGCCGGTGCGCTGCGGCGCTTTTCCGAGCAGCTGGGCCTGCCGGTGGCGACTACCTTCCACGGCAAGGGCGTGTTCCCCGATGACCACGCGAACGCCCTCGGCGCGGTGGGGTTCATGCGGCATGACTACGTCAACTTCGGTTTCGACGAGGCAGACGTCATCATCAGCGTCGGCTATGAGCTGCAGGAGTTCGACCCGGCCCGGGTCAACCCCGGCCGGGACAAGCGGATCGTGCACCTGAGCCGGTTGCCGGCCGAGGTGGACGCCAGCTACGACGTCGAGGTCGGGGTCCAGGCCGATCTCAGCGCGACCCTGGACGCGCTGGCCGCCGCCGCCACCCGGCGGTGGCAGCCGGGGGCCAGCGGGGAGAAGATCCGGGCGCTGCTGGCCGGCGAGCTGGCGCGCGGCGCGGCCGATGACAGCTTCCCGGTCAAGCCGCAGCGGGTGGTGTCCGACATCCGGGCCGCCCTGGGGCGCTCCGATATCGTCCTGGCCGATACCGGCGCGGTGAAGATGTGGATGGCCCGGCTGTATCCCACCTACGAGCCCGGCACCTGCCTGACCTCCAACGGCCTGTCCGCCATGTCCTTCGCCCTGCCCGGCGCCATCGGCGCCAAGCTGGCCGAGCCCGGCCGGCGGGTGCTGGCCGCCGCGGGTGATGGCGCATTCTTGATGCACTCCCAGGAGATCGAGACCGCCCTGCGCGAGCGCATCCCCCTGACTGTGCTGATCTGGCAGGACGACGCCTACGGGCTGATCAGGTGGAAGATGGACCTCGAGCTCGGCCATGACGTCGCCACCGGCTTCGCCAACCCGGACTTCGCCGCCTACGCCGAGAGCTTCGGGGCCCGCGGCTACCGGATCAACTCCGCCGGCGACCTGCTGCCCGCCCTCACCGAGGCCCTCGCCGCCGACACCGTCTCGGTGATCACCTGCCCGGTCGACTACTCCGAGAACCTCCGGCTCACCGGCACCCTCGGCGAACTCACCGGACCCTTCTGACCGCCGCCATGCGGCGCCCCAAGCAGCCGGCTGCGCCAGGCGGCCCCGCCGGATGCAGACCATCCCGGACTTCACCCATCCAGGTCCCAGCCCGGACCATCAGCCGCCGGGCCACCGGCCCCGGCCACATCAACCAGCGGACGGCCGGGACCCTGCCTGTGAGCATTCTGGTGAAACCAGCTGGCGGTATGGAGGCTGCGGCCATGCAGATCGGCCGGATATGCACGATTCCCGACCTGGCCAGGCCGGACTGCGCATCCGTCCAGATCGGCGGGTCGGCGCGCGCTCTCCCGGACCGCGCCCGCCACTCAGCGTCACCCTGGTGATCGGCATCACCTCAAGGCCGACCTTCGATCCAGCCCCGTCGGACATGCTGGCGCTGACGCGCGATATGCGGCAGATCCGGACAGTTCGGCCATGCCGCGAACAGGCTCCGCTGTCACGCCTACGCAAACCGCTGCACCGGGAGCATGCTGAGGGCATGACCGACCGCGACGACTTCCTAGCCTGGGTCAAGACCGCGCTGTACGAAGCGGAACTCGCTCTACACAACGGCGACGCGGCCCCACGCCGGGCGCTCTGGTCCCGCAACGAGCCCGTGAGCATCCTGGGTGCGTTGCGCAACGTTTACGGGCAGCATGAAGTGGACGAGGCATTCACTTTCCTCGAAAGGAGTTTTTCCGACTGCACGTCCTACACGTTCGAATTGCAGGCGTATGACGTGGTGGGTGACATGGCCTATACCGCTGGCCTTGAGCACACCTCGGCCTCCATGGACGGTCAGCCGCGCAGTTACACCTTGCGGGCCACCCAGGTGTATCGCCGCGAGGGCGGCGAGTGGAAGGTAGCCCATCGGCATGCCGACACCGTGACCGAGTGACGGTGCCAGATCACATCCGCTACTCGGCACCCATGAGGGCCATTGTTGTCAAGAGGGCATACGGATCTAGCCCGGTGACTACGGGCGCCGCCGGGCTGGGCTGACTGTTCTTCTGGATCTTCCTCGCCGCTGCCTGGTCCTTCCCGTCGCGCGGCCAGGGGTCAAGCTGGAGCGCCCGCAGCCGCGCAGCGGCGAGGACGAACGAGCTTGACGCCGGCAAGCGGCGGAAGATCATCGAGGGCGAGGAAGGGGCCGGTTGCGGATTGGCTTATGCGGGGGTCGTGTGCGTGTTCCCGGCGCGTGGCTGGCGGAGTGGTCTCACAAGCACCCATCCGGCGCCGCGCCAGTGCGCGGCTGCCATGACCATATGTCCGGGACCGGGCTGCTCAGTCATGTGATCGAGCGCGGGCCTTCGTAGCCCGGCTCATGCCGCAGAGGCGAGCGCACCCGGGGCTTGGCGGCCCTCCCGTCTCATGGCCGCCGCGGCGGCGTGCTGGCATCGGCGGCTTGCAGCTCAGCAAGCAGGTGCCAGGCGCGGGTCAGCAGCTTGCGGGCGACCGCGATGGTGGCGATCTTCTTCCCGCGGCGTTTCGCGATGGACGCGTAGCTGGCGGCGAACTCCGGCGAGCGCTTGGCGGTCTGCGCGGCCTGGTTCATCACCCAGCGCAGCCACGCCGGGCCCTGCTTGGAGATGTGCCCGTGCCGGACCTTCAGGTCCGAGCCGCGCACCGTCGGGGTCAGCCCGGCCCAGCTGGCCAGCTTGCGGGCGCTGCCGAACCGGGTGATGTCGCCGATCTCGGCCACCATGACCAGCGCGGTGAACTCCCCGACCCCGGGCAGCGTCCGGAGCACCTTGACCCGCGGGTCGCCTCTGGCGTGCTGGTGCAGCTCGCCGTCGATCCGGTCGATCACCGGCGCCAGGCCGTCGATCACCGCCAGGCAGTCGGTGACGATCTCCCGCGACGCCGGCGGCAGGTCCAGTTCGGCCAGCCAGCCGCGGCCCGGGCCGGTCCAGTAGCTGGCGGACCGGCCGTAGCCGTGGTCGGCGGCGACCGCGTGGA
>Ga0137381_10003539_pt1 | contig 11136 bp, 9 predicted proteins | sample SagtaG_16_FD_104808 | JGI IMG/M metagenome (GOLD analysis project Ga0137381, IMG submission 104808) | Vadose zone soil microbial communities from Sagehorn Ranch, Mendocino, California, USA - Sage2_L_115_16 metaG | ecosystem: Environmental > Terrestrial > Soil > Vadose zone | place: USA... | reverse complement strand
CAGGCCAAACTCTTTTGAGGCGATTTCCAGCGCGTGGCCGAGGTCCTGGCTGATCTCATCGGTAATGACTGAAATCTTGAAGCGGCTGCTTGTCGCCGGCAGAGACGAAGCGCTCGATCCGGCGCGGCAAAGCAGTGACGATGCAGCTGCTCCACCCAGGGCCGCGAGAAAATTACGACGCGATTCGCGCGGATGCATCAGTTCGACTCTCCTTTGCCTTCCAAGAGCCTCATGCCGCGATGGTACCACTATCCGTCATAGGGTTAGTCCCCGGCCTGGAATCCAAGAAGCGCTTGGGTCGCAGCTTAATTGTTTTTCTTAAGTCCGGATCTTACTCGTGTCCGGTTCCGGCTTCCCCATTCGCGCAAGTTGCAGGCTTGCCGTCTAGGTGCCACTCAAATCAAAGATCGTTAATAATCGAATGACAAAATGTTGGGGTCTGTTTTGCCGGGATTCTCTGCTTAGCCAGGGAAATAACAAGGGAAAAGAGTTTCCCCTTCCATTCGCCTCGTCTTCGCCACCTAGTCTCCCCCTGGGGGAAGGGGATAACTGCCTGCTCACAATAAACTTTGGGTTCGTTGACTTGCCTTTTTCCCGCCTGTTAGCGTTACGGTGTAGCTCTGCGGCTACTCCTGATACCGCAGCAAACCGAGGAGAAAGTCCCGGGCAAACTCCAGGGAGAGATTTGTCCCCGTTCGCGCATGGCCTATAACAAGAGCAAATATGTCGAAGCCGCACAAAAGCTGCTGAACCAGGGCAAGGTCGCCCAGGCCATAGCGGAATACCAGAATATTTTGAAGTACGAGCCTCGCGATCAGGTCACCTTGATGACCATCGGCGAGCTGTACATCCGCCAGGGCGAGACGTTTCAGGCCATCGACTACTTCGAACGCCTCGCGCAGATTTTTGTCGGTGACGGTTTCCTCACAAAGGCCATCGCCGTTTACAAACGCATCGCCAAGCTCGCTCCCGAAGAGATTCGTCCTCTCGAAAAGCTGGCCGACCTCTACGTGCAACAAGGCGTGATGAGCGAAGCCCGGCCGCTGTTTCTCCAACTGGCAGAAATTCACCTCAAGAACCATCGGCAGCCGGAGGCCGTCAGCCTGCTGAAAAAACTTCTCCTGGCCGAGCCGGATAATCTCCGCATCCAGATCCGTCTGGCCGATTTGTACCAGGCCATGGGCCAGACGCGCGACTCCATCGACGCGTACGTCTCCGCCTCCCAGCGCGCCCTGGCGCGCGGTGATCAGGCGGAAAGTGAAAAGCTTGCGGACAAAGCTCTGAAGCTCGAGCCCGGCAATCTTCCCGCCGCCATCGTAAAAGCCCGTTCTTATTCGTCACAAGGCAATCTCGCCAAGGCCTCCCAGCTTCTCGAGCAGGCCGCTGATCTCGAAAAGGGCGGCGAGCAGACCGAACTCCTTCTCGATCTCTATCTCAAGAACTCCGATTGGGACCAGGCCTCAGCTCTCGCGCAACGCGTATTCGAAGCCGACGAGAAAAATTTTGGGCCTATGCAAAGAGTGGTCGAAGCGCTACTGCAATCCGGCAATACCGAAAAAGCCATGGCCATTCTGGAGAAGTCGCGCCTCGCCATGATCGATGCCGGCGAACACGAGGTCGTCGGAAAATTGCTCAACGAGCTTGTTGCCAGCCTGCCAGAGCGCATCGAACCGCTGGAATGGCTCGTGGAACTCTACGGCCGCACCAGCGATTCCTTCCGCTTGCCCGACGCACTGGCGCGCCTTGGAGATGCCTTCGCTGCCGCACACCAGTGGGAGCAAGCAAAGAAGACCTTCGAACAGCTCCTTGAGAAGGAACCGGAGAGCGATTCCGCCAAGCGCAGACTCAATGGTGTGCTCCGCAAGATGGGACTCTTGGCGCCGGGAGAAAGCGAGGAGTTTCCCGAGGAAAACTTGCAGGCGGATATTCCCAAGCCACCTGCTCCCAAGCTTCCTGTCGAAGAGGAAGAATCCGCTTCGGAAGTTCCCGTCAAGGCGGCGATGGTTTCCAAAGAGCCTGTGCTTGACGAAGAGACGCAAAAATTCATTGCCCAGTCGCTCACCGACGTGGACCTCTTCGCCAGCTACGGCCTCACTCAGAAAGCCATTGGCTTGCTCGAGGCTATCTTGCGCCGCGCGCCGCGCCACACTCCGACGCTTGAAAAACTGCTCGACTTTGTGCTGGGAGCGGGCGACGACCGCCGCACTGCCGAACTCGCTGCGCAACTCGAGCAGATCCACACCCAAACGGGCGACAAGCGCAGCGCCGAACGATTTGGGGAATTGCGCCGCCGCTTCCAGCGTGCCGCCGGTTTGACCGACCAAGAATTGGTGGGCGCCGTTCCAGTGGCAGGACCTGCCGCAGCAGAATTTGCGGAAACAGGGCCGATGGCTGCTACCATACCCGAAATTGCCGCAGTGCCCCTGCCGCAAGAGCCGGCACCTCCCCCGGTGCCCGTAAACTCCGCTCCCGTTCATGAGCGGGGTCCTGCCGAGCCAGTGAAGGCCAGCGCAGCTCCCGCGCCGGCGGACGTGCAGGAAGTCGATTTGTCCGACGAATGGGCGACCCTGCTCGAAGAGACGCGTCCCGCCGAGGCCGCTGTGAAAGCTTCTGCTGCTGTACCCGCCAAGCCCGTGGCCGCACCCGCAGATCCTGCCGAACCTGGGCACTTGGAAGAGTTCCACATTAGTGAGGAAGCCCCGCTTGTTCCACTGGAGGAAGTAGCCGCCGCCGCTCCCGCAATTCCGCTTGAGCCGTCGCCCGTCGCCCAAAATCCGCCAAAGACGCCCGCATCAGCCAAGCCTAGAGCTCCGCAGAAACCTCCTGAGACAAGCGAGCCCGAATTCGAGTTGGAACAAGAGTATGAACTCGTGCTCGACGCCGAGCCTATCGTGCCGGCGTACGATCAGAAGCCACCAGGAAAACCGTTTGCCCCTCCTCGCCAGCCCGAACCGGTCGCGCAAAACGCCGCCGCAGCTGCGCCGCCAGGCAGCAGTTTTGCCTCCGATCAGTTCTTGGCCGATCTTGCCAACGAAATCGATCAGCTCGGCATTGGTGGGCTGGCGCCCGGATTCTCCGGAAACATGCCGAATGTTCCTCCCCCTTCCGTTTCGAAACCGGCCGGGCCAACTGCGTCTTCTGCCGAGTCCGGTCCGCTCAAGGAAGTCTTCGACGAATTTCGCGCCGAGCTCGGTGAAATGGGCGCGGAGGATGAAGACCTCGAAACGCACTACAACCTGGGCATCGCCTTTCGCGAAATGGGCCTCCTTGAGGAGGCCATCAGCGAATTCCAGAAAGTTGCCAAAGCCAGCGATCGCGGCCGCGCCTTCCGCTACACCATGCAGTGCTGTACCCTTCTCGGTCTGGCCTTCATGGAAAAGGGCCAGCCGTCCATCGCCGCCATCTGGTACGAGCGCGCTTTGCAGACCCCGGGGAATGACCCGGAAAGCACGCTCGCCTTGCGGTATGATTTAGGCGTGGCTCAGGAATCGGCGGGCGAGCCGGAAGCGGCGCTGAAAAGTTTCTCCCAGGTCTACGCGATGAACATCGACTACCGTGGCGTGGCCGAACGCATCGCTGCCCTTCAGAAGCCCATCCGCAGATCCTGAAGCTTTCCTGACACGACGGACTTCTGCTGATTGATGAACCGGGTTTATCGCGCACTTCTGGTCGTTCTGGCGTTCGAAATGGGCGCCATGCTCCTCTATCTGCCGTGGTCTGGCTACTGGGAACAAAACTTTTTTCTCAGCCACTATCCTTCGCTGATACCCATCGTGCTTCATCCGTCGTTTCGCGGCGCGGTGAGCGGTGTCGGCGTTTTGGATATCCTTTTGGCCATCGGCTGGATCGGTTCTCGCACAGGGCCGGAACGTGTCCCCCCTCAATAACTCGTCTCGCGCCGTGCTCCTCTGTTACGTCACGGATCGCCACAGCTTCTCCGCGTTCGAATCCGCGGAGCAGCGGAAACTTCGCTCGGTCGAATCCTTGGAACGGAGAGAAATTCTCTTGCGCAAAATCGAAGCCGCTTCCGCTGCCGGCGTCGATTGGATTCAGATTCGCGAGAAAGATCTTTCCGGAAAAGATTGCGCCGCGCTCACGCGGGAAGCTTTGCAACGCGCCGCAAGATCCTCGCCCGGCGCCGTCGCCGAAGCTGCCGCAAGCGCAAAATTCCCATCAAACCTAATCATGCCGACGCGCATTTTCGTTAACGACCGACTGGACGTCGCGATTTCCGAGAGCGCTGGCGGCGCGCACCTTGGCGAAAAAAGTCTGCCAGTCGCGGGGGCAAAACGGCTTGCGGATTCCCAAGCCGGAAACGGCGATTTTCTGATCGGTGTTTCGTGTCACTCCGTGCAAGACGCGAGATCCGCGGCGGCAGGTGGCGCCGACTATCTTTTTTTTGGGCCGGTTTTCGCCACGCCTTCGAAAACGGAATTCGGCGCGCCGCAGGGACTGGAGCGGCTGGCCGAAGTTTGCAGCGCCGTGTCTGTGCCTGTGCTCGCGATCGGCGGCGTTACACTGGAGAATTCCTCAGCGTGTTTCGCTGCCGGGGCCTCGGGGATCGCGGCCATTCGCCTTTTCCAGGACGCCCGCGACATGCCATCTCTGGTTCAGGCGTTACGAAAAATCAATCGCTAATCAGCGCGACTTTCTTCCTTTGGAGTCTGCCCCCAACCGGCGAAGCAGCCGTATCTGTCCGGCGTGATAAATATCGTGAAACGCAATGCCGTAGAGCTGCGGCAAAAGTCTTACGGCCCGCGGAGTGCGCAACGCGTTCGCCACGGTCTCGCGCAAGGCGCGGTGTTCGCGCTCCAGCAATTTTTTATCGGCGCTCCACGCCGCATCGGTCAACTTGCCTCTTTCAGGCCGAGCAAAAAAATTGCTGCCCTTCAGCGCGAAGGATCCGCGCTTGCCGCCTTCGATCCTGCGCCGCACGGCGTACTTCCAGTACGCGGCATGGAGCATCACTTCCCAGATGTTGTGCCGGCCCGGTGCGGGGCGCCAGGCGGCTTGCTTCGCGGTCACTCCCTTGATGGATTGCTTGAGATTTGGACCATGCCAGGTCTTTTTCTCGTAGGCTTCGTCGAGCAGCGCGAGCACAAGCTTTGCGGATTCCAAGGGTGGCCTCCTGCGGGAATCGTAACATCGAAGTGCGCCGGACCCGCTCCCCACTGCGGGTGTTTTGTGCAAAGAGTGCAGAAGCGTATGTAAACAAAGGAGTTGAGTTTTTGATGAGCGCAAGAAAGTAGATGGCACAGGCGAGGACAGGAATTGGCAACGAGCCGGCTCTACTCACATGAAAAAACTCCCTAAATTCGGTGAGCACCTGTCTCAATGCCGTTGACACGCGCCGATCCCCCAAATCAAGCTCTTGATGGGCGTGTCTCGCTCTACACAGCCAGACCCGCTTGCAACACTTGCCTTGGCAATCTCGGGGGGTGACCGTTTTATGTTGCTGTTAGGGTGAAAGAATCACCTTGCTATAACAGGCGAACCCCGAATGTGAACCGTTTTAGGTTGCTGGATTGTTACTGGCGGGTTTGCACCGGTATGTCGTAGACGTAGCGGATGACGAGCGGAGTGTCGCTTCGGCCGGTGGTCATGTGCAGCGTTTCGTAGAGCTGCCGGCCGTCATAGGAAAGTTCCAAAGTGCGGCTCATCTTTCCACCGCGGGGATTCTTTTCATCGGTGACTAGGCGGTTGCCGTCCCACTTGGCGGCAATCTCCTGATAGATTTCATCCTTAGATTTCTGCAGTTTTCGCCCGTCGGTCATGAACGCGCGTTTCCGGCTCCGATCGTCCAGCAGATCGACTTCCGCGCCGGTCATCGCGAGGGTGATCGATTTGGCCGGTGTAAAGAGGTCGCGCATTTTCTCGCGCCCTTCATCGTTTTCACCGCCTCCGCGATGACCCCCGTAACCGCCTCCACCGCCCCCGGGCCAGCCGCCACCCATGCGGCCACGTCCGCCGCCATTCGAGCCTCGAGATTGTTGCATCTTCTTGCGCACGTCGTCGCTATCGTCGGCATTGAACTTCCAGGCGCCAAGAATGGTTGTGCGCGGAGGCGGCTCTGGAGTCTGCTCCTGGGGCTTTGCCGCGGACGTGGGAACAGACTGGGGCGGCGCTGCAGGGAGAGGCCCAGCGGGCGCCTGGGCGCGAATCACGGCGGGAGCAATGACGCTAATTCCCGCGAAAATAGTCAACGTCGAAAACTTGGAGAAGTAGGTGGCTTTCATGTTCAAATCCAGGATTCCTTCCACAACCTTGTTTAATTCCCCGCTGGGGAAGAAAGAGTTCCCACATGGTGGGATGCCACAAACTGCGAAGATGGCTGGCTCATTTCCGCGGAAATGGCAGTAAGCTATTCTGCGAGAGAGCTACTCCCCACGGCCCAAGCAAAAATGCCCCTTCCCCGGATTCAACCCGATGCGCAACTTCGTGGCAGATTCCACGGCTGCTTGGTTGGAGGGGCGGTCGGTGATGCCCTCGGCGCTCCCGTTGAATTCCTGGACGTCGACCAAATTGTAAAAGTCTATGGCGAAGGAGGAATCCGCGATTACGCGCCGGCGTATGGAAAGTTAGGGTCCATCACCGACGATACTCAGATGACGCTGTTTACAGCGGAGGGCATGCTTTGCGCTCACGTGGCTTCCGCCCTGCAAGGTCATCCGCCTGATTTCTTTCGGGCCGCAACGGGTTCCTACGCGCGCTGGCTGATGACTCAGGAGAATTCCCGGTTGATATCTTCCGCGTGCGGAAAGGCCAGCTGGCTACTCCAACAGAGAAGGCTTTTCAGCCGCCGTGCGCCTGGAACCACGTGTCTCTCCGCGCTGCAAACCAGCCGCGGCAAAGTCGCTCGCGCCGCCAACGACAGCAAAGGGTGCGGCGGCGTAATGCGCATCGCACCGGTCGGGATGTATTTCGCGCACCCGCTCATCCGCGAGCGCAAACACGACGGGCTGATCCCCAGCCTCTTCGCGACCGGCGCTAATCTGGCGGCGATCACGCATGGACATCCCAGCGGCTGCCTAACCGCTGGAGTGTTGGCGGTAATCGTCGGTACGGTTCTAGCAGGAAGCCCGCTGAAGGAGGCCATTGAGACGGCTAAGGAAGAGCTGCGCAAACACAAATCTCACAAGGAAACCCTGGTGGCCATCGAGCGAGCCGAAACGCTCGCGCAAACCCGTCCCCGAGAGCGCAGCGCCTTGCGCGTGCTGGGAAAGGGATTCGTGGCGGAAGAAGCGCTCGCGATGGGGATCTATTGCGCACTCTCCGCTCGCGATTTCGAGGATGGCATCATTCTGGCGGTGAATCATAGCGGAGACAGCGACTCGACAGGCTCAATCACCGGAAATCTCCTCGGCGCGGCGGGCGGAGTGGAATCGATTCCGGAACGATGGCGGGCCATTCTCGAGCTGCGAAGCACGATCGAAGCCCTGGCGGACGATCTTGCGGCGTTTCCGGAATGGCGCCTGGGCAGCGCAAGCGATGCGGAGGAAAGAGCGTTTTACGCAAGCCGCTATCCCGCCGGGGAGTGCGCGTAACTTTGTTGGCTTTCTCTGAATTTATTTCAAAACCCGGAATAGTTCGGTGACGCGGGGAAGCAGCGCGAGGGCGCCGACCTCGCGGAAGCGCGCGGCGCGCTGGCGGTAGCCGTGTTCGCCCCGGGCAATGATGGCCACGAAAGGAACGCCGGCGTCACGGGCGGCCAGAGCGTCGTCAATGTTGTCGCCGAGATAGAGCGCGGTGCCAGGATCGCGCCCGCCGAGAATCATGCGCAAGCCCTCGGGATGCGGTTTTCTCTTCGCGTCGTCCATGGTGATGATAGTGCGAAAATGCCTGGCGCCCGGCCAGCGCTCGAACGTAAAAGAAAATTCCTGGCGCGTGCGTCCGGTAAAAAGATTCAGCTCGAAACTCCTTGCCCATTTCTCAATCTGCCGCGGCGTGACCATCAGCTTTTCGTTTCGCACGTTTCCGGGCTTGCCGTCGCTACCCCAATAAAATCTTTCGAACGCCGCGCGCGCTTCTTCGTACGAGGTGGGGCGCCCGAGCGAACTCACCCAAGCGGAAACCATGGCCCAGTCGTCGTTGAATCCGGGCTTACTCTTCCAGCGATGCAACTCGGCATAGGTGACGCGCTTCCCGGTAATATGGCGCACCGTCTCCAGAGCGGAACGCCAATACGTGCCGCGCACGTCCACCAATACGCCATCCACATCGAAGATCAGGATTTGCGGTCGCAGCTTTTTTTTCATGGTGCCGGGATTCACCTGAAGTTGTGGTTTTCCCGTCAGCGCGGAAGAAATGCACGCGGGAGCAGGAGAAAAATGTAAATAGCAGGATAGCACGGTGGCCAAGAGGAGATAGTTCGAATGGGAACGCAGAACATTCAAAAGGATCGGAAGGAAACAAAAAAATTGCACCCGGCTGGCGAACGAGCGCTATGCTCGTCCGGCATGCCGGGTGCTACGGTTATTAGAACTTCTGAACCCATCCTGGGGTAAACCCTGACGCTGCGGATCTCCGCCTCAGAAACTCAATTCACGCTGGGCGATCAGGTGATAAGGAAGCGAATTGGTAACCGCCTGAATCCAGCAACTGTCGTAGTGAATCGTGGCGCTACCGCCGCCGTTCCAGCCGAAAAACGGCTGACCTGGCGAATTGTTGGAACCCAAAGCAATAGGAGTGGTGTATCCGGTAGAAGCAGAAGGATATGTGCTTGGGCCGTTCGCACCGGGAATGCCCGCGGTAAGGTTGGCCGCAAACATGGCGCCCTCGACGGTGGCAGAGCCACCGCCATCCTTTAGGATCGCGCCTTCTCCAATCGCCAAAATGAGTCCGTCCCAGGCGAAATTTCCGTGAAGTGTCAATTCACCGGTGACCAGAAGAATGCCCGCTCCGGAGCCGCTGATCGTAAGGTCGCCATTGACGACGTTAATCACCGGCGATGTAGGGGTCCCCACGTTCGTGGGAGTGACGCCGTTGGCATAGAGGTTGGGGCCTGCCGCGGTGGTGATCATATTAGCCAGCTTGGTCAACCCGTCCACCGTGGTCAAGTTGATGTAGCTGGAGCTTAACGCGGCATAATCGTTCGAAACCGAAGGGGTGGCTGAAGTGCCTGATACGTAATCAGCCGACCGGTCTTGGTTCCCACCAGTTGTTATCGTGTTCACTAGAGAGCTAGTGGCCGGGTTGTCGAAGGAGCCCAGAGCGGGCTCATTGGCAGGTGCGGGACAGGAAATTCCGTTGATCGACCCGTTGGGCGCCGTTACAGAGACTGGAGTGTGCGCGGGGTCAGTGCCATCTACCGAGAAACCATTGGAGTTCGGCGGCTGAAAGCTCGGGCTCGCACCGTCAAAAACGAACGCTCCGGGTATGGTCGGGAAACTGTTTTGACTGACTTCGTATTGCATCATGCGGCGCGAACCACCGGCGGTTACCGCCAGGGCAGTTAACTCATAGACGGGCTGATAGCTGCCGTTGGCCGCGTTGCAGCTCGCGAGGGGAGTGGCCTTCTCATTTGTCCCGGTCCAGCAAACCCGGCTGTTGCTTATGGTTCCGTCCACGGAGGTGACGTTCGTGCAAGTTGTGTCGGACTTATTCAGCTTGGCCATCACGCGTACCCACTTCCACTGGAGTTGCGGGGAAGCCGCGTAGCTTGCGCTTGCTGTGGGGGATGTAGGTACCCACCATGCCCCGGAGGGTGGCGTGCTCGTTGCGCAGTTAAGTTCCTTGGCTATCTGGTCATCGGGATAATTGGTGCCCGTTATGAGCCAGGGAGCGACTGTCTCGGTGCCCAGGGGGTTGAGGACGTAAAGAATTCCGCTGGGCGCGCCGGGGAGCAAGGTGCCAAGCGTGGTGGAGAGGTTCAAGCTGTTCGTCGCGCCCGACCGCATGCGGTCACGGACCTCTTCAATGCCCGCTTTTGCCGCGAAGTAGGCGGTCTGCTCGTCGCGAAAATTCGCGCTGATGTTGGTTTCCGTGTTGGACATGATAATCATGCCCATCCCGACGGCAGTGACCAGCAGCAACACCAGCAGGGCCATGATCAGGGCCACTCCGCGTTCCGAGCTGCTGGTTTTTTTTCTGCAAAATGCACTCATGGTGTTCTCCTATTGGCAGGACAACGTCTGGCCTGTCGCGGCCATCGAGCAATTATTAATGGATACTTCCCCTTCGAAGTTCGTCTCAATGGGCTGATGCGTCTTGGGATCGACGATGACAGGATTGCGAATAAGCAGGCCGATCTTGATGGTCTTGACCTGGGCAAGGTTCTGTGCCCCCGCTTGCGTGCTGATATCCTGGGGAACCGCGATCTGAGTTCCGTCCGCTTTGAAATAGGTGAAAATCGGGTTGCTGAGCACATCATTCACTTCGGTGCCCCAGTTCGGGAGTTGCGCCCCTGGAGGTGTGGTGGTGGGTAGCGGATTGCCCGCGACTTTATCGGCTTGACTCCGCTGGAGGCACAAGTTACAGCTGCCGCCGCCATTGACCTGGTAAATAACGGTCTGCACCGCGCCGTTACCATTCATGTCCCCTTCGAATTGGATGGCTTGCGCGTCGATGCTTACCAGGCCGATGGCCAGCCGGTTGTCATTGATGTACGGAGAGGCCCAAAGGGGGTAAGCCCCCGGGGGAGGGCCTAACACCGGGATCCACAAGGCGGTGGGATCCACCAGGCGCGAATTCGGATACCCGATTTGATTGATGTCGCGAAAGAATTGATCCACGAAGTCGCGAGCTTCCTGGAAATTGTCGAGCTTCACTTGCTCGCTGTAGCCACGCTGCTGCGCAATGTCCATCTGCGCAAGAATGCCCGCGGATACGATGGCCATGACCAACACGGCGATCAGCATCTCGATGAGCGAAAACCCGTGCTGAACCCGCCGCGCCAAGTTTTTGGTCTTCATATTAATTCCCCTGTCCGATCATCGAGCGAATGCTTACCGTTGGGGAGAACAGCACCGCGTTATTGTTGGAGCCCTGCAGCTTCGCCGAAACCGTGACCTGCATGACGTACGGCGAGGGCGTCACGATGTGCCATCGGACGTCGTAGATGGATTGCTGTCCGTTGGAGCCGCAAACGGTATAAAGCTTGTAATAGCCTGCCGGGTCGCCCGCGCTGCCCGCGGTTTG
>Ga0137381_10003533_pt1 | contig 11145 bp, 7 predicted proteins | sample SagtaG_16_FD_104808 | JGI IMG/M metagenome (GOLD analysis project Ga0137381, IMG submission 104808) | Vadose zone soil microbial communities from Sagehorn Ranch, Mendocino, California, USA - Sage2_L_115_16 metaG | ecosystem: Environmental > Terrestrial > Soil > Vadose zone | place: USA... | reverse complement strand
TCTTCGCCGCATTCGAGCATACGCGCGAGCCAGTAGAGGGCCGCGTCGGGATCGGAATTGCGGACGGATTTGTGCAGGGCGGAGATAAGGTTGAAGTGCTCCTCGCCGGCTTTGTCGTAACGCAGGAGTTTTCTTTGCAACACGTCTTCGAGGAGTTCCGGGGTGATGGCGCGCGCCTTTTTTTCACTCAGTTGCGCGCTGCGGACGGCAAGCTCGAGCGTGTTGTAAGCGGCGCGGGCATCCCCATTCGCAAACGAGGCAATACGGAAGAGGATGTCGTCGGGAGCTACGATGGATTCGTTTCCGAAGCCGCGTACTTTGTCATTCAGGGCGCGGCGGAGGAGTTCCACTATCTGCGGGGTCGTTAGTGGCTCGAGGACGTAGACCTTAGTGCGGGAGAGAAGCGGTGAAATCACTTCAAAGGAGGGATTCTCGGTGGTCGCGCCAATGAAGATGATATGGCCCGCTTCGACGTGAGGGAGAAAAGCGTCCTGTTGCGCTTTGTTGAAGCGGTGAACTTCGTCGACGAAGACGATGGTGCGATGGCCGGAGCGAGATTTTTGCTCACCCACGGCCATAACTTCTTTGATTTCCTTGATGCCAGCAAGAACGGCGCTGAAAGAAACGAATTCGGAACTTGTCAGACGCGCAATGAGGCGCGCGAGGGTGGTCTTTCCACAGCCGGGCGGGCCCCAGAAGAGCATGGAGCCGAGATTGTCGTTTTCGATTTGAACGCGAAGCGATTTGCCCGGACCGAGAAGTTTTTCCTGGCCAATGAACTCATCGAGGATACGCGGACGCATGCGCTCGGCGAGGGGCTGGTTGGCCGCGGGAACGTCGGGTTCCGGGGCCGGTGGCGGCAGTTTTGAGAAGAGGCTCACGTTTCCTTGGGTGGCCGCACAGCGTCTGACGTCTTAGACGGCTGCGAAGGAACTGACGTTTGGATGCCCGACGCCGGCGCCGAGTTCCTTTGGCGAGCGGCTTCGTAAAATACAACTGCTACCGAGGCGGCGGCATTCAGTGATTCGATGCCGCTGGCCATGGGAATGCGGAGGCGCGCGTCGGCGCTTCGCTCGACTTCTTCCGGAAGACCGGTGCCCTCGTTGCCCACGAGGAGGGCCACCGGCTGGCACCAATCGACTTCCCACGGAGCCAGCAGAGGCTGATCACCGCGACGCGGTTCGCGGACACTCGAAGCAAGCGTGCGAACACCTGTGACCTTGAGTTGCGCAAGAAGAATTGAAAGCGACATCCCCGCGAGGATCGGAAGATGCAGAGCGGCGCCAGCGGAGGCGCGCAGCGCTTTCGGCGAAAAAGGGTTCGCAGTGCCGCTGATGCCGGAAGCCGCCGTGGCGGCGCCGGTCACGCCGAACGCGGCAGCAGTACGTAGGATCGCCCCAACGTTGCCGGGATCCTGGACTCCGGCCAGGACAACGAGCAAGGGAGCGCAGACAGAAAGAGGGGAGCGCGCGAAATCATCGAATGAAGTCTCCCGAGGATGAACCAGCGCGGCAACCCCTTGCGGGTGTTCGGTGTCGGCAAGGCCCTCGAAGAGGCGGTCCGTGGTGCGGAGGATCGGAAAGGCCATTTCCGGTCTGTCGATGATGGAGGAGAGGCGCTGGTGATGGCGTTCGCCGGACTCGCTGAAGAGCACGCCTTGAATGCGGCAACCGGAACGCAGAGCTTCTTCGACGAGTCTGACGCCCTCGACGCCTACGAACCCGCCTTCCGTGGGCAGTCCACCACGCAGAGCTATTCGGAACTCCTTGAGCCAGCGATTGTCGCGGCTGGTAAGGAGCGCAGGCGCACCAGTAGGGCCGGCGTTACGAGCGGGTTTTCCGGGCGTGGCCATCTCCGTGGAGGGTAACAAATTTCTACCTGCAGAGGCTAACTCTCGGCAGGCCCTAAGATATGGCCCGTAGCGGGGTAGATTTGGTTCTCAGCAGGCTCCAGCAGCTCCAGCAGGCTCTTATTGCGCGGGCAACAGGTGTATGGTAGCGTCGCCCAAATAAGGGCAGTGCCGACGGGCGCTGCAGGGTGGCGTCACGACTGCGCCAAAGGCCAAGAAATTGCCGGCTGAACTGCTGCGCGTAAACGCGCAAACTCCGGAGGCGGACCTGCTGCGGTATGCGGCAGATTTTCTGACCCGCGGAAGTGTGATTGCGATTCCCACCGATACCTTCTACGGGCTGGCGGCCGACCCATTCAATCTCGCCGCAGTGGATGAAATTTATCGCGTGAAAGGGCGGCCGGAAACGAGGGCCCTGCCAATTCTTGTGAATTCGATCGAACAAGCCATTCTGCTCGCGCGGGAAGCGTCGCGGAAATTCTTGCGGCTGGCCCAGGCGTTCTGGCCAGGAGGATTGACCCTGGTCGTGAACGCCGCGCAGCGCATCCCGCTCAAGGTGACCGCAGGCACAGGCCGCATCGGATTGCGATGGCCGAATAGCACGGTGGTGCGGCGCCTGATCGATGAATTTGAAGGTCCGGTGACGGGGACGAGCGCTAACATTTCCGGGTTTCCATCGTGCGCGAACGCGGAACAAGTGATGAAGCAGCTGGGGTTGCGCGTGCCGCTCGTGCTGGACACGGGACAAACGGGGGGTACGTTGGCTTCGACAATCGTAGAATTGAACGGTGACACGTGGAGAATCGGCAGGGAAGGGGCGATTCCAGTGGCAGAGATTGAGAAGGCGTTGGAGTAGTGTCGCGTTCTCCGGAACAGGATGACCCAGTGGCGCGCGCCAGCCCAGCACTTCGGGGCGGCGTATGCGAGCCTTAATCAGTCAAAATAGTGCGTGCAATTCTGGACATAATGGTGTTTGTCATACGGCATGGGGCACGAACAAGCAAACATCCATCTTTCGAAACCGCAAAAAGCGGCGTTGGAAAAGATGGCCAAGGAAAAGGTATTTCTGTTACTGAACTCGTGCGACGAATCAGCGGCTGTGGTTTGGATGAAGAGACGTGAGGAAGTTGTAGTTGCCGGTGGAGGGAAGATCGAGGGAGCTGAGCGAGCGGCGGTGAACGGAAACGACATCGTTGAACCACAGGGGCAAATAGGGAAGATCGTCCGCCAGAATTTTCTGAACTTCACTGCATAAAGCTTTCCTTCTTTCCTGATTCATTTCCACGCGAATCTGGTCCGTCAGCGCGTCTACGCGAGCGTTGCGATAGTGCCCGCGATTGGCGCCGTCCGGCGGAAAGCGCTTCGACGAGAAAGCATATTCAAAAAAGTCCGGATCGGTGTTGGCGCCAACCCAGCGCTGGTAGGTGATCTGGAAATTTCCCTTGGCAACGTCGGAGAACAGCGTGGCAAGCTCAAGCGGCCGCAGCTCAAGTTGGATGCCGACGCGGCGCCATTGTTCCTGAAAGGCCGCGCCAATGAGGCCGGCTTGCCCTTCCGTCGAGCATTTAAACGTGAGATGCGTGCGGATTCCCTCCTGCTTGCGAGGAAACCCCTGAACAGGAAGAGAGACAGAACGAAACAATGAGGTAAGACAGCAAGGAAGTAATAAGGAGATGGAACTTGGAGAGGAGGAGGTTAGCGCGGTGGGGCATAGGAGATTTTCCCAAGGATCGCCAGGCCACGGGCGCCGGTTGCGGACGGCAGGTTCGCGGGGCGCTGGTGAAATGTTTCGTAGGCGAGAAGGGCGAAGGCCAAAGCTTCCTTGGCGTCTTCGGGAATGCCGAGACGCCCAGAGGGCAGGACTTCGATGCCGGGAAGGACGGCGGCAAGTTGGGCGAGTATTAACGGATTGTGCGCTCCACCGCCGGAAACAATGAGTTGCTGAATTTTTGTTGTGGGTAATACGAAGCGATTTAAGGCATCGACGACCGAGAGCGCGGTGAAGATTGTAGCTGCGCGGATGAGATCATTGGGGCTGGCGCGATAGTGGCGGCCCAGGCTGAACAGCATCTTTAGGTAGGCGTGGCCATAGTATTCGCGGCCGGTGGATTTGGGTGGTGCCAGCTTCAGATAGGGATCGCCCAGGAGATCGTCGAGGAGCGCCGGGAGGCTGCGGCCTTTCATGGCCAGGCGCGCGTTCTTGTCAAAACGCAGCCGGCCTTGTGTGAAATGCGCGACCAGGGCGTCGATGAGCATGTTGGCGGGGCCGGTATCGAAGGCCAGGACCTGCTGTGGCTTGGCGGCACGAGGGAGCACCGTTATGTTGGCGATGCCTCCGAGGTTGAGGGAAATGCGGCCCAGCTTCGCGTGGCGGTAGAGAAGATAGTCTGCGTAAGGAACCAGAGGCGCGCCCTGTCCACGGAGGGCCATGTCCGCAGGACGAAAATCGCCGACGGTGGTGATGCCGGTACGCGCGGCGATCACTGATGGCTCACCAATTTGAAGCGTGGATGCTGTCGGCGAACCGAAATACGGAATCGGGCGCCCCTGATGGAAGATGGTCTGGCCGTGACTTCCGACTAAGGCGATCTTCGATAGCGCCACTCGAAAATGCCGGCAAGCGGCAATAGCGGCCCCTGCAAAGAGTTCGCCCAAACGAAAATTCAACTGACTGAGAGCGCCCGCGATGAGGGGGCGCTGTTCGGCGACGCGAAGAATTTCCTTTCGAAGCGCAGGAGGATATTTGACGGAGGCGTGGCTAAGCAGTCTTGCGTTCAGGTTTGGGGGTGCCCCGGAGATGCGCGCCAACGCAACGTCGATTCCATCCGCGGATGTTCCGGACATCATGCCGAGAACGAGCTTGGATTTTCCGTTCATGAGATTTGTTTTTTCAGTTCAGCGAGGAGATTCAAAGCGTCGAGAGGCTTCAATTGGTCGAGGTCCGCGCCACGCAGCTTTTCGAGCACCTGGTGATCGAGTGCAGTGAACAGCAGCTCCTGATTGCCGTTCTTGTGCGCAGTGCCGGAGCCGACTGGAGAAAGAGTTTCGCTGAGTTCGTGCTCGCTCTGCTCATGTCTTTTCAAGACCTCGCGGGCGCGCTTGATCACGCTGTGAGGCAGGCCGGCGAGCCGGGCAACTTCGATACCGTAGCTTTTGTCAGCGCTGCCGGGCTCGACGCGGCGCAGGAAAATGATCTCGCTAGGCGTCTCCTTCGCGGAGACGTGGACGTTCTTCACCGCCGGGAGAAGGTCGGCAAGCTCCGTCAGTTCGTGATAATGCGTGGCGAAAAGCGTACGCGCGTGGATGTGCTTCTGGAGATGCTCGACCACCGCCCAAGCAATGGACAGACCATCGAAGGTAGCCGTGCCGCGGCCGACTTCATCGAGAAGAACAAGGCTGGCAGGTGTGGCGTGGTTGAGAATGGCCGCGACTTCGCTCATTTCCACGAGGAACGTGGAGCGGCCACGCGCGAGATTATCGCTTGCGCCGATGCGCGTGAAGATGCGGTCGGTGATGGGCAGCTTGGCCTGACGCGCGGGGACGAACGAGCCGATCTGAGCCATCAGCACAATGAGCGCAGATTGGCGAAGATAGGTAGACTTGCCGCCCATGTTCGGACCGGTGATGAGGAGAAGTTGCTGACGACCAGGCTCAAAGCAAAGGTCGTTGGGAACAAAGCGCTCGCCTTTTTGCCGGAGAAGTTCCTCGATCACGGGATGGCGGCCTGCAATGATCAGAAGCTCGCCGGTGGAGTTGAGTTCCGGCCGGGAGTATCCGCGATCGGCAGCCAACTTTGCGAACGACGTCAGCACATCGAGCTGCGCCACGGCGGCAGCTGTACGCCGCAGTCGCGCCGCCTGGGAGGCCACCGAAGAACGCACATCGATAAAAAGTTGACGCTCGATCTCGAGGATGCGCTCATCCGCGGCAAGGATCTTCCGCTCATATTCTCTTAGTTCCGTGGAAGTAAAACGTTCGGCATTGACAAGCGTCTGTTTGCGTTCGTAGTCCGCCGGGGCCAGATGCAGGTTTGGTTTTGAGATTTCAATGTAATAGCCAAAAATTTGATTGTAGCGAATTTTTAGCGAGCCGATGCCCGTGCGTTTGCGCTCGCGCTCTTCCATCGCGGCGATGATCTGTTTGCTGCGCTGACTGAGGCCGCGAAGTTCATCGAGCTCGGGGTTGTAGCCGCTGCGAATCATTCCGGGATCGGTGGCCAGGGCCGGCGGCTCGTCGGCGATGGCGCGCTCGAGGCGTTCGCGGACATCGGCAAGCTCATCAATTTCCTCATGGAGGTGACGAAGAAGTTCGCTGCCGCCGGCGGGAGGCGGAGTAAGGAAATTCTTCAGCACCGGCAGTTGCGTGAGCGACTTGCGAAGGGCGACGAGTTCGCGCGGCGCCGCGAGACCCAGGGTAATGCGGCCAGTCAGCCGCTCCAGATCGAGGATGCCTTTGAGCTCCTTGCGAATCTCGCCGCGGACAACGGTTTGCTGAACAAGGTGGGTGACAGCCGCAAGGCGCGCCTCGATGGCTTGGGGATCGATGAGCGGACGGAGAAGCCACGAACGCAAGAGGCGAGCGCCCATGCCGGTAACGGTGACGTCGAGAGCAGCGATCAGCGTCGTAGGACCAGGGGAACGAGTGCTCTCCTCCAGGAAGATGGGTGCGAGAAGTTCAAGGTTTCGAACGGAAACGGGATCGAGCACCAGAGAGTTGCGCAGCTCGTAGTAACGGACACGGTCGAGATGTCGGAGAGCGTCGCCGTTGGCCGCATCGTCACCCCGGGCAGCATTTTCACGGAGGTAATGAACGATGGCTCCGGCCGCCGAGAGGGCTTGCGGGCGATCATCGAAGCCGAAGCCAGTAAGTTCGGCGACATCAAACTGTTCGCGGAGGAGGCGCTCGGCATAGTCGCGCTGAAAGATCCAGTCTTCGAGGTGCGATTCCACGCCGCCGACGCCTTCAAGGGGGGCTCCCTCGAATAACTGTTGCGGGCGGGGAAGAAGGGTTTCCCTGGGATGCAGAAGCTGGAGTTGGTCGCGAAGAGCGTCATCGGCATCCGCGCCGGAGAATTCGGTAGCCTGAAATTCACCGGTGGAAAGATCGACGAAAGCGAGGCCGATGGGCGAACCTGAGGCATGTTTGGCGACAGATGCGAGGAAATTGTTTTCCCGGGCGTCGAGCAGAGCACCGTCGGTGGCGGTACCCGGAGTGATGACCCGCACGACGTCGCGACGGACGAGTTTCTTGCCCGGTCCAGGCTGCTCCATCTGATCGCAGATCGCGATTTTGAAGCCGGCGCGGATCAGACGCGCAATATAGCCTTCGGCGGCGTGGTACGGCACGCCACACATGGGAATAGGCTGGCCCTTTTCTCGGTTGCGCGAGGTGAGAGTGATCTGGAGTTCGCGCGCTGCGATGATCGCGTCTTCGTAGAAGAGTTCGTAAAAATCGCCAAGGCGGAAGAGCAGTAGAGCGTGGGGGTAGCGCGCCTTGATGGCGTGATACTGCTGCATCAGCGGTGTCGTCGGCTCGCTCATTCGTCGCGCGTCAATGGATAGTCATTCCTTTACGCCTAAGTACGCCAGGAAGAAAGCACAATCCAGGGCAATCTCGCGCAAATAGTCATAGCGGCCGGAAGCGCCGCCGTGTCCCGCGCCCATGTTGATTTTCAGCAGTAACGGATTCGAATCGGTTTTCAACGTGCGCATGTTCGCAAGGTATTTCGCCGGCTCCCAGTACATCACCTGGCTGTCGTTCAACCCCGTCTTTACCAACATCGCAGGGTAGGGCTTGCGCTCCAGGTTGGTGTACGGACACCAAGACTTCATGTTGAAATAATCTTCTGCGATTTGCGGATTGCCCCATTCCTCATATTCGGCGACGGTCAGCGGGAGAGATGCGTCGAGCATGGTGTTCAACACGTCGACGAAAGGCACGTGGCTGATGACCATGCGAAAAAGATCGGGGCGCATGTTCGCCACCGCTCCCATGAGAAGGCCTCCGGCGCTGCCGCCTTCAATGACAAGTTTTTCCGGAGTCGTGTAGCGCTTGGCAATCAAGTATTCTGCAGCGTCGATGAAGTCCGTGAAGGTATTGCGTTTTTGTTTCATACGGCCGGCGTCGTGCCACGGCTTTCCAAGTTCACCACCGCCGCGGACGTGAGCGACGACGTAGATCACGCCACGGTCCAGCAAGCTGAGCCGATGCGAGCTGAAATTGACCGGCACGGAGATTCCGTAGCTGCCGTAACCATAGAGAAGAAGCGGGGCAGAGCCATCGCGGGGCGTATCGCGACGGCGGACGATGGAAAGAGGGACGCGCGTGCCGTCGGGAGCGGCGGCATGCAGACGCTCGCTAACGTATTGGGCAGGATCGTATCCGCCGAGAACGGGTTGCTGCTTCCGAAGACGTCGTTCGCGTGTGCATACGTCATAGTCAAAGATAGAGCGAGGAGTCACGAGCGACTCATATTGGAACCGCACTTGCGAGGTGCCGAATTCCGGATTTTCCCCGATGGAAGCGTTGTAGGCGGGCTCGGCGAATTCGATGCGATGCGACGCCGCAAGAACATTTGGGGCGTCCGCGGTCAAATCCACGATGCGAAGATGCGGGAGGCCGCCCTCGCGTTCAAAAAGCACGAGGTGGTTCCGGAAAGCCTCCGCGGCAGCTAGCATGACGTCCGGGCGATTGGGGATGATCTCACGCCAGGATTCTCGGCCAGCGTCGGTCACCGGGGCGGTCACCAAGCGGAAGGTGCGCCCTCCGGAATTCGTGCGAATGTAAAACACTCCGTCATGCGCACTCGGGACCGGCCCGGAATGGTGGTCGGGGTAATATTCATGGTTGTCTTCGCGCGGACTGATAAGCCGGAATTCTCCGGTGGGTTGATCGGCACGCAAGAAACAGACTTCGCTGGCCGTATGACTCGCGATGGTGAGAAGTAGAAAAGCACCGCTGCGCGTGCGGTGTACTTCGATTCGAAAACGCTCATCGATTTCCTCGAAGAGCAGGGGGTCCGGTTGCGTGGCCCCCAGAACGTGCCGGTAGAGGCGGTGAGAGCGCTTCGTGATTTCGTCCTCGACGGTGTAGAACAGCGTGCGATTGTCGGAGGCCCAGGCGACACTGGTGACGCGCTCGACACGCTCGGGAAAGATGGTCCCGGTGCGCAGGTCTTTCATCTGCAGCGTGAATTGGCGGAATCCCGTGGTATCGGTCGAATAAGCGAGCAGGCCATTATCTTCACTGACTTCCAAGGAACCCAATCCAAGAAACGAATGGCCTTCTGCAAACAGATTCAGGTCGAGTAACAGTTCTTCCGCTGAGCCTTCCCGATCGCGTCGCCGGCAATGGAACGGGTACTGCTTTCCCTCTGCGGTGCGCGTGAAATAGAGATAGCCGCGCAGGCTATACGGAACGGAAAGATCCGTTTGCAGGATGCGCCCCAGCATCTCCTGATAAAGCTTCTCCTGAAATGTCTCGGTGGGCTTTAGCATGGCATCGGTATAGGAGTTTTCCGCCTGCAGATAGGCGATGACTTCGGGGTCCTCTTTGTGGCGCAGCCAAGCGTAATGGTCGACGCGGCGATCGCCATGCAAAACATACTCCACGGGTTCGCGCCGGGCGACCGGGGGCTTCGGAATTGTACCCGCCGCGGGTTCCTGGGCTGGCGTCGCGGTATTGGCGTCCGGACTCATGCGCGTCCGCTATACTATCGGAACTCGGCGGCCGGAGAAAGAAGCCTCGGGCGGGTGTGAGAAATCCAATGGCCAAAGAGACTGAAATCAAACTGCGAATCAGCAACGTACCCGCGTTTCATCGGGCATTGAAGCGGATCGGAGCTCGCCTCGCCGGCCCCGGAACCTCCAAAGTTCATGAGGAAAATGTAATTTTCGATACGCCGCAAGGTGGACTTGCCAAGCACGGGCAATTGCTGCGTATTCGCACAGAGACGCCAGAAGTGCGGGGGAAACCGAAAACGACTGGACCGCAGCAGCGCGTGGTGCTGACTTTCAAGCAGCCGATGGTGCTGCCGGCTGGTGCAGAGACAGGAAGCGCATCTTCTGGGTCATACAAGGTCCGAGATGAGATTGAGGTGGAGGTCGCCAAGGGTGAAAATCTGACCAGAATTTTCGAGGGACTGGGGATGAGCGGCTGGTTCCGCTATGAAAAGTGCCGTACCACCTTTCGACTGCCTGCTTCCAAAGCCTGGGCCTTGGGTCTTCTGATTGAACTGGACGAAACACCCATCGGGACCTTTGTGGAACTGGAGGGGCCCGTCGCGGCGATCGATCGAGCTGCCGCGGAGCTGGGGTTTTCGAAGCACGACTATCTCTCCAAGAATTATCTCCGCTTGTACATGGAAGAGTGCCGCCGGAAAGGCGTGCAACCGAGTCACATGGTCTTTCCGAACCGCAAGAAACGCTGCTAAGAGACTTTCGAACAAAAAAACCACCTTTAAAGTCATTCTTTTCTTGACAAGGCGAAGCACGCGGCTTATCAATGCAACTGTGACTGCGGAGCGGTCAGACCACGGAGTGATTTTCCTCTCAATGAGTGCGGGCAGCGAAGTCGACCCTGGCGCTAGTTGGGCCGGGCAGCAGGGGAGCCTGGAGTTGGTCCATCGGCTGAGTGTACAGACGATATCGCGCGAGGCGCAAGCCACGGCGCGCGCGGTCGGATGGGGAGGGCTCACGGGCGGCTAAAGGTAAGTCCATTTGTGTGAGGTACTTGCCCGCGGCCGAGGTTCTTCGGTGTGCGGGTTTTTTGTTGCCGGGATGAGTTCAGCTGGTCGGGAAAGCCCGGAGACGCGCGAGGAGGGAGTACGTATGGATCTCTACGCGACAGAATTGATGGGCTCGAAGACTTACGACGCGGCGGGGAATTATGTCGGGCGTGTGCGCGAATTCTTTATCGAGCCCGCGGAAGCACCCAATCGCGTGTCGCATTACCTGCTATCGCGCGGGCACTTTCAACCGCTAGTGGCCAAACACAACCAGATTGCGTCGGTAGCAGCGGGGAAGATGGAGTTGAGTGTCAGTGAACGAGCCCTCGAGCTCTATCAGCCGAATGAGTCGTGGCTGGCGGTTCAGAAGGATTTGCTGGATCAACAGATCATTGATACCCGCGGGCGGAAAGTCGTGCGTGTTAATGACGTCGACTTGACCCCCTTTCGCACCAATGGCACCGTCGAACTGCGTCTGACGCAAGTCGATGTGGGGCTCCCGGGAGCCGTGCGGCGGCTGCTCCAGGGAGTGGTGCCTTCCAAGGTCGTGCGCAAACTGCAGAGCAAATTG
>Ga0137381_10003526_pt1 | contig 11152 bp, 12 predicted proteins | sample SagtaG_16_FD_104808 | JGI IMG/M metagenome (GOLD analysis project Ga0137381, IMG submission 104808) | Vadose zone soil microbial communities from Sagehorn Ranch, Mendocino, California, USA - Sage2_L_115_16 metaG | ecosystem: Environmental > Terrestrial > Soil > Vadose zone | place: USA... | reverse complement strand
CGGTGCGCGCGGGCGGCCCGCTCGACCTGCACTAGCGACGCATCGGCAAAAGGAGGACGACATGACGACGGCCTGTGACTGCGGAATGGCCTATGAGGCCCGCGAGCGACGTACGCGCTGCCACGAGTGCGGCACACCGGGCTGCCCGTCCTGCTCGGTCGAGTTCGACCAGACCAGGTACTGCCGCTGGTGCGCCACGACGACGGCGCTCGCCCGGCCGGCCTGAGGGGAGATCAGGGAGCGATGGAGAACACGGGGAGGAAGTTCCGCGAGCTGCTCCGGACCGAGCCGTACCTCTTCACCGGTGGGGTCTACGACCCGCTCGGCGCGCAGCTCGCCGAGCGGACCGGGATGAAGTCCATCTACCTCTCCGGCTACTCGATGGCGATGGCCAACGGCTGGCCCGACATGGGCTTCCTCACCCAGACCGAGGTCACCCGCATCGCCTCGATGGTGGCGAGCGCGGTCAGTATCCCGATCATCGCCGACGCCGACGACGGCTACGGCAACGCGCTCTCGACGATTCGAACGGTGCAGGAGTACGTCAAGACGGGCGTCGCCGGCATCCACCTCGAGGACCAGGTGTTCCCCAAGCGCTGCGGTCACATCGCCGGCAAGATGGTGGTGCCGTTCGAGGAAGCACTCGGCAAGTACCGCGCGGCGGTCGACACGCGCGACCGGCTGGACCGCGATTTCGTCATCATCGCGCGGACGGACGCCTACGGCGCCGTCGGCGGGAGCATGGAGGAGGCGATCCGCCGCGGCCGCGCGTACGCCGACGCGGGCGTGGATCTCGTCTGGGCCGAGCTCTCGAACGCCTCGCGTGAGCCCGCGGCCGCCTTCGCCAAGGCCATGCGCGAGACACACCCGAGCCTGCCCCTCGCCTTCAACTACTCGTCGTCCTTCCGCTGGCATCAGGATCCGAACCCGCTCACGTTCAAGGAGCTGGGCGAGCTCGGCTACAAGTTCATCTTCATCACGCTCTTCGGCGCGCACGCGGCGACCTACGCGATGTGGAACGCGATGGAGGAGCTCGTGCGGGACGAGGAGCAGGCGCAGTGGCGCCTCGAGAAGACGAAGGTCGGCCACCCGACCGAGAGCCACCATGTGATGGCGCGCGTGGCGCACTTCCAGGAGCTGGAGAAGCGCTACATCCCCGGCACCGCCGAGCGCATCAAGTCCTCGGCGGGGTTCGACGACGCGCGTATGCACTAGAGAATCGAGGGGCGTCACGGCTACGCCGGGACGTCCCGAGCGTGGGCCGGGGGAGTCCGAGGGAATCGAGGGGCGTCACGGCTACGCCGGGACGTCCCGAGCGTTGGGGGGGTATGGGGGGCCATTTCGGGGCCCCCCATCTCCTTACGGCGCGATGTAGGCGTAGCCGCGGGACTGGTACGCCATCAGCGAGATCCAGCTGTTGCCGACGATCTTCACCTCGGGCAGCACGTGCTCGGCCCTCGTCTCGCTGAGCCGCATCGCCACGCTGCACTGCTCGACGCTCTCCACGCCGGTCGCCGCGCGGAGCTGCCGCAGCTTGGCGATGATCTTCGTGGCCGTCTCCCGGTCCTCTGGCTTGATCTTGTCCGGGTTGGACGCGATCAACACGGTCGCCGGGCCACGAAAGGTCAGCACGAAGCGCGGCGTCACCCCTTGCTTGATCAACGACTCGCGGGTCTCGTCGATCACGTCGAGCACGGCCAGCAAGCGCTTGGCCTCACCCGCCGTGATGTCGAACGCGATCCGGGCTTCCTTCACTCCCGCGAGCGCCGCCCGGTCGTCGGCCGACTGCGCCCCCGCCGGCCCCGCCACGAGCAGCATGGTCACTGCGAGAGTTGCGAGCACTCCTGGTAGCCTCATGTCGGTCCTCCCACGCGTCGCCACGCTCAGCGCTTGAACGATACATCGAATCGGGTGGGCCGCGCCGTCCTTGACACGCTCATCCTGCACAACTAGAGTCCCGCTCCAGCAGCGCAAAGGAGCCTCTCCCATGGCCGACTTCAGTCGTCGGGAGTTTCTGGCCGGCGCGACGGCGACGATGGCGACGATCGCCACAGCGGGGTGCACGACGATGAGCGAACAGAGCGCGCCGGGCCCACCGAGCTTCGCCTACGTCGGCTGCTACACGACGAAGCAGCGCAACGCCCGCGGCGAGGGCATCGGCGTGTATCGGATCGACCGCGCTTCGGGAGACTGGACGCAGGTTCAGCTCGTGCGCGACCTCGTGAACCCGTCGTGGCTGACCTTCGACCGCACGAAGCGGCGCCTGTATTCGGCCCACGGCGACGGCGAGCACGCCACCGCATTCCTCGTCGACTGGCAAACGGGCCACTTGAAGCCCCTGAACCAGGCGGCGACCGGAGGTCGGAACGGGGTCAGCGTCTCCGTGGACCCGACGAATCGCTTCGTCGTGGTCGGTAACTACAGCTCCGGCACGGTCGCCGTCGTGCCGATCAACCCGGACGGCTCGCTCGGGACCTTCACCGATCTCGTCACGCTGACGGGCGATCCGGGGCCGCACCGGACGGAGCAGGCCAGCGCGCATCCGCACGACGTCCCGTTCGATCGCGCCGGCCGGTTCGTGGTGGTGCCGGACAAAGGCCTCGACAAGGTCTTCGTCTACAAGCTCGACACCGCGAGCGGCAAGCTCGCCGCGGCGACCCCGCCGTCGGTCTCGACCCGGCCCGGCGCGGGGCCCCGCCACGTGGACTTTCACCCGAGCAAGCCCTACGCGTACGTCATCAACGAGCTGGACTCCACGGTCACGACGTACGGTCTCGGCGCGACGGGCCAGCTGAAGCCGGTGCAGGTGGTGACGACGCTGCCGCCGAGCTTCACCGGCAACAACGCGACGTCCGAGATCGCGGTGCACCCGTCGGGGCGCTTCGTCTACGGCTCGAACCGCGGGCACGACAGCCTCGCGATCTTCAGCGTCGACGAGCTGACAGGCACGCTCACGGCCGTCGGCTGGGAGCCGACGCAGGGCAAGACCCCGCGCTTCTTCGCGCTCGATCCGGCCGGCGCCATGCTCTACGTCGCGAACCAGGATAGCGACACGATCGTCTTCTTCCGCGTCGATCGGTCCAGCGGCAAGCTGTCGGCCACGGGTCAGGTGGTGAAGACCGGAAGTCCGTCGAGCATCGTCTTCAGATAGAGCGCAGCCGAGGAGACGCCCATGGGCGGACGCGTTGTCGTCTCTCTTGTTTCCATCCTCCTCGTGGTCGCGGCGGCCGGGGCCGCCGACGCGCAGGGCCAGCCGCCCGGCCAGCTGACCATCGCGTTCGACGCCGTCATCGCCCCGTCCTTTCTCGATCCCGCCGAGACGTCGGGGCTGGGCACGCCGTTCGTCTTCCTCTACGCGATGCACGACGCGCTGATCAAGCCCCTGCCCGGCAACAACATGGCGCCGTGCCTCGCCGAGTCGTGGAAGGAGAGCCCGGACGGGCTCATCTACGAGTTCAAGCTGCGCGAGGGTCTCCGCTTCCACAACGGCGACGCGTTCACCGCCGAAGACGTGAAGTTCAGCTTCCTGCGTTACCGGGGCACCTCGGCCAAGCTGCTCCACGACCGGGTGAAGTCCGTGGATATCGTCGACCCGTATCGGGTCCGGTTCGTGCTCCACCGGCCGTGGCCGGACTTCCTCGTCTTCTACGCCACTCCGGCCACCGGTGCCGCCTGGATCGTGCCCAAGAAGTACATCGAGAAGGTCGGCGAGGACGGCTTCCAGCGCCAGCCCGTCGGGCTCGGGCCCTACCGGTTCGGGAACATGACGCCGGGTATCGAGGTGACGCTCGAAGCGAACGAGCAGTACTGGCGGAAGAAGCCGTCGATCGCGCGCATCGTCATCAAGGGCGTTCCCGACCGCACGACGCGTCTGGCGATGCTCAAGACCGGTGAGGCGGACATCGGCTACCTCATGGTCGGCCTGGAGGCCGCGACCATCAAGGCGGATCCCAAGCTCCGGCTGGCGCAGGTCATCCCGTCCGCGACGTGGTGGATCGAGTTCCCGGAGCAGTGGAAGCCCAAATCGCCGTGGCACGATCGCCGCGTCCGGCTGGCGGCGAACCTGGCCATCGACAAGCAGGCCCTCAACGAAGCCGAGCGGCTGGGCTTCTCGCGCTTGACGGGCTCGATCATCCCGAGCGTCATGGAGTTCGCGCTGCGGATCGAGCCGTATCCCTTCGATCCGGCGCAGGCGAAGCGCCTCCTGGCGGAGGCCGGCTATCCCAACGGCTTCGATGCCGGCGACCTCACCCCGCTCCCACCGTTCACGACGATGGGCGAGGCCATCGGCAACTATCTGGCCGCGGCGGGCATTCGCGCGCGAGTGCGCACCATGGAGCGCGCGACCTTCCTCGACGCCTGGCGGGCGAAGAAGCTGCAGGGCCTCATCGCGAATGCCACGGCGGCGCAGGGCAACGCCGCCTCACGCATCGAGACCTTCGTCGTCAGCGGCTCCGCCTACGCCTATGGCGGGTATCCCGAGCTCGACGACCTGTTCCTGCTGCAGGCGCAGGAGCGCGACCGCAAGAAGCGCGAGGCGCTGCTGCACCGGATGCAGCGGCTGATGCACGAGCGCGTCATGCACGTCCCGATCTTCGAGCCCGCGACGCTGCACGGCGTGGGGCCCCGCGTCGAGGAGGCCGGCATCGGCCTGAACCCGCTCCTCTACTTCACCGCGCCCTACGAGGACATGCGCCTGAAGAAGCCCTAGCCGCGCCTCCCGGCCGCGGCGGCGTTCGCCTTCTTGAAGTCGGCCTCGCCGAAGCCGTAGAGGTGCCCGCCGCCCGCCAGGATCTGCGCGGCGACCTCGCGCGGGACGTTCTTCAGCAAGTTCTCCGACACGTGCGGGAAGTTTGAGTCGAAGTGCGGGTAGTCCGTCGAGATGCACATCCGGTCGGCGCCGATGAGCCCGGCGGTCGCCTCGATCTCCGGCTCGCTCCCCTCGACCGCGGCCCAGCAGTTGCGGCGGAAGTACTCGCGCGGCATCAGCGCGAGATAGGGCGCGTGCGACTCGCGGTATTGCGGATAGTCCCACTCGATCCGCGAGAGGATTCCGGGCGCCCACGAGTTCTGCGCCTCGAGGAAGCCGACGCGGAGCTTCGGATGGAACTCGAAGACGCCGCCGATGATCATCGCGATCAACGCCTGCTGCATCTCGATCCAGTGGCTGGCCACGTGGCGGTAGAAGCGGTTCTCGCCGTAGAGCGGGATCATCCGCGAGTAGAGCGCGCTCACGCCCTCGTGGAAGCCCCAGGTGACGTTCAGCTCTTCGTGGATCGTGTAGAGCGGGTCCCAGTAGTTCGAGTGCCAGTAGTGATCGTTGACCAGATTCGGCCGGATGAAGGACCCGACGGCGCCGAGCTCGCGCACGCATCGTACGAGCTCGCGACACGCCAGGTGCACGTCGTGGACGGGCAGCATCGCCACCCACTTCAGGCGATCGGGGCTGTACCGGGTGAACTCGTGAATCCAGTTGTTGTACGCCTGGCAGAGGCCGAGCGAGAGCAGCGGGTCCATGTTGTCGCGGGCGATGAGCGCCAGACCGCTCGTGGGATAGAGCACGGCGATGTCGACGCCCTCCATCTCCATGCCCATCACCTGCGCCTCGGGGTTGTAGTCCCGCTCGATGGCGAAGTCCAGCCGGCCGGAATCGAAGAGACGCGAGCCCGACAGGGGCTGGGTGGTCTGCGACGCGGCCGGACGGACGCGCTTGCGGTACTGCTGCAGGTCCGTGTCGGAGGTCGGCAGCCCGTCGACCAGGGTCAGGCCGGAGGTGCCGCGCTTCGGGCGGCCGTCTCCGCCGACCTGCACGGTGACGCGATGCTTGAACTTCGGGTCGAGATACCGCTCGAAGAGATCGGGCGGTTCCATGATGTGCATGTCGGAGTCGACGAACCGGAGCCCATCCTTCATGGCATTCTCCCCCTACCTGAGCGCGGGCATCACTTCGTGCGTCAGGATCCGCAACGTTCGCACCATCGGCTCCATGGCAAGCAGTCCGCCGGGGTTCAACTCGACCACGACGCCCGAGAGGCCCAGCTCGTCCCGCAGCCGCCCGAGCCGATCGACCAGCTGGGCCCCGGTCCCGAACGCGACGCGGGTCTCGAGAATCTCCTCGTACGGTGTCTGGGCGAGCTTCTCGACCTTCGCCCGCCGCCGATCGGCGGGTCCGGTGTCGCCGCGCCCCAGCCCCGTCCGCAGCAGCTCCACGTGGCGACGGAAGAAGTGCAGGGTGTTCTCGCGGGGCTCGTCGACCGCCGCCTTCGCCGTCGGCGCGGCGTAGACGGGAATCCGCAGGCACACGTCGCCCTGCCCGGGGTGACCCGCGTCGGTCCACGCCCTGCGATACGCCTGGACGTGGACGCGCAGCTCCGGGAGATCCAGATCGCGGAGCCCGACGAAGAGCGGCAGTCCCATGCGGCCCACCCAGGGAAAGGTCTCGTCGGAGTTCGACGCCATCCGGATCGGCGGATGCGGCAGCTGGTAGGGACGGGGCCCCACCGTGACACCCTCGAACCGGTAGAACTTGCCCCGGTAGCTGAACCGCTCGCCCTTCCACGCCTCCCGGATGACCTCCAGCGCCTCGACGAAGCGCGCCTGGCTCTCGCCGTAGGGAATGCCGAGCGCGTCGTAGGCGCGCGCCGCGCCGCTGCGGCCGATCCCGAAGTCGAAGCGGCCCTGGCTCAGGTGGTCCACGGTCGCGACTTCCTCGGCGGTCCGCAGCGGGTTCGCGAGCGGAAGGACCGACACGGCCATGCCGATCCGGACGCGGCGCGTCCGGGCGGCGATGAAGCTCGCGACCGCCATCGGCGCCGACTGCACGGAGCGCGTCGGATTGAAGTGGATCTCGCCGAGCCAGACACCGTCGAGCCCCCACGCCTCGGCCGCGTCGGCCAGCTCGAGCGTCTCGCGGAACGCCTCGGCCTCGCTCGTCCCGGGCCGTCGCTCCTCGAGAAAGACCCCGAATTCCATCGCCGTCACGCCTCTCCTCAGTAGCTCTTCGGTAGCTCGAGCACGTGCTCCGCCAGATAGTTGAGCACCATCTGCTGGGACACGGGCGCGATTTTGTAGAGGCGCACCTCGCGCCAGAGCCGCTCGACGTGGAACTCCTTGGCGTAGCCGTAGCCGCCGTGCGTCTGGAGCGCCGCGTCGCACGCCTCGAAGCCCGCGTCCGCGGCCATCAGCTTGGCCGTGTTCGACTCGGCGCCGCACGGCAGGCCGTTGTCGAAGAGCCACGCCGCCTTGAGGCACATCAGCTCGGCCGTCTCGAGCTTCGCCCACGCGAGGGCCAGGGGGTGGGCGATCGCCTGGTTCTGGCCGATCGGCCGGTCGAAGACGATCCGCTCGCGCGCGTACCGGGTCGCGCGCGCGAGCGCCGCGCGACCGATGCCGACGGCCTCGATGCCGGTGAAGATCCGCTCCGGGTTCAGGGAGTCGAGCAGGTGGTAGAAGCCGCGCCCGACCTGGCCGACGACGTCCCCGGCCGGCGCCTCCAGGCCGTCGATGAAGATCTCGTTGGAGTCCACCGCCGCGCGGCCGAGCTTCTCGATCTCGCGGACCGTGATCTTCGTCCGATCGAACGGCGTGAAGAAGAGCGTCAGGCCGTCGAACGGTCTCTTCGCGTCGCGCTCGCGCGTCTCGGTCCGCGCCAGGAGGAGGATGTGGGTCGCGTTCTGCGCGTTCGTGTTCCAGACCTTCCGGCCGTTGACGATGAAGCGGTCGCCGTGGAGCGTGGCGCGCGTCTGGATGCGCGAGGTGTCGGTGCCCGCGTTCGGCTCGGTGACGCCGAACGACATGACGATCTCGCCGGTCGCGATGCGCGGCAGGTAACGCTCCTTCAGCGGCTCCGAGCCGTGCTTGATCAGGGGCATCGGCGGGAACATGTAGAAGTGGATCGGCGAGGCGCCGGAGGTGCCCGCGCCCGCCGCGCAGATCTCGTGCAGCATCAGCGACGCCTCGGTCACGCCCAGCCCCGAGCCGCCGTACTGCTCGGGCACGATCATGCCGAGCCACCCGGCCTTGGCGAAGGCGCGCACGAAGTCCCACGGGTACTCGTGCTTCCGGTCCCGCTCGAGCCAGTAGTCCGGCGAGAAGGAGCGGGCGAGCGTCGCGACTTCCTTGCGGATCAGCTCCTGCTGCTCGCTCAGCCTGAAGTCCATCGTGATGCGGCCTCCCCGATCAGGAGGATTCTAGCGTAGAGTGCTCGCCGAAAGGAGGGCGCCATGGCGACCTTCGGCGAGCGGGCGCTCGGTGCGGCACGGCTGAACACGGCCATCTACGAGGAGGTCGAGAACGATGCCGGGGCCACCGGCCAGGCCGCCGGCGTCGTGGTTCTGGCCAGCGTGGGGGCGGGGCTCGGCGGTCACCCGAGCGTCTCCGGGCTCGTATTCGGCGTCGTCGCCGGCCTCATCGGCTGGGTGATCTGGTCGTACCTGACCTGGTGGATCGGCACCAAGTGGCTGCCGGAAGTCGGGACCCAGGCCGACCCCGGCCAGCTGATGCGCACCGTCGGCTTCGCCCAGGCGCCGGGTGTGCTCCAAATTCTGGGATTCATACCGCTTCTGGGCTTGCTCATCACGTTCGCCGTCGCCATCTGGGTGCTGGTCGCGGTCGTGATCGCCGTCCGCCAGGCTCTCGACTACACCTCGACCGGGCGTGCGGTCGGCGTATGCGTCATCGGCTGGGTGATTCAGATCGTCATCTTCGCCGCGCTCCTCGGACTCGCCGGCCGCCTGTAGGGAGAGGCGACTCATCCCATGACCGTCCAGGCCCTCTACGCGCTGCAGAACGGCTTTCTCGGCGCACCGCGCTCGCTCCTCTTCTACGGCGAGTTCTCCGAGGCGCGCACGCAGATTCCGATCACCTGCTACGTGGTCCGCACGTCGGACGCGCTCGTGCTCTTCGACACGGGTGTCTCCCCGCGTGCCGTCCCCGGGCTCATGCGCAACGACTCGCACGCGCGCTTCACCGACGAAGATCTCCTGGTGCACCGGCTCGACTCGATCGGCCTCACCACGAACGACATCGATCTGGTCGTCCTCTCGCACCTGCACTACGACCACGCCGGCGGCGCCGAGTTCTTCACGAAGTCCGAGCTGATCGCGCAGAAGGACGAGTACGCCTACGCATACAACCCCGCGTCTTTCTTCGCGTCGTTCTACTATCGGAAGAACTTCGACCTGCCGAATCACCGCTGGCGGCTCCTCGACGGCGACACCGAGCTCGTGCCGGGCGTGACGGTTCTCCGGAGCGACGGCCACACGCCCGGCCACCACTCGCTGCTCGTGCAGCTGGCGCAGACGGGCCCCGTCATCCTCGCCGGCGATTGCTGCTACTGGCAGGAGCACGTCGAGCACGAGCGGGTGCCCGGCGTCGTCTGGAACCCGACACAGGCGCTCCACTCGATCAAGAAGCTCAAAACGATCGCGCGCCTGACCGGCGGCCGGATCTTCCCCAGCCACGATCCGGTCTTCTGGAAGACGGTCCGGCAGGCGCCGGACGTCTACCGCTGATCCACGAGCGCCTCGCCGCCCTCGACTGGAAGGCCATCGGCCGCTCGCTCGACGAGTGGGGGTACGCGAAGACCCCGCCCGTGCTCACGCCCGACGAGTGCGCCGGCCTGATCGCGCGCTACCCCGACGACCTCCCGGGGCTCCTCGAGCGTTGCCGCAGAAAGGAACAGACGCGTCCCACACCGCTGATGCTCCGTTACGAGGCCGGCGGCTACAACTGCCTGCACCAGGACGTCTACGGCGAGGTGGTCTTCCCCATCCAGCTCACGTGCTTCCTCAGCCGGCGTGACGTCGACTACACCGGCGGCGATTTTCTCCTGGTCGAGCAGCGGCCACGGGCCCAGTCGCGCGGCGAGGCCATCGCCACCGAGCAGGGCGAGATTGTGATCTTCACGACGCGCGAGCGCCCGGTGCGCGGCGCGCGGGGCGTCTATCGCGCGCGGATGCGCCACGGTGTCAGCCGGCTCCTCTCGGGGCAGCGCTGGACGCTCGGCGTCATCTTCCACGACGCGCGGTAGGCTCGGGACATGCTGACCACCCGGCCGATCGAGCCCGTCACGGGCGATCTCCCGCGGCGGTGGATGTCGGACGACTACTTCGACCTGATCGTCTGGTACGACCCCGACGGCGGCGTCCACGGCTTCCAGCTCTGCTACGACAAGCCCGGCCGGGAGCGGGCGCTCACGTGGACGCGGGCCGACGGCGCCCGCCACGAGCGCATCGACACCGGCGAGTACGACCCCCGGGCGAATCGCACCCCCGTGCTCATGCCCGACGGCAGCTTCCCCGCGGACGTGGTCCGGGTCGAGTTCGTGAGCCGCAGCGCAAAGCTGATCGAGCCCATTCGCACGCTGGTGCTCTCCATGATCGACGAGTTCGCGTCCCGGCAGGCCTCGGTCGAAATAGACCCCGGTCGCCCGTCATAGGGCTGAGTGATCACAGCCGCGAAAGGGGAAAACGCCATGAAGTACACGATTCTGGTCTACGAGGCCGAGTCCGAAATCAGCGCCCGCACCGACGCCAAGAGAGAGGACGCCTACTGGGGCGCCTACCGCGCCTACACCCAGGCCCTGACCGAAGCCGGCGTCATGACCGGCGGCGCCGGGCTCCAACCGCCGCGCGCGGCGACCACGGTCCGTCAGCACGGCGGCAAGCGGCAGGTACAGGATGGGCCGTTCGCCGACACCAAGGAGCAGCTCGGGGGCTACTACGTGATCGACGTGCCCGACCTCGACAAGGCACTCGAATGGGCGGCGCGCTGCCCGGCGGCGGCGACGGGCGCCGTCGAAGTGCGCCCAAATCTCGTGATGTGACGACAGCAGAGGCGGCGGAGCTTGCGGCGCGCGCCTCGTACGGCCGGCTTCTCGCCTACCTCGCCCGCCGGTGGCGCGACGTCGCGCGGGCGGAGGACGCGCTCGGCGACGCGCTGGTCTCGGCACTCGAGACGTGGCCCCGCACCGGCGTGCCGGCCAAGCCCGAGGCGTGGCTGTTCGCGGCCGCGCAGCGACGGCTCGTGGACGGCGCCCGACACGCGAAGGTCGAAGCGGCCGCGGCGCCCGATCTCGCGGGCATGATCGCGGAGACCGGGCGCGCGGATTCCGCGGACGGCGTGTTCCCCGACGAGCGGCTGAAGCTCCTCT
>Ga0137381_10003524_pt1 | contig 11156 bp, 8 predicted proteins | sample SagtaG_16_FD_104808 | JGI IMG/M metagenome (GOLD analysis project Ga0137381, IMG submission 104808) | Vadose zone soil microbial communities from Sagehorn Ranch, Mendocino, California, USA - Sage2_L_115_16 metaG | ecosystem: Environmental > Terrestrial > Soil > Vadose zone | place: USA... | reverse complement strand
TTTGGACAGCCGGCGGACCGCGACGTGATGTGGAGCGCCGTGCGCTAGCCGCGGGCCTGCGAGCGTTCGCGCGCCTGCTGCTCCCGAGAAGTTGCGCCGTGTGCGAGCATCCGCTCGACTCAGGCGAAGACGGCATCGCGTGCGGTCGCTGCTGGTCGCGGCTGCCGTTGCTGAGCGCGCCGCGCTGCGACCGCTGCGCTCACCTTAGAGGATAAGCTTGTGGGTCAGAAAAAAATAAAGGGCCTTGAAGCCCAACGTAATGACAAGAGGCGCACACTGTTTGATGCGCAGGACCAGGTGGACCGGCAACGTCAAGAGCTGATTTCGACGATCGAAGGGAAGCTCGCGCAGCGCGTCGAAAGTACGCAGCTCTTCTCGGTTCGTTGGAAAATACCTGTGTAGTGACTTTGAGGCAATCGAGCCCGCAGCTTCAGAGTTGCAACAATTGGCGGAGAACAGAGTGGGATTAGGGGTGCCGCATGGATACGCCGTCCGGAAAACTCGCATCAAGAATCCTCAAGCGATTAATGGAGGAGAAGCTTCTTAGGCCCGGTGATGAAGCCAAGCTCCTTTCAAAACTTGCAGAGGGAAAACTGAAATCGGAAGACTGGCGCCTTGCGATCGAGCTGGCTCAGGGCAAGGAGAAGAAGGCATGAGCACCTCTCCGCTCAAGAAATTGGTCATCGGACACCTTCGCGGCTCGGTAATTCCGTTCACCCTGTCGTTCGAGAAGGGTAAAAAGCTAACCGTCATCTACGGCGAAAATGCCACTGGAAAGACAACCATCTGTGATGCCTTTGAGTTTCTGGCCCATGGAAGGGTTGGGTCGCTAGAGGATCGGGGTCTCGGCAAGACAAATAGATACTGGCATTCCGTGGGCAAATCCGCGTCCGATGTCGCCGTCACGTTGGAGACCACCGCTTTGAGTTGTACGGCGAGGGTCAATAGGGGCGAAGTAGTTACTGTGCCGGCCGGCGCTCGGCCGCGGGTCGAAGTGCTTCGCCGTAGCCACATACTGCGCTTAATCGACGCCAGGCCGGGAGATCGTTACGCGGAGATCGCTCGATTCATCGACGTTTCGGGAGTCGAGACTTCCGAGGCAACTCTTAGGGAATTAATCCGAGATCTCAATAGCAATCGCGATACCGCAGTGGCCATAGTTCAACAGAATGAAGAAGCGATCCGCCAATTCTGGGAATCGGCGGGCAAGCTAGGAACGGACCAAATCAAGTGGGCGGAGCAAGAGTCCGCTCGGGATGTCTCAGCGTTTCAGGTTGAGCAGCAGGCGCTCGGAAAGCTGCGCGCTGCTTATCAGCGCGTCGCGGATTATCCACAAAAAATTGTAAATGCCAACCAAGCCTTGGACGCAGCACGCGTAGCTGCGGCCGCTAACGTGAAGCACTTGGAAGGCGTACTGGCGAATGCCGCTGAAGGCGTCGGAGAGCTGGTCAGCATTCTTGAGGCCGCAAAGCCATATCTTGAGAAGCACCCGAATCCGGCGCACTGCCCGTTGTGCGAGAGCGCTGAGAAGGTCGCCGGGCTTCGCGAACGGGTAAGCTCTCGAGTTGTACAGTTTGCGTCTGTCCAGAAGGCAAAGCGCGACAAACAAGTTGCAGATCAGGTTGTGCAGGCGGCCGAACGCAAGCTAGAAGATCTCAAGAGCGATCTCACCCGAGACAGTAAGGCGTTTGAGGCAGCGAAAACTGTACACCAATGGCAGCCGAGCGTACCGTTGCCAAAGCAATCATGTCCCATTGACCTTACCGCGTTGGCTGACTGGACCAAGTCAACCTCGCAACTATCAACTGAGTGGCAAAAGGCCGAGGCCGCACTCCAATCGCAGAGTCAGTTCGTCAGCACGCTTAAGCAAGCCCTCAAGACATACAAAGCCAACGTCCAGGCTCAGAAGGACCTCGATCGACTCATCCCGCGCCTCGTTCGCGCCCTTGAAATTGCCGTAGATGAGCGGCGCAAGTTTACCGATGGTGTCCTTCAAGCGATCGCTGCGAACGTAGGGGACCTTTACGAGGCTGTCCATCCTGGGGAGGGGCTCAACAAAATCAGTCTCGAGCTCGATCCAAATAGACGGGCGTCCCTCGACATAGGAGCAAGCTTCGGCGGGCAGTCCGGCACGCCACCGCAGGCGTATTTCAGCCAATCGCACCTTGACACGCTGGGCCTCTGCATTTTTCTGGCTCTGGCGTCGCTGGATAAGCCAGAGGAGACAACTTTAGTCCTCGACGATGTCCTTGCCAGCGTAGACGAGCCGCATGTTGAACGGCTTATAGAGATGCTCCACTCAGAGGCTATAAAATTTCGCCATTGCGTCATTACTACTCACTACCGCCCGTGGAAGGAGAAACTGCGCTGGGGTTGGCTCCAGAACGGTCAGTGCCACTTCGTCGAGTTGACCAAGTGGACGACAGTTGACGGTCTGCAACTCATACGGAGCATCCCTGACGTCGAGCGACTCCGTCAGCTTCTTGCTGAAACGCCCCCGGACCCGCAGCTGGTCTGTTCGAAGGCGGGTGTAATACTTGAGGCTGCTCTGGATTTCTTGACATTCTTGTACGAGTGTCGTGTGCCCCGTCGGTTAGATGGCCGGTACACCTTGGGCGATCTGCTCCCCGCGTTGAACAAGAAACTTCGGGACTCGCTCAAGGTGGAAGTGCTTAGCGGCAGCGGTACGGGCGGCGTACCCGTATACAACACGGTCAGCCTTGCGCCGATTCTTCAAGAACTCACGCGCATTGCACAGGTACGAAACGTGTTCGGTGCACATTTCAATACCCTGTCATTCGCATTATTAGACGCGGATGCAATTGGATTCGGGCAGCAGGTGCTTCTTTTAATGGATGCACTCACTTGCCCCGATACAGGCTGGCCCAGGAATTCCAAGTCAGGTAGCTATTGGGCTACCGCAGGGGAATCTCGGCGTCTCCATCCCCTGCAACAACCTGCGTGATATGTCGCTAAAGCGCGATAAATCTACGATCATCACGCGTCATGGTTAACCGAGATTCGAAAATCGTATGAACGGTCTTCAGCCCCACAATCTCACCCTCTTGGAGCACGCTCTCGCTGACGGCTTTGTCGCGCATCTCCCGCCGCTATTGGATCAAACGCGTCCCGCTGAAGAGCAACGTCGAAAAAACCTCTCCCGCGCATTCAGCGCTTTTGCCCTCCATCGGATTTGTGAAATTCCTCCAATTGATGCTGCCAAGGCAGTTATAGATGACTTCGACGACTATGGCGTAGACGCCATCTATTACCACGCGAGCACTGAAACTGTCTATTTGGTTCAGTCAAAGCTCAAAGCGTCCGAACAATTCAGCCAAGAAGAGGCCCTGGCTTTCTGCCAGGGAATTCGAAAGCTCATTAGACAGGACTTTGGCGGATTCAACACGAACGTCCAAAATCGATTGGTCGAAATTGAAGATGCGCTAGACAATTGCAGTTACATCCAGCTTGTCGTCGCGCACACTGGTTCGGGCATTAGCAATCACGCGAAGACAGCCGTGCAGGAGTTACTCGAGGACGAAGATCATGGCGAGGAAAGACTTATCAATCCCGCCATTGACTATGACGCAGCCCGTGTAGTGGCCGACCTTCAGGCAGCAAAGGCGTACGAACGTATCGATGCAGATATCTCGCTTCATAAGTGCACGTCTGTCAGGGAGCCGAGAACTACATATTTCGGGTTGGCACAACTTGAAGACTTGGTGAAGCTACATCAGAAATATGGCAAAGCCTTGTACGAAAAAAATATTCGCACTTTCCTAGGGCATAAGACCGATGTGAACGTGGCTATTCGACAGACCCTCGTAGACCGCCCAAAGGAGTTTCTCTACCTCAACAACGGAGTTGCTGCACTTTGCCAGGAGATCCAGCCCAAGAGTACAAAGGGACTGAAGGGGAAAAAGAAGCTTCGCATTCGAGGGTTTTCAGTCATCAATGGCGCGCAAACTATCGCGTCCGCTGCGCGCTTCCTTGAGGACAACAAGGGCGCCGATATTTCCGACGCGAGGGTGTCGCTCACGCTTATCAAGGCATCCGCAGAAGGAAACTTCGGCAAATCGGTTACCCGCGCTCGCAACCATCAGAACCCTGTGTTCTTGGCGCACTTCGTCGCGCTCGATGATGAACAGGAGCGCTTAAGGCGAGAACTCTCCCACCTAGGTATTCACTACGCCTACAAGCCGGAAGTCGCGGACAATGAGGGTGATCCGCTTCGCATTCAGGTCGATGAAGCAGCCCAGGCGCTCGCCCTGTTTCAGTCCGATCCCCGGTTCGTGGTTTGGCTCAAGAAAGAGCCGGCGCGACTCCTCGACACTAGTTCGGACCCGTACAAGGCGCTGTTTCCTGTCTCACTAACTGCGCTGGCCCTCGCCAACGCGGTGCGGTTTCTCAGATACGTGCAGGAACGTATGACGACCGAGGCGTACGCTGCGACTGGGCAGGAACGGCTTGCCTATAAACACGGCAACCATGCCTTGGGGTGGGTGCTCGCCAAACGCATTCGATCCGAGCAGCAAGGTGCGAAATTACTGGATGATGAGAAGTTGAAGGCTGCTCTCAGCGCGCCGATCGATCAGCTTCGGCAGGTACTCTGGACGGAAACAAAGAAGGTAACTGCCATCAAAGGCCCGCTCGCGCTGTTCAGGAATCAGACAGATGTAGTTCCGCTCTTGGAGGTCGTTCTCATAGGGGACTATGGACTTGCGACTGATCCCGTAATCGAGCACAAGCGAAAGCAGCAAAAGGCCGGACAACCGTATCCTATAGAGCTCTTCGACTATTTGATTTCGAAGGCACCACAAATCGCCGGCCTTACATGAAACAAAAACTCGAACTTACTTGGATCGGCAAGGATAACCGGCCGAAGCTGGAGCCGCGCATCCTGCTGGAAGACCCGGCGAAGTCATACCACGCCAAACATCGGATCAAGAATCACGATCTGTTCGATAACTGGCTCATCTTCGGCGATAACCTGCTTGCACTGAAAGCGCTGGAGCAGGAATTTACTGGCAAGGTGAAATGCGTATTTATTGACCCACCATACAACACCGGCAGCGCGTTCGAGCACTATGACGATGGAGTAGAGCATTCCCTATGGCTTGCGCTTCTGCGCGACCGACTAGAAATAATTCGGCGGTTATTATCTGAAGATGGGTCTTTATGGATCACCATCGACGATAACGAGGCTCATTATCTGAAGGTTCTTTGCGACGAAATTTTCGGTCGCGCGAACTTTATCTCAACGGTTATCTGGGAAAAGTCAGACAGTCCGAAGATGGACTCTCAATTCTTCTCGTCGCGTCATGATTTCGTTCTGGTATACGCGAAGTCAATTGAAGCCATGAAGCTAGCGCGTCTTACCGACAACAGCGGCGACGCGACGAAGCATTACAACAAGATCGATACAGATGGGCGAAGGTATTACCTTAAGCCGCTTCGTGCTATGGGGAGTGGTGAAGACACACGGGAAGCGCGACCTACCCTGTACTTCTCCATAGCTGCTCCCGACGGCACGTTGGTGTACCCGAAACGTCAGGACGGCGCCGATGGAAGGTGGAGATGGAGTCGGGAGCGTGTCGAGCGTGAGCCAGACAAACTGGAGTGGGTGAAAACCAGGAATGGCTGGAGTTTGTACTACAAGATCTACGCAGAAGAAGGCCAGCACCGACCGGCGGAAACTATTTGGCCGCATTCTGAGGTAGGCAGCAATAGAACCTCGAAAGCGGAGGTAAAGGCGCTTGTTGACCAAGTCGGGCAATTCGACACTCCGAAGCCAGAAGCTTTAATGAAACGAATAATTGAATTGGCGACATCTTCGGGAGACTTGGTTCTGGACTCTTTTGCCGGCTCCGGCACAACCGGAGCTGTTGCTCACAAGATGGGCCGGCGCTGGATCATGGTTGAGCTGGGGGAGCATTGTCATACGCACATCATTCCGCGCCTGCGAAAAGTAATCGACGGCGAGGACCTCGGTGGTGTTACAGAGGCCGTTGAATGGAAGGGCGGTGGCGGGTTTCGTTACTACCGGCTTGCGCCGTCACTTCTCGAAAAGGACAAGTGGGGCAACTGGGTCATCAACAAGGATTACAACGCCGTGATGCTCGCCGAAGCGCTGTGCAAGCTGGAGGGCTTCACGTACGCGCCGAGCGATTCGATGTACTGGCAGCATGGCTACTCGACCGAGCGGGATTTCATCTACGTCACTACTGCCAACCTCAGCCATGAGCAGCTCCAGCAGTTGAGCGATGAGGTGGGGCCGGAACGAACGCTGCTGGTGCTGTGCACAGCATTCCGCGGTCGCGGCGTGCACCAGAACCTCACGGTGAAGAAGATACCCAAGCAGGTACTCTCGCGCTGCGAATGGGGTCACGATGACTACAGCTTGCGGGTCGAAAATCTGCCCAAGGCGCCGCCGGAACCGGGACAGCAAGGCCTCTTTGGTGAAGAGGTGGACGAGTGAACCGCCACGTCAACGCAATCGCCGGACGCCTCTCCTTGCGCCCGCCACAGCGGCGGTCGCTCGAGCTGCTCGACCGCATCACCGAGATCGCCCCACCGAAAAAAGGGGTAGATACGGCAGCGGCTTTGGAGGCCATCCGCAGCGAATTTCCATCGGTAACAGATTTCGAGCGCGAATTTCCATCGGTCTGTTTCGCGCTCGCGACCGGCGTTGGCAAGACACGGCTGATGGGCGCGTTCATCAGCTACTTGCATCTCGCGCACGGGTTCAACAATTTCTTCGTACTGGCGCCGAATCTGACGATCTACAACAAGCTGATCACCGACTTCACGCCGAACACGCCGAAGTACGTGTTCAAGGGCATCGCGGAGTTCGCAACCGACGCACCGGAGATCATCACGGGCGATACCTACGAGGCCAAGGCCGGGACTCTATTCGACGAGCTGATTCGCTGCAAGGTCAACATCTTCAATATCTCCAAGATCAACTCGGAGGTGCGCGGCGGCAAGTCGCCCCGCATCAAACGCTTGTCGGAGTACATCGGCGAGAGCTATTTCGACTACCTGGCGGGGCTGCCTGACTTGGTGCTGCTGATGGATGAATCACACCGCTATCGCGCGAGCGCGGGCGTGCGGGCGATCAACGAGTTGAAGCCGATCTTAGGGTTGGAGCTGACGGCGACGCCATTCGTGGAGACGTCCAGAGGCCCCGTATCGTTCAAGAACGTGATTCTCGACTACCCCTTGGGACGCGCGATGGAGGACGGCTTCGTCAAGGAGCCGGCTGTGGTCACGCGCAAGAATTTCAATCCGAAGGGCATGTCACCCGAGGAAATCGAGCGCCTGAAGCTGGAGGACGGCGTCCGCCTGCACGAGAGCGTCAAGGTCGAACTGGAAACCTACGCGCGCGAAAGCGGCAACTCCATTGTGAAACCCTTCCTACTGGTGATTGCGCGCGACACCACGCACGCCGGGCAGTTGCTTCAGTTGATCCAGTCCGACGGCTTCTTTGAGGGCCGCTACAAGGACAAGGTCATCCAGGTGGACTCGAGCAGGACTGGTGCCGAGGAAGAAGAGATGATCGAGCGCCTGCTCAAGGTTGAGCGCCCGGACGAACCCACCGAGATTGTCATTCACGTCAATATGCTGAAGGAAGGTTGGGACGTGACCAATCTCTACACAATCGTTCCGTTACGCGCGGCGAACGCACGCATCCTGATCGAACAGTCGATTGGCCGCGGCTTGCGTCTGCCCTACGGCAAGCGCACGGGTGTTACGGCGGTAGATCGACTGAACATCGTTGCCCACGACAAGTTCCAGGAAATTATCGACGAAGCGAGCAAGCCGGATTCAGCCATCCGGATGCAGGCGGTCGTGATCGATCCGGACCAGCTAAGCAAGAAGACGGTCACAGTGGTGTCACAGTCGCAGCTCGCCACCAAGCTTGGCTTGGAGCCAGCGCAAGTGACGAGCAGCACGACCCTTGCTGCAAAAGATGAGAAGCTCGCCTTCACCAAGCCGGAAGAACAACAGGTCGCGCAGATTGCCTATCAGGTGATCCGCAATCTGGAGAATCAACCGCAGGCCCTGCCTACTGTAGAACACCTCAAGAAGCCGGAAGTCCAGGCTGCCATCGTTAAGGCGGTCGAGGAGCAACGCCGTCCTGCGCAGTTGGAGCTGGAAGGCGTTGTAGAGAAGCCGAATATCGCGGCGGTGGTAGCGAAGACCGTGGACCTGGTCACGCAGCAGACGATCAATATCCCGCGCATTCTCGTGGTGCCCATAGGCGAGGTGAAAGGGGGTTTCAAGCCGTTTATGTTGAAACTGGATACGCTGAAATACCCGGCCGTTTCCGACGAGCTCTGGATTCAGCACCTGCGTACGAACAAGCTCGAAGTGCTAGCGCTCGGGCGTGGCGGCATGGAGGAAGCGCGGCTGGAGGACTATGTAGTGAGCGGACTCGTCGACTTCAATGACGTTTCCTACGACGATCACGCCGAGCTGCTCTACGATCTTGCAGAGCAAACGGTGAAGCACTTTCAAACCTATCTTTCGCAGGAGGATACGCGCAAGGTTCTCCGCTGCTACCAGCGCGACATCGCGCGCTTTATCCACGCGCAGATGCAGGACCATTACTGGGAGAACGCGACCGGCTATGAAGTTAAGATCAGCAAGGGTTGGACGGAACTGAAGCCCAGTGCCTACACGCTGAATGCTGAACAACCTGTCGCGAACTACCGAGTGGCGCCCTCAGATCGCAGCAACATGGCAAAGTATTTATTTGGTGGCTTTGAGCATTGCCTGTACGCGGTGCAGAAATTCGATTCCGAAGCGGAGCGCAAACTTGCGGTTATTCTCGAGCGGGAGGCGCAGAAGTGGTTCAGGCCTGCCAAGGGACAGTTTCAGATCTTCTACAAATCCGGCGCTGACCACCCGGAATACCAGCCTGACTTCGTAGCCGAGACGAAGGATGCGATTTACATGCTCGAGCCCAAAATGCGAAGCGAACTTGATGCTGCGGACGTGCTGGCCAAGCGAGACGTTGCGGTGAGGTGGTGTAACCACGCCACGACCCATTCCGCAACGTATGCTGGGAAGCCTTGGACGTATCTACTTATTCCCCACGATGCAATCGCAGAAAACATGACGCTAACTGGATTAGCGAAACAGTTTGCTGTTTCGTAACGACAGATTGGAGTTGAACCCCGTACCGAATCGGTTGGTATAGAGGGAGCTGTTAGATGACGATCTCTAAAATTCATAAGACTCGCAAGCCGCGTGATTTGCTTAGTAATCGACTGGAGAAAGTGTCGAAGGATATCTTCAAGAGGCACTATCCTCTAATTACCCAACTCATCGGCAACTCGCCGGGCATTTACGCTCTCTACGACGGGGAGGAGCTTTACTATGTGGGGAAGTCCGGAGAGCTACGTAAGCGCGTGCGTCACCATTTACGCGATCGGCATTTGGCGAGCTACGCACTTCAGTCTGTATCTCGTTCGCCGTGAAGAACACATACACGAGATGGAATCGCTGCTTGTCCGTATCGCGAACCCGAAGGGGAATCGCGTCGTTCCGAAGGGAAAGTCCAGAGGCGCGTTAATGAAGGGGTTGCATCGCCTGATCCGGCAGCGACAGTCGGAAGAGTTGGCAGAACTGCTTGGCTCTAAACCACGCGGCAAGCGGTCCCGTCGTTCAGGCAAATCTAGACACCCTGTGACATTGGTCGGCCTGGTTTCCAAGCGCACTAAGCTATACAAACAATATAAGGGGCGCGAATACTTCGCGACGCTAACCCACAAGGGAGTGATTAGATTCAAAGGTAAGAGATATACGTCCCCATCAGGTGCTGCGGGGGCCGTTCTGAAAAGCAGACGAGCGGTGAATGGCTGGCACTTCTGGTACATCCGAGATTCAAACGGCGATTGGGTGCGCATTATGGATTACAAGGAGTAAGCATCCCATCGACCTGCGGGTTGGAGACGAAATATTTCTAATCCGACCAAATTCATCTCTGCCTCCGCGAGGTTTAGTATTAGGCGATCAAAATGGATGGTCAGAAAAACATTACCACCGAGAATCTCTCCGAGGTTGATCCACGGATCCAATACTTTGCAAAGTCAGTCGAATATTGGGTAAAACGGTGTCAGTTCGCTACTCTGACCCCCGAAGTCCCCACAGACATCGCCGACCTTTTAGAAGTAGCTCGTGGGGCAATGATCTATGGCTGGTTTTACTATCCGCTACTGACGCTTGGTGTGGAGCAATGTTTTCGGTGTCTTGAGACTGCAGCTAGGATACGGGCCAAACAACTCGGAATTCCAACCGAGCGTATCGATCCTAAGAGAGGCCCTATCCCAGAAACGTTTGCACGTTTAGTGCGCCAGCTGCATCAAACAGGGGCAATACGTTCTGACGATCTACTACGTTGGGACGTAGGACGGGATCTGCGGAACTTGGTATCGCATCCTGGGCAACAGATGATATTTATGCCAGGGCAAGTTGTTGGCTTGCTCGACGATACAATTGAACTTGTAATTCGACTCTTCAGGGTTCAGCCCACTGCGACATGAAAGGAAGTCTCATGCCTCGCTATATGCTCGGGCTTGAAACCTCCTTTGTAATCCATTCATTGACGCAATAAACACATGACCACCCCATCCCCCTCCACCGAAACCACCGTCCCCCATCCCAGCGAGGGCCTGATCACGCTGACGCACGTGATCTACGCGCTGCACGCGTTCAGCGCCTTCACCGGTTTGCTGAGCTCGGCGTTTATTCTCACGGCCTTTCTCACCGGCTGGCCGTCGATCATCGCGGTGATTCTGAATTACGCGAAGCGCGAGGAGGTGCGCGGGACGTGGCTCGATTCGCATTTCGGCTGGCAGATCCGCACGTTCTGGTACGCGCTCGTGTGGTTGCTCGCGGGCGGGGTGGCGTTCTTCACGCTGGTCGGGATTCCGGTCGCGCTGGTGGTCTGGATTCTGACGGGCCTGTGGGTGCTTTACCGCATCGCGCGCGGCTGGATGACGCTTTCCGCGGAGAAGCCGATGCCGCAGCAGCTATAGCAGTCCCAGGCTCCGGAAGCGCAGGTACAGCTCGCGGCAGGCCCAGGCGTCGGTGGCGGCGTAGGCGATTCTAGCGCCGCGGAGAGCTGCGGCGCGGCCCAGTTCGAGGTC
>Ga0137381_10003519_pt1 | contig 11159 bp, 6 predicted proteins | sample SagtaG_16_FD_104808 | JGI IMG/M metagenome (GOLD analysis project Ga0137381, IMG submission 104808) | Vadose zone soil microbial communities from Sagehorn Ranch, Mendocino, California, USA - Sage2_L_115_16 metaG | ecosystem: Environmental > Terrestrial > Soil > Vadose zone | place: USA... | reverse complement strand
GCCGAAATGGTGGAGGAGTTTGCCGCCTATCCGTCCTGCTACAAAAGAACCGATTCCTAAGGGCAAGAACGCAAAGCCCATGTAGGTACCCTGTTGGCCAGAGGGAGCGAGGCGCGAAATGTAGTCGTAGTAACGCGGCTGCTGGGTCAGTACGCCGAGAGCCACAACGACGAGGGTGGCGTAAGCAGCGATGACGCTGGAATCGAGGGCCACAATCGCAAACGCCACCATGGAGATCAGCGTGCCGAGAACGACGGCGCGGAAGGCGGGGATTTTCTGGGTAAGGACGCTGACGGCGACGGTCAGTGCGATGACCAGGAGCGGGCCGGTAACGAGCATTTTCTCGGTGTCCGCGGTGGAACTGATGTAATCGTGAACGTAGATGGGCAAGGTGATGAATTCCTGCCAATAAACAATCCAGTAGCCGGAAAAAATCAGAAGAAACAACATGAACTTGGGATTGACGAGCACTTTTCCGAAATTGCGAAGCGTTTCGGCGAGGCTGGCGGTCTGTTTTTCGTTGGAGCGTTGCGGCTCCTTGAAAAAAAGGAGCACGGCGAAAAACATGAGGAAGACGCTGACGGCCGCAACACGGAAGACGTTTTCGACGCTCATGTTTTTGTGCACCCAGGAGGCTACAAAAGGACCGAGAGCGCCGCCGATGTTCACCAAGGTGTAGTAGATCGAATAGCCGATGGAACGGACATTTTCCCTGGAGGCCCGGGCGGTGGTGCCCACGACGCAGGGCTTGACGAGGGCGACACCGAAGGCGGGAAGCATGAGCACGACGGTCACCAGGGCGATGAGAGGAATCGCGTTGCGAATGGGAGCGAGCCAGGGCGCCCCCAGGGAACCCAGGAGAAAATAGGATCCCGCGAGGAGCAGATAAGCGAAAGAAAGAGCGCGGCGGAAGCCCAGCCGGTCGGCGATGGCGCCGCCGAAAATGGCGAGGAACCAAACCAGGCCGCCGAACAGACCGGTAAGATCGGCGGCGCGTTCGGTCGGGAAATTCAGCGTTTCGTGAAGGTAGCGGGCCAGCGAAGCGAAGGCCGCATAGTAGGAGAGGCGCTCGAAGAGCTCGCTGAGGTTGGCGACCCAGAAGGGACGCTCGAAGCCGTCGCGGATTTCCTGCAGCCGTTGGCTAAAAGTCATGTGCGTGGTGGCCGCATAGCGGTCCATGCGCCTCCTGGGATGCGAGGCGGGATGATACCAGAGGATGGCAGGCCGCGGCGAAGAACACTCGCGGTGAGGGTGTTTTTGTAGGCGCAGATTCTTAAGGTGGCTGTATTTTCGGCGGCTACGGGCACGTATAGGTCGTCGCTAAAGGCCGACAGACTGTTCCTTGCCTTTCTCTGTCAGTGCGTAGAAGTCGCCCCCGCACGCGTCCAGCATACCTGCGCGTACCAACTCATCAATGGCATCGAGCACCTGCAGCCGCTCTTCAGGCTCGTTGCCCCCGGCTTCGAAGAGCACATTGAGGTCCAAGCGATCCTCTCCCATTGCTCCGAATAGTCGCAGAACACGCAAGGAGAGCGGCCGCACCGTGCACCTACCGGAAAGTTGCTTAGACTTATGATATTAGAACTTTTCTCGACGAATTTGTGGCCGACACGCTCTGGCCCGATGCTCGGCCACTGCCGATACCTGAGAGCCGGGCTTCCCACCAGCGGTCGCGAGAACACCACGTTTTCTGATCACCTGGGATTTCGCGGCACTGGTCAGGACCGGCTAGTCTTTGGCGTCCAAGAGTCGTGCCATCACTTGGGGAGCGGCGGTCGGTAACTTGCAGACATAGTTTTCACAAATATAGGCGGTGGCACGATCTTTGGTGCGATGGGCTCCCGCTACAAACGGCAGCCAGCGGGCCAATTGTTGTTGTCCGGCGCCACCGTCGGCGAGAAGAAGAATCTTGTTGGGGAGGAACCTGGTGTTGACCTGGCGCAGCAAATCACGCGTGTCTTGGGATAAGGGATCACCGGCGATTAGGATTTGTTTCGTTTGAGCGAGTCGAAAATCGAGAGCGGAAACCAGGGCTGGCGCGGCCTGGGGGTTGGACCGCAGGAGAGAAGCGAACGCGGAGAGTGTTTTATAGGCCGCATCCCGCCACCCGCCGCGGTCCGTGAATTGGGCAAGGCGAAGGAGATTCATGGCTGCCGTCGCATTGGGGGAAGGCTCGGCGCCATCGTAGGATTCGCGCGTAGGGCTAAGGACCGCAGCATCGGAGGCATCCGAGTCAAAATAGCCGCCCTCTGGCGCATCTCGGAATAGCTGGTCCTGTTTTTCTTGCAGTCGAACAGCCCAAGTCAGCCAGTGGACGTCGAAGCCAGCCTGGTACAGGTCCAGAAGTCCGCCGATGAGATCGGTGTAGTCATCGAGGAAGCCGTCTACACTGGGACCGCCCGCGCGAAAGCTGCGCCAAAGCTTGCCGGTCTTCGAATCATAGAGATGGGATTCGAGAAATCTTGCCGTGGCTTGCGCGCGTTCAAGATAGCGCGGCTCATCGAGAGCCTGGCTGGCGCGCGCCAGAGCGGAGATCATCAGGCCATTCCAGGCGGTGACAATCTTATCGTCGAGCGGCGGCCGCGGGCGGCGAGAGCGCGCTTCGAACAAGGCGCTCCGTTCGGTCGCCAGCTTCCCGGAGGTTTGTTGAACAGTTAGATTGAATTTCTTGGCGGTCTCGTCGGTCGAATGCGCTTCATACAAAACGTTCTTACCGTTCAGTTCGCCGCGAGGGTCTTGTTGCGCGGGAACGTTACCCCCGGGTTCAACTCCATAGGCATATTCGAAGACCGCCGAATCCTGCTTGCCTAGGACACTCTCAATCTCTTTCGCCGTCCAGATGTAAAAGACTCCCTCACTGGTCTCCGGTTTTCCCGAAGCATGTTTGCTGTCGGCGTCCTCCGCGGAGGCAAAACCGCCGCGAGTCGGTTGCATCTCGCGTAGCGTGAAATCGAGAATGCTTCGCGCGGTATTGGCATAGAAACGGTCGTGCTTGATCTGGTAGGCCTCCGTGTAGACGATCGCAAGTTGCGCCTGATCGTAGAGCATCTTCTCGAAATGAGGAACGAGCCAGGTCACACCTGTCGAATAGCGGTGGAAACCACCTCCGAGCTGGTCGTGAATGCCACCGCGCTCCATGGCGCGGAGCGTGCTAAGCGTCATTTCGAGCGCGTCGCGCTGCCCGGTGCGAGCGAAATAGCGAAGCAAAAAACACAGCGCGACCGGCCGCGGAAATTTCGGCGCGCCCCCGAAGCCTCCGTTTGTGGCGTCGTAGGCCGATCGAATCTGTTGGTATGCCTGGTCAAGAATGACGGGCTGTAGATCGCCCGCCGAAGGAGGCTGCTGGCGGACCATCTGAATGAGTTGTTGGGCGGCGCGCCCAGCGGTCTGAGTGATTGAATCCTGTTGTTTGCTCCACGAGTCGGAGACCTTTTCTAAGAGCGCCTTGAGTTGGTCCGGGGGAAAGTAGGTGCCGCCGAAAAAGGGTTTGCGTTCAGGGGTGAGCACCACGTTCAGCGGCCAGCCGGCGCTTCCCGTCGTCGCTTCGACATAGGCGATGTACAGGCGGTCAATATCGGGTCGCTCTTCGCGGTCCACTTTAATAGAAACGAAATACTGCTTCAGGATAGCGGCGATGCCGGGATCAGAATACGATTCCCGCTCCATGACGTGGCACCAATGACACGTGAAGTAGCCGATGGACAGAAAGATCGGCTTGTTCTCTTTGCGGGCCTTTTCAAAGGCTGCGACGCCCCACGGATACCAATCCACCGGATTGTGGGCGTGCAAGAGAAGGTAGGGACTCTTGGCGTGAATGAGCCGGTTGGTGTAGCGGTATGGCCGTGTTCCCGCGCGCGGCTCAGGTGTCTGACCAAGGTCGGATGGGGTGGAGACGCTGGCGGCAGTACCAGGCTGTTCGGCAGCATTCATCGCACCCGCCAAGGCCAGCAGGAGTGCCCCTCGACGAAGCAGCCTGAAATGCTCATGCCGTTGGCGCAATCTCGCGCTCCTCATGGAACGACTATGCGCTTCAAGTCTAACTGTCGCCAGGGGTCACGGTCGAAAGATTCATCCTTCTCCCGGTGGTTGACCAGCCGGAGCCATCTTGCCGGGGATCGCGGCGCTTCTTAAAAAAGTGCATGGCCGGCTATGGAGCTGCATGATGCACGGTGCCGAGGGCCAGAATGTATTCGCACACCCAACTTTCGGCGTGGTCATCCAAAGACGTCAGGACCAGGCGCGGGCGAGGCCTGCTTGGCGGTCCACAGACGGAAGTCTGTGCTACTGTTGCCGGGATTTTCTCCTGGAGGTGGCGGAATGAGGACTTTCACCAGATTGGCGATCGCTCTGCTGGTAGCCGGAGTAGTGTTTCGAGGAGCAGGGAGGGCGCAAAAACCGCCGCTGCTTCCGGAGAAAGAGGTGGCGGTGCTGGCGAACGAGCTGAGCGGGGAGACGGCGAAAAGGAATCTGGAGGGCGTTGCGCGGTTTCACCGGCAACGGGGGTCGAAAGGATTTCATGAAGCGGCGGAGTTTGTAGCCGAGCGCCTCGAGGCGTATGGATTGAAGGATGCGGCGATTCTGCAGTTCCCGGCGGATGGGAAGATTTTTTATGGGACGCAGAGGTCGCGGCCGGCGTGGGATGCGGACTTTGGGGAGTTGTGGGAGGTAAAGAAAACCAAGGAGGCTAATGAGATAAAGGAAAAGAGCTCAAATAAAAGCGATCCTCACGGAGTCGGGATAAACGAGTGGCTAGCGGCAAGCGGCGAGAAAAAGATGGCGAGTTATGAGGCAGAACCGATCGTGCTAGCAGAGGACAGCGAGAGCGCCGATGTGACAGCGGACTTGGTAGATGTGGGTGAGGGCCGCAAGGAGAGTGACTACGCGGGGAAGGATGTGAAGGGCAAGATTGTGCTGGTAAGCGCGCAGCCCGGGGCGGTGCAGGATTTGGCGGTGGGGAAGTTTGGCGCTGCGGGGATAGTTAGCTATGCGCAAAACCAGAAGACCGCGTGGTGGGGCGAGGATGAGAATTTGATTCGCTGGGGACATCTGGAGACGTTTTCGCCAAACAAGACATGGGGGTTCATGGTGTCGTTGCAGACGGCGCGGCGATTGCGGGAACGCTTGGCGCAGGGCGAAGAGATTCGGCTGCATGCGGTCGCCAAGGCGGGGCAGCATGCGGGGAACTATGAGGTGGTGACGGCGGCGATTCCAGGAGCCGATGTTCGGATGAAAGACGAGGAGATTGCATTTTCCTGCCACTTGGATCATCAGCGGCCGGGAGCCAACGACAATGCGAGCGGTTGCGTAACGATTCTGGAAGTCGCGCGGACGCTTCAGAAATTGATTGCCGAGGGGAAGCTGGCGCGGCCGGCGCGGACGATTCGGTTTATCTGGCCACCGGAGATTGAAGGCACGGTCACGCTCCTGAACGCCAAGCCGGAGTTTGCGAAACGGATCAAGGCGGTGGTGCATATGGACATGGTGGGCGGAGGGCCAGAAACCAAGGCGGTCTTCCACGTGACACGCGGGCCGATGAGTTTGCCGTCGTTTGTGCATGACGTGGCGTGGGCGTTTGCGGAGTTTGTGAATGAGGAGTCCTACAAATTTGCGGCCACGGGGAAGGCGGAGTTTCCGCTCGTGGCGCCGGAGGGCGGGAAAGAGCCGCTCGGCGCGGTGGATTCCGCCTACACCATGGGGAGCGATCACCAGGTGTATCAGGATTCGTCGTTCGGGATACCGGCCATTTATTTGAATGACTGGCCGGACCGCTATATTCACACGAATTTAGATACCGCGGCCAATATTGATCCGACCAAGCTGAAGAGGGCGGCGTTTATTGGGGCGGCCAGCGGGTATTTTTTGGCCCGACTAAACGCGCAGAATGCGTCGTCCGACCTTGCATTGTCGTCGGAAGTCCGAAGCGCGCGGCTTGCGGCCGGGATGTTCAGCCGCATTCGAGACCTTAGCAAGGCGGAAGAAGCAAGTGTGAATCAGGTCTTCACCGATTACGTCGCTGGTGCCGATGAATCGCTCCAGGCCTTTCTCGGAGCTCCCCGATCCACTTCTTCCGGAATTCGTTTGCATGCCAGCAACCCGAAACCAGGAGAGCTGGTGTTCGCGCGTACTTCGACGCCGAAAGGGCCGCTGGAGGTGTTTGGGTATGACTATTTTGAAGAGCATAGCAGGCCCGTGGGAGTGGCGACCCCGAAGCTCTTGAGTTATGAGGGATTGTGGGGAGCCGGGGAGGAGTACGCCTATGAGGTGTTGAATTTTGCCGATGGCAAGCGGAATACGCAGAAGATACGCGACGCCGTTTCGGCGGAGTATGGGCCGGTGCCGCTCGAATTGGTGGTGGAGTATCTGCTGGCTGCGGAGAAGATTGGGGTGGTGGAGCAGGTGAGGTAACACCGCCAAGCCTTTGAACGCTGAATCTTCGAACGTTAGGAAAAGGCGGAAGCCCCCTGGGCTATAGCGGCGAAGAATGCGCGGGCAAAGAAACGGTGTGCTAGCATCGAGATTTGTCCGTTAAACGAGGGACCAGGCAGATGACCGGGACGATGAAGGCGTTGCGCAAGGTGCAGGCGGCCAGAGGCCTGCAGATGGATACCGTCGCGGTGCCGGCGATTGGGCCGACCGACGTGCTGGTGCGCGTGAAGACGGCCTCCATTTGCGGGACGGATCTGCACATTTACGGCTGGGACCGGTGGTCGCAGGGGCGCATCAAGCCGCCGGTGACCCTGGGGCACGAATTTTGCGGCACCGTCGAGCGCCTGGGCGACGACGTGCGCGCCATCAAGCCAGGCAGTTTTGTCAGCGCGGAAATGCACGTTAATTGTGGGCATTGCCACCAGTGCCGGGTAGGCGAAGCGCACATTTGCCAGAACCTGCGCATCATCGGGATTGATCAGGACGGGGCGTTCGCGGAGTTTGTGAAGATTCCGGCGTCGAATATCTGGAAGCTGGATGCAGCGATTCCCGAGCATTACGGGGCGATTCTCGATCCGCTGGGCAATGCCGTGCATACCGTGCTGGCGGGGCCCATCGCGGGACAGACCGTTTTGGTGACCGGTTGCGGGCCGATTGGGTTAATGGCCATCGCGGTGGCCAAGGCTTGCGGGAGCGCGACGGTTTTTGCGACGGAAACAAATGAAAAACGCCGCGCGATGGCCAGAAAAATGGGCGCGGACGTGGTGCTGAATCCGGCGGCGGAAGATGCCGTTGGCAAAATTCTCGCGGAAACGAACGGCACGGGTGTTGATGCCCTGCTCGAAATGTCCGGGAATCCCGCGGCGATCCAGCAGGGATTCAAGGCGCTGAGAGCGGGCGGGCGCGCTTCGCTGTTGGGGATTCCGACGGAAAATGTGCCCCTGGATTTGGTAAACGACGTCATTTTCAAGGGCGCCACGGTGCAAGGTATCTACGGGCGGCGCATGTATGAGACCTGGGTGCAGATGACCGCGCTGCTTCGGGCGGGGCGACTGAATCTCGAGCCCCTGTTTGGCGAGCGCGCGGCGCTGGACAAATTTGAAAGCGCTTTTACGCTGCTTCAGAGCGGCCTTGCTGGAAAGATCTTGCTGTATCCGAACGGTATGCCGCGCTGAACGCATCGATCCTTGCTGCTTTGCGTTCAAGACGTTTGCTCACAGAAGCGGACTGACGCAGAATAGCTCCGGCCGAGTCCACCTTAGGAGCACCATCATGTCTGATACCGCAACGATCCCTTTGAGACAGAACCCCATGCAATACCTAAGTGACCAGCTGAAGGAGATGCTTGAAAAGGGTGTCGCGCCGAAGCTACGTGTGCTCGAGGGCGAGCAGAAGCCGGTGTGCATTTTTGACGGGAGAGAAGTGATCAACCTCGCTTCGAACAACTACCTGGGGCTGACGACGCACAAGGCGCTGCGCAAAGCCGCGCTGGACGCGGTGAAGAGATACGGCGCGGGTGCGGGGGCGGTTCGCACGATTGCTGGCACCATGAAACTGCATCTGGAGCTGGAGGAGCAAATCGCGGCGTTCAAGAAGGTGGAAGCCTGCGTGGTGTTTCAATCGGGATTTACGGCCAACGCGGGAACGGTGTCGGCAGTTCTGGGAAAAGACGATCTGATTATTTCCGACGAGCTGAATCACGCTTCGATCATCGATGGCGCGCGTCTTTCAAGAGCCACGATCAAAGTCTTCAAGCACAAGGACGTGAAGGACTGCGAGCGCATCCTCGAAGAGAACGCGAATTTTCCGGGGAAGAAGCTGATCATTACCGACGGCGTTTTTTCCATGGACGGCGATATTGCGCCGCTGCCGGAGCTGTGCGACCTTGGCGAGAAATACGACTGCATCATGATGGTGGATGACGCGCATGCCTCGGGCGTGCTGGGCCGCGGGGGGCGCGGCACCGTGGACCATCACCAGTGCCACGGGCGTGTGCACATCCAGGTGGGAACGCTGAGTAAAGCGATTGGCGCGATGGGCGGATACGTTTGCGGCTCACGGGACCTGATCGACTTTCTGTATCTCCGCGCGCGTCCATTTCTCTTTTCCACTTCGCACCCGCCGGCTACTGCGGGGGCTTGTCAGGCGGCCTTTGCCTTGCTCGATTCGCCGGAAGGTGAAAAGCTGGTGAAGAAACTCTGGGCCAACACGAAGTTCTTCAAACGCGAATTGAAGAGGCGCGGTTTTCAGTTCAAAGTCAGCGAGACGCCCATTATTCCCCTGCATGTGGGAGATGCGGCCAAGGCTTTCGAATTCTCGAAGAAACTCTTTGAAGCGGGGGTCTTCGCACCGGCCGTCGGTTATCCGACCGTGGCGGAAGGTAAGGCGCGGCTGCGCGCCATCGTCAGCGCGACCCATAGGCGCGAGCAACTTCTCGGCGCGGCAGAAATTTTGGCCGCCGTGGCGAAGCCGCTCGGCATCGTTTAGGCTGGCACCCGGACGGGTGTAAATCCTGCGCACTCGCCGGTCATTTCTCCGGAGTATGAACCCCTGCTTATCCAGTTAACGGATAGAGAACAGGGTCTTTACTTCGCGGTGCTAGCATTGCACTATCAGACGGTTCCGAGGATACCCCCCCCGATCCTCCCAGCTCACCGTTCAAAGGCCAACTAGAGGAGGTTTATGATCATGAATCGCACTCGGTTAGCAATTGTTGTGGGGGTAGTTTTCTCGCTGGGCGCTGCAGCCGCGTCGCGAGCGGGCGCCCAGGCAGGAGCGCAAAGCAGCACCCAAGCTTCGGTTCAGGCCGGCCAGACATCGGCCGAAGCATCCAGCAAGGCGTCAGCTTCCGCGCAGAACGAACAGGCCAATGCCGCGCTGGCGACGGGCTCGGCGTTTAACGCCGCGCTGAGTTCGCCGATCGATTCGAAGAAGTCGAAGCCTGGCGATGTCGTGAAAGCCCGCACCACGGAATCCGTCAAATCCGAAGGCAAGACCGTGTTGCCGAAGGGAACACAACTGGTCGGGCACGTAACACAGGCCTCGGCGCGCGCCAATGGGGAATCGGAATCGTCGCTGGGAGTCGTGTTCGACAAAGCCATCCTGAAGAACGGCCAGGAGATTCCCTTGAATGCCGGGATCCGAGCGATGGCTGCGGCGCAAAGTGGTGCGTCGGCCGCAGGGTCGGACATGGACGCGATGGGCGGCATGGGCACTTCGGGGGCCGCGTCAGCCGGCGGACGCGGTGCGCTTGGCGGCGCGGCTTCCACCGCCGGTGGTGCCGTAGGCACGGTGACGAACACCGCGGCCAATGTGGGAGGAACTGGCGGAACCTTAAACTCTGCGGCCAACGCCGGCGGGAGCATCACCGGTGCTTCGAAGGGAGCCGTCGGCGGCTTGAACACCGCGGGTCAGCTCACCTCGAACAGCCAGGGTGTGTTTGGCCTGAACGGCCTGAACCTGAGCGCTGCGGGCTCGAATGCCACTGAGGGTTCGGTGATCACTTCGGCGGGGAAGAACGTGCACCTTGACAGTGGCACACGGATGCTGCTCGTGTCGCGGGCCGAAGCTGGTCCCCAGGGTGAAGCAAAGCAGCCGGCTGCGAGCAAGCCGGAACCAAAGCCCAACAAGCAATAACCCTGGGTGAAGTCTGGAGGCCGCGCGGGAAATAGACCCCCGCGGTCTCCACCCGTTGCTCCGCGGGGGCTCGCGCCACAGTCTCGCGAGTCCCTTCTTCGTCCTTTGCTATACTCGCCCGCATGCCTTTGGCACCCAAGAAACTGTTTCTTGTTGACGCCATGGCGCACATCTATCGTGCTTTTTTCGCGCCCATGCCGCAGCGGCTCACCGGTCCTGGCGGCGTCCCCACTAACGTTCCCTTTCTATTCGGAAATATCCTGCGACGGCTGATGAAGGACTACCAGCCGGACTACATTGGAATTGTGTTTGATCCTCCGGGTGCGACTTTCCGCGACAAGCTTTTCGAAAAGTACAAAGCCCAGCGGCAACCCATGCCGGAGGAAATGCGCGTGCAGCTGCCCTTTGTTCGCCGCTTGTGCGAAGCGATGCGCTTGCCGATGCTCGAAATCAAGGGTTACGAAGCGGACGATGTGATCGGAACGATGGCGGTCAAAGCGGGAAAGCACAATCTGGAAGTCCTGATCGTGTCCAACGACAAAGACATGATGCAGCTCGTGGGCAAGAGCGTGCGAACCCTGCGGACCGGCTCTGGTGGTGCTAAGGGCGACATCATCGTGGATGAAAAGAAGGTCGAAGAGCTTCTGGGAGTGCCGCCGGAAAAAGTGGTGGACTACATGGCACTGCTGGGGGACACCATCGACAATATCCCCGGCGCCAAGGGCATCGGCGAAAAAGGTGCAGCGGAGTTGATCCGGAAGTACGGCAGCGTGGAGAGCGCGCTCGATCATGCGGCCGAAGTGTCCAACAAGCGCTACCGCGAAGCTTTGCAGCAGCAGCGCGAACAAGTGCTGATGTCCAAGCAACTGGCGACGATTGCGACGGACGCCCCGATTGACATCAAGCCGCAGGAACTGGAATTGCGCCCGCCCAACGGTGCTGCGCTCGCGGAACTGTACCGCGAGCTGGGCTTCAACTCGCTGCTGAAGGAATTGGGATCCGAGGCGGTGGCCTCCTCGGCCCCGGCCAGCTCGGAGTCAGCCGCCAAGGCGGACTACCGACAGTGTGCCAGCGTCGCAGAGTTTCGGAAGTACGTG
>Ga0137381_10003516_pt1 | contig 11162 bp, 9 predicted proteins | sample SagtaG_16_FD_104808 | JGI IMG/M metagenome (GOLD analysis project Ga0137381, IMG submission 104808) | Vadose zone soil microbial communities from Sagehorn Ranch, Mendocino, California, USA - Sage2_L_115_16 metaG | ecosystem: Environmental > Terrestrial > Soil > Vadose zone | place: USA... | reverse complement strand
CGTGGACGTGCACGTGACCGGCCCGGTCATCAGCCCGGACCTGCCCGCCGGGGCGAGCCGGTGGCCGTTCCGGGTCGGTGACCTGGGACCGTTCGGCCTGATCGATGCGGCCGCGACGGTCAGCGCGGCCGGCCCCGGCCAGCCCGGTGTTAACGCTAACAGCGTTGCCGCTAACAAGATCACGCTCACGCTGGTCAACCGCAGCCCCGAGGACGAACTGGCCGAGGTGCTGCTGCGCGACCGCGCCTTCGACGGGCCCGCCCGGATCAGGACGGTTACCGCTGCCCGTCCGGGCGACGCCCGCACGCTGCCCGACGTGGAGGCAGCACGGCTGGAAGAGGGTTCGGAAGACACCAAGGACGGAGAGGTCACGGTGCGGCTGCCACCCCGGTCGTTCACCGTCATCGAGGCGGCGATGACCTAGCTAGGTGGAGGTCATCGCGGCCCGGCGCACGCCAATACGGCCATACCGAGCATAGGAGTCAAGCCAGAATGTCGTCGAGAACGCGAAGAATCACCACGGCGATGGCGGGCGCGGCCGCCATCTCGCTGCTCGCCGCGTGCAGCAGTGGCGGCAGCAGCAGCAGCAACAGCAGCAGCAACACCGGCGGCGGCTCGGCGAGCACGCCGGCGAGCACCGCGAGCGCGAGTCCCACCGTGACCGTGGTGGCCGGCGGCTCGTGCAGCCCCAGCGCCACCAAGGTCCTCTTCTGGGCCTGGGTGCCGGGGATGGGCCGGGCCGTCACCGAGTTCAACAAGACACACCCGAACATCTGCGTCACGCAGGAGGACGTCGGCGCGGGCGATCCCGAGTACGTGGCCATCACCAACGCGCTGAAGGCGGGCTCGGGCGCGCCCGACGTCGCCGAGGTGGAGTTCGACGAACTGCCGTCCTTCGAGGTCACGCACAACGTGGTCAACCTGGTGCCGTACGGCGCCAACAACTACAAGAGCAACTTCACGCCGTGGGCCTGGGATGAGGTCAGCCAGGGCCCGGCCGTCTACGCGATGCCCGGCGACGCCGGCCCGATGGCCTTCTACTACAACACCAAGGAACTGGCCAAGTACCACATCACCCCGCCGACCACCTGGGCGCAGTTCGCCGCCGACGCGGCCACGCTGCACAAGGCCAACCCGGGCGCGTACATGACCAACTTCTCGGCCATCGACCTGCAGTGGGTGATGAGCCTGATGGCCCAGGACAACGCCTGGCCGTTCGCCTACAGCGGCGGCAGCAACGTCACCATCAACTGGACCGGGCCGGCCCAGATGGCGTTCGCCAAGTACTGGCAGGACCTGCTGTCCGCGCACGAGGTCAACGCCACCACCGACGTGTCCGCCACATCCTTCGCGGACCTGGACAAGGGCATCGACGCGAGCTGGATCAGCTCCGCGTGGGGCCCGTCCTACTTCGCCCCCGACGCCAAGACCTCCCTCGGTAACTGGCGCGCGACCGCGCTGCCGCAGTGGACCGCGGGCGCCAACGTGGCGGCGAACTGGGGCGGCTCGACCTACCCGGTCTTCTCCCAGAGCAAGCACCCGGCCGAGGCGGCGCAGTTCGCCGAGTGGCTGAACGCCACCGACGCGTCGTGGAACATCACCAAGACGGCGCCGTCGTCGCTGTTCCCGACCTACCTGCCGCTGCTCAACGACCCGACGTTCAAGAACATCACCGTCCCGCTGTCCGGCACCTCGACCCCGGACGTGGCCTTCACCGCGGCGGCCAGCTCGATCAAGGGCGTACCGTGGCCGCCGTTCATGACCGAGGCGCTGACCCAGTCGGCGACCGTGTTCGCCGGCGTGATGAACGGCAAGGAGACGCTGCAGACGGCGTTCACGAACCTCCAGAACGTGCTGGTGACCTACGCCAAGGCGCAGGGCTTCACGGTCTCCACCTGATCTGTTACGTCCGGCAGGCCTCGCCGGCCGGGCCCCAGCGGCCCGGCCGGCGGCCAAGGAAGGGAGCGACGTGTTCACAGGACGCCGGGGGCGCTCGGCGTGGATCCAGCGCCGGGACCGCCGCGGGATCTGGTTCGTGGTGCCCTTCCTCGTCGGCTTCGTGCTGTTCATGATCGTGCCGCTCGGGTACGCGATCTACACCAGCCTGTACACGAGCAAGATCATCGGCGGCACGGTGTTCAGCGGCGCCTCGAACTACACGCAGACGCTGCAGTCTTCGCAGTTCTGGTCGGGCGTGGTGCGCGTGATCATCTACGCGTGCATCCAGATCCCCGTGATGCTCGTCATCGCGTTCTTCTTCGCGACGGTCTTCGACCTGGGAGTGGCGAAGTTCGGCCGGACGTTCCGGACGATCTTCTTCATCCCGTTCGCGGTGCCGGCGGTGGTCGGCGCGGTGATGTGGTCATTCCTGCTGGAGCCGCAGTTCGGGCCGATGGTGCACCTGGCCAACGCGTTCGGCTTCAGCGGGACCAACTTCTTCTCCCCGTCGCTCATCCTGCCCTCGATCATCGTCATCGTGATCTGGGAATGGACCGGCTACAACATGGTGATCCTGTACACGGCGCTGAAATCGGTGCCGCGCGATGTCGTCGAGGCGGCGATCCTGGACGACACGCCGCTGTGGCGGATCATCGTGCGGATCAAGCTCCCGCTGGTCCGGCCGGCCATCGTGATGCTCGTCTTCCTCAACACCATCGGCGCGCTGCAGTTGTTCACCGAGCCGCTGATCCTGTCCTACTTCGAGACCGGCTCGGTGTCCGCCAACTACACGCCGACCCTGTATCTCTACAACACGGCCATCGCCGCCGACCAGACCAACCTGGCGGCGGCCGGCGCGGTCATCCTCGGCCTGGTCATCGTGGCCATCTCGACCGCGTCTTTGCTGTTCCGCCGGCGCAGAGGAGAGTTCTCGTGACTGACGTAAAGGGGCGCGGCGACCCCGCCGCGAGCCAAAGGGCCGCGGCCCTGCCTGGACTGAGGAGCGACGAAGGAGCGACGAGGGAAGGCAGGGCCGCAAAAGCGGCCCGGCGGCGAGCGGCGGAAACAGAGAGCACCATCCCGGTCGAGCTCTACGGCCTGCGCCGCGGCACCGTCACGCTGCTGACCACGCTGGCCTTCCTGTTCGCGATCTTCACGCTGGTGCCCATCGCCTGGATCGTCATCAACTCCACCAAGACCCAGGCGAACATCTTCGAGACGTTCGGCTTCTGGTTCGCCCGGCCGTTCAGCTTCTTCCACAACTTCTCGCTGCTGTTCCAGAACGTGGACGGCTACGGGACCTACATCCAGTGGTTCGGCAACACGGCGCTGTACGCCGTGCTCGGCGGCGCCGGCGCGACGGCGCTGTCCGCCTTCGCCGGGTACGGTTTCGCCCGGTTCTCGTTCCGCGGCTCCAAGGTGCTGTTCTACCTGACCATCGCCGCCCTGCTGGTGCCGATCACCGCCCTGACGCTGCCGCTGTACCTCACCTACGCCAAGGCGCACCTGATCAACTCCCTGTGGGGCATGGTGCTGCCGTCCATGATCAGCCCGGTCGGCATCTACCTGATGCGGGTCTATGTCGACATCTCGGTCCCCCGCGAGCTCATCGACGCGGCCCGGCTCGACGGCGCGGGCGAGACGCGGATCTTCTTCCGGGTCGCCCTGCCGCTGATGGTGCCCGGCTTCATGACCGTGCTGCTGATCAGCGTGGTAGCGGTGTGGAACAACTACTTCCTGCCGCTGCTCATCTTCAACATCAACACGCGCTACCCGCTGACCGTCGGGCTCGGGCTGTGGTCCGAGCGCGCGCAGAACAGCGGCAACGCGCAACTGTTCCCGATGGTGGTGATCGGCGGCCTGGTGACCATCATCCCGCTGATCGCGCTGTTCCTGATCCTGCAGCGGTACTGGCGCGGCGGGCTGCTGCTCGGCAGCATCGCGAACTAATTCCGGAGGCCCTTGTCGTGGCGGCGATTTCCCTCAGCGGATTGACCAAGGTCTACGCGACCGGCGTGGTCGCGCTGGACGGGCTGGACCTGGTCGTCGACGACGGCGAGTTCGTCGTGCTGGTCGGCCCCTCTGGCTGCGGCAAGACGACGGCCCTGCGGATGGTGGCCGGGCTCGAGCGGGTCACGTCGGGGACGGTCAGCTTCGGCGACCGCGTGGTCAACGACGTGTCGCCCCGGCACCGCGACGTCGCCATGGTCTTCCAGAACTACGCGCTCTACCCGCACCTGTCGGTGCGGGAGAACCTCGGCTTCGCGCTGGAGAACAAGAAGATGGAAAGGGCCGAACGGGACCGGCGGATCCGCGCTGCCGCCGCGATTCTCGGCCTGCAGGATCTTCTCGGGCGCAAGCCGAGGCAGTTGTCCGGCGGCCAGCGGCAGCGGGTCGCGATGGGCCGGGCGATCGTGCGATCGCCTGCCGTGTTCCTCATGGACGAGCCGCTGTCCAACCTGGACGCCAAGCTCCGGGTGCAGATGCGCTCGGAGGTGCTGCGGGTGCACCGGTCGCTGCAGGCCGCGACGCTGTACGTCACGCACGACCAGACCGAGGCGATGACGATGGGCGACAGGGTGGCGGTGCTGCAGGACGGTGTCCTGCAGCAATACGACACGCCGCGTTCGCTGTACGCGGCGCCGGCCAACGTCTTCGTGGCCACGTTCATCGGCTCCCCGGCGATGAACGTGTACGAGGCGGGCCTGGAGACGTCCGGGTCTGTGCCCACGCTGGTGCTCGGCTCGCAGCGGCTGAACCTGCCGCCCCAGATCGCCGCCCGCGTGGCCGCCTACCAGGGCCGCAAGCTGATCGCCGGCGTGCGCCCGGAAGACCTCGCGGTGTCCTCCGGGCCGGGGCTGGTCGCCGACGTGCGCCTGGTCGAGGTGCTCGGCAGCGAGCAGCAGGTCTACTTTTCCGTCGACGCGACGCAGGCCGGCGGCGCGGCGGCCGCGGCGGACGAGTCCGCGCAGGCGGGCATCCTGGCGGCCAGCGCCCCCAACGGGATGGCCCGGCTCGACCCGCGCAGCGGGGTCCGGGCGGGCGGGCGGGTCACCTTCGCGGTCGACCCGGCCCGGCTGTACTTCTTCGATCCGGACACGGGCCGGGCGATTGGTCGCTAGGTCCGTGGTGATCTGGTCGCCGGGTCCGTGGTGATCTGGGCACCGAGGCCTCGGCCTGCTCGCCCGGTCCCGCTTTGGCGGTCCTTGCCGTAAGGTCAGTGAATGCGCGTATGGCCTGGCACTGCTTATCCGCTTGGTGCCACCTGGGACGGGTCAGGGACCAATTTTGCCCTGTTCTCTGAAGTGGCGGACGGGGTGGAGCTGTGCCTGTTCGGTCCGGGTGACCGCAGGGAGACGCGGGTCGGGCTCACCGAGGTGGACGGTTACGTCTGGCACGGTTACCTGCCGGGCGTCGGCCCCGGGCAGCACTATGGGTATCGCGTGCACGGCCCGTACGCGCCGGGCCGTGGTCACCGGTGCAATGCGGCGAAGCTGCTGCTGGACCCGTACGGTAAGGCCGTCGCGGGTCAGGTGCGCTGGCATGAGGCCCTGTTCTCCCACCGGCCCGGCACGCCGGAGGCGATCAGTACTCGCGACAGCGCGCCTTTCACGGCGCGCAATGTCGTGACGAACCCGTATTTCGACTGGGCGGATGACCGGCCGCCGCGAACGCCGTATCACGAGACGGTGATCTACGAGGCGCATGTCCGCGGCCTGACCCTGCGCCATCCCGAGGTCCCGTCCGGGCAGCGCGGCACCTATGCGGGCCTGGCCTGCCCGGCCATCATCGACCACCTGGCCCGGCTGGGCGTGACCGCCGTCGAGCTGATGCCGGTCCATCAGTTCATCTCCGAGCGGCAGCTGGCGGTGGGCGGCCGGTCCAACTACTGGGGTTACAACACGATCGCGTTCCTCGCGCCGCACAACGGCTACTCGTCGTCCGCCGAGCCGCATGGCCAGGTCACCGAGTTCAAGTCGATGGTCAAGGCGCTGCACGCGGCGGGCATCGAGGTGATCCTGGACGTCGTCTACAACCACACGGCCGAGGGCGGCGCCTCCGGTCCGACGCTGTCGTTCCGCGGCATTGACAACGCCGCGTACTACCGGCTTGCCGACGACGACCCGGAGATCTACCTGGACTACACCGGCTGCGGCAACAGTCTCAATGCCCGCAGTCCGCAAGCGCTGCAGCTGATCATGGACTCGCTGCGGTACTGGATCCTGGACATGCACGTGGACGGCTTCCGTTTCGACCTGGCCGCGGCCCTGGCCCGGGAACTGCATGACGTGAACCGGCTGGCCGCGTTCTTTGATCTGGTCCAGCAGGATCCGGTCGTGTCACAGGTGAAGCTGATCGCCGAGCCATGGGATGTCGGGGACGGCGGCTACCAGGTCGGCAGGTTCCCGCCGCTGTGGTCGGAATGGAACGGCAAATACCGCGACTGCGTCCGGGACCTGTGGCGCGGCGAGCCCGATGCCCTGCCGGAGTTCGCCCGGCGGCTGGCCGGGTCCAGTGACCTGTACGAGACCAGCGGGCGGCGGCCGGTGGCGTCAGTGAACTTCGCGACGTGTCATGACGGGTTCACCCTCGCGGACCTGGTCAGCTACAACGGCAAGCACAACGAGGCCAACGGCGAGGACAACCGGGACGGCACCGATGACAACCGGTCCTGGAACTGCGGCGCGGAAGGCCCGTCCGACGATCCGGCGGTCAACGCGCTGCGCGCCCGGCAGGTCCGCAATTTCCTGGTCACGCTGTTCTGCTCGCAGGGCGTTCCGATGCTGCTGGCTGGCGATGAGATGGGGCGCACCCAGCAGGGCAACAACAACGCCTACTGTCAGGACTCGCCGCTGTCCTGGGTGGACTGGGAGAACGCCGCTAAATACGCGGACCTGGTTGATTTCACCGGCGCGCTGTCCGCGCTGCGCCGGGCGCACCCGGTGTTCCGGCGGCGAAGGTTCTTCAGCGGGCGCCCCGCCCGGGCTGGCCAGGGCGGCCTGCGGGACATCATCTGGCTAACCCCGTCCGGCCGGGAAATGACCGATGCAGACTGGCACGCCGGCTACGCGAGGTCACTGACGGTGTTCTTGAACGGTGACGCCATTACCGAGCCCGGCACCCGCGGCGAGCCCATCCGCGACCAGCATTTCCTGCTGCTGTTCAACGCGCACAGCGACGCCGTGCGGTTCGTCCTGCCCGGCGCCGATCACGCAGACGGCTGGCATGTCGTCATCGACACGGCGGCGCTGCCGAGCCGGCCCGGCACCGGTGCAGGCGGCTGGCCTGCCGTGCTGCCAGGCGGGACGGCAGTCGACGTGACCGACCGTTCGGTCATTGTGCTGCGCGCCGCCGACCATTCCCCGGCTCGTCGTCCCGGTGCGTACACCGGCTGAAAGTGCCCGCTGAAGTCCTTGAGGAGTCCGGAGCGCTCGGGGCCCGCATGGCGGCCGGTGCTCGCTACCGCGTGCCAGCTTGGCTGCTGGCCGCCGCCAGATCGGAGGGCAGCAGCCCGAGTTTGTCCCTGATGGCCTGCTGGACCTGCTTCTTGCCGGGGCGGGAGTCCACCGTGATGACGTATTCCTTGCGGCGGAAGATGTCCAGCACGGGATTGGTCTTCGCGTGGTACTCGCGGAGCCGGACGGCGAGCGCCTCCTCGGTGTCGTCCTCGCGCCTGATCAGCTCGCCGCCGCAGGCGTCGCACCTCCCCTCGTTGGACGGGCTGTTGTCGATCAGGTTGTAGTCCATCCCGCAGTTCACGCACAGCCGCCGGGCGAGCACCCTGCGCGCCACCTCGCTGTCGGGCAGGTCGAGATGGATCACCCCGTCCAGGTCGTAGCTCTCCAGGAAGAACTCCGCCTGCCGCTCGTTGCGGGGGAAGCCGTCGATGATGAAGCCGTAGTTCCAGTCGTGCTCCTTGAGCCGTACCCCCACGACGCCCTCGACGAGGTCGTCGCCGACCAGCAATCCCGCCGCGATCGTGCGCCTGATCTGTGCGCCGAGTTTCGTATGATGCTGCACGTTCCACCGGAAGATGTCCCCGACCGCGATGTGCTCGAGATCGAAATCCTCGGCGAGCATTTTCGCGTGAGTTCCCTTGCCACTGCCCTGGATGCCCATGATGACGTATTTCCGCATGCAGCTACTTTCACACAGAACCGGGCCGTCGGCTCCTGGCCACATGGCTATGCCGCTGCCCGATGCGACGTCGCTCTACCACGACATCGATACCGCGCCGAAGGAGGACGTGTTCACCGGCTGGCATCTGGGGCGGCTGCGCACCGATCCGAGGTGGTCGGCGGGGCACGCAGGGAGTGGCCTGACAGGGACTCAGGGCTGATCCTGGTGTGCAGCGGCCGTTTCAGCCACTGTGGCCTTGATGTAATCATCACGCAGCGCCAGGACCTTAATACGGATGTTGGCGCTGTGCGTCGGCAGTTCGCTCGTCAAGATCAGCCCGATCTCCTTCCGGTCGAAATACGTGGCCGCGTCCTGCGGTGAGTCGAAGGTGAACTCGACGACCCGATGCGGTGTCGTCCAGTAAACATTGTCGTACGACGCCAGCCGCCGCAGCTCAGCAGGAGCCTGAAGAGCATCCGCGATCGATCGGACCCACTTGAGGTACTTGTCCTTGCCTCTAGGCGGATAGTCGATCTCGTAGACATACTTGATCACCGGAGAGCATCCTTCCATCAAGCCGCGACCCCCCAAACGAGCGCCCACGGCACGTGGCTATGGTCCACCTGAGTCCGGCGTCCGACAACCGGGGCAAGGGCCGTACAAGCAGGGACCTAAGTCCCGGGCACCGCGCCGGAAGTCCACGGCCGATCACGGCAGACGCGGTGGCGGGCAGGCCGGAGGCGGCGATGCGGACCGCGCCGACCAGATCGGAGCCGCGAATTTAGGACCAAAGGCTCTGTCCGACGCACGCGGCGCCGGATTAAGTGGAGGGCCAGATGGCTCCGCCGAGCGCACTGCCGTTGCGGTGACAGCCATGCGGATCAAGAGCGCGAGTGGATCTCGTTCGACTACGTCTGTACCAACCTGCACGCCGAGACCGTCATTGACGGGACCGCACGGTAATCGCTGCCAGATGTCAGATCAGTGCTCCACGAGCCACACGGTCCAGGGTCCAGTAGCACGAGCGGTACCGGGCCACCCAAGCGCTAGGGGAAAGGGCTCAGCAACATGACCGATAATGTGATTCAGCCAGCCGATATCCGCGAGGTGGCGGTGATCGGGCTCGGCCTCATGGGTTCAGGCATCGCCGAGCTAGTCGCCCGCAGCCGTCGCCGAGTCGTGGCGATCGAGATCGACCCCATTTTCCTGGACCAGGGCATGGGCCGGTTGCGCGCCTCCCTGGACAAGGCGGTCACCCGGGGCAAGCTCACCGATACCGCACGGGAGGAGATACTCGCCCGGATCCGGCCCTCGGACAACATCGCGGCCGGAGTAGCCGACGCCGACCTGGTGATCGAGGCCATACCAGAACGCATGGAACTCAAGAGGACCCTATTCGCCGAGCTGGACAAGGCCTGCCGGCCCAACTCGATCCTGGCCACCAATACCTCCTCACTATCGATCACGGAGATCGCAGGCGGCACGCAGTATCCCGGCCGCGTAGTGGGGCTGCACTTCTTCAATCCCGCTCCGGTCATGAAGCTGGTCGAGGTAATCTCCACCGTACTCACCTCGCCGGAAACCAGCGAGACGCTAGGCCTGCTGGCCCATGACCTGCGCAAGACTCCCGTCCAGGTCACCGACCGAGCCGGGTTCATCGTGAATGCGCTGCTGATTCCCTACCTCAACCACGCGGTGCGGCTGCTGGAAACCGCGCAGGCCACGCGTGAGGACATCGACAAGGCGGCCACCGTGGGGCTCGGCCTGCCGATGGGGCCGCTGACCCTGCTCGACCTGATCGGCCTGGACACGTCTCTGGCGGTCCTCGAGGTGCTCCAGGCTGAGTTCGGCGGTACCCGTTACACGCCTGCGCCCCTGCTGCGCAAGCTATGCGATGCCAGGCTGTTCGGCCGCAAGAGCGGACGCGGGTTCTATGACTACCGGCACGGCACCCCCGCGGCGGCCGCTGAGGATCACCACTTGGCCTCTGCGCCTGTTCCCGCCGAAGTCGCCCTGATCAGGGACCCCGACGGCCGGCTGGACGAACTGGCCAGCGAGATCACTGCGGCCGGCATGAACGTCGTGCCGCAGCCATCAGCCAAGACCGGCCTGGTCATCGTGGCGGCAGACCCGAAACACCGGATCCTGGACGCGGCCCTGGCTGCGGGCCATCCGGCCGATGTGGTCGGTATCCGCTTCATCGACGCAGGTGACGGCAAGCCGACGCTCACCGAGCTGGTGCTGCCGGACGTGACCGCGGCGGGGACAGCCACTAAGGCGCGAGCGCTCGCGGCCAAGCTCGGCCTGAACGCGGTCATTTCGCGGGACCGGCCCGGATTCCTGACCGCGACGCTCGCCTACGCGCAGTTCAACGACGCGGTCCGGATGTTCCAGGACGGCTATGCCAGTCCATCCGACATCGATACCGCGATGATGCTCGGCTGCGGTTACCCCCGCGGGCCCCTGCAAATGCTCGACGACGCCGACCCGGCGCACGTCGTCACCGTCTTGGAGGCGATGCACACCGCGACCGGCGACCCGGCGTTCACCCCGGTACCCCTACTCGCCGAATACGCTACCGCCGGGACCCGGTTCCGTAGCTGAATACGGCGGGGCCACGAGGAAACCAAGGCGGTTGCTAACTGAAAGGTAAAGCTCCCGTCGAAGGGGTTCTCACGGTCATCGGCTAACGCCAGGCGGGCCTCCTCGGCCAGCAGGCGAGCTAGCACCTCAGGATCTGCGTCAGGATGGCCAGCTCTTGCGAACCAGGTGGCGACGTTCCTGGCGTCGCGGTCGAGGAAACCTCGGCCGTTCGGGTGGGAGATGACGTCGACCACCTGCGGCAGGTCGATCATCACCAGCCGCCCGTGGTGGACGAGCAGGTTGTAAGGAGACAGGTCGCCGTGCGCGAAGCCGGCGCCGGCGAGGGTTGCCATGGCCTCGACAAGCTGGCTCCAGAGGTTGGCGAGTTCGGCTGACTCGGGGCGGGTCTCGGCAAGGCGGGGAGCGCCGGTGCCGTCCGCGTCGCCGATGAACTCAAGCAGGATCTCTGTCCCCAGGATCTGCACCGGGTAGGGAACAGGCACGCCGACGTTGTATAGCTG
>Ga0137381_10003508_pt1 | contig 11174 bp, 10 predicted proteins | sample SagtaG_16_FD_104808 | JGI IMG/M metagenome (GOLD analysis project Ga0137381, IMG submission 104808) | Vadose zone soil microbial communities from Sagehorn Ranch, Mendocino, California, USA - Sage2_L_115_16 metaG | ecosystem: Environmental > Terrestrial > Soil > Vadose zone | place: USA... | reverse complement strand
GCATTGTTCGTGGGAAAAGTGTCACGCCTCGACAGCCAGGGGAAGTTGAATCGCAAAGGTGCTGCCTTCCCCCGGCGACGTTGTGCAATCAATCTTCCCGCCATGCTCATTGATGATCTGCTGAGTGTGGGCAAGGCCGAGGCCGGTCCCGTCGCTCTTGGTCGTGAAAAACGGCACGAAAAGGTTCCGAGCTTCTTCGTCGGTCATGCCCCGACCATTGTCGCTGATGTATACCAACGCGGCAGTCCCATTCTTCTTCGTGTTGATGGTCAGATTGCCTCCATCGGGCATCGCCTCCACAGCGTTGCGGATCAGATTTAAAAAGGCTTCCCAGAGTTGCTCGGGATCGGCATGCACCGGTGGCAAATCCGGGTCAAACGTCTTCCTTAATTGGACATGCTTTTCATCAAGCAACGGCTGCAGGAAATTGAGTTTTTCTTCAAGCAAGCCCTTCAGAGAAAGGGCAGCGCGCTCAGACTTCGGCATCCGTCCGAATCGGAGGTACTCTTGGAGAACCTCATGGATTCGCACCACCTGCGAACGCATTTCCCGTAACAGTACGCGACATTCGTCGGAGCGGGCGTCGGAATTCGGGAGGATATTAAGTTCTTCCCCGATCAGGTCGAGGTTCAGGGAAACTGAACCGAGCGGGTTGCGAATTTCATGGGCGACCTTGGCGGCCATCGCACCGACCAGAGCGAGACGTTCCGCTTGGCGTTTGGCATGTTCCAGCCGTTTCCGCTCTTCGATTTCCGCCCGCAGCACGGCAGTTCGGCGCTCGACTGTTTGCTCGAGATAATAGTGAGAACTGCGAAACGCGGTCAGGAGCCAGACAACGACGAAAAAGAACACAAAAAGCATGATGGCGTTCCAAACGGGAATCAGCGCATGTTGATACGCCGGCCCGCCGAACACGTCGCTGAGGAACCACACCCCCGCACAGAGCGCTCCCACTGCCAATCCCGCCGAGCGCCCGGCCATCCATCCTGCGAGGCAGGTGGGCAGCAGGTAAAAAGCCGATATTGCCCACTCGCGACCTGTAAGATAATCCAGAACGCCGAGAACAATTGCCAGCCCTACAGCTGCAAGCGTTGCGACGAACTTCAACCGCGCGGAAACCTCTCCGACAGCATTCACATAGAACCCAATAGTAAAAACGTTCGACAAGCCGTTCCTCAATTTCGTTCACGTTCCGGTTTTGTGTCCGTCATCACTGGTCACACAACGCCGCAAGATCGATAAGTAGACCAACGGCAGGCACGATCTCGTTCGCCAAAAGCCTTGAGAAAATTTCGGTTGCTGAGTAATTGATGCCTTTCCTCCGGTCGATCGGTTTATTCGGCGGGCTCTCTTTGCATGTCAGTTGGCAACACCATTCCGTTTCCGCAGGGCGTGGCGAAGGTCGTTACGCTCGCCGAATTGCAGAATTGTGACGCATGGCAACGCGCGTTTCGGAATAAGTGCAAAGATCATCGTTATTACGAGATCGTCGAAGAAACGTTAAAGGGCGGTTTCGAACATCACTATCTGGTGATCGAAGACAGTTCGAACAACGTGCGCGCAATCCAGCCGGTGTTTTTTGTCCGGCAAAATCTCGTCGAAGGCGTGCCAGGCAGAATTCGTTCCGCTATTGATTTTATCCGAAAGAAATTCCCCCGCTTTCTTACCATGCGTGTTTTGATGGCTGGCTGCGCGGCCGGCACAGGTGACCTCGGCACGTGCGACGATAGGAATGAAAAATGGACGGCGAGGGCGTTGTTCGCGGTGTTACGGACGTATGCGCGGCAAAACCGGGCTTCCCTGGCGGTTCTGAAAGATTTTCCCGCGAAGTATCGCCCAGTCCTCGAAAGTTCTTACTCAAACGGTTACGCGCGCATACCCAGCATGCCCATGACGCGGCTCCCGCTCGATTACCAGAACTGGGACGAATATTTGCGTACGCTCAGTAAGGCGACTCGGAAAGATCTGCGCCGGAAATTCCGGAAAGCGGAGCGCGCGCCCAAAATCGACTTGGAGATCGTGAACAATATCGCACCCTACGTCGATGAAATTTATCCACTTTACCTTCAGGTTCACGAGCGCTCGCCGTTGAAGTTCGAGACGCTGACCAAAGACTATTTCCGTGCGATCAGCAAGCGCATGCCGAATCGAACGCGTTTCTTCGTGTGGAGGCAAAGCGGCAAAATCGTTGCTTTCAGCTTTTGCCTCGTCTGTGACGACGCGATTTACGATGAATGCATCGGGCTCGATTATGGCGTCGCACTCGATCTGCACCTGTATTTCTACACGCTCCGCGACATCATTTCATGGTCGCTGCAAGAACGATTGAAATACTACTACAGCAATCCGCTAAATTACGAGCCCAAGCTGCATCTCGACTGCGAGCTCGTGCCGCTCGACCTTTACGTGAGGCATACGGCCGCATTCCTGAATCCGATATTTCGTCGTGCCCTGAAATATCTCGAACCGACCCGTCACGATCCGGTACTGCACAAATTTCCCAACGCGCACGAATTGTGAATTCATTCGCCTTCAGCACCGGAGCACCCGTCATTGTCGCTCCGACCAACGTGGAGGAATCTCTTATCGTTTTGTTTTCGCTTCCTCGCTTCGTCTGCAGACAATAATCCCCTCTTTGCCGGAGACTCCGCTCGACATGACAAATCAGCCAATGCGCCATCGACCTGCTGGTTTCGCCAATCCGTGGCTGCAACTCGTTCTCAGCGTGCTGTGTGTACTCGCGTCGGAGTTTCTCTTGAAACGCGGCGCGGCAGACGTTGCGGAACCAGAGAGCGCATGGTCTTGGACGGGAGTTAACGGCCTGGCTTCCCCACTGGTGTGGTGGGCAATTCTTCTGATCATCGCGAGCTTCGTCAGCTGGCTTTACGTTCTTAGATACATTCCGCTCACGATCGCCTTTCCTCTTTCGCGCGTGGTCGATATCCTGGTTCCGCTCGGCTGCTGGATATTCCTAGGCGAATTTATCTCAACTCTCCGCTGGTGCGGTATTGCTCTGGTCGTCATAGGTCTGGCGCTCGTTGCGAAGCCGATCGCCCAGATAGAGGAACGCTTGTGAGTTTCCTCGCCTTTTTCTTCATCGTCGCTTCTCTGCTGAGCTTCGTCACCGCTCAGCTCGTCCTCAAAAGAGCAATGGAGTCAACGAGAAAGAGCGGCTTTCGTAACTTCCAATTTTTCGCGCGGGTTGCCGGAGGCATCACTCTAATGACGATCTCATTTTTTCTAACGCTCGGATTGCTGCAGCGATTCGATCTTAGTTATCTTTATCCATTTCAAGGTTTAAGCGTGATCTTCATCACGGTGACAGCGGCGGTCGTGTTGAAGGAAAAACTGAACTGGCAACTGACGATTGGCGCGTTGTTGATCACCGTAGGGATCGTGCTGGTTTCACTCAGCTAGCGACGCCTCGTAATGGAGGGCGGAACTCCTGTGACGCCGGGCTCGCGGAACTCGCCCCTCCAAAAAATTCAGGCGCGAGCCAGCAGCGGCCAAAGTTTTGCCAGCGTAGCCGAATTGATCCTGCGAATTTGATCGATAGGCGGCAATTGAAGTTTCGGGTGATCGAATTCCGCAGCGAAACGTTGTTTGAAGCGCGCGTAATGCGGGGATGAGTAGGCACCACAAATATCGCCTCCGATGATCCGGGAAGACTCGCGCAATTTCCCAAGGGCCCACTCAAGATCGGCAATTGCAAATCGGCCACTCTCCCAGTTCGTCACCGCCTCTTCGGCACGAAGACAATCCAGATCGATCGTCACGTAAACACTCGTTGCGTCGATGTGTTTCAAAAAGCGTTCAAAGTGATCGCGCCAGTTGTCTCGCAAAATGGCGCCCCGACGTTCTCGGTCTTTTACCGGACGTTCATTCGCCCACGGATGGACCTCGAGAAGGCCCGCGCGTTCGGCGCGGCGGTTGCCGAAAATTTGGTGAGGCCACCAGCATTCGAAGTTACCGCAACCCCAAACACTCACGCGGCGCACGTTGGGAAGTTCCAATGCGCGATTCACCCATCCGCCGCAGCCCCATCTCGGCGGGCGCACATCCCAATCCGGATGATTGTCAAATGACACGACAATGATCGGCCCGGCGATGCGTCGCAGCCGGAGCGCCGTCAAGTAATGAAAATCGCCCGAGCCGTAAAGCAGGAAAGGCGACTCGAGGTGTGCCCCGTGTTCGGCATAAAATTCGGCGATCAGGCGCGGCGGCGCGGAGAAGCGCAATTGCGGCCCCCAATTGCGCACCTCAACAACAGGCAGGCGCATCGCATCATTCTGCCACGCATCATCCAGATTGAGATGCAATGCGATGGAGGAAAAGTGCATGACGAAACTGCGAATTACGCGGATTTGAGCGGAAATCCAGATTCCGTTTGCAAGAGAATAGCCCAAGCGCGAAGACACTGGTCCCTACAAAACGTCGCGCGTCCTGCGTTGCTGATTCAGATGCTACTTGTGCGATTGCGGAAAAATTTGAGCGTCGCCCGCCTTGGCGATGCGTAAGTTTTCCTCGGCATCTTTGTAATCGGGGTTAAGGCGTAACGCTTCCCTGAACTGAACAATGGCTTGAGAGAGCTGTCCCTGGCTCAGATAAAGCTTGCCCAAGCTATTGTAAGCAACCACCAGCTTGGGGTCCAAGCGAAGAGCTGCAATGTAATACGTTTTGGCCTCCTCGAGATCCCCTTTTTCAAAAAGCGCATCGGCAAGACGAAGTTGAGCATCCAAGTATTCCGGTTGGAGTCGTACAACCTGTCGAAGCTCGTCGATGGCGTCATCATTTTTGCCTCCCGCGGCAAGAAACGCTGCGTAATTGTAATGGGTGCGCGGAAAGTCTGGCTCCAGGCGCGCGGCCGCTTCATAGTGAGGCCTTGCTTCATCCCTGCGTCCAAGCCGCAGGAGCAAGTCGGCGTAATCGAGGTGGAACTCGCCGTTGTTGGGTTGAAGACGCAACGCCGCCTCCATATGCGACGCTGCAGCATCAAATTTGGATTGCCCCGCCAAGACAATGGCAAGGTTCATAAGCGACTTCGCGTCAGCCGGGTTGAAACCGAGCGCGATGTTGTATTGTTCTTCCGCCTGCTCCAATTGGCCTTCCCTTTGCAGCGCCAGTCCGTAATCAGAATGCTGGCGGGCGCCGGCTGGCACGTCGGCTACCACCCATGCGCGCCGTTGAATCTCGGCAACGGGACTATGCACTTGCCAGAACCACAGAGCGCTTAGCGGCAAGACAAATACGGCTGCCCACTTTAACCCGTGTATGGCCCAGCCCGGGAGAAACCCGCCCAACGAAACGTCAGCTGTCCCACCGGCAAGCCCGAGCGATTGGCGGGTGGAGCGTTCGCGAACCTTCCATATAAATCCGTCGTAATAAAAATGAAGCAGCGTGGAAGCGGTGACCACGCCAGTGAGGATGCGTTTCACGGTTTCTATTCCGAGATGGGCGTTGAAATAAGCAAGCGAGCCGTAAGCGAAAACCAGGCCGACGTACAGTCCGATGAGCGAGCCGCTCCTTCGAAAAACGAAGCGCATGAACCCACCGATATTGCTGTCTTTCTCCACGCGGTTGCGATTGTAGATCCAGACAAGCGAGAGATACTGCACATCGTGGAAAACTTCGAAGAGCGCAATACCGACGAGAATGTTCGCGACGCCGTTATTGCAGTACCACCAAAAGGCAATGGTTGTGGCCAGCAACGCAACCTTTACCGGATTCGGCCGTTTTCCTGCCTGCCACATTCGGCCAAAATGCAGGACGAATAGAACCGAAACGCCGATCGCCCCATAGAGAATGACCTGCTGGAATTGGTGCAATAAGGCCGGCGAGATAAAGGGACCGCCACAGGTGTAATAGATGTCGAGAGTGTCGCTCATGCGCAATGGGGAAAGCGCCACAGCGGCAGCAAACCAGATCACGCACGAGGCGAAATCGAGCCGGCGGGTCAGCGCGGCGAACGATCCCATTTTTGCGTCATAGATCCGGCAGAACCCATAGGTCTGCATTAATCCATGCCAAACGCCCCAGAAAAAAACGACGAGCATGATTCCTTTGAGGTCCCACCAGAGAAAGGCCACGCAGACCGCGAGCAGAAACAGCGGTGCTAAAATAAAGCGCCATTTGAAGCGGTTGAACAACGCGCGATCGCCATAGGCGCGGATCATGCCGGGCAGGTGATGTCCCATCGCGCCAAACGCCGCGACGAAGAGATAAATGTCTTGCGGACTCCAGCGCGCCTGGGCAAGCGCAAAAACCGGAAGCAGGAGCAGCGGGGTGCCGACGTAGAGAATCAGGTCACGCCAGGAATCTAATATCCACAAGTTCGTCCGCGGCACGGACGCCGGAACACTCGGAACGGTTTGCGGACGTGAAAACGCGCTGATCTGCTGCATGAATTCGGGAGCTAAGTGTTCCTTAGCCCAGTGAAAAAATCAATCCCGGTGTTGCCCATTACTTTACCGGAGGCTTATCCTCAACCCTTGACGCTCTGTTTCGACGCCTCCAGACAAGAGAAGCAAGCGTTTCAGTCGGTGTCCTCATCTGATCTCTTCGCTTGCCCCGTTCGCAGGAAAATTTTGCCGCTAGGGCATAACCGGAAAACTTCGCACTGACTGCAGTCTGGCTTTCGCGCAAAACAACGCCGGCGACCATGCCAGATGAGCCAGTGACTCCAGTCCGTCCAGTGCTGGCGCGGCACGATCTTCATCAAATCGCGCTCGATCTTTTCTGCGTCTTTCTGTTTCGTTAGGCCAAGCCGCTGAGACAGTCGCGCGACATGTGTGTCCACCACGATTCCCTCATTTTTATGAAACGCGTTGCCCAGCACAACATTCGCCGTCTTGCGGCCAACACCTGGCAAGGCGCGTAATTTCTCCATTGTCTCAGGGACTTTTCCATCATGTTTCTCGGAGATTGCGCGCATCGCCGCGCGAATGCTCTTCGTTTTGTTGCGATAAAACCCCGTCGATTTGATTGCGTTTTCGAACTCTGCCTGCGGTGCGTTCGCATAGTCATTTGCCGTCCGATATTTCTTGAACAACGCGGGCGTGACCACGTTCACCCGCTTGTCCGTGCATTGCGCCGAAAGGATAGTCGCCACGAGTAGTTGTAGCGGATTTCGAAAATCCAGTTCGCAATGGGCTCCCGGATAAACCTTCGGCCACATTTTAACCAGTTGGGCGACGCGTTCCCGGGGTTTCATCTGGGTATTATTCTCAGGGCCTGCTATGGATTTAAGCAACGAATTATGCGGGAACCCGCTACAGAAGCAATGGATCGCCACCCGATCGCGACTCGCAATCGAAAATGGGCCCAGGCAGCGACGGTTTGCCTAGCTTCACGAAATGTTTCGCCGAATGCAATTTCGATTGCCGGCATGTGCGCTTGCATTGTCGCGGGGATTGCTCTCGGCGCGACTTCGATTGCTGACTATCGAGTCTTGTGGCTCATCGCCGCGCTTGGTGCGCAACTGCGCCTGACTGCAAATATGCTCGACGGGATGGTTGCGCTCGCTTCCGGTCGCGCCTCAAAAACCGGCGAGCTCTACAACGAAGTTCCAGATCGCATCTCTGACGCGGCCGTTTTTATCGGAGCCGGTTTCGCTTGGGGCGGAAATGTGACGCTGGGCTATATCGCGACCATTCTGGCAATCTTTACCGCTTATGTTCGTGCGGCAGGAAAGATCGCCGGCGCGCCTAACGAGTTCTGCGGCCCGATGGCAAAACAACATCGCATGCTCGTCATCACGCTCATCTGCTTGTACTTGGCAATCACGCCGCGTTCCTGGCAGATGATCACGCTCAACGAGTCGCAGATCGGTGTGATGACTCTTGGGCTCGTAATCATCATTGCCGGCTGTGCAATCACTGTTATTCGCCGAGTCTGCCGAATCGCACACGCGCTGAAATGAGCCAGATCGCGCGCGAACGACTCTTTGGATTTCGTCACGCTTTTGACGATCGCGTGACCGTTGTTTTGACGCTGACGGTCCTGATTCTGCTTCTGTTAGCACCGCTGCTGATTTTTATCGTCACTCGGGCAGCCAACGGCACGAACGATAAGAGAAAGGAACTCTGGGATCGTTATCTGTCCTGGATCTGGCTAGCGCTCTTCATCCTGATTCCCATTCTGGCCGGCGCTTTTTGGACGATCCTGGCCGTGGCCACGCTAAGTTTTCTTTGTTATCGGGAGTACGCCCGCATCACCGGATTGTTTCGGGAACGAACCATCAGTCTCATCGTGGTAATCGGCATTCTTCTCGTCACGTTTTCAGCCCTGGATAATTGGTATCGACTCTTTGTTGCGTTGTTTCCGTTGACAGTCGCATTGATTGCTATCGGTGGATTGATCCCGGATCAACCCAAGGGCTATATCCAGCGCATTGGTCTGGGTGTGCTCGGCTTCGCTCTTTTCGGAAGCGCCCTCGGCCATCTTGGCTACATAGCGAACGATTGGAATTATCGGCCGATCCTTTTGCTGATCATCTGTGCCGTGGAGCTCAATGACATCTTTGCCTACATCTGTGGTCACTTATTTGGTCATCGAAAATTTGTCCCCAACACCAGCCCGAACAAGACAGTAGGAGGCGCGCTCGGAGCAATCGTGCTAACTACGCCACTCTTTGCGCTTGGCGCGCATTTTGTCTGGTTTAGCACCGCGCTCGACACGCCCGTTCGGTTGCTGGCCCTTGGAATCATTGTCAGCGTGGTCGGACAATTCGGCGACCTGATGCTTTCCTCCATCAAACGTGACCTCGGCCTCAAGGATACGGCAAAACTCATTCCCGGACATGGCGGCCTTCTTGACCGGTTCGACAGTCTGATTCTTGTCGCGCCTGCGGTGTTTCACTACGTCAATTACTTTGTCGGCTTCGCTGTTGGCCAACCGCAGCAAATCTTTAGTGGATAGAAAATCTGATGGAACCCTGGAAACTTCAGCCTGCCCGCGACACCGGCCTGACTCCGAGCGAGCGGTTCCGCAGCGTCCGGCGCGAAAGTGGACTTCTCGAAAGCCTCGCGCATCATGTTTGTTTTTCGATGCTGCGAAGTTATTTCGCGATCGCGCATCGACTCACGATCACTGGCCGCGAGAAGGTACCGGCGCACGGGCCGTTTGTGCTCGCAGCGAATCATTGCAGCCATCTCGACGCGCTGGCTCTTGGAGCAGCACTCACTCCCCGCCATCGCGAACGCGCCTTTCCCATCGCCGCAGGCGATGTTTTCTTTCAAAGCACCGTGACCAGCACCTTTTCGGCAATTATGCTCAACGCCTTGCCGATGTGGCGGAAAAATTGCGGCCCGCACGCGCTTGCTGATTTGCGCCGGAAATTACAGGAAGAGAAATCCATCTTCATCATCTTCCCCGAAGGTGGCCGCAGTCGGGACGGCTCGATGAAGCCATTCAAACACGGCCTTGGGATGCTCGTCGCAGAAACAAACGTGCCGGTGGTGCCTTGCGGTCTTGCTGGAGCTTTTGAGGCTCTGCCGCCAAGCCGAAAGCTCCCGCGACCTGCGGCGATCAAACTAGCGATCGGAGATGCGCTCGAGTTTGCATCGACACCCAACGATCGCACTGGCTGGTCGCAAATCGCGGCACGCGTTGAATCCTGTGTGCGGGCTTTGTCTTCTCAGTCTCGCACTGCGTAATCGGCACATCCACCAGTTGCGCGACGCGTTCCCATGTTGTCATCGGCTTCATGTAATCGGTCAATATTCTTCGCGCGGTCATCCTGAACGGAGTGAAGGACCTCTCATAGGTTTTTGGGCACGCTAATTAGATTAAATGTGGCTCTGTTGAAAAGCTGGTGCCGCAGCGCGGGAGCGCCATTAGGCACGACATGTTTGTAGGGCTTCGGCCAACAAATCAATCCAAGCTCCATAGGAGCGACACGGAAACCAGTCGCTTTTTCATGCCGCTCCTACGGAGCTAGGCGGATTGGAAGATGGATTTTGCTATACACGTATCGCGCCTAACAGCGCTTGCAATCCGCCGCTGCGCTGTTTCGGCTTTTCAACAGAGCAAATTAGATGGTGTGAGCTTCGATTGTGAGATCCCTCGTTACACTCGGGGATGATATGATTTGATCGCCGCCTAGTTTCGCGCCGCGTAGCGTTCGAGCTTCTGCGCAAGTTCGGGTGGAACGTGGGCAACGATCAAGGCGTCATTGCCTTCGTATTTCAATTCAAGCACGTGACCGACTCGATGAATCTCGGCGATCAAAGCCGATTCCTTCGAAGGAATGCGAAAGCGGGAGCGCAACCGCCATGAACTGAGCGCGTTTTCCAGAGCTTGCACCAGCGTGTTGACGCCTTCTCCGGTGCGCGCGGAAATCGCGACGCTCCCGGGAAAACGCTTCACGTAAGATTCGGCCAGTTCGCGATTCGGCAAATTATCGATCTTGTTGAAAACAATCAGGGTTTGCTTGCCGAAAGCGTCGAGTTCTTTGACGACCGCATCGACCGCTTCCATCTGCTCATCGACACGTGGATGGCTAAGATCAACAATGTGAATGAGCAGATCGGCTTCACTGACTTCTTCGAGCGTCGCTTTGAACGATTCGATCAGTGTGTGGGGAAGTTTTCGCAAAAATCCAACTGTATCGGTAAGCAGGACCCGCTGTTTGTTAGGCAAAACGAAACTGCGCGTGGTGGGATCGAGCGTCGCAAAAAGCTTATCCTCGGCTACGAGATCGGCGCCGGTGAGCAGATTCAGTAGCGTCGATTTGCCCGCGTTCGTGTAGCCGACAACCGCGGCGACGGGCCACTGATGCCGCTTTCGGCCTTGTCGTTGTATCGCTCGCGTTTTGCGCACCGCTTCCAGCTCGCGTTCGAGCCGAGCGATCCGCTCTTGCACGCGGCGGCGGTCGACTTCCAATTGCGTTTCACCAGGACCGCGCGTGCCGATACCGCCAGTCTGGCGTGACAAATGGTGCCACATCCGGGTGAGGCGCGGCAAAAGGTATTGCAACTGGGCGAGTTCGATTTGCAATCGGCCCTCCCGGCTACGCGCGCGTTGCGCAAAAATATCGAGGATCAATTGCGTTCGATCGAGGACTTTGCGCGCGAACAAATTCTCCAGGTTTCGACCCTGCGCTGGTGAAAGTTCATCGTCAAAAATGACCGAGGTCACCTGTTGGTCCTGACACGAGTCTTTGATGGATTCCGCTT
>Ga0137381_10003500_pt1 | contig 11182 bp, 10 predicted proteins | sample SagtaG_16_FD_104808 | JGI IMG/M metagenome (GOLD analysis project Ga0137381, IMG submission 104808) | Vadose zone soil microbial communities from Sagehorn Ranch, Mendocino, California, USA - Sage2_L_115_16 metaG | ecosystem: Environmental > Terrestrial > Soil > Vadose zone | place: USA... | reverse complement strand
CTGGCCACGCCGGATGACAAAGCCAGAGAGCACGGCCGTACGGTCCACACCACGTTCGGCGCGCACGATGGGGCTAGCCGTCGTACTGCCCTCGAGGATGGCGCCGGGCTCGCCGTGAATGTGGACACCGGGCTGCATGGTCAGATTTTCGAAGTAGCGGCTGGGAGCAACGAGTACCACATCGCCAGGGCGGGCTGCGGCCAAGCCCGCCTGTATGGAAGGGTAAGCCTGTGGGATACGCAGGATGGCTGCCAGCCCAAGTGAGGCAGAGAAGACCAATATCAGGAAACCAAGCACTACGCTATGAGTACTCAGACCAGATACCCTCAATGACAGTCATAAAAATCCGGGGAGCTATGGTAGTGGATTCAAATTAATACAACAAATGCAGTTGACAAGTCAAGGGGAATTCTAGTTTTCAGGGCTGTGGTGCAGATGCGGCCTTATTCCTCTGCAGTCTGCATGTTTATCGTGCAGGGAGCGGTCTGCGCAGTGCCTCTGTACACGGTGTGCACAGGCCTGTCAGCCAGGATGTTTGCTTGCCCCCACTCCACGACCCTTTGAAACCTCTCAGACCGCACAAAAGCGTGAAAAGCGTCCTCCGAAGCCCATTCGGACACAATCAGATACGACTGCAGCGCATTGACATCTTTGTACAGCGCCGACTTGCTATGTCCAGTAACGGTCTCCAGGCTGTGCAAGACGTTGTTGAACATGCGTTCGAAATGGTCTTCTTTCCCTGGAAGAACTTTGTAGTTCATACCAATCGTAATCATCCTGATCCTTTCCCTGCTCTCTGCTCCACCCTCCTCACCATGCCCTGGTTGCAGCACCATACCATAACCTCTATGTCGGCACAACGCGACATGCCCATTCTTTCCCCTCTCCCAGAGGACGTAGAAAATTGCCTGACCCCGGGCCTCCGGCTCACCCTGTTCCTTCGCACCGGAATTGCGTGTATAGTAACTACGCTTCTTGCGCTCTCTGTGCATCTTGTCGCGGGCCAACAACCTGGAGGAAACATCTATGAGTGGGCACACCACACTGCGGGGGCTCTACGCCATCACCGATACGCACCTGATCCCACGCGACCGCTTCGTCGCCACGGTGGAGGCAGCCGTGCGTGGCGGGGCCACGCTGGTGCAATTACGGGAGAAAGACACGCCACGTGCAGAAATTGTCCGGCTTGGCAGGGCAGTGCTCGAAGTCACGCGCCGCTACGGGGCCCTGCTCATCGTCAACGATCATCCGACCATCGCCAAGGAGATTGGCGCTGATGGCGTGCACGTCGGCCGTGAGGATCCGCCGGTGGCCGAGACCAGGGCCCTGCTGGGGCCGGGAGTGATCATCGGCGCCTCGTGCTATGGTGATATCGAGCGTGCGGTGGCGGCCGAGCAGGAGGGGGCCGATTATGTGGCGTTTGGCACGCCCTTCCCCTCGCCTACGAAACCGGGGAAAGGCACCAAGAATACCCTGGAGATTTTTCAGCAGGCAAAGCGCCGGGTGCATGTGCCGGTGTTTGCCATTGGTGGCATCACGCTGGCCAACGCGCAGCAGGTCATTGACGCCGGTGCCGATGGCGTCGCCATCGTCTCAGGCGTGTTTGGCGCCCCCGACGTCGAGGCGGCGGCGCGGGCGCTGACGCAGCTGTTTGGGTAACGGGGAAAGAGGCTGGGAGAGGGGCCTACGCCCCAGGACCGAGCGGCTGTCCATAGCTAAACTCCACCATGTTGCCATCCGGGTCACTGATGCCGCAGTAATAGCCCACGGGATAGGGCTCCTGACGCGGCTCCCAGACCAGCGACCCGGCAACGCGCGCCCGGTCGGCGATGGCATCGACAGCCGCCCGGCTCTCCAAGGCAAAGCCCAGGTGGCTATAGTCGGTGGCGGCCGGCGGTTTCCCCTGTCCACCTGGGACCAGCACAAAAATAAATTCGTGCTCCCGCCCGGGTTCGGCCAGCCAGACCACACGTCGGCCATCGGTGACCCGCTCATGCACGAGCTGCATGCCGCAGTACGCACGGTAAAAGGCCATCGAGGCATCAAGGTCACGCACATGGAAGGCCAGATGGGTTAACACAGGACGCATGCGTATAGACTCCTCACTGCTTCTGTTGGTGCTCTCCTCTGTGACAGGATTATACCAGAGATGGGAGATGGCAGAGGGGGTGGGTCTCTCCCAACTCCCATCTCCTATTGAGCTTGAGGAGTTCCCACAGTAGAATCAATAACCTTACCTGTGGGAAAAGAGGACAGATGTCTGTCACACCGCAACAGGTCAACGCTCCGTCCCTGGAGGTGGAATATGTTATTGAAGCCTGATCCAACATTTTATCCCTCGGCCCGGCTGGCCATGCAGGCGCCGGCAGAGGGTTTGGCCTACGTCGCAACGGTACAGAGACATGGCCAGCCTGATGCGCTGCGGGTCGTCGATCTGGACCCGCACTCACCGACATACGGGCAGTTCGTGCATACGCTCACCTTGCCGTATGTGGGGGATGAACTGCATCACTTTGGCTGGAATGCCTGTAGCTCGGCCTTGTGTCCCTATGCGCCCCACCCGTACCTCGAACGGCGTTACCTCATCGTCCCAGGGCTGCGCTCGTCGCGGCTGTACATCGTCGATACCCAGCCCAATCCCCGCCAGCCGCGCATCGTCAAGGTGATTGAGCCGGAGGAGGTGCGTTCCCGCTCTGGCTATTCCCGCCCGCATACGGTGCACTGTGGGCCATCGGGCATCTATATCAGCGCCTTAGGCGGCCAGAATGGCGGTGGGCCGGGTGGGGTGTTCGTCCTGGACCATTACGATTTCCAGATTCTGGGCCGCTGGGAAGTGGATCGTGGGCCGCAAGTTTTAGGGTACGATTTCTGGTGGCACCTCGGACACGATGTGGCGATTACCAGTGAGTGGGGGCCACCGGAGCTGTTCGAGCAGGGCCTGAACCTCGCAGACGTGGTGAATCGCCGTTTTGGGCACAGCATTCACATGTGGGACCTGCGTCGCCGCAGGCACCTGCAGCAGCTCGATCTGGGCGATGACAACCAGATGGTACTCGAGCTGCGGCCGGCGCATGACCCCACGCAGACGTACGGTTTCGTCGGGGTGGTGGTGAACCTGCAAAACCTCTCGAGTGCCATCTGGTTGTGGCACAAAGAGGGCGAGCAGTGGGCCATCCGCAAGGTGATCGAGGTGCCGGCCGAGCCACATGACCCAGCCATCCTGCCACCGCTGCTCAAGGATCTGGGTGTGGTGCCGCCGCTGGTCACGGACATCAACCTGTCGCTGGACGATCGTTTTCTCTACGTGTCGTGCTGGGGCACGGGGGAGCTGCGCCAGTACGACGTGTCCGACCCCTTCAACCCGCAACTCACGGGGTCCGTACGTCTCGGCGGTCTGGTCCAGCCCACGCCCCATCCCAAGGGTGGGGCGGTGCAAGGTGGGCCCCAGATGGTGGAGGTGAGCCGCGACGGACGGCGTATCTACTTCACCAATTCGCTCTACAGTAGCTGGGATGACCAGTTCTATCCGGAGATGCGTGGCTGGATGGTGCGGGTCGATGCCAATCCGGCAGGTGGGATGGCTTTTGATCCGAACTTCTTCGTGGATTTTGGGGAGTTGCGCGCGCATCAGGTGCGGCTGCAGGGCGGGGATAGTTCGTCGGATTCGTTCTGCTATCCATGAAAGCCCTGTGGCCGTGGATCGTGCTGGCGTGTCTGGGGGCGTTCCATGGCATCAACCCAGGCATGGGCTGGTTGTTTGCCGTGGCCCTGGGGCTGCAGGAGAAGAGTCAGCGGGCGGTAAGGCGTGCCTTGCTCCCCATTGCCCTGGGGCATGCGGCCTCGATTGGAGCGGTGGTACTCGTCGTGGGTGTACTCCAGGCCGTGCTGCCAGAGTCGGTGGTGCGCTACCTCTGTGCTGCAGTCCTGGGGGTGTTTGGCCTCACGCGACTGGTACGGGCTCGGCATCCGCGTTGGGTCGGCATGCGGGTGGGGTTTCGGGATCTCACCCTGTGGTCATTTCTGATGGCCTCAGCGCATGGGGCGGGGTTAATGCTGGTGCCCATGCTGTTACGGTGGGCGTCGGGAGAGGCAGCGCATTACCGTCTCATTGTGGCGCTGTGGCCGCAGACGGTGCTGTCACCGGTGCTGTTGCTAGCTGCGGTGGGTGTCCATACGCTGAGCATGCTGCTTGTTACCAGTGCGGTGGCCTTGCTCGTGTATGAGAAACTGGGGGTGGCGTTCCTGCGCCAGGCCTGGTTGAACCTGGACGTCTTGTGGGCCGCGGCACTCTTCATGGCGGGAGTGCTGGCGTTGGTGTGAGAGGGGTGCGCGGGGAGAGGACGTAAAGACCGCTAGTGCAGCAGACCGTCAAATGCATGTTGACATTGTACTAGGGACACATCAGCGTCATCAAGACGCTGTCCCTGCCTCTCTGCTACAAGACAACAAGAAACCGCCCGACATGCCTCATCCGCATGCATCTCATACTATGAAGCGCTGCATGACCTCGCAGATGTGCCTGCCTGTACCTTAAATTTTATGTGGTCTGTCTGGCGATATGGCAGAGGCCCCCTTGACTTTTATTAAGATGTATTATTAAATTTCTGTTATGGAATAGTGTAATCGCCTTTCTGACAAGGAAATTTTTACAAAGGATGGAAGCAATGCCACAGACTCTTCTTGAAATGGCCAAAGATTTGGTGATGGCGCAGATTCAGGCCGGTGCTTTATCTCCAGACGAGATGCATAGGGAATTGCAGAGAACTTATGCCAGTCTCGTCGATCTGAAAGTCAAAGAAGACCTGGGAGAGAGCGGTGCAGGGCTCACTGCACGCGGAGGAGAAGAGGCCTCGTCAGAGGGAGAGGCGGCGCCAGTGCCCTCCAACTGGAAGAGAAGCATCAAAAAGTACACGATTGAGTGCTTGGTATGTGGTGCAGCGTTTAAGCAGCTGTCTGTGCGGCATCTGAAAGAGCATGGCTTAGATGCGCGGACGTACCGGGTGCGCTTTGGGATTCCCCGTACGCAACCGCTTTCTGCCAAGGACACGACGGCGATGCGCAAAAAGATTGTGCAACAGAGCCGCCCGTGGGAGAAAGCCCCTACCTATATCAAGGCCCAGGGCCGCAAGAACGCTGAGAGTGGGACAGCCAAGGCGGCGGGCAGGTCGAGGCGGCAGGCCACACCTGCTAACACCTAAAACTTTGTTTGTTACGTCCCGCAGTGGCAGGGACTGACCATTTGTTTGAGCATGGCAATGGCTGAGAGATAGGCGAGCTTGCCGGTACGCGGGTTGTCTGTTGGGATGTTCTCAATATGCGTGGTCAGACGGCCAAATTCTCCTTGGACCTCGACGTCATGCATGTTACGCGTACTGCCTGGGGCGACCAGAATGCGGATACGCGTGCGGTCAGGGCCGATGCCAGCCAGGCTCACCGCCGCCGCGACATTGACATTGGCCGGGAACCCCTGGCAGGCTTCCCGGGCACTGCCTTCAAAGATCACCGTTTCCGTGGTAAAAGTATAGACATCAATGCCATGCGCCTCGACGTATGGCGCTCCAGCCAGCCCCTGTGGGGGTTTACGTGTGGTGATCGTCACCGCATCAACGCGCCCGGCGCAGGCCCCCTTGAGGCCGTCCAGGCCGACGATGGCTCCTGACGGTACATAGAGCCGCCCCCCGTGGCGGGCCGCGAGCGTTGGCCACTCCGGGTGCTCCAGCATGGCACCAACGCTGAGCACCATCAGGTCCTTACCCGCCTCGAGAATAGCGGGAGCCATGGCGATCAGGGCGGCTTGTGTCGCGGCTTCAATCACCAGATCACAGCGGGCCACGACGCCTGCTATATCAACCACTGCTGGGACGTGGCACAGCGTGCGGGCGAAGGCCTGGGCTTTCTCTACCGTGCGACTGTGCACCGCCGTCAGCTGGGCTGCCACCTCGCCCCGATCAATAGCGGTGGCGAGCGCTTGCCCGATCATCCCTAAACCAACAATGCCAACCCGCATCATTCCGCCCTCCGGGGCTTGAGTTTTAAGTGTTAAGTGTTAAGGGTTAAGGGTTAATGCATAGGGCTTATTATACTGTGCTTGCAGATGTAGCCATAGGACTCCACGGCCTCATGCAATCCTCAAACTTAAATCTTCAAACTTAAATCTTCAAACTACTTAGACATAGCCCTCGGGATCGATCAGTACGTCGACCACCCACGGCTCCCCTGAGGCGACGGCCTGCTGTAGGGCGTCTTGCAGGGTGGCTTCACTGTCGACACGCGCGGCCTGAAAGCCAAAGCCTGTGGCGACGTGGGCGTAATCCACCGGGGCAAACTGCGACCCCAACACCGCGTAACCCTGGTGCTCCTGCTTGATCTTGATGAGGTTAAGATAGCCGTCATTAAAAATCACGATGATGATCGGCAGCCCCTCACGTCGCGCCGTTTCGAGTTCTGACATACGCATCAGAAAGCCCCCATCCCCCGTCAAGGCGACCACGGGACGATGCCGCCGCACCAACTTCGCCGTAATGGCAATGGGAATCGCCACACCCATGGTGCCCAGGCCAGATGAGGTGAGGTAGTCCAGGGGCTGGTAACATTGCCATAGACGACTGGCATACACTTTGTGTTGTCCGGCGTCGGTGGTGAGAATGGTGTCGCGCGGCAGGATCTGGCGCATGAGGCGCAACACGGCCGCCGGGGCGAGACGGGCGCCACTGGCCGTGACGGCCGGCTGCTGCCGCTGGCGGAAGGCCGTCAAGTCTTCCGGGCGCCAGCCCCCGCTCGGCTTGAGCAGGGGAGTCAACGCCTGCAGCGCCGCACCGATGTCTCCTACGAGTTCCTGGATCGGGTGCACGAGCCCGTCCTGGTGCGGCACGCTGTCGATGTTGAGCACGCGCTGGTCATAGGGCCAACCGCCAGGCTCAAACAGCTCGACGGCATCGAGGCCAACCGTAATGATCAAGTCACTCTGGGCTACCAGGCCATGGCTGGCCTCTGAGCCCATGAAGGTGCCGCCGCACCAGGGGTGATCGTCAGCCACAGCGCCCTTCGCAGACACGGCGAGGACGACCGGAGCCTGTAAAGTTTCCACCAGGGCCTGGAGCCGTGCTTCGCAGCCACTGCGATTCACCCCCAGACCGGCAATCACCATGGGGCGTGCGGCGCTGCTGATCGTTGCCGCCAGGCTTTGGATGGCGGGATGCTCGGCACTCATCGCCCCATACCAGTGCTGCGCCGGATACGGCTCCGGGAGCCCAGCGGCTTCGTGTTGCATGACATCGTCGGGGAGATCGAGATGCACCGGCCCGGGGCGGCCGGCCATGGCGAGTTGCAAAGCGCGCCGCACCGAACGCTCGGCGCTGTCGTCAGCGATGGGGAAACTGCCTTTGGTGATGGGCCGGAAGAGCTGTTCCTGATCGACGCGTTGGCGCGCTAGATGGCGATACAGCTCGTCAGGATAGCGATCGGTAAACATCAGCATGGGGGCGCGTTCGAGCAGCGCGTGCGCCACACCATTGACCGCATTGGTGGCGCCTGGACCAACCCCGGCGGAACACACCCCCGGACGCCGCTGCAGCACGCCGTACGTGGCTGCCATGACTGCTGCAGCCGATTCGTTATTGCTCAGTACATAATGCAGACCCTGCTTCCGTGCCGCCTCGATCAATTCGACGGAAGCACGCGAACCGGGCATCCCAAAAATATATTCGATACCAGCATCGGCCAGCAGTTTCGCGATCACATCGGCGTAAGTGACCATGACAACCTCATAGTGGCTCCCCCTGGGAGCATACAGGTGCAAAGGCGTGCCCCGAGACGGGCGGGTTGTAGCGCGTTTCGTTGGCGCTGTCAAGTTGGCCCGACACATGTTGTCACGATGCTTGACGCTGCATGTTCCAGATGCTACCGTGCGTCTCTCTTAGCTCCCTCTCCCGGAGGGAGAGGGGGAAGACATGCGAAGGGAGAGGGAAGAACTGTGAGCAGAGTAATCGTGCAACGCCTCGCCGTGACGCTGGTCGTCCTGTGGACGGTGTGCTGCATTGGTGTATGGCAGGTCGCCGCGGCCTCTGATGTCCTCACGCCGCCATATGGCCCGTTACGCCTGGTGAATCAGCAACCCGTGCAGTTGCTTTTCCTGCAGCAATTTCCCGATGGGGTAACCGTCACGCCACCCGGGCATCTCGATGTGCACCTCAACACGGCGCTGACGAATACGCTGATCGAAGAGAAGTACGAATTTTCGGCGAGGCTTGACCTGGAGATGGTCCGTAGCGTCCTCGACCTGCACTACGGAGTGCATCCGCGTCTCGAAGTGGGTCTGGATATCCCACTGATATATACCTATGGCGGCATCCTGGATCATTTTATCTCTGGTGTCGAGAGTACCCTGACAGGGCACAGACGTCCCCTGCGCCGGCGTCAGGTCGCAGGACAGTTTACGTACCAGGTGTCACGGGGCGATCGCCTGTTTATCCAGGGTCAAGACGACGCCATTGGCATTGGCGATGTGGTGCTCAAAGCCAAGACCAGTCTTCTTTATGAGCAGGCTCTCCTACCAGCGGTGAGCCTGCGAGCGGCAGTAAAGTTCCCCAGCGGCAACTCGGCACGAGCGTTTGGCAGTGGTGAGGTCGATGGGGGCTTTGGCTTCCTCCTACAAAAAACCCTGTGGCGTCTGACGTTCTATATCAATGGCGATGTGACGTTCCCCGGACAGCCTTTCAAGGATATTGGTGTGTCCTTACAGCCCTTTTTTGGCGGTGTCATGGCGATAGAATTCCGTGTCTCAGAGCCGGTGAGCCTGGTGGCCCAGATGCGGGGGGATACCCGTCCCTTTCACCATACCATCCCCATCCTCGATAAACGCTTGATACAATCCATTCTCGGGGTCAACTGGGCCATCACGCGCCAACTGGTCCTGCAAGCAGGGTTGGACGAAGATCAGTTCAATTCCGCCTGCTGTTCGGCGGACGTGAGTTTTTTCCTGAACCTCACTGGTCGGTTATAGGAGCAGACTGGGGTTGACAATGGCCTGACTAACATTGTAAAGTGCATCATGCCATTGTACACGGGAGCTCGGGCAATCGGGCTGAGAGGGCGGCTACTGTGTCGCCGACCGGATGAACCTGACCTGGATAATACCAGCGTAGGGAGGACGCCGAGTATGCGAATTGATGCCGCTGGAAATGCTTCCGGCGGCTTTTTTTTGGTCACTTCCTCAGAAGGAGTACTGCGATGGCTAGAGCAACGACCAAGACCAATGGGACGCAAAGTCGCAAAGCGCAAGGCAATGGCGCTGACGCTACTCGGCTAGGCTCACGGAAGGTGTATGTGCCGGGGAGCACGCCCGCGATGCGTGTGCCCATGCGTGAGGTGGCGCTGACCCCCACCAGAATGCCCACAGGACAGCTTGAGGACAATCCGCCGTTGCGGCTCTATGACACCAGCGGACCCTACACTGATCCGACCTTCACCCCTGATCTTAGCCAGGGCTTACCGCCGCAGAGACTGGCGTGGATTCTGGCCCGTGGCGATGTCGAGGAGCTGCCAGAACCGTCCTCGGCCTATCGTAAACAACGCCAGGCCGACCCGACGCTGGCCTTCATCCGTTTTGCGGCGCCGCGTCTGCCTCGGCGCGCCAGGCCTGGCAAGTGCGTCACCCAGATGCACTATGCGCGACGCGGTGAGATCACGCCTGAGATGGAGTTCATCGCCATCCGCGAAGGCGTCGCGCCGGAACTGGTGCGCGACGAGGTCGCCCGTGGTCGGGCGATCATTCCGGCCAACATCAACCATCCCGAGACCGAGCCCATGATCATTGGGCGCAATTTCCTGGTGAAGATCAACGCCAATATCGGCAACTCGGCGGTGACTTCCTCGGTCGACGAGGAGGTCGAAAAGATGACCTGGGCGACGCGCTGGGGGTCTGATACGGTGATGGACTTGTCCACCGGCAAGCACATCCACGAGACGCGCGAGTGGATCCTGCGCAACTCTCCCGTGCCTATTGGCACTGTGCCGATTTATCAGGCCCTGGAGAAAGTGGATGGGAAGGCAGAGGAACTCACCTGGGAAATGTACCGCGATACGCTGATCGAGCAGGCCGAGCAAGGCGTAGATTATTTCACCATCCATGCTGGCGTGCTCTTGCGCTACATTCCCTTCACCGCCAAACGCGTCACCGGCATTGTGTCGCGTGGCGGTTCGATCATGGCCAAGTGGTGCCTGGCGCATCACCAGGAGAGTTTTTTATATACGCACTTACGGGACATCTGCGAGATCATGGCCGCCTACGATGTCAGCTTCTCCCTGGGGGACGGGCTGCGTCCTGGGAGCACCGCTGACGCTAACGACGAGGCGCAGTTCGCCGAACTCGAGACGCTGGGCGAACTGACCACGATTGCCTGGGAGTATGACTGCCAGGTGATGATCGAGGGACCGGGTCATGTGCCCATGCACCTGATCAAAGAGAATATGGACAAGCAGCTGGCCATCTGCCACGAGGCGCCGTTCTACACCCTGGGGCCGTTGACCACGGACATCGCGCCGGGCTATGACCACATCACCTCGGCCATCGGTGCGGCGATGATTGGCTGGTTCGGCACCGCCATGCTGTGCTATGTGACGCCGAAAGAGCACCTCGGTCTGCCCAACAAGAAGGACGTGAAGGACGGCGTCATTGCCTACAAGATTGCCGCGCACGCTGCTGACCTGGCCAAGGGCCACCCCACGGCACGGGTCTGGGACGACACCCTGAGCAAAGCGCGCTTCGAGTTCCGCTGGGAAGACCAGTTCAATCTTTCCCTTGACCCGGACACTGCGAAGGAATTCCACGACGAAACCCTACCAGCCGAGGGCGCCAAGCTGGCGCATTTCTGCTCCATGTGTGGTCCGCACTTCTGCTCCATGAAGATCACGCAGGACGTGCGCGAGTACGCGGCGCAGAAGGGGCTTGAGGATGCCAAGGCGCTGGAGGTTGGCTTACAGGAAAAGGCCGCGGAGTTCAAAAAGCACGGTGCGGAGATCTACATAGCGGAAGTGGCTGACTAGTGCTGCGCACGGCTACTGCGTAGGGCTCATTACCCCGCCAGTTTGGCGGGGGGCTGTGTATAGCCAAATTAGCCGTGCGCAGCACCCCCGCCATACTGGCGGGGCCAATTGCGGTACGCAGTACCCAGTTTGGCGGGGT
>Ga0137381_10003491_pt1 | contig 11191 bp, 8 predicted proteins | sample SagtaG_16_FD_104808 | JGI IMG/M metagenome (GOLD analysis project Ga0137381, IMG submission 104808) | Vadose zone soil microbial communities from Sagehorn Ranch, Mendocino, California, USA - Sage2_L_115_16 metaG | ecosystem: Environmental > Terrestrial > Soil > Vadose zone | place: USA... | reverse complement strand
CAGCTGTCTCGCCCATCGACAACGAAGGCGCGAAACGGGTGCCGCCCTTGGTCGGGCCGAGCGCGATGTGATGTTGAACGCGATAACCTTGGAAGGCTTTAGTGCTGCCATCGTCCATGTGCACTGGCAACGTTACGGCGACGGCGCGTTTCGGATACGTCGCCCACTCGCGATCGTCCTTGTCGATGTTCAAATAATCTGCGATGACGCGAAACTGCTCGCAGGCCATCTGGAAAACTTCATCATCGTAAATCGTCGTCATTGCGATCTCTGTCGGAACCTTCCGCAAAACGCAGGCTTGCTATTTGCGCTGGTGAAGTGGCGGCGTCAACTCCGAAACGTTTCGCGAGTCAAATCCAAAACGCCTCTTTAATAGGGCAGATGCGACGCATGAGGCAAATGCGCCGAAGGATCGACAACCGCGCGAAAACGGCTTGCAGGCTCCCAACCTGCCGGGCCAGTCAAGCTGGCTGACACTCGCGGACGCCAAAGCGCACAAAGATCGACAATCGCGTTTGAAATTCAGTAACGTCGCGTCCGACATGAAAATTGAAACTCTAGCCGTTCACGCCGGGCATGGCGTTGATCCCGCAACGGGAGCAGTAGCCGCCCCGATTTATCTTTCCACAACCTTCGAGCGCGACATCGAAGGCACCTACTCGCGCGGTTTTATGTACACGCGCAACAACAACCCTAATCGAGAGGCCCTAGAGCGCGGGATCAGCGTGCTCGAAGGTGGGGCAGCTGCAGCGGCCTTCGGCTCCGGAACCGGCGCAACGATGTCTATCTTTCAAGCATTGGCACCGGGCGATCACGTACTGGCGCACATCGATGCCTACTACGGCACATCGCGATTGATCCGCGAAATTTTTCTGCGCTGGGGACTCGAAGCCGATTTCGTGGACATGAGCGATCTTGCTGCGGTGAAAAAAGCTTTAAAGCCAAGCACAAAACTGGCCTGGGCCGAAACGCCATCCAATCCTTTGCTTAAAGTTGTCGATCTTGGTGCCGTCTCGGAAATTGTGCGCGGTGCCGGCGCGCTTTTCGTTTGCGACAACACTTGGGCGCCGGTGCTGCAGCGGCCTTTCGATCTCGGCGCCGATTTAATCCTGCACTCAACAACGAAATATTTCGGCGGGCATTGTGATGTTCTGGGAGGAATTGTCGTTGCCAAAATGGAGGATGATTTTTTTCAACGCATCCGCAGCATCCAATACGAGGGCGGCGCAGTCCCCTCACCTTTCGATTGCTGGCTGATTTTGCGCGGCATGCGCACGTTGCCGTGGCGGATGCGCGCGCACTCGGAGAACGCGATGAAAGTTGCGGGTTTCCTCGCCAGCCACCCGCAGGTAGCCCGCGTGCATTATCCTGGGCTGCAGTCGCAGCCGGGCCATGAGATTGCGGCTCGGCAGATGTCATCCTTTGGCGGGATGCTTTCGTTTGAAGTGAAGGATGGACGCGACGCCGCGATGTCAGTGACGGCGAAAACGAAAATTTTCATTCGGGCCACAAGTTTGGGCGGCGTGGAAAGCTTGATTGAGCATCGCGCATCCATCGAGGGGCCCGGCACAACTTCAGACGAAGGTTTGCTACGGTTATCCATTGGCCTCGAAAACGCGGACGATTTGATCGAGGACCTCGATCAAGCACTGAGGTAATTTATAGGGCATTTCTGCGAAACGCCACAAGGCATCTGAAACAAACGCTCTACAATTCCCGACTTCCAAGTCGTCGCCGGAAAACATCGATGATGTCCTGCACCTCATCTATTCGCAACAAAAAGGCTGCGCCGAAAAACGTCATTGCCCCAAATGCAATCGCCCCGAGAAGCGTGCCTAACTTCTGGAAGAAGCGCAGGCTCGCCCACGCATCAAGCCACCAGTAATTAGCCACCCAGCAGACGAGTGCCAGGAGTGCACCAGCAAGACAAATCTTTCCAAGACCGATTAGCGTCTGGCGTGTCTCCAATCTGCGCGTATGACGGCGCATCAGCGCGTAAAGCAACAGAAAATTGATCGTTGCAACGAGACTCGTCGAAAACGCAAGGCCGCGGTGGCCCCAGCCAAGTTGGAATGTAAAAAGCCAGTTGAGAAAGAGATTCGCGCCGATCGCCAGAAAACTCACGACCATCGGGGTGTTACGTTTGCCGATCGCGTAGAACGCAGGCGTCAGCACTTTCAACACAGCATAAGAAACAAGGCCGATAGCGTAAAATTGTAACGCGCCTGCAGTCTGCCGTGTCATTTCGGCAGTGAACCGCCCGTGCTGATAGATCACGCTGATGATTGGCGATGCAAGCATGGCGAGTCCTATTGCCGACGGAATCGTAAGCAAAAACGCGAGTCGCATTCCACGTGCCAGGATCGTACGAAACTCATCCGTGTTTCCGACGGCGGCGCTCTTCGATACCAGCGGAAGGGTAACGGTGCCGATGGCGACGCCGAAAATTCCCAACGGCAATTGCATTAGCCGAAACGCAATGTTGAGCCAGCTCACCGGGCCGTTTCCAAGACTGGCCGCAAAACCGCTATTGATCAGGACATTTACCTGCACAGCGCTGGCGGCGATTACCGCCGGTCCCATTAATGTCAGCACCGTGCGCACGCCTTCGTCGCGCCAGTGAAAATCGCCGCGATATTTGTAGCCGACATGCCACAGCGAAGGAAATTGCCCTATCAATTGCCAGGCCCCGCCAAGAAGAGTCCCGATCGCCAACCCCACGAGTGACCGGGAGCCGAAATGGGGATCGATCGACCAACCGATTGCCACGCCACCGATGATTGAACCGAGATTAAAGTAACTCGATGCCATGGCCGGCGGACCGAAAACGTGTTTCGCGTTGAGCATTCCCATCACGAGCGCAGCAAGCGATACCAGCAGCATGAATGGCCACATGATTCGAGTAAGCAAAATCGTCAGCGCAGTCTTGTCTGGCGACCAACTTCCCCACGTTAAGAGATCAACAAGCTGCGGCGCGAACACGATGCCGAGCACAGTCACTGCGCTCATGAAAACGGCCGTAAGTGTCGCGACCTTGTTGGCCAGCCGCCAGGCCGATTGGTCGCCCTCGATGGCAATCTTTTTTGAGAATGTCGTGATGAAGGCTGTCGAAAGCGCGCCCTCGGCAAACAAATCGCGCAACAGATTCGGCAAGCGAAACGCCATTAAGAACGCGTCGAGATTTTTTCCGGCCCCAAACAAACCCGCAAACACTATTTCGCGAATCAAACCGAGGACACGACTGGACAGAATGGCGATGCCAACAATGCCCGTTGCCCGGGTGCTCATTTGCCGGTCGTCCGCTGCAGTCATCGGCGAACAAAGAACAACGTCGCCCCGATTGACGAAAGAAAAATTTCGCAGGTAAGTGGGCCGGTTTTTTGTTGTCAGGCTGCCGAAATTTCTTCAAAACTCGACGTCCTTAAGAGATCTGAATCGGGTCGAAGGAGTCGCGCGCCCCGTTCTTCGCCTCTTTCAGGCCTGCCAATGCAGAATCAACTCAACGGGAAAAAGAAAGAAAGCTCTATGAACTCACACAGTCAATCTAAAACAACAACTTCACTGTTTGCCGCGCTCGTGCTCGCTTGTTTTGCGCTTTTACCAAGCGCGCGAGCGGTGACTCCGGCGCCGGATGGAGCTTACCCGGGCTTCAACACGGCTGAGGGATTTAATACTCTCTTCTGGCACCTTTAACACGGCTCTCGGCTTTAGTGCGCTCAAGGCGGACACCAATGGGGGTATCAACACTGCCGTGGATGGTCAGGCACTCTTGAGCAATACCGGCGGCAGCTACAACACGGCGGTAGGTGAAAATGCCCTTGTCAAAAACACCTCGGGCAGCTTCAACATGGCTTTGGGGCAGGGAGCCCTTGCGGCCAATACTGGAGGCCATAGCAACACCGTCATGGGCTTCCAAGCGCTCAATGCCAACACCGCCAGCGGCAACGTGGCTGTCGGTTATCAAGCGCTCAGAGCGAACACAACCGGAATCAGAAACACGGCCGAAGGTTTTCAAGCGCTCCTTAAGAACACCACCGGGCTCGGCAACACAGCCAACGGTCTTACCGCGCTTTACAACAACACCAGCGGCATCGCAAACACGGCTTTTGGCGTCTATGCGCTCTGGCTCAGCTTTAGCGGCAGCCAAAACATTGCCCTGGGCGAGTTCGCTGGCGGGGCCGTGAGCAGTGGCACTAACAATATCTACATCGGCAATGCCGGCATTTCTACCAATTCTAATACAATACGCATTGGTACTTCGGCTGCCTTCACGGATTCAGTGGGCATATCGCATCCTAAACACACGGCTACCTTTATCGCCGGTATTCGTGGGGGTAACAACAGCAAATGCGGCCATACCCGTACTGATAGATACCGTGGGCCAGCTCGGCACGACCAGCTCCTCGCGCCGATTTAAGAAGGAGATCAAGCCGATGGACAAAGCGAGCGAAACGATTCTTGGGCTCAAGCCGGTGACGTTTCACTATAAAAGCGACACGACCGAAACACCACAGTTTGGATTAATCGCCGAGGAAGTGACCGGAGTGAATCCGGGTCTCGTCGTGCGCGATGAGAATGGCGAAATCTACACCGTCCGCTACGACGCAGTGAACGCGATGTTGCTTAATGAGTTTCTCAAAGAGCACCGTAAAGTCCAGGAACAAGGTCGCAAGGCACAGGAACAAGAAGCCACGATCACGCAGCTAAAGAAAGGGATGGAGGTTCTGACCGCACAGCTCAAAGAGCAGGCCGCACAAATTCAAAAGGTGAGTGCCCAGCTTGAAGCGAGAAAGCCTGCACCACGAATGGTCATTAACATCTATCTGCGTTAATCTGTGTTTATCAGTGGCGAAAATAGTTCATCCTTCGGAATTTCGTCGGCTCGACGGAGTCTCGCCACGCCAGCAGAAGGCGATTAAGGTCAGTCGCGCCTACCTGACTCCGGCCCCGTTCCTCCGATAGAATTGACTCGGTCGCGCTGGAGCATTTCGTCGAACCGCCACATAGGATTCGCGTAAAACGGGTAGGGCCGGTCGGTTTTGACGGGCCGGTAACGCCAGTGTTTATACATCCAGAGCCAGGGCGCGGGATCTTTTCGCACATACGGTTCGAATGAATTCCAGCATGCCTGCGCGATCTGTTGATGGGTCATCCCGGCAGTATTGTCGATCTTCGGGTGAAAAATGAGCCGGTAGCGTCCATCTGGCAGCGGCTCGCAATGCGCAGGAACGATCGGGGCGCCGGTCTGTTCGTGCAGCCAGGCGTGCGCGGAAGTCACGCTGGTTTTTAATCCAAAACAATCAATCGCCACCGCGCCCTGAGCCGGCGGCACAGTCAGATCGACCAATAGCGCGGTGCTGGCTTTTCGCCGGAGCGCCTTGAAGAGTCGGAGGAGACTACGCTCGCGGGCAATGAATATGTGACCCGATTGTTCCCGCAGTTTTTTGAAGATTGGATCAAGCAGCGAATTTTTGAATTCCTGGGCAATGATTGTGCCTTTCAAATCGAGAAAACCGCAGGCCAGGCTGAGCCATTCGAAGTTGCTGTAGTGATAACACGCGATTATTACGCTGCGGTCCGGGTCAGTGGACCGGCCCGTTTCCTCGAAATTCTGCCACTCAATGTAGCGAGAAAAATTTTCGCGTGTTAAGCGCGAGCTCCAGAAAAGATCGACCATTGTACGCGCAAAATGCTGAAATGATTGGCGGGCTATTCTGCGCCGCTCGCGCGGGGATAATTCATTACCGAATGCGACCTCGAGATTATTCAACGCGACGTCGAATCGATGCCGATCAAAGACGACCATGGTGGCTGCGGCGATTCGCGCCAAATAACGGCAGGCCCTGCGCGACAACAACGGGATCAGTTTTGCCGCAAGTAGAAGTCCGAGCCATTCAAGCCGGTAGCGAATTCGTTTCCATCGCGAACGCATTTCTCACTTTAAGCATGCCGCTAAACGCGTGGCTAGTGTGCGCGGCAACGGCGAAGCAGCGTCTCGCGTTTAGAGACGTTCACTGACCCCGGCCGGGATTAGTCACCGGAGGAAGACCCTTGCGAAACTCCGCCTGCTGTCGCTCGGCTTCGCGTTGTTGCTCCGCCTCGCGTGACGCCTGCTCGGGGTTCGGACCTGGACTTGCGCAGCCGGATAATACAAGATTCAGCAAGGTGATCACAAACACGAGGCCTACTAGCTTTTTCATAGAAGGAGCATAACGGTAATCAGACTAACGAATGCGGCAACCCAAGGGATGCGTCGGTTTTTCCAACATCGCCGCACAAGCCGCGCGGCTATAACTTTTATTCGCGTTGTTTTTCCGATGCCAGTCGCAGGCAATCGCGTTCGAGTATCTTTAAGCGATCGAGAATCTCCTGCAGTGCAAGTTCGTTTTTCAAATTCAACTGGTAATCGAGATCGGAGCGAATCCGGTCTTTATGCGCCTGCCGATTTTGCGACATCATGATAATGGGGGCTTGGAGCGCCTGAAGCATATTAAGTACGACACAGAGGAAGAGGTAGGGATATGGATCGAATCCTCTGTCCATGAGCAACCAGGTGTTCAACAGCACCCAGGCATTAAGAGATATCACTGCCGAGATGATGAATTTCCAACTGCCGCCGAACGACGCGATGATGTCTGCGGCGCGGTCTGCGAAGGTGAGAGTCGCCGCTTCCTCCACATTTACATTGCGGGTGGCGCTATGACGCAACAGCTCATCCGTATGCCGCAGCCGGTTGGCAAGGGCGGTCAGCATTTCCAAGGCGACATCCGGACTGCTCCGCATAAAAGAAAGAAAATGCTCGCGCAAGAGCACTGCCAGGCGGGAGTCCTCGGCCACCACGGCGTCGGCTGAACGTTGTTGGCCACCTAACAGCGCCATTTCACCAAAAAAATCTCCCCGTCCCAATTCCGTCAGCGTCACCTCATGCCCATCGGTGGCCTGAACACAAATTCGCACCTTGCCGCGCTCAATTATGTACATCGCATCGCCTGCCTCGCCGGCGCGAAACAAGAATGTGTTGGCTTTGCAGTCGAGGCTCTCCAGCAATTCGCACAACTTTTTTGCGGCTTCGTCGTCGAGCGATTCAAATAACGGAACCTGACGCAGCGTCTCAACGGTCATCGCTTAACAATAGCGAGTGGGTGCGCCGGCGAGAAGCGCCAATTATCCTGGCGCTGCATAGTGTCGCCGCCCCAGCAGATCGCTCGCGCTCCTGGCGTACGCGATCCCTGTTCGCTCAGGCAGCGCCGTTACAGTGGTCCGCTAGCGTTGCAGCTGGGAGTTCGTCTGCGGCAAAGAGAACAAATTTTTGCATGGCATTTAACGAGCCAGTCTGCTATTGCTGCGCTTCAACGTCGGATCTCCGTTTCAACAGGAAGAAAATATGCTGCATCTCATCTGGTATGTCATTGTTGGTTTTCTTGCAGGCTGTGTCGCCAAGGCGCTCTTGCATACGCATCTGTCAATCATGTGGACCATCGTGCTCGGGATTGTCGGCTCGATCATCGGCGGGGCCGTAACGCATCTGTTCTACCCGCCAAGCGCGGGCGGCCGATTTCATCTCGGGGGGATAATCGTCTCCATCCTTGGAGCGATTCTGGTTCTTTATCTTTGGCACAAGTTCAGGCTGCAACTGCCTCGCGGATAGAAATACAATCGAACTATCGCGGCGCTCTCACATTGGCCAAATTGACTTAGGCTGGTTCGATTCTAGGTTGCAGGTCTCGCGCGCTCGCGCAGCCTGAATCGTGAAAAGCGTTCTGTTCGTTTGCACAGGTAATATTTGTCGCAGCCCCATTGCCGAAGGGCTATTTCGCCGCTTGCTTGGAAACCGCAAAGACATCGAGGTCGCTTCGGCGGGCGTGCACGCGGTGCGCGGGCAACCACCGAGCCTTTATGCGGTGCAAGTTTGCGAAGAGGAAGGCGTGGATATTAGCGGTCTCCGCAGCCAGCCGCTCACGGCAGCGCTGGTCGATCGCGCCACGCACATTTTCGCCATGACTGGCGCGCATCTCGAGACCATCGAGATGCTCTTCCCTCAAGGCGCGGAAAAATCCTTTTTGCTTCGCGAATTTGAACAGCCCGGCACAACTGTATGGCGCGATGTGCCTGACCCGATCGGTCTCGGCCGGGAAGTTTACGAGGATTGCGCACGCATCGTCAAAAATGCTTTGCCCAGCGTGCTCACCTTCGTCGAACAGGGCGAGTTGGTCCGGCCGGGCACGGCGCGCGGGCCTGACATTTCCTATTCAGTGAGCAACCATGCTCCGCAAATTAAAACGGGAATGATTAGATCGACATCTTCGCCACGTTACGGCGACGCTTTGCGCAGAGTGGATCCGGAGATTTTCGATATGATCACGGCGGAAGAAAAACGGCAACGCGAAAATATCGAACTGATCGCCTCGGAGAATTTCACGAGCCGCGCAGTGATGGAAGCGCAAGGTAGTGTGCTCACGAACAAGTATGCCGAAGGTTACCCCCGAAAGCGCTGGTATGGCGGGTGCGAGAATGTCGATGTTGCTGAACAGTTGGCGATTGATCGCGCGAAACGACTCTTTGGCTGCGAGCACGTGAATGTGCAGCCGCATAGCGGCACACAGGCGAACATGGCAGTCTATTTCGCCGCCATTAAACCGGGCGACAAAATCCTGACGATGAACCTCGCGCACGGAGGACATCTCAGCCATGGGCATCCTGCAAATTTCTCCGGCAAATTTTATCAAGTCACACACTACGGCGTCGATCAGAAGACCGAGCAAATCGATTACGACGCGCTGCAAAAACTGGCCGAAGAGGTGCGGCCCGCGATGATTACCGCCGGCGCGTCCGCTTATCCGCGCACTTTCGATTTTCCCAGGCTCGGGCAAATTGCCGATTCGGTCGGCGCGATTCTTTTCATCGACATGGCGCACATTGCCGGACTGGTGGCGGCCGGCCAGCATCCCAGTCCAATTCCGCATGCGCAATTCATCACCACGACTACGCACAAAAGCCTGCGCGGTCCGCGCGGCGGCATCGTGATGTGCGAGGAAAAATTCGCCAAGATCATCGACTCGACCCTCTTCCCCGGCGTGCAGGGCGGCCCGCTCATGCACGTGATTGCCGCCAAAGCGGTCTGTTTTCACGAAGCGCTCCAGCCGCAATTCCGCGAATATCAGCGGCAAGTAGTCTTGAATGCGAAAGCGCTGGCTGCCGGTCTGGCTAACCACGGCTACCGCATCGTTTCGGGCGGCACCGATAATCACCTCATGCTTGTCGATCTTCGCCCGAACGAAATCAACGGCAAAGAAGCGCAGGAAGTGCTTGATCGCGCCGGGATCACGGTCAACAAGAATGCGATTCCGTTCGACACGTATCCAATTTTTAAGCCGGGCGGCATACGCATAGGAACACCAGCCGTCACCACGCGCGGCATGAAAGAGGAAGAGATGCTGGAAATCGCGGACCTTATTGTTGAGACGCTGGAACATCGCAGCGATGCCGACGCGCTCGAGCGAGTCCGGCGAAAGGTGCTCGATTTAACCAGAAGATTTTCGCTGCCCTGGTAGCAGCCGCTTTTCTCGCACATGAATCGAGGCGCAGATCAGCCGTCCCTGAATCCGCTGCGCGAAGGCATCTCCATCCGCGCAGTGCCACAGCCGTGCACCATCGTGATCTTCGGTGCTACCGGCGATCTTACTCATCGCAAACTGATTCCCGCGCTCTACAACCTTGCCGCCGATGGCGATCTCCCGCCGGCCGTGACAATCGTCGGTTTCGCCCGGCGAGAGAAAAGCGACGACCAATTCCGAAACGAGCTCGAAAACGCGAGTCGCAAGTTTTCGCGCCAGACAGTCCGCGATGACATTTGGAAAACGTTTGCCGAATCGATCGTTTATCATCGAAGCGAGTTCGAAGACGAGGGCGGATATAAAACTCTGGCGAAGCGTCTCGATAAGATCGACAAGGAATCGGGCACCCGTGGCAACCGCCTCTTTTATCTGGCCGCTGCTCCAGACCAATTCGAATCAATTCTAAAGCATCTGAAAGCAGCCGGCTTAAATGAAACCTGCAAAGGGAGCTGGGCCCGCGTAATCGTCGAGAAACCGTTCGGCACCGATCTCCCCTCGGCGCGCGAGCTCAACCGAATCGTGCGCAACTCGTTCACCGAAGAGCAGACCTACCGCATCGATCATTTTCTGGGCAAAGAAACCGCGCAGAATATCCTCGTCCTCCGATTCGCGAACGCGATTTTCGCGCCGCTCTGGAACACGCATTACGTCGACTCGGTACAAATCACCGCGGCGGAAACGCTGGGGGTTGAGACTCGCGCCGGTTTTTACGAACACGCAGGCGCCTTGCGCGACATGGTGCAGAACCACTTGCTCCAGCTCCTTTGCCTTGTGGCCATGGAACCGCCTACTGATCTCGGCGCCGACAGTATTCGAGACGAAAAAGTGAAAGTGATCCGGTCGCTCCGCCATTTGTCGCGCAACGAAGTGGCGGCCAATATTGTGCGCGGCCAGTACACCGAAGGCGCGATCCACGGCGACCCGGTCGTGGGTTATCGCCAGGAGCAAAACGTCAAGCCGGATTCGCACACGGAAACGTTCGTTGCGTTGCGTCTGTTCATCGACAACTGGCGCTGGGCTGATGTGCCAATTTACATGCGCGTCGGGAAACGGCTCCCCAAATCGGCGACCGAGATTTCCATTCACTTCAAAAAAGCGCCCGCCGTTCTTTTCAACAAAGAGTTGTGCGATCAGAACGTGCTCGTCATTCGGATACAGCCCGATGAAGGAATTTCATTGCGAATCCACGCGAAAGTGCCGGGCGCGAGTTTTCGCATCGAGCCGGTCAAAATGGATTTTCATTACGGAACGTCGTTTGGCAAAGCCAGCCCGGAGGCCTATGAGCGCTTGCTGCTCGACGCAATGAGTGGAGACGCCACGCTCTTTGCGCGTCGTGACGAGGTCAAGCAAGCCTGGGCTTTTATCGATCCGATCGAGGAAGCCTGGCACGCCAAAAAAGATGCACCCGGATTGTTTTTATATCCCGCCGGCTCGTGGGGACCGGAAGAAGCCGATGACTTGCTCGCCCGCGACGGCCGAGCATGGAGGAGATTATGAGACATGCCTGCGGTTACTGAAACATATTCGTTAGGCCTTCCGGTCGAACTGGGCAGGATCGACAAGGAATTGAAAAAACT
>Ga0137381_10003476_pt1 | contig 11209 bp, 8 predicted proteins | sample SagtaG_16_FD_104808 | JGI IMG/M metagenome (GOLD analysis project Ga0137381, IMG submission 104808) | Vadose zone soil microbial communities from Sagehorn Ranch, Mendocino, California, USA - Sage2_L_115_16 metaG | ecosystem: Environmental > Terrestrial > Soil > Vadose zone | place: USA... | reverse complement strand
GGGCGAGCGCCAGGAGAGGTTGTATTGGTAGGCGCAGGAGTAACCGGAATCGCAGTTGCCGGATTTGCGCACCGCGTCGCAGGTCAGTTCCAGCGAGGGAAAGCGGGTGAGATGGCCGATCTGTTGGGCGACGACCTGGTCAATCGAGATGCCGGCGCGAATATCCGAGCCGGCGGTTTTCTTCACCCGAACGCCGGTCAGGAACGTGCCGCTGGCGCGCGCGTGATCGCCGGCGCCATCCGGGCCGGGGGTGGCGTTGACGTGGTCCATGCCGCCGAGAATTTGGAGTTGGTGCTTCACCTTCGCCAGCGCCTGCATGGTGCGGCCCAGCTCGAAATCTTTACCTTCCCCCTCGGGCCACCACGCGGGCTGAATGGCGCCATTGGGAAAATAAACGTAAGCCATTCGCAACGGCGCGCCCCCGGCGGTCTTCGCCAAGTTGCCCGCGCCGCTGGTCTCGGCGGCGAAGAGTCGCGCCGGCAGCAACGATTCAAACGCGGGCAGCGCGACGCACGCGCCGAGGCCGCGCAGGAAGCGGCGCCGGCTCAGGCTCGCATAATGTTGCGCGGCGAAGGGGTCGGGACGATTCGTTTTCATGGCATTGCTTTTAGCTCGGCTCGTTGCTCCGGCGGCTTGGGCGGCTCGGGGCCGTCCGGAGCGCTCTGGATTCGACGTTTTTGGAATGGGGCGGATTCAACGATGCCCAACAGCAACTCGGCGAAGCGGCCGTGGGCGCGGTCGAGGCGGTCCACGATCCGGTCCACCGTCTCGACATCGTAGTACTCGAGTCCGCGGCCCAGGGCGTAGGTCAGCAACTTCTCGGTCAGGCAACGGTAGAAATCGAGGCGCCGCGTCGTCGCCACAACATGCTTTACATCGCGGATGTCGTGGAAAGGCTCGCCGGTGATCAGCTTGCCGGTGGCGTCGATCGGTTGGTTGCGTTCCTGCTCGCGCCACATGCCTAGCGCGTTGAAGTTCTCCAGCGCCAACCCGAGCGGGTCCATGCGGTTGTGGCAGGAACTACAGAGGGGTTTGCCGCGATGGACATCGAGCGTCTCGCGCAGGGTGGGCTGGCGGTCTTTGAACTCTTTCTCCGACTCTTCCAACTGCGGCACCCCCGCCGGCGGCGGCGGAGTCGGCGTGCCGAGAATGTTGTCCAGAATGAACAGGCCGCGCTTGACCGGCGAGGTGCGGGTCGGGTTCGACGTGACGATCAACATCGCGCCCTGCGTCAGCACCCCGCCTCGGGGACTCTCCGCCGGCAGCGAAACCCGGCGCATCTCGGGGCCGGTTACGTTCAAGTTCGTGAGGCCGTAATGCTTCGCCAGCCTTTCGTTCAGAAACGTGTAATCGCCGTCGATCAATTCGAGCACACTGCGGTTCTCGCGCATCACGCCGGCGAAGCACATCTCCGTTTCCTCGCGCAACGCGCGGCGCAGGTCGTTGTCCAGCTCCACGTTCTGGCGGTTGTTCTGGCGGCGGCGGCGTTCCTCGAACATCTGCTGCAGTTCCGCTTTTTGTTCCGGGGTGCGCTTTTCTTCGGCCATCGCGGTCAATTCCTGGAAGCGGCGGCGGCGGCGCTCCACGTCCTTTTCTTCGCCGCGGTCCCGCGCCAGCACCACAAAAGCATTGATGTCGATGCCCTCGACATCGCGCACTTGCAACCACTGGCCGACGAAGTTCTCGACCAGCGCCTGCGAGCGCCGGCTGGCCAGCATCCGCTTCACTTGCGCGTCGAGTTTCTGCCGGAGTTCGCCGCGATCAGCCAGACGAAACAATTCGTCATCGGGCATCGTGGACCAGAGAAAGTACGAGAGCCGCGAAGCCAGCGCGTATTCGTCCACCAGCGGATGAATATGGCCCGCGCTGGAGGGCTGCGTTGCTTCCACGCGGAACAAGAATCGCGGCGAGGCCAGCACCGGCACCATCGCCTGGGCGATGCCGTCCGCGAAACGTTTGCCCGGCTGCCGGCAGACGCCCTCGGCGATCGCGACCAGGCGGCTTACGGTCCGTTCATCCGCCGGGCGCCGGTAGGCGTTCCGGGTGAAACGGGCGAGCACCTCGCGCGCATACTTGTGGCGCTCGACGCTCGACGACGGCGGGTCTTTGGCGAAAAACAAATCGAAGTTCTTCGGCCGCACCCAATGCCGTTCCGCCAACGGTCCCTGCACCTTCACCGCGGTGAGGCGCAGGTCCAGCGCATGCTTTTTCTGCTCCACCGGCAGGAGCGGAATCAACTCGAGCGTGAGCCGATGCTCGCCGGCGTCCCACGACTGATCGAAGTCGAATTTGAACTTCTTGCCGTTCTGCCAGCCGAACTCTTTTTGCAGCAGCTCGCGGTCGCCCGCCCGGAACACCACGCGGCACTTGCCGGGGTCGAAGTCGAACTGGCCCAGCACCTCCAATTCAAGCGCGACGCGATAGTCGCCCGCGTGTTCCGCCTTGAACGTGTGGCCGACCTTCGCCGCCTCGTAGAAGGTCAGGCGTTCCCCGCTCCCTTTGCCTTCGGACTTACGGAACGCCGATCCCGGAATGGTCTGCTCGGCGACCACGCGGGTCACTCGGGGCACCGCCTCGGCGGTGATGGTCTCCGCCGCGCGCATGTATTTTTCGAGCAGCATCGGCGAAAGCGTCAGCACGTCGCCGATATTGTCGAAGCCGTAGCCGGTGTCGTCCGGCGGCAGCTCGTCCTGGACCTTGAAGTCGAAGCCCATCAGATCGCGGATGGTGTTGCGATATTCGACGCGATTGAGCCGGCGAATCGTGACGCGGCCCGGATCGGGGTTTTGCGGGTCGAGGCCGAACGCGTCGCGCTTGATCCAATCCGCCAACGCCCGCGTTTGTTCGGCGGAGGGGCGCGGTTTTTTCTCCGGCGGCATCAGTCCGGCGCGGACGTTCTTTAGCACGGCGAACCACAGATCGCGCCGGGCGAGCAATTCGTCATCCGACTTGAATTCATCGAACGCGACCTTTCCTTTGTTCATCCCGTCGCCGTGGCAGTCGTAGCAGTACTCCTTGAGAATCGGCTCGACGGCTTTGTGAAAGCGCGCCATTGGCTCCGCCGCGCTCCACGCGCAAGAACAGGACAGGGCGAGCGCCAGCGGGCCGGCCCGCCGCAACCAGCCCAGGCCCATCATTGCGGCGGAAACCAACCGCCCTTCGCTCTTATGCTTGAGCCGCCAAGCCATAGATAACTGTGTCTGCAACCAATTTAACATACCGCCTTTGGAATCGGAATGGCAAAGTTTTTGGAGCCAGGACGGCCTTCCCATCTCGTCGTTCCGCACCGACGATTGGCCGATGCTTACGGCGGCCAAGAAGCAAGGAGAAAGCCAAACGAGGCAGGCCGATCCGTTGAGCGCGACGGCCCAGGGGAGCGCGACCGTCTCGGGCGCCCGGCTGCGCGTCCCGCGCAGCCGCCTCTTTCGCTTCCGTTGCAACGAAGACCACCGGGCGGGACGCCCGGCGGAGCGACCGGGACGGTCGCGTCCCCATCACAGGAACAGTCGTGATCCCCATCAAAGCTTGCGCCATTCTTCGGGAAGGCACCACTGGGTCGCGGGTCAAGGCTTCAGCCCGGCGCAGCAACACGTTTCCGAGGCCTCGCGAAAAAATGGCTGGGCCGATTACCCGGCGGTAAATTTGTGGAACAAGGACGGCCTGCCCGCCTCCCCTTTCCGCACCGACGATTGGCCGATGATTACGGCGGGGAAGAAGTAAGAAAGAAGCCGAAACGAGCAAAAGTTGAACAGACTAGGAACTGACGCCTTTACCTTTATTTATTACTGCTAATGCTGCGCAGTATTAACAATTCGGCTTCGGGTCCACGCATGCCTTTGTAGCTGCGGTAACGGCGGTTTGACGGAATGCAGGGATGGGTGATCGTAGCTATATCCAACGTTTGCTCTGCCCCGTTCAGGCTGGCTGCGTGAATGAGCCCCCATCCGTGGCCATCAATCGCACGGAAGCCGTCGCTTTGCTTCAGATTTATTTTGGGCTCACGCACAATCGTGGCAATGAACCGAAAAGGCTCGATCCCCAAAAGAACCAGCGCACTCGGTTGAATAACAGCCAGTTGTTCCTCAACGAAGAACCGGCGGCACCTTTCGACAAAGTTTCCGTCGTCCCACGCGGGTGATCTGCCGGTATTTCGGCGCCCCTTGCGCAGTCCGGGAAAGGCATTCGTGAAAAAACATTCAGTTTTCGCAATCGGCACTCGACTGAGCAGCTTGAGCAGATTACTCCAAGTGCCCACCAGAGATTCATGTCCCCTCTTTCGCGATTGCTCGTAGCCCTGAACCGTGTCGAAGTCCTGTCCTAAGATCATGACGGGATGTTTGGGAAGACCCGATTGCGAGCCCTCCAAGCTGTGTTCCCAAAGCCCGCAGCCACCAGGGAAGAACGCCGTGCCATTGATTTGCTCCTTGATTTCCGTCATCCCCGTCGGATAGGGGCGCACTTGTTTGAAGGCATCAAAGAGAGACGTTGGGTGATTTATTTTCATTTTAGGAGTTCTTCAGCTCTTTTTTTGCTCTCGGCCTGTTGGGAAGATCGCTTTTCGACCTCCACGTGCATTTCGGGAAGGCTGTCAAACAGTTTCAAAAATGATTGCAGGCTCCCGAAACTGCTCAACCTTCCCTTGTTTTCCTCCAAGTCCAGCCGCATGTTTTGCTCAAACTCCAGGTCGGCAGCGTCTCCCGCCTCTGTCGTGGCAAAGTAAAAGACCGTCTCTGCTACCTCGTCCTGTATGCGCCCGAGCTCCTTGCGCACTCCCCCAAGTTTCTCGTTCTTCGAGACGGATGTCCACTGCTCGTACTTTGCGACCATCTTTGCGAGCTTGTCCTTGCTGTTTTCGCCCAGCAACAGCACGGAGGGAAAGAGGGGATCACAAAAAGCCACCGCCTTGATCAATTTCTTATCATAAGGATCAAAAAAGTAAGCGAATCTGAAGGTGTACTGACTCCGGTCCTGAGCGGTCATGGCGGTAGCCATCCGTCGGCTCACAGAATTGAACGATTCGATAGTCTGACGGAATGTTTCCAGCCGTTTGACATCCTCTTGCGTCGGCGTAAACAAATCCTCCAAACGATCTGCCTTTACAAAGTTTATCCAACCTTTCTTGGATATTTCCCAGGTTTTGCCACTTCGCGCAAAAGCGACATCGCCTCGCAAGCCCAGTCTTGAGCCATTCAGTTCGACGACGGCTCCGATATCGTACCCGAAGACGGCATTTGTCGTCCCCTTCCCGCTGGCATGCTTTTCCTCGAACACACATCGAAGTATTTTCCTTGGTCCCGTTGGTATCGTGTCCTCGGTGCGCTGCGGCATGTTGATGCGTGCGCTCGCAACATAGTCCAGTGCTACTTGTGTGATTTCGTAGTCAGTGGGATCATCGTTGGCTGTCGGCGCAGACCAAGAGCTACATGAGATTGATGAGGAGAGAAACACGACCAGTCGCAGTGGCTTGGAAAGTTTCATGATCAAAGACAGCCTGTTTTTAAGCGCCCTTTGAATCGCGGACAGCCGTGGTCTCAGCGACCACACTGCAAAGCGCGCCTCCAGATTCATCGGCTCGGCCCGCGAGAGCTTTAGCTACGGCCCCGACCTGCGCAGACAACGAAGGCCAAGCCTCCGAAAAGGGGAGCCCGCGTAATCGCATATTGTCTGATTCGTTTCGCTTCACGGAGGCAATTCGGGACGCAGCCGGCCGTTCCCGCGGCCAGCGGCCAAGCGATCCAAGCGCTTGGCTGAAAACTTGACTTACGCTTGACTTATTATCATTTTCTAGCCGTGAGTTATCAGCCGCAATTTACCATAACCCCGGCGTTGCTGGCGCGGGTGGAACAGATCGCCGCCTTGCGGGACCGCATTCTGGCCGCGACTGTGCAGGTGCCTTGGATTCCCGCGTTGCAGAAAGACACCCGCACGCGCAACACCCATTCGTCAACGGCCATTGAGGGAAATCCGTTGACGTTGGAACAGGTGCGGGCGGTGGAGGAAGGGCGTGAGCTTGCCGCCGTCGCTCCTCAAGCCAGGCGGGAAGTGACAAACTATTTCGCCGGACTCCGGTTTATTGAAAAAAACGCGTCCAAGCCATCCATTACTCATGAGGACCTTCTGAACCTGCATCGGATTATAGCAGCAAACGTGATGGATCAAGGCACCGCCGGGCGTTACCGCGCTACTCATGTTCGGGTCGGGCGCTATGTGCCGCCATCGCCAGGAGATGTGTCCGGGCTGATGTTTGAGTTGCTGGCGTGGTGGAACAAGGAATCGGCGAAGCTGTCGCCGGTGCTCAGTTCGGCGATTCTGCACTACCGTTTCGAGGCCATCCACCCGTTCGCCGACGGCAATGGGCGCGTCGGCCGCGCGCTGGCTTTGTGGGAATTGTATCGGCGCGGTTTCGACACGCATCACATCTTCGCCGTGGATGAATTCTATTGGGAGAATCGCCCGCGCTACTACGAGGCGCTGGCGGGAGTTCGCAGGGAAGGTGAAGACCTGAGTGGCTGGCTGGAATATTCCGCCGGCGGATTATTGCAGACTCTGGAGCGGGTCTGGACGCGCGTGCAAAGGTTGTCGGCGCAATCCGGAAAGAAGAAATTCGTGTTGCGTCCGAAGCAGGAGCAACTGCTGCAATTACTCCGTGAGCACAAAAGCATGACGCCGCGCGAGATTTGGGATGCGCTGGGCGTGTCCAAGCAGGGCGCGTTGGATTCCCTGCGACCGCTTATGCAGGCCGGGCTGGTGAAGCGAATAGGCTCCAAAAAAAGCGGGCGTTACATTCTTGGGTGATGCTGCCCCGGAGAAAGTGGCCAACGCGACCCTGGGCCCTGGACCAGCGATGGAAGGATTTGATTCTATGGATTTGGCTGGATTGAGGTCAGGCCCACGAACAGACTGAGGTTGCTATGAAACGATCGGGTCGCTCCGCTAGAGGCAGGTTTGGCTTGATCGCTTTGGCGGCTTTCGCCTGCGGGTTTGTGGCTGAGTTGAATGCGGCGGAGCCAATTCCGGCGCGGACGGCGCTGGTGCGCGTGGCGGATCTGGACGTGGGCGAGGAGCAGGAGGTTGAGCTGGCGGATCGCAAGGCGGTGCGGGTCAAACTGCTCAGCGTGGACGAAACGCGTGATGGGATGCGGGACGCGGTGCGCCGGGCGCTGGTTAAAGTCGAGATCAACGGCCAATCGCTGGTCTTGACCTCGGCGACTTACCATTTGCCGCTGAGCTTCGCCGGGGTCCAAATAGATTGTCCGGTTACCAAAGGTTGCGTCGGGAATAGCAGCGAGGGGAACGCCTGGGGCTTGTTGAAGGACGCGCGGCTCCGGCTTTGGCCGGCGGGTTCGCCCTGGATCGAACGCGGCACGTTTGTTTATCCGCTCAAGCAACGCTGGTTCGCCAGCCACACGCAAATGGCGAACGAGCCGACGTTCGTCGATGGCGGCGAATCGCCGAGCGCGAAAAAGATTTATTATCATTACGGTCTCGATTCCGGCGGCGCCGAGGGAATGGTCGAGGTGGTGGCGGCGGCGGCCGGACGCGTGATTGCCGCGGGGAAAGAGATTCTGCCCGGCTACGACGATAGCCCGGTGCAAGCGCGCTACGACGTGGTTTATCTGCTCGATGAGCGTGGGTGGTATCATCGTTACAGTCATCTGCAGATCATCGATCCGGCGGTGCGGCCCGGCGCGCCGGTCGGGTTGGGACAAAAGGTCGGCGTGCTGGGCAAGGAAGGCGGGAGCGGCGGCTGGTCGCATTTGCACTACGATATCACTAGCCGCCAGCCGTCGGGGCTGTGGGGCATTCAGGAGGGATATGCGTTCCTCTGGGAGGCGTATCAACGGCAATACGCGCCCAAGATCATGGCAGTGGCCCGGCCACACCACTTTGTTGCCACGGGGGAAAAAGTCCTTCTCGACGGATCGAAATCGTGGAGTGCCGAGGGCAAATTCGCCCGTTACGACTGGACGTTCACCGACGGAACCACGGCCAGCGGTCCGACAGTGGAACGCAGCTACTCTGAGTCCGGCGAGTACAGCGAAATCGTAAAAGTGACCGACGCGCGGGGCGAGGTGGGTTACGACTTCGCCGTGGTGGTGGTAGTTGACAAGGCCGCCCCGGACCGGTTGCCGCCCACGATCCATCCGGCTTTTGCCCCAACGATGAACGTTCGGGCCGGCGATCCGGTGACCTTCAAGGTGCGGACTTTCCGGACCACCGCCGGCGATGAAACCTGGGATTTCGGCGATGGGAGCGCAAAGGTGACCGTGAAATCGGACGGCAACGTGAATTCGCTGGCCAAGGATGGCTATGCGGTAACCCAGCATCGGTTTGCCAAGCCGGGCCATTACCTGGTGCACGTAGAGCGAACCAATGAGCATGGGCAGAAGGCGATCGGTCATCTGCACGTGCCGGTCGAGCCGGAAGGCAGTGGCGCTGGCAAGTGAATATCCAAGCGCCCCGCCAAAGACATTCGAAATGGAGCCACGGATGAAACACGCCAGGTAATAGGAGAAACTGGAGCAGTGCAGGGGCCGCTGGGGTGGAAACGGTCGTGCTGTCGGTGTTGGGCAGGCTTGTTTTCCGCCGGGTCCGCTCTATTTTTTCGCCGCATGGATTTAGCCGCCAATTTCAGCGCCGTTCGGCAACGCATCGACGCCGCGTGCGCGCGCGCGGGTCGCGATCCGTCGTCGGTCGGAGTGTTAGCGGTAACCAAAGGCTGGCCGCCGGAAGTGGTGCGGGCCGCCGCCGACCTGGGCCAGACGTTGTTTGGGGAGAACAAAGTGCAGGAGGCCAAGGCGAAGATTCCGTTGTGCCCGAGCCGGTTGCGCTGGCAGATGATCGGGCATCTCCAGACCAACAAGTGCCGGGATGCAGTGCATTGGTTTGAAATGATTGAAAGCGTCGATAGTCTGGCGCTGGCGCGGGAAATCGCCAAATGGGCGGTGAAATCGGCGAAGACCATGCCGATTTTGCTGGAGGTCAACCTTGCCGGCGAGGCGAGCAAATTTGGGTATCGTCCGGAGCAATTGTTGGCCGAGTTGGAAGCGATCAACGCGCTGGCGCGGGTGGAAATTCACGGTCTGATGATGATCGCTCCCTGGTCGCCCGAGCCGGAGAAAGTCCGTCCGATTTTCCGCCAGTTGCGGGAGTTGAAGCAACGCTGTGAGGACCGGCTCGGCGCGCCGCTGCCGGCTTTGAGTATGGGCATGAGCGGGGATTTTGAGGTGGCGATCGAAGAGGGCGCCACCATTGTCCGCCTGGGCACCGCGTTGTTCGGGCCGCGACCGAAGGCCCGCACCACAGCCAAAACGGAGGAGGCCGGTTAAGAATGGAGCGGGCCGAAACCACGCGCCCGGGCGAGGCCGGCGTCCAGCGGTCCGGCTCAAAAGCGGGTCAGGCGCTCCAATTCGTTGACGCGCTTTTCGATGTCCGCGCGTTTGATCTTGCTGGTGCGAGTGAGGCCAAAGCCTTCGCAGCAGAAGGAGGCGACGACGCTGCCGTAGATCATTGCGCGGCGGATCTTTGCTTCGATGGGTCCCCGGGCGTTGGCCAGGTAACCCATCAGGCCGCCGACGAACGAATCGCCCGCGCCGGTCGGATCGACCACCCGGCGCAACGGATAGGCGGGCGAGAGGAACAGGCCGTCCGGGGCGGAGAGGAGCGCGCCGTTGTGGCCTTTCTTGATGATCACATATTTGGGGCCTAGCTTGTGCAAGGCGCGCAGGGCGTGGAGCATGTTCGTGCACTCGGTCAGTTGATGCGCCTCGCTTTCGTTGAGGACGAAACCATCCACCCGCTTGAGCAAGGCCAGCAAATCGTTGAGGGCGATGTTGAGCCACAAGTCCATGGTGTCGGCGACGACGAATTTGGGCTTCGACATCTGATCGAGGACGTGGGCCTGGAGCGAAGGGGCGATGTTGGCCAGCAGGACGAACGGCGAAGTCTTGTGGGCGGCGGCCAAATGCGGCGTAAAGTTCTCGAAGACTCCCAGCTCGGTCAGGAGCGTGCGGCGGTTGTCCATGTTCGCTTCGTATTCGCCGGACCAGTGAAAAGTCTTTCCCGATTTGATCTGGAGTCCCTCGACATCAATCTTGCGCCGGCGGTAGAGCTGGATGTAGCGCCGGGGGAAATCGGCGCCGACGACGCCGACGAGCCGGACCGGACCGAAGAAGCTGGCGGCAATCGCGGCGTAGCTGGCCGAACCGCCCAGCAGACGCGGGCGGGAAGCGGTGGGAGTTTTGATCGAATCCAGGGCGGTGGAACCGACCACCAGAACGCTCATGATGTTTTCGAGCTCAGGGTTGCGGGCGTTGGGCAGGCACCGCGACTGGCCAGCAAGCGGTCTTTGAATTGGCGGCAAGCGCCGGCAACGTCCGGCGCGTTGAGGATGGCGGAGACCACGCAAACGCAGCGCGCGCCGGCGGCCAGGACTTCGTCCAGGTTTTGCAGGGTGATGCCACCGATGGCGAACCAGGGAATGCTCACGCGCGCGGCGGCCCAGCGGACCAATTCGAGGGTCACGGGACGCGCCGCCGGCTTCGTCGGTGTAGCGTGAACGGGTCCGATCGCGAGGTAGTCGGCCCCGGCAGCAAGGGCGCGCTCGCCTTGCGCGACCGCGTGGGTGCTCAAACCGATTTGGAGCTTGGAGTCCAGCGGCCGGAGTTCCGAAGTGTGCGTGTGGCCGGCAGCGAAGAAATCCTCCTGCCCAAGATGACAGAGCGGCGCGCCGATTTCGCGGGCGATCCGCGGATGATCGTTGATCACCAGGCCGATGCCGGCGCGTTCGGTAACCGGCAGGAGCCGTTCAGCCAGACAACGAATTGCGTCGGCCGAGGAACCTTTGGCGCGGAGCTGGATTAAGTCGCTGCCACCGTCGCAAAGTGGCCGCGCAAGCTCTTCTGGCGAGCGGCCGCGCAGATAGGCGGTGTCCACGAAGGTGTAGAGGCGGCAGTCGCTCAGGGACTTCACAGGGTGTTGGATTAGATGCGAGATTGCCTAGGCCTTCTCTTCGATCAATTCGCGCCGCGCGCCCCCCAGCAGGTGATCCAGGAAATTGGTCGAATAGACGCCGCGGCGGAAGTTCGGGTCCTGGAGGATCGCCTGTTCGAAGGGAATGGTGGTTTTGATGCCGGTAATCATGTATTCACCGAGCGCGCGGCTCATCTTGTCCATCGCCTCGCGCCGATCCCGGCCGTGGGTGATGAGC
>Ga0137381_10003474_pt1 | contig 11214 bp, 10 predicted proteins | sample SagtaG_16_FD_104808 | JGI IMG/M metagenome (GOLD analysis project Ga0137381, IMG submission 104808) | Vadose zone soil microbial communities from Sagehorn Ranch, Mendocino, California, USA - Sage2_L_115_16 metaG | ecosystem: Environmental > Terrestrial > Soil > Vadose zone | place: USA... | reverse complement strand
CTCCGCTGACGTCACCGGCCGCGGTGGCGTTCGCCCCCGCGACCCCCGGCGAGATGGCCCTGCGGCGGCTCGACCCCGAGCTGCGGCGGTTCGTCAGCTCGTACGCGAGGCGGCGGCCAGAGCTGCCGCCCGTGCTACGCGCGCAGCTGGCGGGGGCCGTGCAGTCGAGCCTGCGGTCGGCGGCGCCGGACGTGTTCAACCAGTACGGGCCGCTGGCGGCGCTGGACCATCTCGCCGACCTGGAGTTCGCTTAGTAGAGCCACTCCCTGACCTGAGGCTCGGTCAGGTTTCCGCCGGTGAGGACGGTCGCCACCTTGCTGCCCTTCCACTCCGCGGCGACACGCGCGATGGCGGCCACTCCGGCCGCCCCGGCCGGTTCGACCACGAGCCCGGTGTCGGCGACGAGGTGGCGCATCCAGGTCCGCATCTCGTCGTCCGGGACAAGCATGACTTCGTCGACGGTGGTGGCCATGATCTCGACCGCCTCGGGGACGGGGACGCGCACGGCGATGCCGTCGGCGATCGTTCTGCTTTCGGCTGCGACGGGCTGGCGCTGCCGCCATGAGAGCGCCATCGACGGCGCGCCCTCCGCGCAGACGGCGATCACGCGGGTCTTCGGCGAAGCGTTCTGGATCCAGGTGCCGATGCCGTTGACGAGCGAACCGTTGCCGAGAGGGACGAAGACCGCGTCCAGGTCGAAAGACCTCGTCAGCTCGACTGCCATGGTGCCCGCGCCTTCGCCGATCGCGCCGAGGTTGCCGTCTTCGACGTAGAGGTGGTTGCTGTGCGCGGCGAACTGTCTGGCGGCGTCCTTCGCCTGGTCGAAGTCGTCGCCGGCGAGCTCGACGGTCGCGCCGAGCCCACGCATGCGCTCGATCTTCAACGGATTGGCTTTCGTGGCCGCGAAGACGGTGATCGGGACGCCATGCTTGCGGCAGGCATAGGCCATGCCCTGGCCGAAGTTGCCGGCGGACGCGCAGACGATTGATTGGGTGGCCGCGCCGAGGCGGTGCATGAGATAGTCGGTGCCGCGGCCCTTGAAGCTGCGGATAGGGTTGACGGTCTCGACCTTCAAGATCGTGTTCACGCCGAGGCGCTGACTGAGGGGCTCGCAGTCGAACTGCGGCGAGTTGAGAAAGACGGGGTCGATGACGCCGGCCGCCTCACGGATACGCTCGATCGAGATCGCGGCATCCACGGCCCAGAGAATAAAAGGGACGCCGTCCCGGGGGTAGTCAGGGCGGCGTCTTGACGCTCATCAGCTAGAACGCCTGGTCCTGTAAAACGGTACGGCCGGACTTGTAAAACCCCGATCATGGGTACACAGTCTCCCCATGCCGAAATCGACCATCACCTTTGTCTGCACCGAGTGCGGGGGTGAGAGCCTCCGTTGGGCCGGCCAGTGCCCGCACTGCCACGCCTGGAACACGCTGCAGGAATTCCACGTCCGCAAGGCGACGAAGGACGCTCGACCCAGGCCCATCCAGCCGGCCCGCGCGGTCGCGCTCACCGACCTGGCCGCCGACGATGCTCCCCGAACGCGCCTGGAATGGGGCGAGCTCAACCGCGTTCTCGGCGGCGGTATCGTCGCCGGCAGCCTCGTCCTGATCGGGGGCGAACCTGGGGTCGGCAAGTCCACGCTCCTGATGCACGCCGCCGCGCAGGTGGCACGGGGCGGCACTGTCCTCTACATCTCCGGCGAGGAGTCTGGGCAGCAGGTCCGGATGCGCGCCCAGCGCCTGGACGCGCTGGAGCCCAACATCCTGCTTCTGGCCGAGAACGATCTCGAGACGATCTGCGAGGCCATCCAGGCCGAGCACCCGCGGCTGGCGATCGTGGACTCGATCCAGACCGTGACCGACGCCGGTCTCGAGGGCAGCGCCGGCAGCGTCACCCAGGTCCGCGAGTCGGCTGCCCGACTCATGCGCCTGGCCAAGGAGATCGGCGTTCCTGTGTTCCTGGTCGGCCACGTGACCAAAGACGGATCCATAGCCGGACCTCGGGTCCTGGAGCATATCGTTGACACCGTGCTGTACCTGGAAGGCGACCGCCGCCAGGAGCTCCGCCTCCTGCGGGCGACCAAGAACCGTTTCGGCTCGGCCGAGGAGATCGGGGTCTTCGCCATGGGCGAGAGCGGGCTGGAAGAGGTCTCGGACCCCTCGGCCGCGCTTCTCGCCTCCGCCGCGCCGACCGCGCCGGGTAACGTGATCGTCTCGGTGCTCGAGGGCACCAGGCCCTTGCTGGTCGAGGTCCAGAGCCTGGTCAATCGAACACAGCACACGCCGGTCCGTCGCGTGGCCAACGGCGTCGACGTCAACCGGCTGCACATGATCCTCGCGGTCCTCGAGCGCCGTGTTCAGGGACTTTCGTTCGGGACGAAGGACGTCTTCGTCAGCGTGGCGGGCGGCATCCGGATCACGGAGCCGGCCGCCGACCTCGGTCTCGCTCTGTCCATCCTCAGCAACGAGAACAACAGGCCAATGCCGGACGGCCTGGTCGTGATCGGAGAGCTGGGGCTGTCGGGCGAGGTGCGTCGCGTGGGCCATCTCGACCGCCGCCTGCAAGAGGCGGCGCGCCACGGCCTGACGCGCGCTTTGATTCCGGCCGGCTCCCGGGCCGGTCGACCCTCCGGCCTCGACGTGGTCGAGGTCCGGACCGTGGCGGAGGCGATCTCCGCAGCCTTTTCTTCACCCATCCGGTCCGGCGAATTCATAAGGGAGGCCGCGCTAGGCCCCACGAAATCCGAGGACCCGCGACACGAGCTGCGAAGCGGCTCGGCGAGCGGCTCGCCTGCGATTTCGCGGGGGCCCCTAAGGACGGTCTCTTGAGGAGGTAATCCGTGAAGCGTTCCGAGATACTCGCCCGCTGGTTGGGGGCGGGGCTCGGAGTGGTCGGTGGTTTCCTGCTTGGTTATTTCATGGTCCGGGGCCTGGGCAGCAACGCCCACCCGGGCTGGGCGATCATCGGGCTGACCACCCTGGAAGGCTTGATCTTTGCGTACCTCGGCACGCCGTATCTGCTCGGCGGCTGGCGCAAGGTCAACTTCCGGTTGACGAGCACTCCGCTGCCCGACCTCCTGAGTGGACTGCTGGGAATGATCGTCGGCCTGGTCCTCGCGGTTCTGGTCGGCGTGTTCGTGCGCGACCTTCCTTATGGCTACTACCTGTCCGCGGTGCTCGCCCTTCTGCTCGCCGTGCAGGGTGCGTCGCTCGGGCTGACGCGGCGCAACGAGCTCGCCGCGCTCTTCTTCGGAGGCGCGCAGAAGTCTGACGAGCACCGCGTCTCCGGCGTTCTGCTCGACACCTCTGTGATCATCGACGGCCGCATCCTCGACATCGCCAAGACCGGCTTTCTCGACATGCCGCTGATCACCCTCAGCTCCGTGCTGCGCGAGCTGCAGACGGTCGCGGACTCGGCGGACGTCACGCGCCGCCGTCGTGGTCGCCGCGGCCTCGACGTCCTGACGGAGATGCAGAAGGAGCCGGCGATCGACCTGCAGGTCACCGAGGACGAGACCTCGCCCAACGGCGACATCGACACCCACCTGGTACGCACCGCTAAGCGCAAGGGCTGGGCGATCATGACCAACGACTTCAACCTCAACCGCATCGCGCGCCTCGAGGGCGTGTCGGTCCTGAACCTCAACGAGCTGGCGCAGGCGATGAGGCCGGTCGCGATTCCCGGCGAGGAGATCGTCGTGATGGTGGCTCGCGAGGGCAAGGAACCGGGCCAGGGTGTCGGCAGCCTCGACGACGGCACCATGGTCGTCATCCAGAACGGCAAGCGGTTGCTGAACCAGACCATCACCGCGGTGGTCACGTCGGTCATCCAGACGTCGGCGGGACGAATGATCTTCGCCGAGCCGAGCGGGGTCGATACGCGGCGGACGTCGCCCCGGCCGCGGCCGCGCGAGGAGACCGTCTAGGCGATGGCCGTCGTGGGCGCGATCGTGGCCGCCGCGGGCACGGGCTCGCGGCTCGGCCGCGGCAGCAAGGCGCTGGTGCGGCTGAACGGGCGGACGACGCTGGCGCGCGTCCTGGAGCTGTTCCTGGCCCTCGACGAGGTCGATCGGATCGTCGTCGTCGGTCCGCCGAGCCGGCTTGAGTGGGCCGAGCGCGAGGTGGCGGCGCTGCAGCCGCGTAAGCCGGTCATCGTCAAGGCCGGCGGAGAGAGCCGCCAGGACTCGGTGCGCATGGGCCTGGCGGCGCTGGGCAACTGCGACTACGTGCTCGTGCACGACGCCGCGCGTCCGCTGGTTACGGCGTCGCTCGTGCGCCGCGTGCTGGCGGCGGCGATGGAGACGGGCGCGGCGTTTCCCGCGATCAGCCCGCGCGATGCGGTCAAGCGGGTCGAGGGCAACCGGCTGGTCGAGAGCCTCGACCGCTCGTTGATCGTGCTCGCGCAGACCCCCCAGGGCTTCGCCTACGAGCTGCTGGCGCGCGCGCACCGCGAGGCCGCGGACGCGGGCCTGGTCGGCGACGACGACGCGCAGCTTGTCGCCGCGACAGGGCATCTCGTGTCGGTGGTGCCGGGCGAGCCGGCCAACATCAAGCTGACCACGCCCGAGGACCTCGAGGTCGTCGAAGCCCTCATTCGGGAGCACGAGACCACGCGTGTCTCGTAGCCGAAGTTCCGCGCGGCTTCGCGGTCTAGGCGGCCGGGCGCCAAAGGCGCCCAAGCCTGCGTCAGGGGGCCCGGCGCTCGCTCGTCGCGCACCGACGAGTGCGCTCCTCGTCGCGCCACCCCTTCCTTGGCTCCGGCCGCCGATCCCGCGAATCCGTCTGCGGCACTCGGCTACGCGACACGCGCCCAGGTGAGGGTCGGCATCGGCTACGACATCCATCCGCTGGTCGCGGGCCGTCCGCTGGTGCTGGGCGGCGTGCGCATCGACCATCCTCGCGGCCTGGACGGCCACTCGGACGCGGACGTGGTGACGCACGCCGTGATCGACGCGGTGCTCGGGGCGGCGGGCCTGGGCGACATCGGGACGCTCTACCCGGCCGATGATCCGCAGTACAGGAACGCGTCGAGCATCGACATGCTGCGGTCGGCGGTCGGGATGCTCGCGGAGTCGGGGTACCGGATCGTCAACGTGGACTGCACGGTGATCGCGCAGGAGCCACGGCTCCATCCTCACCTGGCGATGATGAGCGCGAACCTCGCGGGCGTGCTCGGGACGGTGGACGTGAACGTGAAGGGCAAGTCGCCCGAGGGGCTGGGGGCGTTGGGGCAGGGCGCCGGCATCGCGGCGCAGGCGGTCGCGACAGTCGAGGTCGAGTGATTCGCGCGCAAGGGTTGCACTTGTGAAAATGGCCCAGTGACGCTGCGGCTCCACAACACCCTCACCGGCACGAAGGAGGTCTTCGCGCCCCTCGAGCACGGGCATGTGCGCATGTACACCTGTGGCCCGACCGTGTGGAACTTCGCGCACGTTGGCAACCTGCGCGCATTCCTTTTCTATGACCTGGTTCGCCGGCACCTTCACGTGTCGGGCTACCGCGTCACCCATGTGATGAACCTCACCGACATCGACGATCGCATCCTCGACCAGGCCATGCACGCGGGGACGACGATCGAGGAGTACGTCACGCCCTACGCCGATGCGTTCTTTGAGGACATGGCGACGCTCCGCACCGAGCGCGTGGAGCACTACCCGCGCGCGACCGAGCACATCCCCGAGATGGTGGACATGATCAGCAGGCTCATCGAGCACGGGTACGCGTACATCGCCGACGGCGACGTGTACTTCCGCATCGACAGCTTTCCGAAGTACGGCGAGCTGTCACACCTGGACCGCGCGGGCCTCAAGGCCGGCGCCCGCGTCGCCACCGACAAGTACGAGAAGGAGTCGGTCAGCGACTTCGCGCTCTGGAAGAAGTCGCACCCCGAGGACGAGAAGATCGGCGCTTCATGGGACGCGCCGTTCGGCAAGGGCCGGCCTGGGTGGCACATCGAATGCTCGGCGATGAGCAAGCGCTACCTCGGCGAGACGCTCGACATCCACGCGGGCGGCATCGACCTGATGTTCCCGCACCACGAGAACGAGATCGCGCAGTCCGAGGCCGCGAATCACAAGACCTTCGCTCGCGTGTGGCTGCACTCCGAGCACCTCGCCGACGCGACGGGGGAGAAGATGTCGAAGAGCGCGGGGGTAGGGTTCACCACCCTGCGCGACCTGGTCGCGGCCGGGTACGACCCGCTGGCCGTCCGCATGTTCCTCATCGCCAACGCGCACTACCGCTCCCGCCTGCGCCTCAGCACCGAAGCGCTCCACGCCGCTGCGGAGCAGGTGCGCCGCCTCCGCGAGCTTGCCGACCGCCTCAACCGTGCCGCGCCGGCCGGCGCCGACGACGCCGAGCTGGCGAAGCGGACGGCCGACGTCCGCGCCGGGTACCGCGAGGCGCTCGACGACGATCTGAACCTTCCCCAGGGTGTGGGCCTGGTCTTCGACCACCTGCGCGAGGCGAACGCGGCGCTCGACGCGGGGCGGGTGGGACCGCTGAACAAGGTGTCGCTGCAGGCGCTGCTCGACGACCTCGACGCCCATCTCGACGTGATCCGGGCCGAAGAGCCGGGACTGGCCGAAGAGGTCGAGCGCTTGATCGCCGAACGGGAAGCGGCGCGCAGGTCAAGAGACTTTGCGCGTGCGGACGTCATCCGCGAGGACCTGAAGGCGCGCGGCATCGCGCTCGAGGACTCGAAGGACGGCGTGCGCTGGCGCCGCGTCGCCTCGGGCGCGGGCGCTCGTCGAGAGATTCGGTGATCCAGGCGGTCCGCCGAAGATCCGACGACCCGATCCGCGCCCGAGGCCATTGCCTACCGGGGCAGAGCGGTCCTGATCTCCCCGGTCTCGGGGTCGTGGTAGTTGCGCGGGATCTGGGTCACGTCCTTGCCGAACAGGACGAGCTCCAACGCCGGCTCCTCGATGCCCTGCTGGCTGTGCAGGTCTCGCGGCGGGTCGAGCCAGGTGACGAACTGGCCGGGCCCCAGGACCTTCTCGTAAAGCACGTTCACGCGGCCGGCTGGGCTGAGCTCCCAGTGCCGGTACCTGTCGTGGCCACGGACCACGCAGGCCACGCCCCACGAACCATGGTCATGGACGGGAGTTTCCTCGTGTGGTGAGAAGCGGGCGAGCATCAGGGTCAGACCGTCGGGGTCGGTCTGCAGCAGGGTGAAGCTCGAGTCGCCTCCGTGCAGGGTCTTCATGTCGGCTTCGTGCACGAAGCCTGCTTGCTGCGACTCCTCGGCGAGCAGACGCCCGACCTGGTCCAGGGTCTTGTCGTCGATGCCGGAGGCAAGCAGCTCCCGAGCCCGGGCCATGAAGTCTGCAACCATCCTCTTAGTTTGATCATCCACGGACGCAACGCGGTGCTCGAGGCGGCGCGGGCAGGGCGGGTCGCGAAGGTCTACCAGGCCGCGGGCCTCGGCCACGACCCGCGGCTGGACGAGCTGGCGAAGCTCGCGAAGGTGGAGGTCGTCCCGTCCGCACGTCTCGACGCGATGGCGCCCGGTGTCAATCAGGGCGTCGCCGCGGAGCTCAAGCCGCGCCGCGAGTGGACGCTCAAGCAGCTGCTTGATGCGCGGCCGTCGCTGCTGGTCGCGCTCGACTCGATCATGGACCCGCAGAACCTGGGCGCGATCCTCCGCAGCGCCGAGGTGGCGGGCGCGGAGGGGGCGATCATCCCGGAGCACCGCAGCGCTCCGCTGTCCCCCGCGTCCGTCAAGGCCAGCTCCGGCGCGAGCGAGCTGCTTCCGATCGCGCGCGTCGCGGGCCTGCCGTCGGCGATCGTCGAGGTGAAGCGCGCTGGCATCTGGTGCGTGGCCCTGGACCCGCGCGGCGAGCTCAACCCGTGGGACTTCGACTTCAAGCAACCGGCCTGCGTCGTGGTCGGGAGCGAGGGCACCGGCGTCCAGCGCCTGGTCAAGGAGCGGTGTGACGCGCGGGTGAAGCTCCCCGTGGGCGGCCGGGTGGCGAGCTTCAACGCCTCGGCAGCCGCCGCGGCGTTGCTCTACGAGGTCATGAGACAGCGGACCTCTTCATAAACTGGTCCCCTCTAAATGTCCCAGGTGATCGTCGACGGCTACAACGTGGTCCACGCGTGGACATCGCTCAAGCGGCTCATGTCGACCGCGTCCCTGGAGGACGCGCGGGACGAGCTCGTGCGGCGCCTGTCCGTGCTGGGGATGGTGAGCGGCGAGGACGTGACGGTCGTCTTCGACGCACACCACTCGAAGGCGATGTCCAACTCGCAGGAGACGGTGGACGGTGTCCGCGTCATCTTCACGCGCAAAGGCCACTCGGCCGACCACTCGATCGAGCGTCTCGCCTACCAGGCGCGGAACGCCGGCGAGGTCATCACCGTCGCCACGTCTGACCGCTTTCAAGGCGACCTGGTGCGCGGCATGGGCGGGGCCGTGATCAGCGCGCTCGAGCTGGAGCGCCGCGTCGTCGACGCCGAACATGAGATCACCCGCCGCGTGCAGCGGTACCAGTGAACCGCGCTGACCGGACGGGCCACATCTCGGGGCTCAGGACGCCGATACGCACGTCAGGGGGCCCGTCCCTTCGTCGTCACGCACCTTCAGGTGCGCTCCTCCTCGGTCCACCCCTTCCTTCGTCTCGGCGCCCGGACCGTCGACCTGACGGTCGACTGCCCCGAGCTGCCGGCCCGCCGGCCATCGCGGTTCACTCGTGACCGTCGTCCGGCGGACGCGCATCGTCTGCACCATCGGCCCGTCGAGCTCGTCGCCGCAGGTGCTGCGCGCGATGATCCAGGCGGGCATGGACGTCGGCCGCCTCAACTTCTCCCACGGCGACGCCGAGGCCCACCGGCAGGCGGCGGCCAACGTGCGCGAGGCCGCGGAGGCCGTCGGCCGGCCGGTCGCGCTGCTGGGCGACCTGCAGGGTCCCAAGATCCGGACCGGCGCCGTGCAGGGCACGTTCCAGCGCCTGGTTCGCGGGCGCTCCGTCGCCCTGGTCGCGCACCACACGGAGACGCCCGACGACATCGAGGTCAGCCACGTCGAGCTCGTGCAGGCGCTGCGTGTGGGCGACCACGTCCTCCTCGACGACGGCCGGATCGAGCTCGCGGTCCGCTCCGTCGACGACGGACGCGCCGAGGCCTCGATCGTCCGCGGCGGGCTGCTCGGGGAGCGCAAGGGAATCAGCGTCCCCGGCCGCGCACTGCCCCTGCCCGCGTTGACGGAGAAAGACGTGCACGACCTGAGGCTCGCGATCGAGCTGGAGGTCGACTACATCGCGCTCTCGTTCGTGCGCCGGCCCGAGGACGTGCTCATGTGCCAGCAGCACATCACCGGCCACAACCGCAACATCCCGGTGATCGCCAAGCTCGAGAAGCTGGAGGCGATTCGCAACCTGGACAGGATCCTCGAGGTCGCGGACGCGGTGATGGTCGCGCGAGGAGACCTCGGCGTGGAGCTGAAGCTCGGCGAGCTGCCGGCGGTGCAGAAGGACGTCATCGACCGGGCCAACCGCGCGGGCGTGCCAGTGATCACCGCGACCGAGATGCTCGAGTCGATGGTGACCTCCAACCGGCCGACCCGGGCCGAGGCATCTGACGTCGCCAACGCGATCTGGGACGGCACCGATGCGGTGATGCTCTCGCAGGAGACATCGATCGGCGCGCACCCGGTCGAGGCCGTGCGCGCGATGGCGGTCATCTGTCTGGCGGCGCAAAAGCATCCGGCGTTCGAGCGCGCCCGCCAGATCTGGCGCGAGCCCGGCCAGGTAGGGAGCGCCATCGCCCACGCGGCCGCCTCGACGGCGGCCGAGCTGCAGGCCAAGGTCATCATCGCCTTCACCGAGTCGGGGACCACCGCCCTGCGCTGCAGCAAGGCCCGGCCGCCGATGCCGGTGGTCGCCGCCAGCCCGCACGAAGAGGTCCTGCGCCGGACGGCGCTCTACTCGGGCGTCGTTCCGCTGCTGGTCCAGCCGGGCGCCGACACCGACCAGATGATCTCGAACGCGACCGCCGCCGCCCTCGAGGCGGGCATGGTCCGGGCCGGCGACAGGGTGGTGGTGGTGGCGGGAGTGCCCGTGGGGCGGCCCGGCCAGACCAACCTGCTCAAAGTCGAGACTGTGTAAGCCGGCTTAAGGAGCGGGCTGTTGACGGGAAAATAGGGGCTGTGACGCCCGCCTCGCACGGTCTGCTCGGCCGCATCCAGAGGGCCAACGACCAGGCCTCCCATCGCTTCGGGCCGCACACGCCCGAGGTCGAGGCGTTCATCGTCGCCGCCGGGCACCTGACGCCCTGGCAGTGGCGCCAGGTCCAGACCGCGCGGCAGCTGGTGGCGTCGGTCACCAAGGAGGGGGCCGGGGCCGGTGACTCCGCCAGGTCGATCCAGTCCGCCATCCGCAGCAGCGACGCGCGCATCTCGGAGCCGATGGCGCGGGCCGGCGAGGTGCTGTTCGACACGCTGGCCAAGAAGAGCGACGAGAAACAGGTAGCCGCGTGGCAGGCGATGACCGCCCTCATCATGCGCTCGCACCTGCCGGCCTTGAAGTTCGCGGTCCACTACGCGCCACTTGCCGCGCTCATCCCGCTCGCCGGCTCTGACGTCCTCGATCCGAAGACCAGGCGCTTTCTGTCGCTGCTCGAAGAGCTGACCAAGGACCAGCTGCTCGCCCTCGCCAGGCGCTGGCGCATCGAGCCCGGCGCCTCGCATGCCCTCCTCCAGGCGGTGGCGAAAAACAAGGAGGTGCGCAGCGAGGAGACGGTCGCGGTGGCAGCGCTGTCCGTGGTGCCGCGTCACCTGGTCGGCGACGAAGGATGGTCGGCGGTGCGCACTGTTGTGCACGGCGGCAGGGTGCTCGGCGCGCTGTGCGACCTTGGGCCCGAGGAGATCGCGCAGCTCTGGGCGCCGCTGGAAGGGGTCATCCCGTTTGCCAGGCTGGGCGAGCCGGAGACGCCGCTGCCGGCGGCCGACATCGTGCGCAACGTCGTCGAGAACGCGATCAAGACCATCACCCGGCCGCCGCGCAGCCGGGTCGCCGCGACCGCGCCGCCAAAGGCACCAGCGCTGTACGGGCCCAACCACAACGAGGTGGCGGCGTTCATCAGGGGAGTGGCCGCGCTGTCGCCGATCCAGTGGCTGCGCGTTCTCGACCGCCGGCGACTGGTTGCGAGCGTGACACGCGAGGGCGCGGTCGAGCCGACCGGTGTCGTGCGCTCGATCCTGATCGCCCTCGAGGCG
>Ga0137381_10003467_pt1 | contig 11220 bp, 10 predicted proteins | sample SagtaG_16_FD_104808 | JGI IMG/M metagenome (GOLD analysis project Ga0137381, IMG submission 104808) | Vadose zone soil microbial communities from Sagehorn Ranch, Mendocino, California, USA - Sage2_L_115_16 metaG | ecosystem: Environmental > Terrestrial > Soil > Vadose zone | place: USA... | reverse complement strand
TCGGGCGTCATGCGGGAATCCTCACTCGCTACTCGTGGGTGCCACTCAGCGTCTTGCCTTGACCTGCCTTGGCGCCTTCGCCTCAGCATCTTGCCCGAACATGGTGCCACTGGCGGGCAGCAGAGGCAAAACGGACCTTCCGGCTCCCGCGCACCAGCTTCTCAGCTACCGCGGACCGCGGTGGCGTCGGACAGCTCCCGCGCGAAGCTCAGCAGCTGCCGCACGGCGTCCTCGCCGTCGGCGGCCGAGCTGACCCGCAGCGAGAAGTCGTCGGCCGTGATCGTGCCCAGGTAGCCGTGATCAGCCTCGCAGCTCTCGTCGCCGCAGTGGGCCGGCTCGAGCTCCAGGTGGGACAGCACGTTCCAGCCGATGGTCAGCATGACCTCCGATGGCATGGTGACGCCCGGCACATAGGCCGCCGGGTCTGGCACCACGCGGCTGAGGGCCACGGAGGAGATCTTCGCGAACCGGATCGCCTCGGTGCTGGTCTCGGCCCGCGGCCTGCTGTCGGAATCCTCGGCTGGATGCTCGTCGGTGTGTGAATACACCAGCCGGGTCGGGGTGAGCGCCAGCACGGTCATGTGCCGGCGCACCTCCATGCCTGGGTCGAAGATCGCGTCGTGGTGGACGACGAAGGCCGTGACTGGCTCTGATCCGAGCGCCGAGGCGACCGCGTCGGACACCAGGCCCGGGTAGTAGCCGCTGTGCTCGATCGCAGCCCGCAGGCCGTCGGTCAGGACTCGCGTTTCCCTCATTCCCCCATCCTGCACCGTCCGGCCGGATGCTTTACCCACAGGAGCGAATCTAACCGGCCTCGAGCTTCCCGGGCGGCGCCACGCCGGCCAGGTGCAGGACGCGCTCTGCGGCCGGTTCGGGCAGGGCCATCGAGCTCGCCCCCGGGGCGGGCTTGGGCTTCCGCGGCTTCCTGGGTCCCGATCCCCCGCCCCGGCCACGGTAGACGATCAGGCCGTTCACCGGGTCCGGCGCGCCATCGAGGGCCGAACGGACCGCCGGCAACGCACGGAACGCCTCCCACTGCTCGTCGGAGTCGAAGAGCACCTCGAACACCACGCCGTAGCGATGCTCGTGCCACGCCCACTCCACCGCGCCGTTCGTCACCGCCGCCTCCGTCAGGTCGTCCTGGTAGGAGTCCTTCCAGCGACGAGCGGGCAGCTCACTTGCGTCGAAAACCTCGATTGACCACCACTCGGACACGCCGATGCCACCGCCATCCGGTTGCGTTCCTGGCCCCCGCTTAAGATAGTACGTCTTTGCGCGGTCGGCCGATAGGCTCCTTTGATGACGAGCCAGTGGAGAGGGACGGGGAGGCGGGCGGGGCCCCAGAGGCGAGGCGGGCAAGCAGAGCATGAGAGGGATAGGGCTGTCGGTGACGCTGCTCACCGTGATCCCGTGGCGCGGTGCTGGCCGGCGGGCCGGAGACGACGCCGCGGCGCCGGAACCGGACCTGGCGCGGGCCACCGTGGCCGCCGCGATGGCGTGGGCGCCGGCCGTGGGGCTGCTGCTCGGGGCCGTCGCCTCAGCCGTCCTGCTCGCCGCCGATCACCCCCTCGGAGCCGGGCCGCTGACCGCGTCCGGGCTCGCGGTCGGCTCGCTCGCCCTGCTCACCCGGGGCCTTCATCTCGACGGGCTGGCCGACCTGGCCGACGGCCTGGCCAGCGGTAAGGCTGCCCCGGCCGCGCTGGACATCATGCGCCGCTCCGACATCGGGCCGCTCGGCACGGTCACGCTCGTCCTGACCCTGCTCCTCCAGGTCGCCGCGCTCAGCCAGGCCGAAGCGGCCGGTCACGGCCGGGGACCCGCGGCGCTCATCGCCGCGGTGGTCACCGGCAGGCTCGCCCTGACGTGGGCCTGCCGCCGGGGCGTGCCAGCAGCCCGGCCGGACGGGCTCGGTGCGCTGGTAGCGGAATCGGTCCGCCCGGCGGTCCCGGCCGCCGCCACCGCGGCCACGCTGGCGGCGGCGGCCGCGGCGGTCGCGATCTCAGCGGCGGCCACCGGCCAACCGCTCGGCTGGACCCTCCCGGTCGCGGTGGCCGCCGGCCTGAGCGTGGCGTACGCCGTGCAGCGGCACGCGGTGCGGCGACTCGGCGGCATCACCGGTGACGTCCTGGGCGCGCTGGCCGAGATCGCGGCCACGGTCACCCTGGTGGTCGCGGCCATGGGCCCGGCCGCCTGACGCCGGCGCTGCCCAGCCGGCGCCGGGGCGGGATGCGGTCAGCTCAGCCGTATCCGCGGGTCGGCGATGGTCAGCGCGATGTCGGCCAGCAGGTTGCCGAGCACGGTCAGCAGCGCGCCGACGAGCGTGTACGCGATCAGCACCGGATAGTCCTCGTTCCCGAGGCTGCTGAAGAACAGCAGGCCCAGGCCATCGTAGTTGAAGACGTACTCGGCGATGAGGGTTGCCCGCGAGCAGCGCCGGGATGGACAGCCCGACCAGCGTGATCGCCGGCAGGCAGGCGTTGCGGGCCAGGTGCCGGAACAGCACGAGCCGTTCCGGCAGGCCCTTGGCCCGCGCCGTCTTGATGTAGTCCTGGGCCAGGGTCTCCATGGCCGAGGAACGCATGTACCTGGAGTAGCCGGCCAGGATGAGCAGGGTCAGGCTGATGATCGGCAGCGTCATGTCGTGCCAGTCGCCTATCACCGTGGTCAGCGAGGTGGACTGGCTGGCCTCGAAGCCGAACACGCTGAAGCTCAGCGCGAAGACCTGGATCGCGATCAGGTAGAGCAGGAAGTCCGGCATGGCGTAGGCGTTGAAGGCCGCGCTGGTGATCGCCTGGTCGCCGAAGCTGTTCCGCTTGACCGCCTGGTAGATCCCCAGCGGGACCGCGAGCAGGAGCGAGAGCAGCAGCGCCATGCCGGACAGGTACGCGCTGCGCGCCCACCGCTCCTGGAACAGCGCCGCCACGGTCTGGTTCAGCTTGAAGGAGTAACCGAAGTTGCCGTGCAGCACGCCGGCCACGTAGTGCCAGTACTGCACGAAAATCGGCTGGTCGAAGCCGTTGTCGGCGTTCCACGCCGCCACCGCCTTAGGGGACGCCTTCGGCCCGAGGACCACGATGGCGGGCGAGGGGAAGACCGTGCGCAGCAGGATGAAGATGAAGATCGAGATTCCGACCAGGATCACCAGCGACGTCCCCGTCCGCCGGATGAGGTAAGCAGTCACCCGCCACCCTCCTTGCCATCACGCTCCCGGCCGACCTGCGCCAGCGCCCGCCGCTTTTGTCTATCAGCGCCGGGCCGGCACGTCCACACGGGCATGTTTCAATTGCGACAAGGCCAGGACGCCGCCACGCAGGACCCGAGGCAGGAAGCGCTGATGCCGCCGACACACGAAGTATTCAACCAGCCGCCCGCGCTGACCGGGTACGACCTCGCCGACGATCAGGGCATGCTGAGCGCGCTGCGGCGCGAGGGCGCCGGCTGGGCCGAGGAATCCGTCCGTGAACTCGGCCGCCTGGCCGGCTCGGCGCGGGTTCAGGAGCTTGGCCGTCAGGCCAACGAGAACCCGCCGAAGCTGCGCACGCACGACCGCTTCGGGAACCGGGTCGACGAGGTGGAGTTCCACCCGGCCTGGCACGAGCTGATGACCGTGGCGGTACGGTACGGCCTGCACGCCGCCCCGTGGCGGGACAGCCGGCCCGGCGCGCACGTGGCGCGGGCCGCGGGCTTTTATGTCTGGGGTGCGGCCGAGGCCGGGCACTGCTGCCCGGTCTCGATGACCTACGCCATCGTGCCCGCGCTGCGCCACGCGCCGGGCCTCGCCGGGCGCTTCGAGCCGCTGCTCGCGGCTCCGGAGTATGACTTCGGCCTGCGACCGCCGCTGACCAAGCGCGGCCTGCTCGCTGGCATGTCGATGACCGAGAAGCAGGGCGGCTCCGACGTCCGGGCGAATACCACCCGCGCGGACCCGGTGCCGGGGGACGGAGAGGCGGGCGCTAATGCTTACCGCCTGAGCGGCCACAAGTGGTTCACCTCGGCGCCGATGGGCGACCTGTTCATGGTGCTCGCCCAGGCGCCCGCCGGGCTGTCCTGCTTCCTGCTGCCCCGGGTCCGGCCCGACGGCACCAGGAACGGCATGCACCTGCAGCGGCTGAAGGACAAGCTCGGCAACAGGTCGAACGCGTCGGCGGAGGTCGAGTACGACGGGGCTCTGGCCTGGCTGGTCGGCGAGGAGGGCCGCGGGGTCCGCACCATCGTCGAGATGGTGAACGTGACCCGGCTGGATTGCGTGCTGGGCACGGCGACCGGGATGCGGGCCGGGCTGACGATGGCGGCACACCACGCCGCCCACCGGACGGCCTTCGGCCGGAGGCTGGCCGACCAGCCGCTGATGGCGGCGGTGCTGGCCGACCTGGCGATCGAGTCGGAGGCGACCACGCTGGCCGCGTTCCGGCTGGCCGGGGCGACCGACCGCGCGGCCCGCGGCGACGGGCAGGAGGCCGCGTTCCGCCGCCTGGCGCTGGCGGCGACCAAGTACTGGGTGTGCAAGCGCGCCCCGGCACACGCCGCCGAGGCGCTCGAGTGCCTGGGCGGCAACGGCTACGTGGAGGAATCGGGGATGCCGCGCCTGTACCGCGAGGCTCCGCTGGCGTCGATCTGGGAGGGTTCGGGTAACGTCGCCGCGCTCGACGCGCTGCGCGCCCTGACCAGGCAGCCTGAATCGGCCGAGGCGTTTTTCGCCGAGCTCGATCAGGCGGCCGGGGCGGACAGCCGGCTGGACCAGGCGGTGGCCCGGCTGCGCAAGGAGCTCGGCGACCCGTCTGAAGCCCGCGCCCGCCAGCTCGCCGAGGCCATGGCGCTCGTTCTCCAGGGCGCCCTGCTGGTCCGGTACGGCGACCCCGCGGTGGCCGACGCATTCGCCGCGTCCCGGCTGGCCGACGACGGCGGGCCGGGCACCTGGGGCCGCGCCTTCGGCATGCTCCCGTCCGGCATCGATACCGCGGCTATCGTCAGCCGGGCCACGCCGCACCTCGGCGGGTGAGCCTGGCGTTCCGGCCGGCCCGGCAACGCAGAAGGCGGGTCCGCATGGACCCGCCTTCCGGAGACAGTCTCGGCTGGGACCAGCCGAGCCCGCCGGGGTTTCCGTGCCCGCTATGGCATTGCGCTCACAGCAGGGCACGGCACCCTGGAAAAGTCGTGGTATCGAAGTCACGAGCAAGCAAACCTGCGGAGCCCCCCCGGTTTAGTGCACTGCGCACATGGGACCTCTCATCCGATTATGAGCCGCCGCGCGCACCGCGCCACGGCACTAGTTCCCCGTTGCCGCCCGGAACCTGACGACCAATTCGGCCGGTACGCGGCCGCGGTCCTTGACTTCGATACCCTGCGCCTTCGCCCATTCACGGACCTCGGTGGTGTTCAGCCCGCTTGCCGCCGCCCGGCGTCCGGCCCGCGCGGGCCGGCGAGCAGCGGTACCGCTGCTCCGCCGCGCGACCTCGACGTACCGCGACAGCGCCTTGCGGAGCGCCTCGGCATGCTTCGCGTTCAGGTCGATCTCATACTCGGCACCATCCAGCGCAAAGCGGACGGTACCCTCTGCCTCACTGCCATCGATGTCATCGATGAACAGGGTTTGTATCTTCTGGGCCACGTGTACTCCGTTCCACTCGTTGAATAGTGCATAAGCGTAGACGATCATCAGCCGATAAGGGCACAGCAGCCCCCTCATTTCCATTGCGTGCCGTTCGCGGAACCTTGACCGCCGCGTTCCCGATGAACTGACGGATGGCGGAAGAAGTCACCAACGGTGCGCAAGCGCACACCTAAAGCAGGTGACGGGGCCCAACCAGGCCACGCCCGCTACGATATGAAATCGTTTGCCATCATTCCCGTCAGGGCCCAGACGAGTCCGCGCGCTTGGCGACCGTTCGCTTTGCCCGGCCCGCCGCGCCTTAAGAACGGGGAAACAAGCCTGGTTAGCGGGTCTCGGCGGGCAGGCGGCACGCATTACGGGTTAACCGCGATGCACGTGCAGGACGCTGCTCGTTTCGCTGAGCCGAATCTGAGGATCTTCTCAGCCCCGGGAAAGATTCTCCCAGCCTGGGAGAAAAGGGCAGCCGTTCATTGACGCAGCGCAGCGGTCCATAGCTACGCTACCGCATCCGGCGGCCCGGCGCGGTGGCAACCGAACGACGCGGGCACTGAGGCTGGCATCCCTCCTCCGCAGGTGCAAGCCACCTTCCGGCGGCCCGCCCCGGCAGTCCCCGAGTCCGGTGACGCCGCGCGGGCCTCACCGGAGAGGTATCCGGTCTTCCTTAGCAGCGGGAACCAGTCCTGTATAATCGGACTATTCGTTACCTTGCGGCCGGCGGAGCCAAACGGCAAAGTAACGGGCTTCCACCAGCATGCCGACGGCCTTCATGGCCCCATATGACCGGGTATGTGTTCCGTATCAAACAAGCCGCCTGACGATTTTATCGTGTGCTGAGAACATATCCCCGATGGTTGCCGCGAGATCGGGGAGGCCCAGCGCTGGTTCTTGTCTGCGCGTTTAGACCCGGCCGCGGCGGCGAGTCGAATCGTTCCCCACCTAGCTGAAGAGAACCCGGCCAGCATGGCATTTCTCGCTCAGCCACCGGCGGACCGTGTTCAGGCGGCGTTCACTTTCGGCTCGCCAGACCGACCTTTCCCGCTCAAGAAACGATTCAAGAGCCGCTGATAGCACTCGCTTCGCCCGGCATCCCGGCTGGGCCTGGCGCCTTATTGCTAGCGGTCAAGCAATTCCTGCCAGGTCCGGCCGCTCCGCACGCTGGCCGGCCGTTCCGTCACGATGTCCGACCCGGGACGCGCCGCCTCGTCGCGGGCCTTGACCAGGATCCAGCGCCGCTTCCCGGTCCGCGTTAGCGCGAAGCCCCCCGACAGCTTGCGGCCGCGCAGGATGAACGACACGTGCCCCGGCTCCTGCCGGGCGATCTCGGCGGTTCTCTCGTCCCAGATGATCACAGCGCCGGTGCCGCGCGACCGGCCTTCGTGCACGCCCTCGAACTCACCCGCCGCCAAGGCGTGATCGTCGACCGGCACGGCCAGCCGCCGGACGGCGGGGTCGAGCGACGGGCCCTTGGGCACCGCCCACGAGCGCAGCACGTCGCCTGACTGCAGGCGGAAGTCGTAGTGCAGCGTCGTCGCGTCGTGCAACTGGACGACGAAGCGGGATAGCGCGGCCACCGCCCCAGTATGATCCCGCGCCCAGACCCTCGTTTCCGCCGGACCGGGAATGGCCTGTCCCCGTTCCCGCACATGGCCTTTCCGGTCCGGGCTGGCGGAAGCCACGCAGCGTCGCCCCCGCGCAGGCGTGATGGTCAGCGCCACGCCGGCCTGCAGACCGTGCTCAGCGCGGCTCCGCTCGTTGCGCCGGCCCGGTAGCGCGCGCCATTTCGGGCGGCATGTAACGATAATTTCCCCTATTGACAGAAGAGGCACCGCGCGCGAATCCCATGGCCCTTGTCTCGTTCCTGGCCTGGGATCGCATTAGCCACCTCACCAGCACGACCGGCCTCCGGCCCGCGGGCGCCGGGCGCCCGGGATCACTCGCGATGACGTATCGCCGACCGGCATATGAAACAATCCGGATGCCGGGTCACGATTGCCACCTCTGCCTAATAGGCGGCTTTACGGCATACACATACGTGAACAGGACACAAATCCGGCCAGGAAGGTCAAGAATGCTCGCCACCGACGACCGCGACCGGCACGGAGGGTAATGATGATCTTGATTCGGCCGGCCGCATGAGGCCGCGAGCCGCCGCTTCTCTCCGCACCTGAGTTCCCCGCACCTGAGTTCCCCGCACCTGAGTTCCCCGCCACGAGATTGCCTGCCCGAGGGCAATTTCCGGTCTGGCAATTATCCCGGCGGCGTGCGGATTACGCGCCGGGCCCAGGCTCAATACGCCGAAGATCGCGCCCGATGAGCGGAGCGCGTCATTCCGCGCCGGGTCAGTTCGACCGCGGAGCGTGGGCGCACCGCGGCAGCGATCCCCGGCGGCGGGACAGCCCGCAGCCCGTTCGGCACCAGCGGCCGGATGCCTGGCGGCCGGATGCCTGGCGGCCAGCCGCGGCGAGCCTGCCGGATGCGGGCACCGCCAGCGTGCGGCCGCGGCCCGTAACGTCCGGCGAAACTCCGCCCTGCGCCAGCTTCCTCATCAGATCCCTGCCCCTTCCGTGCCGTGGTGATATAGGTCTCCCGCGGCGCTCGCCGATACCGCAGACACGGGCCAGACCAGGCCAGGGTTCGAGCGGAAGTTCTTAACAACTCCGAACGGCCCGCGATGATGGCCCGGCCAGCCGGGCCGGCGTAGGCTCGGGATAGCCGCGATGACGGCGGCGGCAGGCCAGATCCGCGCTGACCGGGGAGTCCGTTATGGGCATACGTTCCTGGTTCCGTCCCCTCAGGTCCTCAGGCCTCCCGGACGAGCCCCATAGCCTGATAAAGCTCCGCTACGAGGATCCGGGCTTCGAGCCCACCGAGGAGGCCGCGGCCGCGGACGTCTCCGCGGTCGAGGAAGACGCCAAGTACTTCGGCTCAGACTCCCCGGCCAGCCAGGACGAACTCTGACGGGAAGAAAGGCGCGCGGGCTACCGGGCCGGTGATCAGGGCGATGATCGCGCGGGGAACGCCGCCCGGCGGCTAGGCTAACGGACCGTGGTCACGGCACCGGACATTCCCGGCCATAGGGTCGGTGGCGCACTCGGCGCAGGCGGCTTCGCCACCGTGTACCGGTGCTGGCAGCTAGCGGTCGGCCGGGAAGTGGCCGTTAAGGTTGACAACCGCGTGCTGCTTACCGAACGTGACCGCCGCCGGTTCCTCCGCGAGGTGACAGCGGCCGGGCGGCTGTCCGGTCACCCGCATGTCATCGACGTCTACGACGCGGGCACGCTCGCGGACGGGCGCCCCTACATGGTGATGGAACTGTGCCCGGCCGGCTCGCTGAACGACGCGCTGCGCAGGAACGGGCCGATGCCAGCCGCCCAGGTGCGCGACATCGGCATCAAGCTGGCCGACGCGCTTGCCGCGGCGCACGCCTCCGGCGTGCTGCACCGCGACATCAAGCCGGCGAACATCCTGGTCAACCGGTTCGGCATGGTCGGGCTTTCCGACTTCGGGCTGGCCTCGATCGTCTCGGCGCATGGCGAGCAGACAGCCTCCCGCGAGGCGCTCACCCCGGCGTACTCGTCACCGGAGACGTTCCGGGGCGAGGAGCCCACGGTCCTGGCCGACGTCTACTCGCTCGCGGCCACCCTGTACACCCTGCTGTCCGGGCGGCCGCCGCGCTTCGCGGCCGACGGGAGGCCGCCCAGCTTCGCGACGATCATGACGCTGCACGACAAGCCGGTCGAGGACGTTCCGGGCACGCCGCCCGAGCTCATGGCCCTGCTGCGCGCGGGCCTGTCGTCCGACCCGGCGGCGCGACCGCAAAGCGCCGAGGCGCTGCGGGACGCGCTCACCGACCCGCGCCGCTACGTCGCGACCGCGCCGCCCGGGTACGCCGGCCAGGTGAGCGCATCCTCGACGGGCCGTCCCGCCAGCATGCCCGGAGCGGACAGCCAGGCGGGAGCGTCCGCGCCGGACCGTCAGGCGGGAGCGTCCGCGCCGGACCGTCAGGCGGGAGCGTCCGCGCCGGGCCGCCAGGCCGGGCCGGACGTCGTGGCCGCGAGGCGGCCATGGCGGTCGGCGCGGAACCTCGGGCTGGCCACCGCACTCGTCGTGATCATCGCCGCCGCGCTCGTCATCGGCGTGCGGCTGCTGCCGCATGGTCCTGCGCCGGGCGCCGGACCGGGCGGGACCAGCCCAGGCACACAGACCGGCAGAGCCACAACTGCCGCGGACGTGTTCGGGGTTCCGACCAAGAGCGCCGGCTGCCCGGCGGCCGCGCTCCGGGTCGCCGAGGCACGGTGCCCGGCATCGCCGGAATGCTTCAACGGGATGACGGTGAACTCCGGCTCCGCGAGCGCCGAACCCCTGCCCTGTGACCAGCCGCACGTCTGGGAGACGTTCGCGATCGCCAAGTTGCCCGCCAGCGTGCACACCTTCGACCACCGGGCGGTGGCCGCGAGTTCCACCGTGCGCAAGGTCTGCTCGCAGGCGGTCATGCTGGCGTCACGGCAGGGCCAAGCGCGCCGTCTCCTGGCCCCGGCCTGGAAGGTCGATGTCCTGCCGCCCTCGGAGGCCGCGTTCGACACAGGCACACGCGTCTACCGCTGCATCGCCCACGACCTCGTGCACGAGCCGCACACCTCGCAGTTCCGCCGGTAGCGGCGGCCCGGGCATCACAGCTCGAAGCTGGTGCCGACCGCGTTCGGCACGTAGGCGGCGGGAAACCGGGCCGACATGGCATGCTGGGCGCGCCAGCCGGTGCATGCGCGGGCACCAGCACCCCCGCCGGGCGTACCTGGCGATGTTGACCACGCCCGCATGGCCGCAGCCGGTGATCACGACCAGGCCCCGGTCACGGACGTTGACGATGAGCGCCTGCTCATCGAGCACGAGCGGATCGGGCTGCCAGCGCCCGTCGCGCCGGTTCCTGCTCCGGTAGCCGGGATCCATCGGGTCGGCCGAGGGGAGCGTGCGCAGTTGCTTTTCCAGATCCCGGACCACTGTCCGGTCCCCGCGCTTCCGCGTGCTTCTGCCGTGCTTTTATCCTTCCGTATTCAGGGTTCCTTTTTCCGGCAGGCTCCCCTTGTGTACTGCGGAGATCAGCTCCTGCTCGACGAATTCGCCGAGCTTGTGCAGGTAGATATTGCTCAGGATCGGGCCATGCCCATCAACTCGCCAGCATTCGGCCAGCTCAGGGCCTCGCCGAACGCGGCCTGCGACGCGGCAAGCGGACCAGGGTCCGGCAAGAGCATCTGATTGAGGCGCTGCTTGGCGGTCGCAAGCGCGCGGCCGTCGAACGCGAGTATGCGCCGCACGAACCCCTGGACGAAGTCATCGTTGTCGATGGCCGCTACCCAGATCGTGACGCACCGACCTGCGACATGCAGCGCACTCAGCCCGCGAGCGCTCGCCGGTTACACGGCACGATCGGGCTGTTCCGCCAGGCTGCCCCGATCCGCCGGGGCGAGCGTAGGTTGGTCAGTCCGTACGGCGAAATTGCCCGATCGCTGCGGTTCATGCCCGTCGAGCGACTTCGGCTCGGGCCGAGATCCATAGGGTGTGCGGCTGGTCGCGCTCGCCATGCAACTCGAGCATGCCGTGGACCAAGTCCT
>Ga0137381_10003466_pt1 | contig 11221 bp, 12 predicted proteins | sample SagtaG_16_FD_104808 | JGI IMG/M metagenome (GOLD analysis project Ga0137381, IMG submission 104808) | Vadose zone soil microbial communities from Sagehorn Ranch, Mendocino, California, USA - Sage2_L_115_16 metaG | ecosystem: Environmental > Terrestrial > Soil > Vadose zone | place: USA... | reverse complement strand
TTCCCTTCGGAGCGTTCCGTGGGTAGAAGTAGCCGTTCAGGCGGCCTTTGACCTTGACGCGCGATCCCTTCGCGAGTTTCGTTGCGGCGTCATCCGCCAACGAGTTCCAGGCGACGACCCTCACGATGTCGCGCCCCTGCTGCGACTCCGGGCGAGTGATTGACACCAGGAAGTCGGCCTTGGACTTGTCGTCCGCCACCTTCCTGAGGCTGACCGCGCTGACGACATGACCTAGCAACTCGACACGGTTCACTTCAGTCGCTCCATGCGGGCAAGCTCGAGCGTGAGGAGCTGCCCTCGCCAACGCCTCACCCGCAGCCGGATCCTCCGGCGCCCTTCTGCGATCCTCCGGCGGAGCCCGAGCTCCGGCGGCATGTCCTTGGTCGTCCTGCTCATAAGCGCACCTCCTTTGTGTTGGCTGGCCTTAGGCACTCACGCGACTCTGACCAGCAATGACGATGCGCAAATGAGACCGGGCTCCAATGGGACGTCTCAACCACGTCTTGGGACGACTTGGGACGACTTCAGACGTCCCAGACGTCCGCATGAGGTAGGCAAGCTGGAAACCTCAGCGATTCTTGAGGTTCTCCTGAGGCTCCGATGAGGCTTTGTCGCGTACTTACGTTCACTGTTCGAGTTGGATGTCCAACGAACGGCTCCGACGAGCCATAGCTACTGCCCGCGTCAGCGTTGAGGCTGTCGCCACCGCTGCGAACGTTGACTCAAAAACGGTCCTCAGATGGATTGCGGGACGCCTTCCCTATCCCCACTACCGCTGGGCCGTCGCGTCCTTCCTGAAGCAGGACGAGGCCTACCTATGGCCAGACGTGCCCGCACGCACAGGTCCACGCGGACTGGAGGCCCTGGACCTGATCCTTATCTACACTCATCGCTCCGAGGTTCCGCCAGAGCTCTGGTGGAATCTCTTCAGCGCTGCCGAGCGCGAGATCGACCTGCTCGCATATGCGGCCCTGTTCCTCCCCGAGCAGCATCTCTCTCTGATCGACCTGCTTCGAGAGAAGTCAGCCGCCGGCTGCAAAGTTCGCCTCCTTCTCGGAGATCCAACCAGCCTCAAGATCATCGAAAGGGGCGAGGAAGAGCAGTTTGGTGAAGGGATCGTTTCTCGCTCGAGGGTTGCTCTACTTCACTACCAGCCGCTGGCAATCTCTGGAGGTGCACAGATCCGCGTTCATGGCACGACGCTGTACAACTCCATCTACAGGTTCGACGACACGATGCTGGTAAACACTCATGTCTATGGTTGCAATGCCTACAGCGCTCCAGTGCTGCATCTCCGGCACTTAGCAAGAGGCGGTCTTTTCGATACCTATCTCGAGAGCTTCGAGTCTGTCTGGGCACTGTCGACGCCCGCATCGTTTGCCCAGAATGGAACTGCCCAAACGTGAGCCGCATGGAGTATTACAACGACCCTAACGCTCCTGCGCCTACCTCGATCGTTGCCGCGGCGTCCGCTGTCGTCGTAAACGACGAGCACAAGATCCTGCTGCAACGGCGAAAGGACAACGATCTCTGGTCACTCCCGGGCGGCGCAATGGAGATCGGCGAATCGATCGCTCAAACCGCCTTGCGCGCGGTCCAAGAGGAGTCTGGGCTCCATGTCGAGCTTGTCCGCCTCGTGGGCATCTACACCGACCCACGACACGTCATCGCTTACTCAAACGGTGAGGTCCGGCAGCAGTTCTCCATATGCTTCGCATGCCGCGTCATTGGCGGCGAGCTGAGACGCGGCGACGAGTCGACCGAGGTCGCCTTCTTCGCACCTAACGAACTCGAGGACTTGACCATTCAGCCCTCAATTCGACTTCGTCTTCGTGACTTCTTCGAGAACCGGGCGGAGCCCGTCATCGTCTAACCCACGGACGTCGACGGTTGGAAGTTGGCCGAACCGACAATCACGTGAAGTCATCCGCGCTCGGGCGGACGTACAAGTTTGTTACTAGGCTTATCTAGCGATCAACTCGTAGGCGCGAATAGTTGGTATGCCCATCGACCAGTGAGCGAAGGTTCGGTTGACGCCGTCTATTAGCCCAAAAAGGTCGGGGTTATCTGTCGCCCAGTACACAACTATCCGTGGCACGGCCTTACCGTGGCTGAGCGCATTAACGATGTCTTGCCGTGCCGCCCATCGACTCTGAGCGAACCATCGCGTTTCCAAGATGTTCGCAACTTCAATCGACAGCAGTCGGTACGCCGCCGCGGCGAGTGAGACGCCGTCGTCCTCGAGCGCGGCGTCAAGACCCGGGTCGTCGTACCGCTCAATGTCGGCATGAAGGATCGGGCCTTCGTTTAGCACAACCGCCGGCACGTGGCGAGTATGAAGACTCCAGGATGGGCCGGCGGATCAGATCGTTACTTAAAGGTCGGGCTAACCTCGACTAGCTCTTGCGCTTCCTGATGGTCACCACTACTGCAGTCACCAGCAGCGCGCCGCCCAGACCATACGCCCATAGCTCGAGATCCTTGGGCGTCCTGCCCGTGGCTAGGAGGACAAGAATCAGGATGATCGCACCGACGGCAGCCAGTGCGTCAAGGGTGTCGAGAGCGCGCACCAGCCGACTGTATAGCTGCTAACCCGACGTTGCATTGCACGCGCTCCCCAAAGTGCTCGGCGGCAGGGTCGCCCGACAGGTCGCCGTCGTGCGACGGCGACTCGCTACTCCGCCCAATCGCGATTTTCGAATCTGAGCCCGGGGTCGTTAGGCAATGCGATGAACCGGCGAATCCATTGACTGTCTAAGGACTGAAGCGGCACCGCCACCTATCTCCCGGCCGTGAATTCGCCTAGTGCACCGTGGCAGAGCGGAGGGCTGTTCCGCTTCAAGCCCCAGGCTCCGCCTGCCTAGCGGTAAAGGGCTTTCCGCTCGCCCTCCGCCCCGCCGATCTCGGTGCGTCGAATCCACCAAACACCGGGAGAGGCAGCGATGGCTACACAGTCCTTTCGTCAGTCCGATGGTTCCTTCAAACCGGTTCTCGGGTTCCTTGCACCAACTACCGCACTCGCAGATTCAGGCGATCCGGAAGCTAACCGTCGCAGCAGGCTCGCCGCCAGCGACGAACTTCTGGAGGAGCTCGAGGAACTCAACCTCCTTGACCGCCGCGCCCTTCCCCAGCAGGTGCGAAACCGGATCACCGCGCTCCACTTCGCTGTCACCGGCGCCCGATCCGAGTCGAAGCTGAAGACATGCGTCGCCGCTCACGACTTCGTGCTTGGCTTGCAGGAGCCGCTGATGGCCGGCAATCCGCGTACCTCGGCGGCACGTCCGTCAGGTCATCGGCGCCCGGGCCAGCCGATCACGGTCAGGATGCCCGTCGGTGGCGCCTGGAAGCTACTTTCGCTCCCAGCGGAGCCAGACGGTGGATTCACCGAAGACTGGTTCGTGCAGGCGGCATTGACGATCGAACGCGCTTGGGAGCGCTGGGCGTACGCGCAGCACCACGCGGTCGCAGCCGCCCGCCGACGAAGCCGCACCGCCCGCCATGCTGCCGCCCGGGCGATCGTCGCTTGGAGCAACTACTGGCAGCTCCTTGAAGAGGCGGACCGCCTTCGCGGTGTCTCCGAGCCGCCAGTCACCTAGCGCCGAGCGCTAGCATTCCCTCGGAACAGGTGTTCGATAATGACGTTGCCTTGGATCGGCTAACAAACCGGTGCTGCGCTTGCGAGGGCTGCAGTGGATCGCTCACCGAGGCGGATCGCAGTCCTGGCGGATGGAGTTTCTGCCGGATTTGCAGATGCGCGTGGAAGACTTCCACGATAGACGGGCACCGTTATGCGAGTGCCATCCATTCGGCAGCACATGCTGAACTTCAGCGGCCGCGATGACGACCGCGAAGCGGCACCACACCGTGCCCCGGATGCTCCTCCGGCGGTTCTCATCCGAGCCGCGTGCAGACAATCCTCAGCTTTGGGGGCTGGACATTCTTTCAGGTACGCCGTACCGAGCGAGGATTAACAATGAAGCCGTAATTCGGCACTACTACCGATTCGAAGATCCAAAGATTCCCATCGCCCCCAGCCAAGCCGAAGAATGGCTGTCACGCATCGAGAGTGATGCCGTCGTGCCGATTCGCAAGTTGGTCGAGGGAATAGCTCTGACCGTGATCGAACGAGAGTCGATGGCTTTCTTCTTGCACGTCACACAGAGGCGCACTCCCCAGAGTCGAGCGTGGCACGCCCACCTCGATGAGCAGATCTACACAGAGTTCCTGAAGGCGCAGCTCAGCAATCCCGAGTACATCCGCAAACGGTACAAAGACCACGGCGATTTCCAGAGCGATGAAGAAATCGAAAGGTGGCGCATAGAGACCCTTTCCGACCTTGAGACTGGTGTGATTGGCGTCGAGTCCGGTCAGAACCGTGAGGTTGCGTACATGTTCCTCGCGGCTGACAAGATTGTCGCCGGCATCAGCAACTCGACTACATGGTGGTCTCTGCGCGCTCCGGCCGGCGCGGGATTCATTTGCTCGGATAGCCCATTGAATATTTACGACCCCGGGGCTCCGAATCGACCCAAGGAGCACGCTGGCGTCGGCTGGGTCTCCTCGATTGCCGTTGAGGCGACGCTGCCGCTCGACCCGCGTGTCTGTTTACTCCTGACTCCGGGTCCCCCCACGTGGCGAATTAAGGAGGTCGACGCCGCTCGGGTCGCGGAAATCAATCTTCGTACCTACGCGGCGGCTCAGCAGATCATCTATGGGGCGTCGCAGCTGGCCGTTCAAGAGGTACGAAGGAACGCCAAGCGAAACCGGGCTCGCGTCGAGGCATTTCGCCCACGTCCGCCGCAGTTCACGATGATCGAGAAGGTCGAGGGTGACGATGAGCCGCGATTCACCACCCATCGACCATCGAGTCAATCATTCGCCCACCCTCGGAAAAAGTAGGCCGACCGAGTGACGTAGCGTGCGGCTCAGAGTCGTGTCAGCCGAATCTGGCGAGCTGGTCACCGAGGTTTCCGTCCGAAGCGGTTCCTAATCACCTCCAGAGGCCAACGCAGCCCCGACCCGCGGCTCCCTCCTCGCGAGTTGCTTCGATTGCACCCTGGCACAGCCCTCTCTTGGCGCTTCAGGCACCACTGCGTTCGCTCCTGCGGATCGTCCTTCCGCTCGTTCGGCCCATGCCTCGACGGGTTCAACGCAACCCACAAATGAGGAGGGCACCGTGGAATCTTCGGAACTGCTCCAACGGCTTCAGGAGGGCATCGCAACCCTGACGACATCGGACGCATGGATCCGCTGGCTTGACGTCCAGCGCAAGTTCCACAAGTACAGCTTCGGAAATACGCTGCTGATCTGCCTTCAGCGCCCCGACGCCAGACAGGTCGCCGGCTACCGAGCGTGGCTCAACCTGGGACGGCACGTCCGTTCTGGCGAGAAGGGCATCGCGATCATGGCCCCGATCGTCCGCCGCGTCCGTGTCCAGAACGAGGAGTCCGACAAGGTGACTGTGGTCACCGGCTCCCCGCGAGCCTTCAAGGTCGTTCACGTCTTCGACGTGGATCAGACGGACGGCGACGAACTGCCTCAGATGCCGATCTCGCCGCTGGCCGACGACGATCCCGACCTGGTCTCTCTCCGGCTTCTCAAAGTCGCGGCCGGGATCGGCTTCAGTGTCGAGTTCAGCGAGTTCGCTGACCAGCGCAACGGCGACTGCTCACACTCCGATCGGCGCATCCGCATCCTCCAGGGCTTAGCACCTGCGATGGTATGCAAGACCCTCAGCCACGAGCTGGCTCACGCTCTCCTCCACGGGGATGCTTTCCGGGGCACCCGTGAGCAGGCGGAGCTAGAGGCGGAGTCAACCGCTTACCTGGTCACCGCCAATCTCGGGATCGACTCGTCCACGTACAGCTTCGCCTACGTCGCGAGCTGGGCGGGCGGGGGGCCGGAGGCCATTCGTCGTATTGGCGAGAGCGGCCAGCGGATCGTGAAGGCTGCTCAGGCGATCCTCGGCGGACCCGAGGAGCTTGAGGGGGCGGAGGCGGCCTGATGGCCCTCCTCGGCGCTGCCAGGTTTGGGCGACCGTGGGCGCGAGCGTGGGCGGCTACAGGCTTGAGTCAAGAAAACTTGACACCATTTCAGCTTTGTACAGCTAGGAAACGGTCAAGACCATTACGCTATTGTCATGGAAAGTTACTGGAAAGCTAGCCGTTGTGATGTTTGACCTGTCAACTCCTGAACGGTACCGGCTGGATAATCCGCCCCTCGTCCTGGCTGTTGCGCAAATTAACTACCCGATCCTGGGGCGCCTTCAGAGTCTCGAAGGCATCACGCCTGTACAGGAGGCCATCCGAGGCTCGTTTCCGTATATGCAAATGGTACAAGTGGATCAAGTGGCGGTTGTCATAGGCCCCATCGTCGAGGCTTCCTCGCCAGCAACAGCCCAGCGCACTATCGCCTGGCGTTTTACTGATGACGCCGGTTGGACTTTGAACCTTAATCCCGCAAGTGCTCAGTTGGCGGTCGGTAAGGAGTACACGTCTGTAGAAGACATGGAGCGGCGCTTGCGGGTTGTCCTAGAGGCTCTGGTCACTGCTGCCGGTGTCCCACGATGCGATCGGCTGGGCGTTCGGTTTATCGATTTCGCTCAAATCGGACCTGGCGAAGAGTCCGAGTGGCGGAGCTGGTTTCGGCCCGAGATCGTAGGCTGGACCAGCCTGGATATCTTCTCTGAAGGAACGGTCTTGCAATCAACACTGCAGCAAACGGTCCTCGTATCGACAACGGGCGAGCCGGGACCAGCCAACATGCATGCCTTAATAAGAAACGGGCTCCTTCCCGCCGGCACGGTACTGCCGAAGCCGGATGGGTCCCAAGAGACTCTCTCTAACCACGCTTATGTTCTGGACCAGGACATGTTCGTTGACGTACCTCAACCGATGGAAGTAGACGCCCTGGTGCGCCAATTTCGCGCGATGCATTCGGACATTGACCGCTTCTTCAGGTTGTGTCTGAGTCCGGTCGGTGAAGTGCATTTCGCATTGAGAAAGTTGTGATTGACGGAGCGACCGCAGCGACTCGGTCCCAAACCTGGTTGCCACCTGTCGCAAACGACGACCCCACCTCTGATTTGAAGACATGGCCTCAGCAAGACGATGCCTGGCTACTGATCGAGAGCGCCTTACCGGGCTTCGCTTATTTAGCGCCTTACGGGATGAACGTCATACGTCAGACGGCGATCCTAGTCAGAGCACCGGCTAGACGAAGCCTTTACCCTGATTCGCTGCGCTACGCGACCGACCCGATGCTTCGCGTCCCGAATGCCAGGGAGCAGCTAGCCGACATCAAGAGCTGGACCGGATGGTCTGACCGAACAGTCGCGTCGTTAATTGGGGCGACTCATCCTACTGTCGCGCGTCTCCGCTCGGACGAGCCGCTTAGTCGAATTCGGAATCGACGATATCGCTCCCGTCTCGAGTCCATCCACCGGGTCGTTTCGAGGATCCACTCACTCGCGGGCCGCGATCCGGATCGGACCCGATGGGCGATGGAGGGCGAAGGAGATGGTCGCTCTGCACTCACTCTGATGGAGTCAAACCGCATCGGAGAAGCCTACTTGGTGGCGGCGAGGAAGTTGGTGTCAGGCGAGTCGACTCGAGCCCGTCGCATGAGGTCCGCTGGACGGACGGTGTCTGCCGAACGAGAGGAGTGACGGACGGCGTTGCCCACGCTCTATGAATTGGGGTGGCGGCAAGGGTCGGTCGTGAGGCATGAATTGCCGGCACACGCGCTTGTCCTAGCAGGGGGTGAAAACCCTATCGATGACCAAGTTCGCCCTCACCAACTATGGGCCGTGGTTACGCAAGATTGCGACCTTCATAGACTTACTGAAGTCAACAATCACCCTAAGGTCGAACTTCGGCCCTTACTCGTGTCCAACGCCCCGCCCCAACTAGGCATCAGGTCACGCTTGCATCGATTCTCGCGATTCCGCCCAGAGCACCTCGATGCTGACAGTCTTCGCCCTATCATTTCCGGAGCCGTAATGACCGCCATCATCGCTGGCAACAATCAAGCCAGAGAGGATTGGCTGGATGAGGAAGATCTCGCGGCTCTGAAGACGTGGCTTGGCCGACGCTATAACCGGCCCGCCGTGCCCGAGGAGTACGGCGAACTCCTGGGTAGGATTGCAACAGCGGTTGCAGACTGTGACCCCGCTGTTCTAGAACGCATCCGTAGCGTCTTCGCTCGCGTCGAACCGGGTGACCCACCTCGGTACAACGTCTACGCGCTCGTCGATGCCGACGGAGATCCAGCGCCCATCGAATCAGAACTGGCCGACGCGCTGCTAGAAGTACCTCAGCACCTCGGCGTGTTGGATGGAATGGACGCACTTCGAGCCGACAGCTTGACCCTAGACATGATTGAGTCGTCGTACGAGGTCGATGCGAGCGACCTTACGTGGGGAGCGGGGGCGGTTTTGGGCGCTTAGACGAAGGGGACCACGTGTGAGCTCCGTTCAAGCACGATGTCGACGTTCATTGGGCACTATGTTCTTGGTGCTGCGCATTGCGGCACCCGCGCAATGTTTGGAGGCCAAATCGTCCCGTCTTCGCGCCGAAGCTGTCAGCGAAGCTGTCAAATGCCGCGAATGTGACGCGTTGCGGCAGACCGACCACAATATCTAGTTGGGTGGCGCGGCGTAATCACAAAATGTTGGTGCTCGCGCAGGGAATCGAACCCTGAACCTTGGGATTAAGAGTCCCCTGCTCTGCCAGTTGAGCTACGCGAGCGTGACCAAAAGCCGACACACGATTCTAAGGTTCCAAGGGACTTAACACGCGGGGTTCCTAGTTGCATCCGATCCACCTAGCGTGCCTTTCATGCCGGCACGCGTTCCGTTGGATGTCGACCTCGAGGACAAGCTCATCTACGGCTTGACGCCGATGCGCCTCGCGTACCTTGTGGTGTCTCTACTCGCTGGTTTCGCGCTCTGGTCATCGCCATGGTCGCCTGAACCGATCCGGGCCGGGGCGTGCATTGGTGTCATCGGGCTGGGAGTTGGGCTGGCTTGGGGTCGGTGGCGTGCCCGACCAACCGACCGCTGGCTCTCGGACATCGCGATTTTCACGGCGAGACGCTATTGCGTTGAGTGGTCTCATTCGAAACCACGGCGAGCACCGACATGAATCAGCTGAAGCTTGGTCCACTTCGGCTTGCCCAGCGAGGCCCATCGCTGTTGTGGCACGGAGCCAACGGCTTCGTGCAGATGGCGACTCACCCGCTTGGTTTTGACGGTGCGTCAGATGCGGATCAAATGCGGTGGCTCCACGGCTTCAGGCGATTGCTCGACGGCCTCGACGCGCCATTGCAGGTACTCATCGAGACCGAGCCTGGATCAGGCGGGGACGACGCTATCGAACTGCCCAGACCGCGCGACTTTGACGACATGAGGGGCGCCGACCTGCGGTTCGTCGAGCAGATGTCGCGTTCACCCTCGGCGCACCGCAGGCTGACTTCGTTGATCACGCCGACATCTAATGCGCAACGTCTCGAAGGCGCACTCCGTGAGATGGGCATCGGTTTTTTCATCGCGACAGCAGGACGTGACCGGATGTTCGGACTGGAACGACCTCACGAATTTTCATTCCACGAGGGTTGGAGCCGATCCTGGTACCTGGAGCGCATGCCGGGGACCGAGCTTGAAGCCGGCTGGCTCTATCGGTTGATCCCTCCCGGCTTGAAGACGCGCCTCTCGTGGCATGCCGATCCACTGCCGGTGGCGTGGATCGTCGATTACCTGCAACGCCAGCTCACCAACATGCGCGTCTCGCGCATGCAGGAGCTCAGCGCGGGGACAAACGATCCGATGCTGGCCGGGGCTCTGCCGAACACGGAAGATCTACAGCGGCGCTTGGCATCAAGCCAGGAGAAGGCGTTTCACGTCTCCGTCTACATCACCTTGGTCGCGGCCACCAAGCAGGCTCTTGAAGAGGGTTCCCAACAAATTCGCTCCGCGGCTCGCGCCGCGCTCTGTGAGCTCCAGCCGTGCACGTTCCGGATGCTCGACGGCCACCTCGCGACCCTTCCCGTCTGCGCCGACCGCCTGGCCCGCAAGCGTGTCCTCGACACCAGCGCACTGGCAACGCTCTTCCCTTGGCGTGGTGCCGAGATTCAGCAATCAGGTGGTCTCGTCGTCGGCAGCAACTACGCGAGCGGCGGGCCCGTCCTTGTCGACCCTTTCGACCAGACGCGGTATGCCAACGCCAACATCGGTGTGTTCGGCTACTCCGGCGCGGGAAAGACCTACCTGCTTTCGACGCTCCTGATGGGATCGCTTGGCCGCGGCATTCAGGTGTACGTGATCGATCCCGAGCACGAGTACGGCAATCTCGCACGCCACCTTGGCGGCATCGACGTGCAGCTGGCACTGGGTTCGGGCCACTCGCTCAACGTGCTCGACCTACGACCGTCGCAGCGCCGAGACGAGTCGTGGCTGGGAGCGGCGACGGCGGATGCGGTCGACCTCTGCGCGGCCGTATGTGGCGGACTCGATGAGGCCGAGCGAGCGGTGGTCGAGGCTGCCGTCCGCGCTGCCTACGACGCTTCCGAGCAGCCGGTGCTGCGCGACGTCGCTATGCGACTTCCGGAGGCGTCTCGGGTCTTCGCGATCCTGCAGCGCTGGGTGCACGGAAGCCTCGGGCAGATGTTCAGCGCACCGACAAACATCGACCTCGAAGCTCCCATCGTCGTGTTTGGCATGCGGGAACTGCGGGACGAACTGATCGCCCCAGTCCACTTCCTACTGGCGGAAGCCCTGTGGACCCGAATCAAGCGTAAGGACCGTCGCCGAATGCTCGTCGTCGATGAGCTGGGGCTTCTGTTTGAAGACCCGACCATCAGGCGCTTCGTGGTGAACCTCGCGCGGAGGATTCGCAAATACGACGGGTCACTGGTGTTCGCAACTCAGAATCCAGGCGACCTATTGAGCACCGATGCAGGAGCGGTCGTCGCGACCAACCCGGCCCTGCTCTTTCTTGGCGCTCAGCGGCCGGGCGAGGCTGGCAAGCTCGAATCGGCCTTTCATCTCAGCCCCCAGCAGCGCGCGTTCCTCGAGGCGGCCAGGCGTGGCGACTTTTTGCTGTCGGCCGGATCAGACCGGCTCACCGTTCGCGTCCAAGCGCCTGGCTGGCAGGAGGAGGCGATGCGGCTGGCGCGGCACGCGGCGCGACCACCGCCGATTACAGGTAGGCTAAATCGCGTGCGT
>Ga0137381_10003451_pt1 | contig 11235 bp, 12 predicted proteins | sample SagtaG_16_FD_104808 | JGI IMG/M metagenome (GOLD analysis project Ga0137381, IMG submission 104808) | Vadose zone soil microbial communities from Sagehorn Ranch, Mendocino, California, USA - Sage2_L_115_16 metaG | ecosystem: Environmental > Terrestrial > Soil > Vadose zone | place: USA... | reverse complement strand
TCATTCGCCACCTAAGGCGCTACTTGCCGCTCTTCCGTCAACTTTCCGAGTTTCGGCTGGCCTACGCGTCACGGGCTGATTGGCAATTCGAAAAGGCCACCGAAATCTTCCATTCCTTCGTGAAGATTCCGCTCGAATCCGACATTGCTGATGATCTCCTTCGATACTTTCTGGTGCGCAAAGCATGGGACGAGAAGAAATACTGAGAGGTGACCGAGGCGGACCTGATCTTCCGCAATCAGGTGCGCAAGAGGTTTGCGGGCGGCAGGTTCGAGGGGATGTATCGGGCGTGGAAGAACGGTCACATCAGCGAGAGCCACATCCGGTACGAGGTTGGAATCCATGACCGAAAGTACATTGTCGACTTTGCCCCTTTCTACTCCCGACAGATGCCGAAGCTGATTTTGACCAGATGCCACGATGATGTCAACACTAATGACGCCAATGACCGCGTAGTCCGCAGAGCGTGGTTCGATCTTCCCAACGAACTGAAATGGGTCTCTGCGTCGACAGAACTCTCCGGCCGTAGGCACTCCTACTCACGAGGCAGGGGCGCTACCTTTTAACGTCGTTGGTCATTTCGACTAATGGTAGTGGGTTGTCGTTCTTTGCAGCGCTTGGACAGCCCGACGAGTACTGCTCGAATTGACGACGTGTCGGTTGACCGTCGCGCCCAAACGTGAAGCGCGCCTTGAAAAGGCCATAGGCCCCAGAAGTTGCACAATATTGGTGCAAACTTATTTTCCTCAGAGATCCGTCCACGTTCACACGGCTGAAGCAAGTCGCGCTTGGAGTAATAGGGAAGGTGGTGAGTTTCCTAACGTCCCTTTAAAGCTCCCTCAATCTTCCCGTAGTGTGCTGATAATAAGGAGGATAGCGTTAGGGAGGTGGGAGTCGAACCCACGTCCAAAGTTGGAAGGGTGCGATCTAAACTCATTCTTTTTTTCACTCGTGGCTTCTCGCCTTTCGCGGAGAGTCCATTTTTTGGTCCACTCACACTCCGGAATTTCGATTGCGAAACTGCGCCATGATTCGTCAGGGATTTGTTGGACGCTGCTTCGCCTCTTGCACCCATCTGTGTTACTATGAGTCTCGCATGAGCGCACTGTTTTTTACTGGCAGTTTATGGGCAGTTCATCCAGGAACGATTGCCATCGTAGGCAATCCAAGCGACCAGTGCGCTATATGCGGACCTTGCAAAGGCCTTATTTGCAAGCTTTTACGCTAAGTCGTTGGTTCCACGGTTGGGGACGTAGTTCAGTTGGTTAGAACGCTGCCCTGTCGTTGGTTGGAATCCCACACAGTCACGGTCGACCCGGCTGGGGGCCACGCTTTCTTCGGCGCGACGTGTTCAAAAATCCCCGCCTGCACCTCCCGGAGTGGATCAAAAGCATATTTGGCAGCGGGCTGGCTCAATGAGGTCAAGCCGCTCAGAAAGATCTCAGCGTGGCAAAGTTCTCGGAATTTCGGGCACTTATCAGGGATGAGAAGGCACCTCCGCTGCCGGTTCGCTCAATTATGAGCTTTGCGGTCAGTACTCTTTAATAAACTGAACGTCCAAGGTGATTGTCACTGCGTCGCCCACGAGCAGGCCGCCGGCTTCCAGAGCTGCGTTCCAGGTGAGGCCAAAGTCCTTCCGGCTGATCCGCGTCGTGGCAGAAAGCCCAATTCGCGTATTTCCCCACGGGTCCTTTTGCGCTGGGCTCGGTCCTTCAACATCAAAAACCACGTTTCGGGTCACTCTGCGGATCGTCAGGTTGCCGCTGACCTTCAGCTCCTCGAGTTGAAGGTTAAGGCCGGATGCTTTTCTACGTGGAAGAAATCCGCTTCAGGTGCGCATCTCGTTGAGGCTCCCGGGTGTTGATGGTATCCGCGTCGATGGAGGCTCGAGTTCTGGATTTGCTGACGTCATTTTCATCACGTTCCAGGACGCCGGTGATCGAAGTGAATTCTCCCAACACATTCGAGATCATCATGTGCTTGACCTTGAATTGGGCCGTGGACTGAACGCGATCGATCGCCCACGTACTGGTGCTCGCTTTGGGTTGAACAACGACAAGCCCAGACTTTTCGAGTTCGGGCGTTTCGCAATTGCATGTGGTGCTCATATCCGCAGAATGTGCCGGGCGCGAACGGCCTTCTACGTCCGTTTTCGTCAGCCGTTCGTAGGCGAGATCTCCGTCGACGTAATTTCATACTGGGTGGCGCGCCCCGAAAATGTGGGAAGCATCGCACGTTTGCCTCAGTAGGCTTATTCTATTAAGCTACGCCTTTGTTTCCGCCAGCTACTGGATCGAGGATCGATCTCGCCTGAGTTTTCCATGCAGCTGACCGCCAAACCCGACAGCGATCGCTTCCAGGGCGGCGCGGACAAGTACGCCGCCTACCTCGAGACACCTGAGGGCCGTTTGCGCTGTGGCTTGGCTTTCGCCAATCTGCAGGATTTTCTGGTCCTGCCGCAGAGCCGGCGGTCTTTACGCGGTTTGGATCTCGGGTGCGGCACGGGAGCGACCGCCGTGCGTCTGGCGCGTCTTGGCATTCACATGACGCTGCTGGATTCCTCTTCAGCGATGCTGGGTATCGCGAAACGCGCGGCACGGGAAGCTGGCGTTGACGGGAGGATCGTTCTAAACCACGGCGACGCGGCCCAGGTGGCGAACCTATTCCCGGCAGGATCGTTCGACGTCGTTCTTTGCCACAACATCCTGGAATACGTCGACGATCCAAATCCCGTCCTCTCTGCCGCTGCAACGGTGCTGCAAAACGATTCGACGGGGATTCTATCTATCCTGGTCCGCAACTGGGCCGGTGAAGTGTTCAAGGCTGGCGTCAAGGCAGGTGATCTGGGGGAGGCGGAACGCAACCTTACAACTATGCGGGGAAATGAATCTCTCTTCTGCGGCCGAGTGCGGCTATTTACGTTGGACAGCCTGCAAGTCATGACGAAAGGTGCGTCGCTCGCAGTGGCTGCCGAGCGCGGCGTGCGCGTCATTTCGGATTACTTGCCGCCGCAGATCTCCCGCCACGAGGAGTACGAGCGGATTTTTGAACTGGAGCGTAAGCTAGGCAGTCGACCGGAGTTTGCTGCGGTCGCGCGCTACATACAGGCAATCGCTCGCCATTCCTGTGCGTCATCGAGCAAGGAAACGGGGCCATGACACAGGCCGAGACCCAGTCTGCTTCACACTCTGCGTTGATCCGACCTGCTGCGTCCGACGGGTTTGCACTCGGACTCGGGCTTACCAACGAGTGTAACCTGGCTTGTTCCTTCTGCTACCGCGATCCGGCGCGGACCGACCGGCTTAGCCTCGAGCAGGTGCGATCTGTGATGGAAAGCCTGCCTATCCGCTCCGTGAATCTGGGCACAGGTGAGAACGGAATGCACCCAGAATTCCGGGAGATCTTAGCCTACCTCCGAACTCTGCAGGTGAAGCTCACCATCACCTCGAACGGTCACAGCGCGGCTGTGCTCACAGGTGACGAGTTGCGTGCCTTCCACGACATCGAGTTCTCCCTGGATTATCCAACTGAACGCGAGCAGGATGCCCAACGCGGCCGCGGCAATTGGGCCCTGATCCATGATCAGGCAGCACGCTGCGTCGGGTTAGGGGTTCCCGTTACCTTTATTGCTGTAATGATGAAGTCCAACTATCTGCGCCTGGCCGAGGTGGCGCGCGTGGTCAAGCGTTACCAGGCGCCGCTGCGCGTCAACGTTTACCAAGCGGTACGCTCTGATCTCTACACCTTGAGTTACGAAGAGTACTGGCAAGGCTTTCGAGCGTTGTTTGCGGAAACTGATGTGATCGGCATCGGGGAACCGCTGGTTCGGGCTATGGCGGGTTTGCCTCCGAGGACCGGCGGATGTGGAGTGAGTACCGTGCGAGTTTCGCCCCGCGCTACTAGTCAGCCTTGTGTGTACTGGCCGGGAGCTGGCGAACCCCTCTCACTTCTACTGTCGATCCGCTCTGGACTTGTAGAGACTCCGCCCTTTGTGGAGGCGCGCACCATGCCAGAGGCTTGCCGTTCCTGCGTTTACCTCGAGTCTTGTTATGGCGGGTGTGCCGGGCGGCGCCGCATCCAAAACGCTCTCGATCAGCCGGACTTCTATTGCCCGATTGTCCGCGGAGAAGCGCAAAAGCTGGAGATCCGCTTGGCTGCCGCTCGCGAGCTCCCCAAAGGCGAAAGCGCATGTACCACCATCGTGATTGCGCGTGATTGAGATGCTAGGTTGTTCATTCGCATGATTTAGAATCGAAGACCGGGAGGATCATGATGACAACAACCACGACCCAACCGCGAGACAACCCATCCCAGGTGGCCGACCAAGCCCATGCCCGAAAGGGGCTTGCTTTGGTGCGGCTGACGATAGGTGCGATGTTCGTCTGGGTCTTCTTTGAGAACCTGGGGAAGGGGGCTTACACTCCGGCGGGCTACGCAGGCGTGATCAACTACTACATCAAGGGGAGTCACTCGCCAGCCGCGTGGAAAGCCATCATGGGATTTATGGCAAGCCACGCGGCCATGGTGGCTCCGATGCAAGCCATGACAGAGATCTCACTCGGAGTCCTGCTGATCATCGGTCTGCTCACACGCCCGGTAGCTCTTGTGGCGTTCGGGTTCCTCGCCAGCCTTTGGGTTTCGGAGTGGGGTACCTCGTGGATCTGGGAACTGCTCGTTCCCGTCCTGGCCTCTCTTGCGCTGGCCATAGGGGGAGCAGGCCGCACTTGGGGCCTTGATTCGTTCTTGGCGCGCAGACGACCAACCTCTCTCTGGTGGTAACCAAGCGGAGGTTGAGTGCGGGTCTCAGTCATCATTCCTACGCGCAACGAGGCACAGGCCATCGGCCGCGTCATAGGTGATCTTCCCGCCGATCTCGCCACCGAGGTCATCGTCGTCGACAACAACTCGACAGACGGGACGCCTGAGATTGCTGCACGCATGGGTGCCCGAGTTATTTCCGAAGCTCGTCGTGGATACGGCCGGGCCTGCCTGACGGGAGTCGCATGCGCGACCGCGCCCGATGTTGTCGTATTCCTTGACGGTGACTACAGCGATCGGCCTGCTGAGCTTCCGCTTCTCCTTGCTCCGATTGCCGAGGGGCGCGCCGACATCACCATCGGTTCGCGTCTCGCGGGTCCGCGCACGGCCCGGGCGCTTCCCTGGCACGCCCTGTTCGGTAATTGGCTTGCGGCCAGCTTGATCACGAACCTCTACGGATTAAAGATCAGCGACCTAGGTCCGTTCCGCGCTGCACGCGCCGATACCCTCCGCGCAGTTGAACTTAAAGAGACCACTTACGGATGGGCTGTGGAATTAATCCTAAAGGGAGCCACTCAAGGTTTCCGCATCGTTGAGGTCCCGGTAAGCTATCATCCACGGATCGGGAAATCGAAGATCAGCGGCACGTTCAGAGGCACTGTTGGAGCGACGTGGTTCATTCTCAGTCGAATCGCGCGCTACTATTTCCGCCGACGAAAAAGCAGCATGCCACGGTCGGCGTGAAATCCCACGCGGCAATACTATGGAACCTCGAACGAACGGTGACGACCTTCGATGACATCAGCGAATCGCACATTAGTCGTCATGGCCAAAGCACCCAGACTGGGCTCGGTGAAGACTAGGCTGGCTGAGAGTCTTTCAATGCAAGCGGTCACCGAGTTATATCGATGCCTACTAAACGACACAATAGCTCTAACGCAGGCACTCGATCATTTGGAAATTGCTGTTATGTGCCCCGCGTCCGACGTTGACGACCTGTCGCGCGCGGTGGCCAAAACAGTGCGCATCGTGCCTCAGACGGGCCAAGGCCTCGCCGCAGGCCTTGCCTCCGTGTTCAATCACTTTGCAACCTCGGGCCAACAGCGGGTCATTGCCTTCAACAGCGACAGCCCGCACCTGCCGGCATCAGTACTGGAGACCGCGTTCGACGTACTCGAAGCCCGCGACCTGGTTGTAGGGCCCACGCACGACGGCGGCTATTATCTTGTCGGTGCGAGGGCGTCCCATTCAGATCTGTTCGCCAGTGACGGGATGGGAACAGCGAATGCGCTTGAGGCGCTATTGACGCGCGCCCGTGCGCTAGAGCTTTCGGTACATTTGACCGATCCGTTCTACGACATCGACGTGGAGGGCGACTTAACTCGGCTTGCCGCGGAACTGCGGCTCGCTCCAGCTAGGGCGCCACGAACGGCGGTCTGGCTGAAACAGTGGGGACAGGCGGTGGCACAGTTGCGGGCGGGCACGGGAGACCCGTGAAGCTCACGCCATCCCGCAGGCTGTACGGACTCGGCGCCATCTTGCTTGTGGCGCTGACGACCTGCTCACGCAAGCTCAACAGCGTGGGCGAACCGTCCTTCATCATTCCTCTGGCGGTTGCTGGCATCGCGTACGTTCTCGCCATTCGTGAGCTCTTCTCCACGCCAGAATTTCCGAAGCGCGTCATCGTCTACGGTCTCGTCCTGTCTGCTCTGTGGCATTTTCAATTCCTACGAATGCCACCGGGTTTAGACGACGACATTCATCGCTATGTTTGGGACGGCCGCGTGCAGCGGCTCGGCTATAACCCTTATGTCGTCGTCCCGAGCGACCCCGCACTTGCCGGCTTGCACACATCGGAGACGCGTTCGCTGAATAATCCGGAGGTGCCGAGCCCCTATCCAGCGGGGGCGCAGCTATTCTTCCGCGCCGTAACATCGATTCAGGAGTCTACATTCGCGCTGAAAGTAGCATTCGTACTTTGCGATTTGGCGATTGTGTTTGTGTTACTCGATGTTTTGCGTCGTACCAAGCAGGCAGAGCACTGGGTTCTGGCTTATGCGTGGCACCCGCTTCTGGCGATTGAGGTGGGAGGCAGCGGTCACGTCGATATCGTCGGGGTGCTGTTGCTGTTGGTATCCGTCGCCGCGCTGGTGCGCCGCTGGCGTGCGGTTGCAGCCCTGGCATTTGGGCTGGCTGTTTCAGTGAAATTGCTTCCGATTGTATTGCTGCCACTTTACTGGAGGCGTGTTCGTATGCGCGACGCCGCGCTGGCGGCAATCGTGGTCGGACTCCTCTACGTACCATTTCTCAACCACGGCCGGATTCCGATCGGCTCGCTCGGAACCTACGTGCAGAGGTTCCGCTTTAATGATCCCGTTTTTGCAACGCTCGAGCGAGTAGCGGCTCCACAGGTTGTGGCTGGGCTAGCAGTGCTCGTCGGCTTTCTTACCGCGATCTGGATGAGAAGAAAGTGCGCGGAAGGGTCTTTGGGCGCGTTTGCTTGGCCAATGGCTGCGTCGCTTTTGTGTGCGCCGGTTGTATATCCATGGTACATGCTGTGGCTGCTGCCGTGCATAAGGTCGACCTCAACGGTGCCGATCATGATCTGGACTCTGAGCATTATTCCCACCTATTACGTCTGGCATCTGCGCACACTTGGACGTCCGTGGTTAGTTCCTGGCTGGATTATGATGCTGGAATACGGATCGGTAGCAGTGGCTGCTGCTATTATCGCTTTACGTAGGATCACACGATCGGCCACACTACAATGCTCAGCGGACCAGGCACAGTGAAGGCAACTTCACCACATAAAATTCTCGTATCCAGGGACCTTTTTACGTCATCCAAGACTTCGTTCGTTTCATTCACTGAGGAGGATCTCCATGATCAAGTTGCGCCGTTCCACGACGATCCTTTGGTTGTTTTTTGGGGTGCTGGTCCTTGCGGCACCCTTCTGGGCACAAACACGCCCACCCGAAATCGAAAAGCTTGCCAAGACCTATGGCCTGGATTCCTACGGGCAAATTGAGGCGGTGCGCTATACATTCAACCTCGATCTACCGGCTTTGAAAGTGAATCTCTCCCGTACCTGGACTTGGGAGCCCAAGACTGGCCAGATCACTTACGAAACAAAAGACAAGGATGGCAAGCCGGTCAAGGTTACGTACAACCGGTCACAGCTCAACAGCGCGCCAGCCAACGTGAAAGACGAAATTGAGCCCGCTTTCGTGAACGACAATTATTGGTTCATCTTCCCTTTCCACGCGTACTGGGACACCAGCGCCAATGTGACGGTCAAGGACAAGCAAAAATTGCCGATTGGACAGGGTACGGCGAAGCTGGTGTCGGTGAAATATCCGGCGGAGGTTGGCGGTTACACGCCGGGGGACACCTGGGATCTGTATGTCGGGAAGGATGGACGAATTGTGCAGTTCTTCTATCATCGGGGTGGACCCAAGAAGCCGAGTCTCCTCCCAGCAACTTGGGCGGGCTACAAGAAAGCTGGCCCTCTCCTTATCTCAACCGACCATCGCGGGACGGCGGATGGCAAGCCGGCGCGAATCTTCTTTTCGAATGTGTCCGTCAAGCTAGTGGGCTCGGACAAGTGGCGGGACGCGCAATAGGAAACGCGCGACTCGTTCCGTCCATCGACGTCGTCTATACTGCTTCACCGTGGAATGAAGATTATCTCAAACCGAACCCGGCGATCTGAGGGATCCAGGGTATGACGGAAGATTCGGCTCCTCCGCTCCTCGGCCATGCGCTCGATCAACCGTCCGCATTCACCCCCAAGAACTTGATCGACGATGTGCGACGAAGCCGGCAGATACCGGCCGGAATCGTTCCTCCCGTGTGCATCCTTGAGTTCGATGGAGATATCACCGACTGGCTGGTTCGAGATGGCATAGCCAAGCCCTTCGGGCCCTGGGCATGTTTTCACACCTCGATGTTCACGATGGATCTTGAAGGCGTTACCTGCGGAATCATCGCGCGAACCATCGGCGGACCCTACGCGGTACTGATTGCCGAGCAGTTGCAAGCTGCGGGGGCCAAACTCATCATCGGGCTGACCTCCGCCGGCCGTGTGTCTCCCGATTTACCGCTCCCGTGTCTTGTGGTGGCAACCAGCGCGATTCGTGACGAAGGAACTTCTTATCACTACCTGCCGCCAGACAGTGAGGTCGCGTGCAAGTCGCCGGTGGTCCCGCTTCTCGAGCGGGAGTTGAACGCCACTGGATGGGCCGTCCGCTCGGGTAAGGTGTGGACGACGGATGCCCCTTACCGCGAAACCGAAGCACAACTCAATAAGTGGGCCCGGGAAGGCGCACTCGCGGTCGAGATGCAGGCCGCATCGCTTTTTGCTTTTGGCGTCGCCAAGCAAGCTTCCATAGCCTCGGTTGCCATGGTCAGCAATGCCGTCGATCATGCGGGAGCGCAGTTCGATACCGGCTCACAGGAGGATGGCCTGCGAGTTCTCAAGGGGATCGCTCGAGCAGCCCGGTCTCTTTTCGCCACGGCGTGATCTGTCCAATCTGATTGAGTGCCGACTCGATTCGAATTACCAAGCTGCCGCCGGGATCGTTGAGCAGGCTTCGTGTGTACCTCAGGGAGGATTTGGGGCATCATATGCGCCATACCCTTCAGTTGTGAGTCTGCAAGTAAGGAAAGACCGGCGAGGTTCAGACAAGGAATTTCAGCTATGCAAATCACGATTCGAACTCTGGGCAATAAGAAATCACGCTCTCTTTTTGGAGGGGTCTGGCCCCTTGTGGCTCTGCTCCCGGCGGCTTCGTTGCTATTCTCGGGTTGTCGAAACCCAAACGCTGCTGCTCCTCCACCACCCGCCGAGGTGGAAGTTGCCACCGTGGTGCAAAAAGATGTCCCCATCTACGGCGAGTGGGTTGCTACGCTCGACGGCTACGTGAACGCGCAGATCCAGCCTCAAGTGAGTGGTTACATCACCCAGCAAAGCTACAAGGAAGGCTCTTTTGTGCGCAAGGGTCAAACTCTTTTCCGTATTGACCCGCGACCCTTTCAAGCCATACTCGACCAGGCCAAAGCGCAACTTGCGCAAGCCCAGGCCAACCTGGGCAAGACCCAGCTCGATGTCGACCGCGACACTCCGCTGGCCAAGGAGCGCGCCATTGCTCAGAGCCAATTGGACAACGACATCCAGGCAAACCTCGCCGCGAAAGCGGCGGTAAAGGCTGCCGAGGCTCAAGTGGAACAGGCGGACCTCAATCTCGGCTTCACCAATGTTACATCCCTGGTAGATGGGATCGCGGGAATCGCTCAGGTGCAAATCGGAAATCTTGTCAGTCCAACAGCAGTGCTCACATCGGTCTCGCAGGTGAATCCCATTAAAGCGTACTTCCCGATCAGTGAGCAGGAATACATGCACTTCGCGGAGAGAATTAATTCTCATAACCAACAAGAAGTGCCGTCCGATGCTCCTCCCTTCGACCTAATCCTGGCCGACGGGTCTCTCTATCCTCACAAAGGAACGCTTTTGCTCACCGACCGCCAAATCGACGTGACTACCGGCAGCATCCGCGTGGTTTGCGCTTTTCCCAATCCTAAGAATATTCTCCGGCCCGGCCAGTTTGGCAGAGTGCGGGCGGCCGGTGATGTTCGAAGCGGCGCGCTTCTCGTGCCGCAAAGGTCGGTCACGGAACTCCAGGGAAGCTATCAAGTGGCCGTGGTAGGCAGCGACAACAAGGTAAGCATCCGGCCTGTCAAAGTCGGCGAACGCGTAGAGGCACTGTGGATCCTGGAAAGTGGCGTCAAGCCAGGCGAGTTCGTGATTGTAGAGGGCCTGCAAAAGGTCCGCGACGGTGCGACTGTCAAGGTTAAGCAGCCGGCCGCTCCCACGAAAGGCGGCTGATTATGTCTAGATTTTTTATCAACCGCCCCATCGTTGCGATGGTAATCGCCATCCTGATGGTGATTGTAGGCGCGGTTACCATTACCAGTCTTCCCGTGGCCCTCTTTCCTGATATCGCACCGCCAGAGGTTCAAGTTGTCGCCACGTATGTCGGCGCGGATGCGCAAACCATCGAGCAATCTGTGGCAACCCCAATCGAACAGCAGATGAGCGGCGTTGACAATTTGAACTACATGTATTCGCTGAACTCAACGGCAGATGGCGTAATGCGGCTCATTGTGGACTACGACGTCAAGACCAATCCGAACACGGATCTCATCCTCACCCAAATACGAGAAACGCAGGCGGCCTCACAACTTCCGAGCGATGTCACCAATTTTGGCGTCACCGTACAGAAGACCGTAACGGCCCCCCTGATGCTGATCACGTTGTACTCGCCCAATGGCACCTACGATGCACGATTCCTGGCTAACTATGCCTACATCAATCTTGCCGATCAGATCACACGCTCGTACGGCATTGGAAGTGTCCAGATCTTCGGGGCGGGCCAGTACGCCATGCGGCTCTGGGTCAAGCCTGACCAATTGGCCAAG
>Ga0137381_10003446_pt1 | contig 11254 bp, 5 predicted proteins | sample SagtaG_16_FD_104808 | JGI IMG/M metagenome (GOLD analysis project Ga0137381, IMG submission 104808) | Vadose zone soil microbial communities from Sagehorn Ranch, Mendocino, California, USA - Sage2_L_115_16 metaG | ecosystem: Environmental > Terrestrial > Soil > Vadose zone | place: USA... | reverse complement strand
TCGGATTCGATCTCCGCCTTTGGGTCGATCACAGCTGTCCGATGAATGCTCATGAAAATCACTCTCACTAAGGGCGAAGTCCACGTCCGGCTTTAGGGACTTAAACACAAATTACGCAAAAACAAATTCTCTGCGACTTTTGCGTTCTCTGCGGTTGCATTAATCGGAGTCATCCTCATTCTCCTGATCATCCGGTGCCGGTTCAAATTTTTTACCCGGGATGCGATACCGCTCCTCGACCCACGCGCCGAGGTCGATGAGCTGGCAACGTTTGGAGCAGAACGGTCGGTGAGGATTATTCTCCCACTCAGTTTCATGGCGGCACGTAGGACACTTAATCTGACGGGTCATGGCCGTCCTCTTTAGCCGTCCAAGGTGGTGGTGGCGAAGATCTCTTCGACTTCGAGTTTTTTCTTCATGAGGCCCTGATCAAGAGAGTAACCGATGAAACGCTCCAGGTTGGCCCGGTTTTTCTTCACGCCATGCGGCCACGGATCGTCGCCGAATACCCTTCGCTCTTCCTCAAAAAGATGCCTGCCCCAAACAAAGCGCGACCAATTTGGGTCGTCGTAATAGGCCATGCAAGCTTCCTTCGCTTTATCGAAGGCCACCATGACGTTGTCTGCTAGCCATGGATTTCTTGCCAAGACTTCATCTTTGAAGGCGACCACATGCATGATGGGATAGTAGCCGTTCTTCCGGAAATATTTAACTTCCTCTTGCCTCGGGTCAGTGAACAATCGCCGAACCTTCGGCGATCCTCTTAGCGCTTCCTGGGGCGGATGCGGCACCATCAAGGCGGAAATCTCGCCCCGGTCCAACATGGCACCCATCTTCTTTCCGGCAGCAACGAGCTCGATACGTACGCCTTCTTGTGGCTTGAAAGGGATAGCCTCCTCTTTGGATACGATCCAGTGGATCTTCCGCCACGGAACGTTGTATTCCGACTGCAGATCTCCCTTGGCCAAAACGGAGAGCGTCGTTTGAAAAGTGCTGAGACCCACTTTCTTTCCGATGAGATCCTGCGGTGATTGGATGCCGGCGTCGACGTTCACCCACATTTGCGAGAGGCTAAAAAGTCGTCGCGGAAAAACCGGAATGGCGGTAAACGGCATGCCACGGCTCTTCGCCATTAAATAAGAAGAGAGCGACAGCTCGCAGATATCGAACTCACCTTTTTGCAGCATCCGCTCGTGCCGGTCCGAGCCGTGCTTCAACGGCTCCGACTGGCCCACTTCGAGCACTGTAAGGTCGACACCTTTGGCCCGAACCGAACCGTCAAAAAACGGAATGTGGCGGTCATAGTGAGAGAGCGCCATCGTGAGTTTTAGATTTGCCATGATTGAACCCTCTCGGAGGTAGCTTTTTCGATGCCCAGTTTATATTTCTGCTTACTCCATTGTCTCTTAGGTTTCCACACTCGTCCGGCAGATCAAAGAGTTCGAGCATTTCAACGGGTTTAAGCAAGGTCTGCGCGCTCGTTTAGTCGAAAACGGACGCCTCCAAGCAGGATCAAAAGATTCCCCCTGGCAGTCGAATTGGAATTGACACTTCAAATAATCATGATATTTTGAATCACATGTTCAAAAGGACATTGCAACTTCCGGCATCCGGAACCAAGACTTTCTTTCTGTGGGGACCTCGGCAAACGGGTAAAACAACGCTTCTCCTGGCCACCTATCCCGATGCACTCTGGATTGATCTCCTCAAAGCGGATGTCTTCCGTCGCTATTTGCAAAACCCCGAGCTGCTCCGTAGCGAACTCGCGGCCCGGGATTCCATTCGTCAAGTTGTCGTTGATGAAGTACAAAAGGTACCCCAACTCCTTGACGAAGTTCACTGGCTCCATGAGCGGCGCGGGGTTCGCTTTGCATTGTGCGGATCCAGTGCCCGCAAGGTTAAACGCGGGCAGGCGAACCTTCTTGGCGGACGAGCGGTTCGTTACGAACTACACGGTCTGACGGCCCGAGAAATAGGACAAGAATTTGATCTGAAGCGAATGTTAAATCACGGATACTTGCCGATGATTTATCAATCGGACGAAGCGCAGCCGCTTTTGAACGGCTATGTTGCTGACTACCTAAAAGAGGAAGTAGCGGCGGAAGGCTTGGTCCGCAATCTGCCGGTCTACTCCGAGTTTCTCAACATGGCGGCCCTTTCCGACACTGAGCTCGTCAACTTTTCCACCATCGCCCGCGATTGTGGGGTTTCCAGCCACACGATCAAAGGTTACTTTCAGATCCTTGAAGACACCTTGCTCGGTCGTTGGCTTCCCGCATATACCAAGCGCCCCAAACGCCGGGTTATCGCGGCGCCAAAATTTTACTTTAGCGACGTAGGAGTCGTAAATCATCTCGCCAGGCGCGGCGATCTCCAACCGGGTTCCGAACTTTATGGCAAGGCGTTCGAAAACTGGGTCTTCCACGAGCTAAGCGCCCACAACGCCTACAGCAACACCTTCGCCAAACTCAGTTACTGGCGTTTGGCCAGCGGCATAGAAGTTGACTTTATCGTAAACGACATGCGCCTTGCGATCGAAGCAAAAGCTACGGCTAAAGTCACCGCGGATCATCTGAAAGGGCTGCGAGCGGTTGTGCAGGACCACCCTCGGATCACGCAGCGAATCGTCGTTTGCTTGGAACCCAATAGCCGCCGAACTGATGATGACATTTGGATTCTACCGCCCACTGAATTTTGTGAACGACTAAGCACCGGCGATCTCTTTTGATCAGCGCACACGGTTCGTGGATGCGTCAATAGCCAACTATCGAATCAACGAGTAAGATTCCGGAGGCGAGGGAGATTTTCATGCTTGACGTTCGCGACCACGTTAGCATACGCTCAGCCGTAAATCGTGCAGGATTCCACGGGATCATGCGACTCGGTCACATCTTTGATAAGCATGACTTTTCCCCGCGCCGGGTTTCGCAGCGTGGCTCTTTGTATTCGGGCGATGCCTACCAAACGTCCTAAGAAATCAAAGCCTAAGAAAAAAACTCTAGTCGTCAAGGGTTCTCAGTCGAGGCTGGCGAGAGAGAACAAAGCCCTCAAGCTGGAACTCGCAGAGGCTCACGAGCAGCAGACCGCCACGAGCGAAATCCTGCGCATGATCGCCAGCGCTCGAACTGACCTGCAGTCAGTGATGGATGCGATCGCCCAGAATGCGGCAAGGCTGTGTGATGCCAACGACGCTCTGGTGTGGCGCATCGATGATGAGGCTTTCCAATTGGTATCTCACTTTGGATCGATCCCTACGGTACATGCTTTGGGACAACGAGGGGGCACAGATCGGGACACGCCCGCAGGACGAGCGGTACTCGACCGACAAACAATCCATGTCCATGACCTCGTAGACGCTCAATCCGACTTCCCGGGTGCTAAGACGCGGGGCATAGCAATGGGCGTTCGAACCGCGCTCGCCACGCCGTTACTGCAAGACGGTGTGCCTCTCGGAGTCATTCACATCCGCCGCACTGAAGTCCGTCCGTTCTCGGAAAATCAGATCGCACTCCTCAAGACCTTTGCAGACCAGGCAGTGATTGCAATTGAGAACGTGCGGTTGTTTCAAGAATTGCAAGCAAAGAACCGCGACCTTACGGAAGCTTTAGAGCAGCAGACGGCGACGAGTAACGTGCTCCGCGTCATTGCAAGCTCGCCGACCGATCTTCGGCCCGTCCTGGACGCTATCGCTGAGAGTGCCGCACGCTTGTGCAGCGCAAAGGACGCAGCGATTCGACTCGTTGAAGGGAATGTACTCCGATTGGCAACTCACCACGGACCTATTCCGTTTTTTGCAGCGTCGGAACTACCGATTGACCGTGGTTCAGTAACCGGCCGAGCCGTTGTCGATGGTCAATTAATCCATGTTGAGGATTTGCTGTCTTTACCCGCGACTGAGTTTCCTGACGTCCGGGCCACCGCCGAACGAGAAGGTGATCGAACCTTACTTGCTGTGCCACTGGTGCGCGAAGGCATTCCGATTGGAGCCATTCTCATTCGTCGTACCGTAGTCGATCCTTTCACAGACAAGCAGATCGCTCTTCTCAAGACCTTCGCGGATCAGGCCGTGATCGCTATCGAGAACGTACGGCTGTTTAAGGAATTGGAGGACCGTAATCGCCAGCTCATCGAGGCGTTGGAGCAGCAGACCGCCACGAGTGAAATTCTTGGCGTCATTGCGAGTTCGCCCACTGACCTCAGGCCTGTTTTAGAGACAGTGGCGAGGAACGCCGCACACCTCTGCGAAGCGAGCAGCGCCCAGGTATTTCGCTCCGATGGTAACGTCTTACGGCTTGCGGCAAACTACGGCGATCTCCCGGCGAGCGAAGAAAGACCGGTTAGCCGAGGCACTGTGACGGGTCGGGCAATTGTCGACCGAAAAACGATCCATGTTTATGACCTTGACGAATCGGCAGCCGAGTTTCCCGAAAGCAAAGCTGCAAGTCATCAGGCACGCCTCGCCACGCCCTTACTGCGAGAAGGAGTTGCTCTCGGGGTGATCGGGATTCGCCGCACCGATCTGAGACCCTTCACAGAGAGCCAGATCAAGCTACTCGAGACCTTCGCCAAACAAGCCGTGATCGCCATTGAAAATGTGCGCCTATTTCAAGAGCTCAAGGAGTCGCTGGAACAGCAAACGGCGACGAGCGAAATCTTGGGCGTCATCGCCAGCTCACCGACTGACATTCGGCCTGTATTAGACACGCTTGCTGAGACCGCTGCCCGGCTGTGCGAGGCGAGCGATGCTCAGATCCTGCGGGTCGAGGGGAATGTCCTTCGGCGCGCGGCCTCATATGGACCACACCAAACGGCGGAGACTCGACCCGTCACACGAGACATCGTGGCCGGCCGGGCTGTTATCGACCGGCAGACAATCCATGTCCACGACATTCGTGCGGCAGAGGACCAAGGGTTCCCAGGCAGGAGCGCGTTTGGCCTTGGTGAGAGTCGTACGCTTTTAGCGGTGCCGCTGCTTCGTGAGGATGTTTCCATTGGAGCTATCCTCATACGGCGGTTTCAGGTACGCCCGTTTTTAGATAGCCAGATCGCGCTCCTCAAAACCTTCGCTGACCAAGCCGTGATCGCTATCGAGAACGTGCGGCTGTTTCAAGAGCTAGGCGAGCGCAACGCCGAACTGCGCGAGGCCTTGGAGCATCAGACGGCAACGTCCGAGGTACTCGGTATCATCAGCCGCTCGCCCACCGACGTGCAGCCGGTACTCGATGCGATCGTGGAAAGCGCCGCACGAGTATGTGGGATTGATGACGTGGAGCTGCGACTCCAAGACGGCGACACTATGGTTTCGCGGGCTCATTTTGGTCCTATACCCGTTCGCCGCGTCGAGATCGGTATTGATGCGCCAGAGAATCGCTGGATGCGCGAGCACGGCACGCTCCACATTCCCGATGTCCGCGCCGCGCAGAACGATTTTCCAATGTTGGGTGTCGTCGGTAACCTTCGCACCTTTTTGGCCGTTCCCCTTCGTCAGAAAGGGAAACTCATTGGAGGACTGTTCGCACGTCGCACCGAGGTGCGCCCCTTCACTCCGACACAGATCAAGCTGCTCGAAACCTTCGCCGACCAAGCGGTGATCGCCATAGAGAATGTCCGACTGTTCAACGAGTTAAAGGAGGCGTTGGAACAACAAACTGCCACGAGTGAAATCTTGGGAGTCATCGCTAGTTCGCCCACGGATATTCAACCTGTTTTGGATGTGGTCGCAGAGACCGCTGCACGGCTGTGTGAGGCAGACGACGCTGTTATCCGCCGCCTTGATGGTAACGTGATTCGGCTTGTAGCCCATTATGGGCAGATTCCTCCGGGTGGTATGGATGCTCCAACTCTCAGCCGAGGCGGTGTTGTGGGCCGAGCTATAATCGAGAGGCAAGCGATTCATGTCCGTGATCTTCTGGAGGTAGCAAACGAGGCTCCCGACAGTAAGTTCCATCAAGAGCGTAGTGGCACCCGCACTTTACTGAGTATGCCGATGCTCAGAGAGGGAACACCGATTGGAGTCATCAACATAAGGCGACAAGAGGTTCGACCTTTTACGGATAAACAGATCGCTCTGCTGAAGACGTTTGCCGACCAGGCGGTGATCGCTATCGAGAACGTGCGCCTCTTCCGAGAACTCGAAGCACGCAACTCGGAATTGCGGGAGGCGCTCGAGCATCAGACGGCGACATCCGAGGTACTCGGCATCATCAGCCGCTCGCCGACGGACGTGCAGCCGGTTCTTGACGCCATCGTCGAGAGCGCCGCCCGGGTTTGCGGGATCGATGACGTGGTGCTGCGACTCCGCGAAGGGAACTCTACGCGTTTGCGAGCTCATTTTGGTTCCGTCCCCGTACCCGTTCATGTCACCGAGCTAGATATTGATGAGCCATGGATTCGCTCGGTGCGCGAGCATGGCACGCTTCATATTCCTGACGCTCAAGCGCAGAACGAATTCCGGCTGGGTTTCTACGGACGCACGTTTTTGATCGCGCCCCTTCTACAGCAGGGGGAATTTGCTGGAACGCTGACCGCACGTCGACTCGAGGTGCGTCCCTTCACGCCGGCGCAGATCAAGCTGCTCGAGACTTTCGCCGATCAGGCAGTGATCGCGATCGAAAACGTGCGGCTGTTTCAAGAACTCAAGGAGGCGTTGGAGCAGCAAACGGCTACGAGCCAGATTCTGGGAGTCATCGCCAGTTCGCCGACGGACGTGCAACCAGTTCTGGATGCAGTTGCAGAGAGTGCTGCACGGCTGTGTGAGGCAGACGACGCTGTTATCCGCCGGCTTGATGGTAACGTGATTCGGCTTGTAGCCCATTATGGGCAGATTCCGCCGGGTGGTATGGATGCTCCAACTGTCAGCCGAAGCGATGTTGTGGGCCGAGCTATAATCGAGAGGCAAGCGATTCATGTCCGTGATCTTCTGGCGGAAGTAAACGAGTTTCCCGACAGTAAGTTCAATCAAGAGCGTAGTGGCGCCCGCACTTTACTGAGTATGCCGATGCTCAGAGAGGGAGTTGCAATTGGAGTAATTAACATACGACGGCAAGAGGTCCGTCCTTTTTCAGACAAACACATTGCTCTGCTTAAGACCTTTGTCGATCAGGCGGTGATCGCTATCGAGAACGTTCGGTTGTTCAAGGAATTGCAAGACCGTAACCGCCAGCTCACCGAGGCCCTGGAGCAGCAAACGGCTACGAGCGAGATTCTCCGCGTGATTGCCAGTTCGCCGACCAACATCCAGCCTGTGCTGGATGTTGTGGCCGAAAATGCGGCACGGCTATGTGAGGCAAACGATGCTCAAATCTACCGCCTCGATGGGGATGTCCTGCGGCGGGTGGCGGTTTACGGGCGAATGCCGGCGGGGCAGGTTGGCGAGGAAAGAGCCGTCGATCGTGGCTGGCTAGGCGGGCGGGCCGTAGTCGACCGGCAGGCGATCCACGTCCATGACCTCGAGGCGGAATCTGAAGCCGAGTTTCCGCTCGCCAAGGCGTACCAGAAACGCCTAGGTGCTCGCACTCGCACCGTGCTTCACATGCCGTTGCTGCGTGAAGGTGTTCCGATTGGGACCATTGCGATCCGCCGCACGGAGGTCAAGCCCTTTTCGGACAAGCAGCTCGCGCTGCTTAAGACCTTTTCTGACCAAGCGGTAATCGCGATCGAAAACGTTCGGCTCTTCCAAGAGTTGCAAACGCGAACTCGCGACTTGGTGCAGTCAGTGGAAGAACTGAAAGCCCTTGGCGAGGTTGGCCAAGCAGTGAGTTCGACGCTTGATCTCCCGACGGTACTCAACACGATCGTGGCTCGTGCCGTCCAGCTCTCAGGAACTGATTGCGGCATCATCTACGAATATGATGAGCCCACGCAAGAGTTTCATCTTCGAGCCAGCTATCAGATGGAACAGGAATTGGTTGACGCCTATCGGGCAACTCCACTGCGTCTCGGACAAGGGGCTACCGGTCGATCAGCGGAAACCAGAGTACCGTACCAAATTGCCGACCTCCGTCAAGAGCGGGAGCTCGCAACTAGAGGGATGCGCCCCATTTTGTCTCGGCTTGGATATCAATCGCTCCTCGCGGTGCCGCTCCTTCTCGAGCAGAAAATCATGGGGGCCTTGACGATTTACCGGCGTGAAACCGGGAGCTTTGCGCCAGAGGTTGTAAATCTACTACAGACTTTTGCCACGCAATCAGTCTTGGCGATACAGAATGCTCGACTCTTTCGCGAGATCGAAGAAAAGAGTCGACAGATCGAGGCGGCCAACCGCCACAAATCGGAGTTCCTCGCCAATGTTTCCCACGAGCTTCGCACGCCTTTAAATGCCATCATCGGTTTCTCTGAAGTTTTGGGGGAGAGAATGTTCGGCGAGCTAAACGAAAAACAGGCTGAGTATACGGAGGACATCCTTTCCTCCGGCCGCCATCTCCTCTCTCTCATCAATGACATCTTGGACCTTTCCAAGATTGAAGCGGGGCGCATGGAACTTGAGCTGACGAAGTTTGACCTTCCGTCTGCAGTAGAGAATGCGCTGATACTCGTGCGGGAGCGTGCAACCCGGCACGGGATCAAACTCGAACGCGCGATCGATGAGCGGCTCGGCGACTTCACCGGCGACGAGCGGAAGGTCAAGCAGATCTTAGTCAACCTGCTATCGAATTCGGTAAAATTTACTCCGGAAGGGGGAAAGATCCACGTTAATGCCAGCTTGAACAACGGTTCCGTGATCATCTCAATCGCCGACACAGGCATTGGCATCGCAAAGGAAGACCAAGAGGCCATCTTCGAAGAATTTCGTCAAGTCGGAAGCAATTATGCGCAGAAGCGCGAGGGCACGGGGCTCGGATTGACACTGACCAGGAAGTTCGTCGAAATGCACGGCGGCAAGATCTGGGTCGAAAGCGAATTGGGCAAAGGTGCCACTTTCACCTTCACTCTGCCGATAAAGCAAGAAGGGATGACTCAGCACGAAGGACACGAAGAGCACGAAGGGAAGACAAAGACGAGAGTGAAATTTGATGAATTATCAAACAAGGTCCTCGGTTGTGCGATTGAGGTGCATCGAGAGCTTGGGCCTGGATTGCTTGAATCGACTTACGAGCAATGCTTGGCTTATGAACTGAACCGGCCCAGGATCCCGTTTAAGCTTCAAGTTGAACTTCCCATTGAGTACAAACACATAAAGCTTGACTGTGGATACCGCATTGACCTGCTGGCAGATGAACGATTGATTGTTGAACTGAAGAGCGTCGATCAGCTGCTCAGGATTCATGAGGCACAGGTTCTGACCTACATGAAACTCGCCGATGTGAGAGTCGGGTTGCTGATTAACTTTAACGTTGACGTCTTAAAGAAAGGAATCCGCAGATTTGTGCTTTAAACCTTCGTGTCCTTCGTAATACTATGCTTTTGAATTTTCTCCATTCGCGCAAATTTTTACGCTGCCAGCTTGGTGAGTTGTTCCGTACTGGCTTGGCGCGCCGCCAACAAAGCTGTCATCACGTTTCGTCCCTTTTCCGTTACGACGTAACGATGAGTCTTGGACACTTTCATAATCAGGCCGTGTGCTCGCAACAGTTTGAGGCGCCGTCCCACCGCCGCCATTTGTTGACGCTGTTGTGGCCGATCTTCCCTGGCCGGGTAAAGGTGAGCGCGAATATCGCGGTTGCGAAAGCCGTTGAGCAAAAATTCCCCACGGTTAACGATGGCCATCAGTTGGGCATCGCTATCCCCCAATGGATTGAGCGCTCGGTAGCGCTGACCGTTGTGCTTAACGGGCCGACACACCCTAGCGGTTTGTTCTTTAAGCGGGGTTTGCACATGGACGGCAGCCAGCGCCGTCAGATGCCGTTCGGTGGCCGCCCGACTTACTTCGGCCCGCCGATAAAAGTCGGCCACGCCTCTGCGCAAGATGCGCCATTGCTTGGGACTGCGGGGGTTATTCTCCGCACAACGAAAGCTTTTAAACTCTCTCGGCTCGTTAATCGTTGCTTCAACCCGCAACACGCTCCCCTTGTCGTAGAACTTAAGCGAGTTCTTGTTCACCCAGTGCTTGACCCGCACCCCATCACTGCCGCGGCGCCGGTCGGTCATCACTTCATCGCTGACCCCTACCCGGCCCGAACGGCCCCAAAACCGAAGCACCTGTTCGGCTCCAAAACTCATCACGGCGTGATGCACCAGCGAGGGATAAATCCGCCCAAGCGCTTGCCGATCACGAAACATGACGTCGGTAGCGTATTCGGTCTCGGCCGCCGTCCAGTAGTACTCCTGCCCGATCGGAGCGTTGATCTCAGCATACAGAGGATGGCATCGTCTCACCAAAGAACCCAAAAGCTTACACCACTCGCTTTGGTGTTGCTGATCCATCAGCGCTTGGGCACGCCCAATATCGCTAATCCACGGATAGCAGTTCTGCTCTCGCCGGTAGCTCATCCTGGCTCTGTCCATCTGACGCCCGAGCCATTCTCTACCGTTCAGACAGACTTGAATCAGAAATGGAAACCAGGTCTGAAGTCGAAGATGCAAAAAACCAAGCTCCTCATGCATCCAGTAAAAATACAGGTGAATGCATTTGCCCCACTGAAGCTTAATCTCCAGCTTGCGGGTCGCTCGATTCCCCCGCAAAAACCAGGTGCGGCACGGTTCCACGCAACTCAAAACAGCTATCAGCCCCTTGCCCACCTGGTCGCGTTGTTGAATCTGGCGCGCCACCTCCTCTTTGCGCGTGCGGCTCGAAGACAGATAGATCAGCGGACGTTGATGCCGCCCCGCCAACTTCTCTGCCGCTTGACGCACACGGCTGGTCAGATCGGTTGCGAATCTCTTAAAATCCTTCCACAACACTCCAGCCTGCCAAAGGTACTCTTCCATTACCGGCTGGTAATACAGGCTGCGCAGTGTCCCCTGCAGCCGAAGACGATCCCAACCGTGCAACACTCCAATCACATCGGTTTTATGCCGTTGCACGAATGCACAGGCTATCTCGTTTTTTGTCGAGTGGGTTGTAGTCATGCCCACCCTTTACACCAACGAATTGATTCTGTCATTTTGGTTGCGGCTCTGCCGCGCTGGGTCCTTCGTGGTGAAAGTTTCAGTACGATTCAGCCGCGCTAAATTTATTTGACCTTTCCGTTTTGCGCTGCGGCGCGCACCGCGCGCACGATGTTGACGTAGCCCGTGCACATGCAGAGATTGCCGCTCAAGCCGACGCGTATTTCTTCGTCCGTTGGCTCGGGGTTGTCGCGGAGAAGTTCGATCG
>Ga0137381_10003440_pt1 | contig 11261 bp, 10 predicted proteins | sample SagtaG_16_FD_104808 | JGI IMG/M metagenome (GOLD analysis project Ga0137381, IMG submission 104808) | Vadose zone soil microbial communities from Sagehorn Ranch, Mendocino, California, USA - Sage2_L_115_16 metaG | ecosystem: Environmental > Terrestrial > Soil > Vadose zone | place: USA... | reverse complement strand
GTCGTCGACTTCCTGCGCGAGCCGCAGAAGTACCAGCGTCTCGGCGGAACCGTGCCGAAGGGCGTCCTGCTCATCGGCGCGCCTGGCACCGGCAAGACGCTGCTCGCGCGCGCGGTCGCCGGTGAGGCCAAGGTCCCCTTCTTCAGCATCGCCGCATCGGAGTTCGTCGAGGCAATCGTCGGTGTTGGCGCCTCACGGGTGCGCGACCTCTTCGCCAAAGCGAAAGCTGCAGCCCCGTCGATCATCTTCATCGACGAGCTCGACGCGATCGGCCGAAGCCGGTCCGCGGTCGCCAGGTTCGGCGGGAATGACGAGCAGGAGCAGACGCTGAATCAGATCCTCACCGAGATGGACGGCTTCGACTCGCGCGAGGGCGTGATAGTTCTCGCGGCCACCAACCGGGCTGACGTGCTGGACCCCGCGCTGCTCCGTCCCGGGCGGTTCGACCGCAGGGTCACGGTGCAGGCCCCGGATCGGCGGGGCCGCGCGGCGATCCTGCGCATCCACACGCGCAACGTCCCTCTCGCACCCGACGTGGACCTCGACCAGGTCGCCGGGCAGACCCCGGGCATGGTGGGTGCTGACCTGCGCAGCCTGGTGAACGAGGCGGCGCTGGGGGCTGCGCGCAAGGGTGAGTCCGCGGTCACGATGCCGGACTTCGCCGAGGCCATCGAAAGGACGCTGCTCGGCGCGGAGCGCAAGATCATCCTCAGCGACCTGGACCGCGAGCGGATCGCCTACCACGAGTCAGGGCACGCGCTGCTCGGCCTGCTCGTTCCAGGGGCCGACCCGGTCAAGAAGGTGACGATCGTGCCCCGCGGCATGGCCCTTGGTGTGACGCTGCAGAGCCCGGTCGATGACCGTTTCAACTACGGCGAGGATTACCTGCGGGCGCGGATGGTGGGGGCCCTCGGCGGGCGAGCGGCGGAGCGGCTCATCTACGGCGTCGTCACGACCGGGGCGGAAAACGACCTGCAGCAGGTGACTCGAATCGCGCACGAGATGGTCGTGCGCTGGGGCATGAGCCCGAAGGTCGGGCCGTTGAACTTCAGCGACGGTGACGGCGGAATGCTGCAGCAGCGTCCCTACAGCGAAGCGACCGCCCAGCTGATCGACGACGAGATGAGGCGTATCGCTGAGGAGTGCCAGGTTCAGGCGGAGCAGCTGCTGGAGGAACATCGCCCGCAGCTCGACGCGCTCGCCCCACGCGCTGTTGCGCAATGACTCGCTCGATGAGCAGGAGATCCTCAAAGTCACCGGGATCAAGCAGCCTCCCGCCCAACCTATCGCCGCCGCCCACACGCGCTGAACATCGAGCGCTTCCTGAATTCGATCACTCGTCGCATCGTTGCGTCGGCGCCGGCCATCCGGTTCATATTGGGTCCGAAGCCGGGGAACAGATCCATGAGCGCTTTCATGAGACGGCCTGGACCTGGCATGACCACGATCTCGGCCCTGTCCCTCGCGATGCCCTTGACGACCGCGGCTCCAACAGCCTCGGCCGGAGCCGTGCTGTAGCGGGGCATGTCGAGTCCGAGCTCGTCGCTGGTGCGCTGTCCCAGCCCGGCACCCCGAATCGCGCCGAGCACGATCACTGACGCGCTGACGCCGCGGCTTTTGTAATCGTTGCGGAGCACTCGCGTGAATCCGATCAGCCCATCCTTCGCGGCCGCGTACGCCTCTGTGTACGGAAACCCGATCCGGCCCGCAAGCGACGAGATGTTGACGATGTGTCCGCTGCCCTGCTCGAGCATTCCCGGCAGGAGACGATGGGTGAGCTCCATCGGGGCCAGCACGTTGAGCCGGAAGATTGTCTCGTTGTCGGTCCATGACATCTGGTCGAACTCGCGCTGAGGATCGCCGCCGGCGTTGTTGACGAGCACGTCGATGTGTCCGAACTCGGCTCCGGCGACGCTGACCAGGCGCTCGACGTCGCTCGAGTCGGTGATGTCGGCGGGAACGGCGACCGCCACCGCGCCCGAGGTCCTCAACTCCTCGGCCAGGGCCTCGACCTCGCGATTCGAACGGCTCGTGAGAACCAGGTTGTAACCGGCCTTCGCCATCGCCCGCGCGATGTGTGGCCCGATGCCCCTCGACGTTCCAGTGATCAGAGCGGTCTGTTTTGTGGCGGCCACTGTTTTGACCCTCCATTGCTTGCGGCGCTGTACACGCCCTTGCTTAGATAATAGGTGGTGCCAATCATTTATTGCACAAATGATTGGCGATGGTAAGCTTCGCTGCGAGATAGCGAACGACGGTTACCCCAAGGCGCTTGCCGCCAGGATCGGCTTCCTGCTCGCGCGCGCCCACCTGGTCGCCAGGGAGAAGGCGGACGGAGCCCTGGCCGACGTTGGTCTGTCGATGAAGGGCTTCGCGGCGCTAGCCACCCTGGTGAGCGACGGCGCGATCTCCCAGCAGAGGCTCAGCCAGCGCATCCGCATGGACCCCGCGACCATGGTCGATGTCATCGACTCCCTCGAGCGGTCGGGGCACATCGTGCGCCGGCGGAACCCAAAGGACCGCCGCGCGTACGCGCTGCAAACCACAGCCAAAGGACGAGCTCTCCTCACGCGAGCCCAGCGCGCGATAGTTGAGGCCGAGCGGGACACCGTTCAAGGGCTTGATCGAGATGAGGAGAAGGTTCTTCTGGAGCTGCTCGGACGCATCGCCGATCCTGGACGAGCGGAGAGTCTTGCCACGGACGAGGTGGTCACCGCGGCGCTGGGCCGCTAGCGGCGGGCCCGTTTCAGGTCAACCCGGTCACCTCGCATCGCCACGCCCTCCCTCAGCAGCAGCTCGCGCTGGTGCCGTCCTTTCGGGATGCTGCCGTCCGCGCGCACGACCCGATGCCACGGAAGATCCAGGTCGGTGGTCGCCAGGACACGTCCGACGAGCCGAGGCGCTGGAGGGTAGATGCCGCCGTAGGTCTGAACCGAGCCTTCGGGGATTTGCCGGATCCGCCCGACGATTGCGGCAATCCGGAAGTCGGAGTAGCTGCCTCTCACCGCACCAGCACCGACTGGCGACGAACGCCGCACCGGAAGAGTATGGGCGGAGCTGATTACTTTGACCCTCGGCCCCCCCCAATAACCCATTCGGCGAAGACACCAGGTTTCCTGGCTGCACGCTCGTCCTCCTCGTCCTCCTCGTCCATTTAGCCAAGCGCGCGTCTTGGGGGCGGCCCGCCGGGTCGGGTCGCCCCATCGACTACGCTCGCTGCTGGAACGGCGTGTCGAAACAATCAGGGGAAACCGGGCTTCTACTTCCGTCGCGCGAGGTCCTGCTGTGGGCGAACAGCGACCTGGGGTTTCTTATCGAGGCGGCGCGGCGGGCCGAGCAGGACGGCTACGACTCCGTGTGGGTCGGCGACTCGTTGCTGGCGCGTCCTCGCGGCGAACCCCTCACCCTCCTCGCCGCCGTTGCCGGGGCGACGACTCGCGTCAGGCTCGGCACTGCCGTCCTGCTGCCGCTCCTTCGGCATCCCCTGTCGTTGGCGCACGGTCTGGCGACCCTCGACCGGATCGCCTGGGGCCGGCTGGTCGTGGGAGTCGGTCCCGGCGCCGAGCTCCCCGGCACCCATGCGGAGTTGGCTGCACTTGGTCTTGCGAGCGAGCGCCGGGTCGGCACGATGTTGAGCGCCGTCGAACACATGCGGCGGCTGTGGCGGAACGAGGAGACGGGCATCGAGCTGCAGCCGCGACCGCTTCATCCTGGTGGTCCCCCGATCTGGTTGGGAGGAAGCGGCCCTCGGATGCTCCGCCTGGCCGGAACGACGTTCGACGGCTGGCTGCCGTTCAGCCCAACCCCGTCCGAATATGCGTCTGGGCTTCGAGCGGTGCGGGAGGCGGCCGAAGGTGCGGGCAGAGATCCGGATGGCATCGCGACGGGCGCCTACCTCACGGTCGCCGTCGCCGATGATCCGCGCGAGGCGGTGGACATGCTCGACGCGTACATGCGCGCGTACTACGGTGTGCCGGCCGAGGTAATGGCCAGGGCGCAGGCGTGTCATGCCGGCACGCTCGAATCGGCGTCCGAATGGTTCGCGGCCTACCGCGACGCGGGCGCGCGCCATCTAGTGGTGCGCCTGGCTCGGCCTGACCTAAGCGACTACAACGACACCGCACATCACCTCTTGAGTGCGGCTCGTGGTGCGTGATCTGCGGACGCCGATCTGCCGCGAGCTGGGCATCCGGTACCCGATCTTCTCCGTAGGCTTCGGGGCCGCGGCGGGCCCCGAGCTTGCCGCCGCGGTGTCCAACGCGGGCGGGTTTGGCGTGCTCGGCGCAAGCGGGATGGCGCCCGAGGAGATTACGAGGCGGTCAGCGCAGCGAGGATTGGAGCGTCGTCCTGTTCTGGGGCGATCCTGCGCCGTACGTCGAGCCGGCCCACCGTCATAGCGTCAAGGTCATGATCCAGGTCGGGTCCGTCGAAGAGGCGCAGGCCGCCGCGCGCACTGGCGTCGATGCCGTGATCGCGCAGGGATTCGAGGCGGGTGGCCACGTCCGTGGAACCACCTCGATCTGGGACCTTTTGCCTGCGACCGTCGACGCGGTCAAGCCGCTGCCAGTGCTGGCGTCTGGCGGCATCGGGAACGGCGCTGGCGTCGCAAAAGCGCTTCAGCTGGGCGCGCAGGGCGTCTCGCTCGGAACGCGGTTTGTTGCGTGCGACGAGGCCTGGCTGCACCCGGCGTACAAGCAGCGGATCGTCGACAGCACTTCCGACGACACCGTTTACAACACCTTGTACGACGTGTGGTGGCCCGACGCGCCACATCGCACTCTCCGCAACAAGACTTTCGCCGAGTGGGAGGCGGCTGGTCGCCCACCTTCCGGGTCTCGACCCGGCGAGGGCACCTCAATCGGCAGGCGCCGGCTGGCCAATGGGGAGTGGATCGAGTGGCCGCGCTACGCGGTTGGAACGGTGCCACCGGACTTTGAGGGCGACATCGAGTACGCGCCACTGTGGGCGGGTGAGTCCTGCGATGTCGTGAACGACATCAAGCCTGCGGCGGAGATTGTTCGTGACCTCGTACGGGAAGCCGGGAGAGACGCCTCTCCCGGCTAGATCGTTCTAGGCGACCGGCGTCCCCGCCAGGTAGGCGTGCTCGGAAACGACCGAGCAGACAAAGGTGATTCCGGAGTCCAGCTGGCGGAGCGCGCCGGAAGACCATGCCGCCTGGAGCTGGGCCAGCGTCGTGATGTGCGTCACCGCGTCCCTGGAGGTGAACAGCTCCACGTACACGTGCCAGGGCACGTTGAAGTCGCCCGTGCGAGGCATGCCGACCAGGTGATCATGGCCGGGAACGGCGCCCGGATTCGTGCCATAGACATCGGACATGACGGCCGTCGCGACGCCCGCGATCACGCCGGCGTGGTCCGGACAGTTCCCTGGCGTGGCGCCCATACAGTTGAAAGTGCCTGGCGTCCCTGGTGGGTAGACGATCAGGTAAAGGGGAGCCACCGCGTTCGAATTCACGGTGTTGATCGGGTTGTCAGGTCCGAGCGGCGCGAGCCGGTTGGGGGTCAGCAGATACACGAACGAGCCGTCGTAGTCGTTGTAGGCGGGCTCGATCGTCGCATGGCCGAGAACCCGCTCGCCGGTGGGCACAGAGCCGGCCAGTGTGTTGATCTGGAAGAGAAACGCCGACAGCGCCAGCGCGACCAGCGCTCGGCTCAATCTGAAAGAACGCGGCATTTTCAACACCTCACCTGTAGAAGTAGGGATCGAGCACGCGCACGGGCGTGATCTTGTCGGCCGGCAGCTGGTTGAGCTTGGCCGCCTTCCGGATTGCATCCGGGCTGGGTGCGTCGTAGATGCAGAACGTCTTCCTGTGGTCTTCAGTGACGTACGAGTGCACCCATGTGACGCCGAGCTCCGCGTTGGTGCCGACCACGGACATGCATGCCAGCGCTCCTTGCTCCGTCAGCGGGATCTCGAGCCCGCCGGGGAATGAGCGCTCGACGATGAACCTCGCCATACGAACCCTCCTTGCGTTTACAGCGACCCGGGATGGATCGCCCCCTTCACGCGAGGCTAGGTCCGCCTGACGCTTCCGCCATCTGTGAGAAGGCTCAGGCTGTGCTCAGCTCAAGTGCTCATTTCTGGCCAGCCACGTTGCGATCTGGACGCGAGAATCGAACCCAAGCTTGTCCAGGATGTGGTGGACGTGGTTGTCGATGGTCCGCTCCGAGAGATAAAGACGCTCGGCGATCGCGCGGTTGCTGAGGCCTTGGGCGAGCAGCTGGGCCACGTCGCGCTCGCGGCGGCTGAGCTGAACGGAGCTCGAAGCGCGCGCCGGCTGGGTGGTCTCAGCCTGTTCTGCGTGGCCCGCGGCGAAAAGGCTCCACGAGCCCGGAACACCCTCGAACACGCGCGCTCCGCGGTCGGCGAACTCCAGGCCCGAGCCCACCACCAGGTCCTTGACCGTGCCTGAAACAAGCACTTCGCCTGGCTGGGCTGCTTTCATCACGCTCGAGGCTACGTGGAGAGCCACGCCACGAGGCCGGCCGTCACCGACTTCGCACTCACCGGCGTGGAGACCGGCCCGGACGCGCAGTCCTAGGCGCATGAGCTGATCGCGCACGTCGAGCGCACAGCGAATGGCGCGCGCCGTGCCGTCGAACACGGCGGTCATGCCTTGCTCGCCAGCTTCAATTTCCCGGCCGGAGTAGCGCGCGAGAGCCTTGCGAACCACTGAGTGATGGCGGTCGACAAGTTGATTCCAACGCTTATCGCCGAGCCAGATGGCGTGCGCACCCGCTTGCGCGACGTTGGTGCAGAGGACCGTTGCGAGCATGGTGTCGGGGGGTGGGCCGGTTCGGACGCCGGTAAGGAATTCCTGCACCTCGCCGACCACCTGGTCAGCGTCCCCGAAGTACGGCCAATGGTCGTCAGAGTCCAGCTGTAACAGCCTGGCGTTCGGGATGTGCTCGGCGAAGTAACGTCCAGCCTCGATCGGGGCGATGCGATCGCCGCGCGCATGGATTATCAAGGTCGGTACGCGTATCGCCGGGAGGATGCCACGGATGTCGATCAACATGTTCATCCGCAGGAGATCCTCAGCGTCGCCGGGGCTCGCGCTCATCTGCATGAACGTCGTCCACCAGCCCGCGACTTCAGGGTTGTCGACCTGGCTGGGGGCGTAGCGATCCATGCCGGCAACCTTGCCCCACATGTCCTTGACCCGACCCATGCGCTCCTCGAACTGCTCTTCGGTGATTCCCCACGGATAGCCAGGGCGCCTCAGGGCGGACGGATAGCTGCCGTCGATGATCAGACCCGCGGTGCGTTCGGGATAGGTCGCGGCGAAGAGCGCCGACATCACACCACCCTCGGAGATGCCTAACAGGGCCGCTCTCTCCGAACCGGCCGCGTCAAGGACTGCGCGAACGTCATCCATCCGCTGCTCGAGGGTAGGCAGCGGGTGAACGCGATCCGACATCCCGCAGCCACGCTTGTCAAAGAGGATGAGGCGCGAAAACGAGGCCAGACGATTGAGGAAGGCCGACATGGCCGGCAGCTCCCACACGTAGGCCAGGTGCGAGACCCAGCCGAGCACGAGGACGAGGTCTATCGCACCGTCGCCGACGACTTGATACGCGATGTTGACGTCGCCGCTGCGAGCGTACCTGGCCCCCGTAAACATCTCGGTCACGCCAGTGTAGAGGCGGTTTGGCGGCCAGGTCGGAAGGCCGCTACCAGATTCCCGGCTGGATCATTCCTTGCCAGTTGCAGTGGCCGCAGATGATGTCCACGCCGGTCGTGATTCCGGCCATGTAGCGACCAATCACCAGGTCGGTCGATCCGCAACGGGGGCACTTTGCCGGCCGGTCTGCACCAGGCTCTGGGGCCTCGCCTGCCACGCCATGGTGACGGTGCGCCTCATGCTCTTCAGCCCGCTTGCGAGCCTTGCGACCCATCAGGTGCGGACGAGAAGCGCGACCCAGATCACGCCGACGAACCAGAATGCAAAAAGAGACCCAAAGGCGTGCTCGGAGACGACCGCGCAAACAAAGGTAATCCCGGAGACCAGCCGACCGTAGAGCGCGCTGGCAGCGACTCGGGCGTGGCCATTGCCGCTATTTTGAAGAACCTATGCCCAGTGAGAGCGTCCTCCTCGTTCCAGTCCACGGACTCCCTCCCCTGATCGAGGAATTGCGGCGACAGCACGACCCCAGTGCGCGCGCCGGCGTGCCGGCGCACATCACCGTCCTGTATCCATTCGTTGAACCACAACGGCTCACAGTTGACACTTTCAGCGAGCTAGATCGAATGCTGAACAGGTGGGCTGCTTGCGACTACGCGCTCACCGAGGTAAGGGAGTTCGAGCAGGGCGTCCTCTACTTGGCGCCTGAGCCGGCGAAGCCCTTCATCGAGCTAACCACGATGGTGGGCGATCGCTTCGATCTATTGGCGTTTGGTGGGACATTTCCAACGGTCGTTCCGCATCTGACTGTGATGCAGTCCGCCGACGAGGCGGATCGTGAACGAATTACTTCTCTCCTGAGGCGAGCTCTTCCCCAGTCTGCCCGAGCGTCAGAAGCCTGGGTCATGGTTGGAGATAACGACTCCGACTGGACGACGGTACACACCACGAAATTTCGCTGACTGGCGCCTCGACATCGGTCGAGCGATGAGTTAACCGCCAATTCGCAGTCATCACCTGTGACGCATCCAGAGTTCGGGTGGAGTTTCGACAAGGAGGGCACACGATGGCGGCTATAACCAGGATCCGCGATTTCGGCGGCGAGCTTATTCGGCCCGGCGACGCCGCGTACGACCAGAGCCGGGCCGTGTGGAACGGCGTGGTCGACCGGCGCCCGGCCGCGATTCTTCGCTGTGCCTCCATTGAGGACGTGGTCGCGGCTGTGCGTTTCGCCCGTGAATCCGGACTCGAGATCGCCGTCAAGTGCGGCGGTCACAGCGTGCTCGGCCTTTCCGTGCCGAACGGCGGCGTGATGATCGACCTCTCCCCCATGAGCGACGTGCGTGTCGATCCCGTACGGCGCAAGGCATGGGTGGGCGGCGGCTCGCTCCTTCGAAACCTTGACCCGGCCGCCCGGGAACACGGCCTCGCCACGACTGCAGGCAACGTCTCGCACACAGGCGTCGGCGGGCTGACCCTTGGCGGCGGTATGGGCTGGCTTGCGCGACAGTTTGGACTCGCCTGTGACAACGTCGAGGCGTATACCGTCGTGACCGTCGAGGGACGCATCGTTCGCGCATCTGAATCGGAGAACCCCGATCTGTTCTGGGGCCTGCGCGGGGGAGGCGGCAACTTCGGCATCGTGACCGAGTTCGAGTTTCGCCTCCACCCGGTCAGCGGGCGCGCGCTCCTTGTGGACCTCATATTCGATCCCGCCGGCGCCCGCGACGCCCTGCGGGGCTGGCGTGACCTGCTGCCCGACGCACCCCGGGCAGCGACTTTGACCGCAAGCGCAACGACGGCCGGGGATCTACCTGTCGCCAGCGTCGGCTACGTCTGGGTCGGCGACGTTGACGAAGGGCTGGGGTATCTCTCCACGATCCGCGGCCTTGGCACGCCCGCGGCCGAGCGCGTCAAGGAGATGAGCTACGTGGAGCTGCAGTGCATGAGCGACGACCCGAACGGCCATGGCCGCCGCCGCTACTCCAAAGGGCACTACCTGACCGAGCTCAGTGACGAGGCCATTGACGCTTTCCTGGCGCGCGGTCTACCGGCGAACGGGGACGATCCCGACTGGTCGCGCGTGCCGAACGGCGGATTCCAGGCGTACGGTGGCGCAATCGCCGACGTCGGGGAGGACGATGCCGCGTTCAGCCACCGCCGAACGCTCGTCGAGTTTGGTTGTGGGACGACTTGGGTGGATCCGGAGGAGGATGGCGAGCGCGTCTCGAGCGCTCGGGTCTATGGCGCGGCCCTCGAGCCGTTCGCGAACGGGGTCTACGTCAACGCCCTGGGCGACGAAGGTCAGGACGGCGTGCGCCGGGCCTATCCCGCGAGCAAGCTCGCGAGGCTGGTCGACCTCAAGCGCCGTTACGATCCCGACAACGCGCTCACCTGAACCAGAACATCCGACCGGGGGCGTTGTCGGCGTAACCCGCAGGCTAACCACGGAACGCTGAGGGTGCGCCCGGTGGCAGGTAAGGCGCAGGGTTCACAGGAACCTGGTTGATTCGCAACTCGAAGTGAAGGTGCGCACCGGTCGAGTTTCCTGTCGATCCCTCGAGCCCGACTGGGGTGCCCTGCGGAACGGTCTGCCCAACCTTCACCAGCGCGGTCGATAGGTGGCCGTAAAGCGTGTCCAGTCCTCCTGAGTGCGCGATCACGACGTAGTTCCCATAGCCGGTGCTCGAGCTTCCGACCAGCGCCACGACGCCGTCATCAGCTGCAAACACAGGCGAGCCAAATGGCTCAACCAGGTCGATCCCCGTATGAAAGTGGGGGTATTTGCCGTACGCGGGCTCGAACCAGTACGTGCTCGGACCGAAAGGCTGGGAGATCTGCGCCTGAGGCTCTGGCCATATGAAGCGGTACGTTGTCGAGTGTCCACTGCTGGTTGGAATCTGGCCAACGTTGTTTGATTGGGACCACAGCTGCACCTGTGTCCAGACCGCCTGCATGGCAGCCGAGATGATGGCGTCCTCCTGCTGCTGCAGCATGTCCGTCACTGCCTGGGCCAGCTGCGCCGACTGGCTATTAAGTCGCGCGAGCTCATATTGTGTTTGACCGATCTTCACTTGCAGCTGCGCGATCGAACTCTCCTGCTGCGCTTGCAACGCTTGAAGCTGTGACATCTGGGCGTTGAGCAAATCGCGTTGTTTGACCTGTTCCTCTCGTGCAGCCTCCTCCCTCTGGCGCTCCTTCTGCAGCTCGTCGAGATCGTGCGCCAGGGACGCCTTGATCTCGCCCGCGCGTGCGCCCGCCACATTGAGGTCAGAGATTCGAGTGAGCAGGTCGCTCAAACTCTGCGCTTCGGCGAGCACCACCAGTACCGATCCTGGCGCTACGTAGATGGCGCGACTCAGCTGCCGAAGTTGCGCACGCTCGGCGTCGATGCGTTCGGCCAGAATCGCCTCACGCCGCCGTGCGTCCGCGATCTGCACGTCGAGGTCGGCGATCTTCGCAACAACGTCGCTGATTTTGCCCTTGAGGACCTGCTGCTGAGCCGCGTTGTCTTGCAGGGACTGCCGCAGCTGCTGCTGGGCGGCCATCGCATCGGCCAGGTTGCTCCCGAGCTGCGCTCGGATTTGATCGATGACCGCCTGCTGCTGCTGTGGAT
>Ga0137381_10003430_pt1 | contig 11276 bp, 10 predicted proteins | sample SagtaG_16_FD_104808 | JGI IMG/M metagenome (GOLD analysis project Ga0137381, IMG submission 104808) | Vadose zone soil microbial communities from Sagehorn Ranch, Mendocino, California, USA - Sage2_L_115_16 metaG | ecosystem: Environmental > Terrestrial > Soil > Vadose zone | place: USA... | reverse complement strand
GATAGTGATCGTCGTTGCGCCGTGTTAATCACGGGTGTGCGTCCTGGCTGCGGCTGTGCGGGGCGGTGATCTGGCCGACGGCCTGGGCAGCGTGCATGCCGTGGTATCCATCAGCAAGAGACCGCTAAACCCAGGCCGGAAGCTACGGGACGATGACCAGCGGCACCGGCGAGTGACGGGCCAGGCTGACAGCGACCGAACCGACAACCCGGTGGGTGGCGTGTGACGAACTGCCCACCACGATCGCCACGGTGCTGCCGAGGCCGGTAGCGTTGCCGGCGCCGGCATCGCCGATCGCTGTGGCCATCGCGATCAGCTCCCCGGGGACAATGCCCTGGCGCCGCTCGAACCCCCAGGCCACCGCGCGGTCGCGCAGTTGCGCAGCGGCCGCGGCGCGCAACTGTTGCTCGATCTCGTCGAAATCGGACTCCATCTCGGCTATGGCGCCCGGTGACAGCATGGCGAGGCTGGACAGGTGGGCCACGTACACGACGTCGATGCGGCCGGTCCGGTCCTGCAGCAAGCGGACCGCAGCGTCGAGCGCCCGGCTGGCGGGCGGCGAACCGTCATATCCGACGACGAGATGCAAGAACCCAGTGGGCGTGGCAGTGGTCACGGTGGTCAACATTAGCGGGGCGGCCGTCGCGCCCAATGGCCGGTTACTTGGGTGGGCGCCCGAGCGGCGGGCGGATCGGGCGAATCTGGGGGGTGGGTGGCCGGCGCTCGCCAGCCCACAGTGCCGGCACGGCATGGACGTCGGCAGCCACCGCATAGGCGGCCTGCTCATAATTGACCCGCCAGCCAACGAAATCCACCCATGCCTCGGCTGGGTCGCGCTCGATCGGGAAGTCGACTTCGCGCATCCGGTCAATCGCGTCGAGGAACTCCTGATAGGTCAGGCTGATCCTGCCAGGCACGTCCGATTCCTCGGGCACCTTGACGCCCATCGCCTGCGCGATCTGGCTGAAGCACTGGAATCCGGCCCGCAGGCATAGCCGGGCCGGCACGGTGGGCGCCGACTGGGGCGACAGCGCCAGGAACAAGGCGGCGGAGTCCAGCACAGCCAGCAACGCGGTGACCCAAGACGATAGCGGCCTGGGTGAGCGGAACCGGACCAGGGGCAGGTAGGTGGTGTGACCTTCCGCGACGTCGGCCGCCCACACCTCCCAGCGGGCATACAGATCGGGCAGGGTATCGATGGTGGACACGCCCGATCCAAGGGCGTAATGGGTGCGTGCCAGCAGTTCCGGCCCCCAAGAAGGCACGCCCGCCCGGGCGTTCAGCAGCGCCACCTCGGTTTCCCTCCGGTTGAACGCCGCGTACAGGGTCGGCAAGTAGGCGATCTGCAGGGTGACGATCACCAGGCCCGTCGCCCCGGCGGCAGTGACAATGGCCGACGGCGCGCCGCCGGCGGGCACCGCAAAACCCAGGGTGAATAGCGCGGACCCAGCCGTGCTAAAGGCCGACCCCAGGCCTCCGGCTTCGAACGGCCACAGCAGCAGCCAAAACCCGATGAAGGAGGTCGCCAGCCAGGCCGTCAGCTGGCCGAGCAAAATCGCGGCAGCCTGGGCGGCGAGCACCCGGTCGCGGCGGCGGTAATCGGCGATGGCGCCTGCCATCAGCCGGAAGGCCCCGTTGACGATCCGGTCCACCCACCGGGTCAGCCAACTGCTGACCGGGCGCGGCACGATTAGCGTGCCGACGGCGCTGGCCCACGCGGTGAGCACGAGCAAAGCTCCCGCAACCGCGGCCACCGACCGTCCTGCAAGCGGCACCACCATGAATTCTCCCGGCGGTCAATGACTGTGCGGCCTATCGAGCCACAGCACCACGGCCACAGCCAGCCGCGCATCGGGCGCCGCAAATCTACCGGGGAACCCGGGCAAACGTAAGGCGCCGGAATCGCCCGCCATGGTGCACCACAGGTGCGGAGGCCCCCGGAACTGGGATGTCAGCATTGCTCTGACACCTGCTCCTAGCGCTCATCACGTGGCCTGTGGCTCTCACATACCTTCACCGCCGCCTGCCTTCGCGGGCAGTGGCGGTCGTGCACCGAACCCGGCAGTTAATGGAGAACCTAGCCCCGCTGCCCCCCGGGGAGCGGTCAGGTGACGCCGCCGCTGGCGAGGCAGACAATGGCGGCGATCTCCCAGATTGACGCGGCTCGACCGGCTGGTGGTTGCGAAGCGGTCTGGCCGGCCGCCTCGCCCAACATCTCGGCCGCGGCGCTCGCTGAACTGGGTGGGGAGACACACTGAGGCTAGCGAGGAGCGCCAGGGAGGGTGCAGTTGGCGGGGAATGAGGACCAAGGGTACGGCTCGGTGCGGCTTGCTTCGGCCGCCGGTCGTTGGGTGCTGGCGGTGGCGGTGCTGGGCGAGGCGATGATTCTGCTGGAGGCGACGGTTGTCAACGTGGCGTTGCCGACGATCGGCCGTGATCTCGGCGCGGGCGTCGCGGGGCTGCAGTGGACGCTGAACGGCTATGTGCTTACGCTCGCGGCGCTTGTCTTGGTGGGCGGTTCGCTCAGCGACATCTACGGCCGGCGTCGCATATTCATCCTGGGGGTAGTGGTCTTCGTGGCCGCGTCGGCGCTTTGCGCGGCCGCCCCGACGATCGAGGTGCTCATTGTTGCCCGGTTCGTCCAGGGGATTGGGGGGGCACTCCTTACACCAGGGAGCCTTGCGATCATCGACGCAGTCTTTCATCCCGATGATCGCACCCGGGCGATCGGTGCGTGGGCAGGTCTGGGTGCGGTCGCGGGCGCGATAGGCCCCTCCGTCGGCGGGTACCTAACCGACGCGGTGTCGTGGCGCGCGGTCTTCCTGATCAATCTTCCGCTGGGGGCTTTTGTCGTCGTAGCCGCGGTCCTCCATGTGCCAGAGACCCGGGACCCGACGCGTGCTGGCGGCCTGGATCTGCGCGGCGCCGCGCTCGCCACGCTGGCCATCGCAGGAGTGTGCTTTGCGCTAATTGAGGCGTCCGGGGGCCTGACACCAGCGGTGATTGCCGCCTTGGCCGCCGGCCTGGCCGCCACGGCTGCCTTTGTCGCCGTTGAGCGGCGGGCCAGGCACCCTATGCTTCCGCTGGCGTTGTTCCGGTCCCGCCAGTTCGCCAGCGCCAACCTGCTCGCGCTGGTCACCTACGCGGCGCTCGGTGGCGTGACCTTCCTGTTCGTCGCATTCCTGCAGATCACACTCGGCTACACCGCACTTCAAGCCGGTGCCGCCACACTGCCGATCACCATGCTGCTACTGATCCTCTCCACCCCATCGGGGGCGATCGCCCAGCGAATCGGCCCGCGGATCCCGCTGACGATCGGAGCTGTCCTGGCCGGTGCGGGACTGCTGCTGATGGCACAGATCCACCCCGGCGACATGTACCTCCCCGCGGTGTTGCCCTCGCTGATCGTATTCGGGGTCGGTCTCGCCGCACTGATCACCCCGATCACCGCGACGGTCCTGGCGAGCGTCGATTCACGGCACTCCGGGATCGCTTCCGCCGTTAACAACGCGCTCTCGCGCCTCGGTCAAATGATCGCGGTTGCAGCCCTTCCCCTTGCCGCAGGGCTTTCCGGCTCCGCTTTCGAGGACCCTGCCAGAATGGCAGCCGGCTTCCCGGTCGCCATGACCGTTGCCGCTGGGGCGTCTTTCGCAGCCGCGCTGCTCGCCTGGACCACGATCAGCGACGACGCCCTGAGCCGATCCGGAACGGACACCCAGCAAGTACCAAAGGAACTCCCGCTGTCCCTCAAGCGACACTGCTCGGTGGCCGGCACCCCGCTTGCCTCGTCCCTGACTTCGCCGCCCGGTTCCCGCCCGCCGATCGCCAAGGAGCCGTGACTGCTGCTCCTCCACGCAGCCCTCGCTCCACGAGGAGGACATGATCGCGTCCAGCGGGACACTGTCGTTCTGACCAGATGCGCGCGATCAGCGCGGGTTGGGGCGGGGGACGCCTCCGATGACAGCTGCGCACACGCCAAGACCTGTTCGGTGCGCCACGGGACGGTCAGGACTCTTCAGCGAGGGCTGCGAGCCGGTCGAGCGAGGCCCGGAGCTTCCCCGCCGTGGTGGCCCGGGCCCGCGGAAGGCGCTTCCTATCCGTCAGCTGAGTCCAGTCATAGGTGTGGGTAACCCGCGTGCGTGAGGTGCCGATGGGCTCCAGTTCCCAGCGCCACAGGTGCCCCGGCGGCCTCTTTCCCGCCTCGGCGGGCATCCAGGCAAGCCGGCGGCCCTCGTCGAACTCGACCACGTGGTTCTCCCGGATGCTGCCCTTGGTGAGCGTCATCGTGAAAACCTCACCGGCGCGGCGGACGCGCTGCCCGGCAGGTGCCATGGCCAGGTTGTCGTTGCCGTCCCAGCGTGGCTGCTGAGCCGGGTCGGCGATCAGCTCGAAGATCCGCCCTGCCCCTGCCGCGATCTCGCGGCTGGCGCTGACTACCCGTGGCAGCTCCCGCTGAGTTGTCATGCACCCATCCAACCACCCGGCTCAACGGCGCTGCTCCTACTCCGCGGCCGTGCCCGGCCGTGGGATGAAGTCGAGCAGGGCCTGGTTGACCTGGTCGGCGTGGGTCCAGATGATCGCGTTCGGGCCGCCGTCGATGACGATGCGGCGGACGTTGCGGATCAGAGCGGGCAGCCGGTCCCCGGTCGCCTCGGGGGGGAAGATGCGGTCCTGGCTGCCCTGTACGACCAGGACCGGGACATCGACAAGGGGAAGGTCACCGCGGAAGTCCTCCAAGCATGCTGCGACGCAGTCCAGGGCGGCCGTGGCTGACGTGCGGACGGCGACGTGAAAGCTGTTCTGCCACGCCTGGTCGCTGACGTGGCTGCCGCCGAGAACGGCGATGTTGTAGAACCTGTCCAGGAAGGCCTTAGCCGCCGCGGGCCGGTCCGCGCAGACGCTGGCCATGTACTCGTCAAAGACACTGCGGGCGAGGCCCTCGGGGTTGTCATCGGTGCGCAGCAAGAACGGCGGCAGCGGTGCCAGCAGCGCCGCGCCGCGGACTAGCGCGGAGCCATAGGTGGCCAGGTAACGAGTCACCTCGCCGGTCCCCATGCCGAATCCCACCAGCACCACATCGTGCAGGCCGAGATCGCTCAGCAACACGCTGAGGTCAGATGACAAGGTGTCGAAGTCATAGCCCCTGCTGGGCCGGCTCGAGGCGCCGAAGCCCCGCCTGTCGTAGGTGATGACTCGGTGCCCGGCTGTCAGCAGGGCAGCCTCCTGCTTCTCCCACGAGTGGCCGTCGAGTAGGTAGCCGTGCACCAGGACGACAGGCGGCCCGGATCCGTGGTCCTCGTAGTACAGCTGGATAGCGCCGGAGTTCTCATGCCCGACGGTGACAAAAGGCAATGACGGCCTCACCAAGGTTGTCGGGGCGCTCCGCGGAGCTGAGCCGTGATTGGTGTCGGCGGCCGTGATTCAGGGCCGCCGGCACCAGCCAGGGGTAGTCGCCGGTTACGGATGGTTTTTGGTCAGGTGGTGGCGTGCACGGCATCGAGGATGACCCTGGTGACCAGGCCTGGGTTGGAGATCATCGACAGGTGCGGGGCGCCGGGGGCCATGGTGATGTGGGCGTGTGCTCGCCGGGCCATGGCCAGCAGTTCGGCGGGCGGGATGGCGTGGTCGGCGGTGCCGATCACGGCCCAGGACGGGATCATCTTCCAGGCCGGGACACCCGACTTCTGGGTCAGCGCGATCGAGGTCAGCGGCCGCTGGGTGGCCGCCAGCACCGCGGCTTCGCGGGCCGGCAGGCCGTTGGCCATGCACGAGGGGAACACGCTCTGCTTGATGTAAACGTCGACGGCGCCGGAGGGAGCGCCGGGATAGGGCTGCACGGTCACGTTCGCCGACGGCAGCACACATGAACCTGGGTGAGCGGTGACAAGCTGTTCCTCTCCGTTGTTTGCCGAGATTGCAGATGCGCGCCTGTGTTATCCGTCTGCGGACGTGCCTGCCTGCAAGGTCGCTATCTGCGCCCGGGCGGCAGTCACGAGTTCCGCATTCGTGTGCGCGTGGCCGTGGAGGCCCCAGCCCCCGTCGGGTGCCTCGGTGAGCAGCACCCAGGTCCGGCTGGCCAGCGCCGGGTCACCGGCCGCGTCTGCCACGATGCTCGTCAGCCGCTCGACTACGGCCAGCTGCTTGCCGCGGTCCAGCGCCCCCGCGTTTGTGAGGACCTGGACTCGCACATAGTTGCCGTCGCCGTCGACGTTGGCCAGGGAGCCTGCGGGCAGGTCGTGGATGAACGCAGCGGTGTTCTGCCGGAACATCGGGATATCCGGCACTTGCTCGATGGTCATGACCGCGGTGGCGAGGTCCACGGCGAGCCGGCGCTTGTCAGTGAACGTCCCGGCAGTCGCATAGACGTCGATCATGGGCATGGCGAATGCTCCGAGTCTTAGTAGAAGCGGTGACCTTGGTAAAAGCGTTCTGCCGGCTATGCGGCGCGGTTCTCGGCGGCCGCTCTGATGAGGTCGGCAACCTTGCCTGGATGGGAGACCATGGCGACGTGGCTGGAGGGGGCCTCGATCGTGGTCGCGCCCATCCGGCTGGCGAACATGCGCTCGGCGTCCGGCGGGATCGCCTGGTCCTGTGTGGCGACCAGATACCAGGACGGCAGCGACTTCCACGCCGGAGCGCCCATCACGTCGGTGAACGCGGCGCCGGTGAGGGGCTGCTGCACGGCGTGCATCACCTTGGCCCGGACGGGGTCGACGTCGGCCGCGAAATGCTTGACGAAGTCGTCCTCGGGCAGCCAGCCGAAGCCCCGGGAGTCGGTGAACAGGTGCTCCAGCGCCGGGGGCGTGGGTCCCTGGGACAGCAGCGCGCCGAGCGATTCCCCCTCATCCAGCCCGAACGCCGCGATGTACACCAGGCCAGCCACGTTCGGCGCATCCGTGCCGAGCGCGGTCATGATCTGGCCGCCGTAAGAGTGCGCGGCGACGATCGTCGGGCCTTCTTGCAGGTTCAGTACCTGGCGCAGCCGGGCGACATCGTCGGCCAGTGCGGTCATCGGGAATTGTGGGGCCGTGACGTGGTAGCTGTCGGCCTGCAGGCGCTCGATGACACCGCTCCAGCAGGAGCCGTCGGCCCAGGCGCCGTGCACGAGGACGATGTTGGGTCGGGCGGTCATGGCAGTGCTTCCTTCCCTGGCCGGGGTGGCGGTGGTTTCTCACCCAGACTGGGCTGCCGGACGCCGCAGGGGTATCCGCATGATGACTGAACCTGCCGCCCGCAAGGCAGGTGCGGTTAGGCTGCCGAAGGCCCGACCGGGCTGGCCGGCCGGGTCAGCCACTGGCCGGCGGCTCGGCGGCCTGGCCGGTCAGATCGCGGAGCTGATGGCGGCCCGCGATGCCCAGCTTGGGGTAGGAGTGGTACAGGTGTGAGGCCACGGTGCGCGGGGACAGGAACAGCCGGTCGGCGATCTCGGCGTTGGTCAGGCCGCGGCTGGCGAGCAGGACGATCTCGCGTTGCTGCGCGGTCAGCCCGGCGAGGGCGCTCGGTGGGGTGGGCACGGCCGCCGTCGTCACGCCGCAAGCGCGCAGTTCCGCCTCTGCGCGGCGGGTCCAGGGAACAGCCCCCAGGCGCCGGAACGTCTCTAGCGCCGCTGCCAGGACGGGTTTGGCATCGTTGATCCGCCGCTGCCGCCGCAGCCACTCGCCGTAGTCCAGCCGCAACTGGGAACGCTCGAACGGCCAGGTGTCCCCGGCCGGGCCGGACAGAACCTTACGAAAGTGGGCCTCGGCTTCAGCGGGCTCGGCGAGCAGGCCGCGGGCTCGGGCGGCGATCTGCTCGAACCGCGGGCCGGGTGCCGGGTCCACCAGGGCAAGCGCCCTTTCCACCAGGGCGCGCGTCTCGAGGTGACGCTCCGCCCGCGCTGCCGCCGCAGCCAGGTCGGCGATGCCCAGGTAGGAGATGTGGTAGTGCAGCGGCGTGCCATCGGTCCTGAAGAGCTGGCTGAGCTGGCCGTAGGCGGCCAGGTAGCTGCTGTCGGCCAGCGCCGCGAGGCCCGCGGCGTGCCGGGCCCTGGCAGTGAACGCACGGTATTGCTCTGGGTCGAGGAGGGCGAGCGCGCGGGCCAGCAGCGCCTGCACCCGGTCCTGGTCGCCGCGCAGGGCCAGCACCGTCGCGGTGCCGAGGTCGGCCGAGGCGGCGACGGTCTCCATCTTGTAGGCGGCAGCCGTGTCGGCGGCCTCGGGGGCGACCGCGAGCGCCTCGTCCCATCGCCCGCTGTCGATGCAGGCCCACTGCAGCGCCGACAGCGTGCCACCGCTGCGGGCGCGCATGCCAGGAGCGCGCAGCCGGCTGAGCGTGCCCTGCATCAGCTGGACCGCGAGTTCGGTCTCGTCCAGGAGCCAGGCCGCCGCGCCGATCGCACCGGCCTGGTCGTCGCGGGTCCGATCGGCCACCCGGTGCAGGAGGAGAATGGTCTCGGCTTTTTGCCCGAACGGGTCCATGGACGCCCGTATCCACACGCGCTGCTGGTCGGCGTGGTCAGCCGGCCAGTCCGGTGGCCGCGGCACCGGGTCCTTCAGACGGTCAAGCGTGCTCAGCAGCTCCTCACGGCCAGATGGGTTTCCGGTCTGGTAGGCGACCGTGGCTGCGAGCCCCAAAGCGTGCGAGGCGATGACCGGCAGGCGTGACGATGCCTGCTGCGCGACGGAGATGAGCAAGGCGAGCGCCTCCGCCTGCCGGTTGGACCAGACATACGCCCAGCCGATATCCAGCCGGGCGGCGATGCGCAGGTCCGGGTCGGCGGTCATCGCCAGCACCCGGGTGGCCAGCTCCCTTACCCAGTCCGGCTGCCCGGCGAGCAAGGCGAGCGAAGCGGCGGCCAGCAGGCGCCGCGCCCTGTCGTACTCAGCGGGGGTGAGTTCGGCGGCGCGTTCCAGAGCCCGCGCGGCCGCAGCAAGCCCGCCGCGCCGCTGCGCATCCGCGGCGGTCTCCTCCAGCAGCGACGCCACCCGCTCGTCAGGTTCCAGCGCGGCCGCCGCCAGGTGCCAGGCATAGCGGTCGGGCTGGCCGCGGAGCGCCTCGGCGATCGTCACGTGGGCCGTGGCGCGCTCGGCGAACGGAGCAGCGTGGTAGACCGCAGCGCGGACGAGCGGATGATTGAAATGCGGTCCCGAACTGCCCACCCGGATCAGGCCAGCCGTTTCAGCGGGGGCGAGCGCAGTGGCGGTCAGCCCGGGCACGGCCGCCGCGGTCAGGTCCGCACTGTCGGCGACCGCAGCCAGCAGTAGCGCGGCCCGTGCCGACCGGGGAAGGGAGCCATATTGGGCGGCGACGATGGCGGCGAGCCGCTCGGTGGGCGGTAGCAGTTCCGTGGCCCAGCGCCGCCCGGCGGCCGGATCGGCCGCGATCACCCTGGACAGCTCGATCAGCGCCATCGGGTTGCCGGCCGCCTGAGCCAGCACCAGCTCCCGGGCCCGGCCGCGCGGCGGCCGCGGCTGCTCATCCAGCAGACGGCCCGCGTCCTGGGTGCTCAACGGCGCCAGCAGCAATTCCGGGAAGTCGCGTGCGAAACCCGCGGGCGGGACGGTTCCGCGCGCGGAGAGCAGCAGCGCGAGCCGTTCGGAGTCCAGCCGCCGGGCAGCAAACGCCAGCGCGTCCACCGAGCCACCGTCCAGCCACTGCGCGTCGTCTACGACGACTAGCAGCGGCGGATCCTCGGACAGGTCAGCAAGCAGGGTGAGCACCGCGAGGCCGGTCAACAAGGCATCGGGCGGGACCGGATCCGCGGCCAGCGCGAACGCCCCCAGCAGCGCTTTCGCCTGCCGGTCCGGCAGCCCCGGCACCCGGTCTCGCACCGGCGGAAGCAGCTGGTGCAGCCCTGCGAATGCCAGGTCCTGCTCGGACTCCCGGCCGGCGGCCGACAACACCCGCATCCGCGCCGACCTGGCCTGCCCTACCGCCTCGGCCAGCAGGACGGTCTTGCCCATGCCCGCCTCACCCAGCAGTACCAGCACGCGGCTGTCCGCTGGTGGCGGATCCACCAGCCCACGCAGCCGGGACAGCTCGCTATCCCGGCCAATCAGCCCGCCGTCCCTGGACAATCGCTACCTCTCCGGCACCCCGCAGCCCCGATATAGGCAAAATAACCGGTTGCAGGAAGGTGAGTGCGGTCAGGTTGACGCCCGGACGCGGACCGCGCCGCCGGCCACCATGGTTAGGGGTGGTCTCCGAACGGGCCCAGCACGCCGCCGTCGATCCGGAGCGACTCCAGGACAGCGAACGCGTTGTCGAAGGTGAAGACGTCGGCGGCGGCTAGCTTGCCGAGATACTTCTTGGTCACCGGGGCCGCCGCCTGGGCCGACGCTGCGTCGAGGTATGCCTTGAAGATCGCCCAGGCGTTGTCCCCGTATTTCTTGAAGAACGGCGTCGGATTCAGGTTCTGCAGGGTGGCACGGGCACTGGCCTGCAGGTCGGCGACGTAGGCGATCTGTAGTTCCGCGTCGCCACGCGTGCCGAGGCGCCCGAGGTGCCCGGCAACCAGGGTGTGCCACGGGTAGCTCATCGCGAGGTCCTGGGCTTGGATCCAGCCGGGGATGTCCTGGGAGACGGCGACGTTCTTGAACGGTGCCCACCGGGGGAAGATCACATCCACCAGCATGAGCGTCTGCTGGCCGGGCGCCCAGATGAAGATGTTGTCCGGGGTGTGATTGGGCCCGTGGAAGGCGAGTTCCAGGGTCTGGCCTCCCACCGTCAAGGTGTAGCGGTCCTCGAACGTCACCTCCGGGGGTGGGCGGTCCGGGTCGTTGTCGCGCAGCAGCAGGGTGCGGCACTCGCTGTGACCGATCCGTACCACATCCGAGCCGAGCAGGGACGATGCCCCGATGTGGTCGGCGTGGGAGTGCGAGTAGACCAGGTGCGTGACCTGACTGGGCCTGCCGTTGGCCTGGGTAACGGCGCCGATCGCGCGCAGCAGGTTGTGGCCGATGGTCGGCGGCGCGTCGACCAGCACAACACCGTCTTCGGTGGTGAGGAACATGGCCGTGTAGAAAGAGTCGGTAACCCAGTACAGGTCGGCCTTGATCTGGCCGACGAAGTAGCCGTCGGCGTTGACCGGGGGCCCGAGCGCCCTTTTGGGTACCGGCGCGAATTCGCCTGGCGGGCAGACCGGCCCCGCCGCCCGGGCGGTACCCGCCAGCGGCCCGCCGAGCAGGGCGGCCGCGGCCGTGCCGGCTGCGGCCATCCCCGTGCCGGCGAGGAAGGTGCGGCGGCTCGCCGGCGGTGCGCCGGATTCACCAGTCATAGCCCGCACGGTCTGGTCGTCG
>Ga0137381_10003419_pt1 | contig 11292 bp, 10 predicted proteins | sample SagtaG_16_FD_104808 | JGI IMG/M metagenome (GOLD analysis project Ga0137381, IMG submission 104808) | Vadose zone soil microbial communities from Sagehorn Ranch, Mendocino, California, USA - Sage2_L_115_16 metaG | ecosystem: Environmental > Terrestrial > Soil > Vadose zone | place: USA... | reverse complement strand
GCCAGCAACGCCAACAGCCAGGGATATTGAAACTGGAGGGTGCTTTCTCTCATTTTACCTTCCCGCCTCAAGCTTTGGCGACGGAGGTTGGAGTTGGGCTTGGGCGGTGGCGGCTTGGCGCAGTTGAGCGCGGCGAGCCTCGGCCAGTTCGATCAGCCCAAAAGCCCGGGCCACCGCGTTCAGCGCCGGCAGCGGCCCGCGGGGCGCGAACTTGCGTTCGTCGCAGTGGCGGAGGAAATCAGCAAAGGCAGCCGAAAGCTCCGGACCGACAGGCTCATGGCCGGCCAGCGCGCGGCAAAACTCGCTGGTGGTCAGCTCTCCGGCCGGCAGGCCGAATACAGCGGCGACATAGCGCTTGAGGATTTGGGAAACGCCGCTCAATACAGCGCCGTCTTCGGGCTGTTGCGGCAAGCTGCTGAGCGCCTGACGCGCCTGAGCTTCCAGGGCCAGTGGGATCGGCTGTCCTGGCCGGTTGAAGAACCAAACGGCGGCGCCAGCCAAGCCCAGCAAAAGGCAAGCTGCCACCATCACCCAGAAGCCATATTGTTCCCAGAAAGTCGGAGGGATTTCCCCTCGCGGCGGACGCAAACGCGCAATCGCGTCCAGGGCCGCCGGGTTCGTGTCGGCGGCCATCATGCGCCTGGCCGCGAGCATAGGCAGGCCGAGAGCCCAGAGAGCGGAGAACAGAGATCGGAGATCGGAGGTCAGAGGTCTGACCTCCGTCCTCCGACTTCCGACTTCCGCCCTCCGATCTCCGCCCTCCGCCCTCCGCCCTCCGCCCTCGGGTTTTTTCCAGCGTCGGGCTGTGGACTTTAGAATCTGGACTGCAGACTTTAGACGCTTCATCCCCTCCTCCTTCCTCGCCGGGTTTCAAAGAAATGTTGCAGCGTCTGGGCAAAGGGCTCGGCGGTGCTGAAGCTCAGCGTATCAACACCCGCGCGCCTCAGCGTGCGGTCGAGTTCGGCCAGACGTTCCGTGTTGGTCTGGGCGAACTTCGCGCGGAGGGCGGCGCCGCTGGAATCCAGTTCGAGCAATTCGCCGGTTTCGGCGTCCTCGATGGTCAGTAACCCAGCGGCGGGCAATTGGTTTTCGCGCGGGTCGTGCAAGTGAATGCAGACCAGGTCGTGGCGGGCGTTGGTAAGCCCTATTTCCTGGACCGTGTCCCGGCCAGTCGCCAGGACGGAAGTCGGAGCACGGAGGTCAGAGATCGCAGGGCCTTCTGACCTCTGACCTCCGATCTCCGCTCTCCGGCCGGCAGACTCCGCGCCGAAGCTGTGGAGAAAATCGGTGAGCAGGAAAATGATCGAATGCCGATGCAACACATGATTAAGGAAGGCCAAGGCGGCCGGGATGTTGGTGCCTTGGCGTTTGGGCTGGAAGAAGAGCATCTCCCGCACCAGCCGCAGGATGTGGCGGCGACCTTTGCGCGGCGGCAGAAACAACTCAACCTGATCGGAGAAGAGCAGCAGCGCGACCTTGTCGCTGCTGCGCGCCGCTGAGAGAGCCAGCGTGCCAGCAATCTCGGCGGCAAACTCGCGCTTGCTCCGGCGCAACGACCCGAAAGCGGACGAGGCGGACACGTCCACCGCCAGCACCAGGGCCAACTCGCGCTCCTCCCGGTAGCGTTTGACGAATGGCCGTCCCATCCGAAAAGTGACGTTCCAATCAATGTCGCGAACCTCATCACCGGGGATGTATTCACGCAGCTCCTCGAAATCCATTCCCCGGCCCTTGAAGTGGCTCAGGTAGGCGCCAACCATCGTGTCGTTGACCAACCGCTTGGTGCGCACCTCGACCCTGCGGACGGATTCGAGTAGTTCAAGGATGGTCATGGCCAACGGAGGACGGAGGGCGGAGATCGGAGGTCAGAGGTCAGAAGGCCCTCCGATCTCAGACCTCCGATCTCCGCTCTCTGGTCTGCTGCTGATCACGGCACCGGGACTGCATTGAAGATTTTCTTGATGATCGCATCGGTCGTCACCGCTTGCGCCTCAGCTTCGTAGCTCAGGATGAGGCGGTGGCGCAGCACATCGGGGCCGATGCTCTTGATGTCTTCGGGCGTCACATAAGCGCGCCCCTGCAACAGCGCCCAGGCCTTGGCCGCCAGCGTCAGGTAAATCGTCGCCCGCGGCGAGGCGCCGAACTGGATGAAATGCTTCAGGTCCAGCTTGTAAGTCTCTGGCTTGCGCGTCGCGAAAACCAGGTGCACCACATAATCACGCACCTTTTCGTCCACATGAATCTGGTCCACCAACTTGCGCGTTTGCCGGATTTCATCCAGGGGCACCACCGGCTTGACTTGTGTCTCCGGCGACGTGAAGGCCATGCGGTCCAGAATTTTGCGCTCCTCCTCGAAAGAGGGATAATCGAGCAGCACCTTGAACATGAAGCGGTCCACCTGTGCTTCGGGCAACGGATAGGTGCCTTCCTGATCGATCGGGTTCTCCGTAGCCAACACCAGGAACGGCGAGGGCAAGGGCATGGTTTCACCCCCCAGCGTGACTTGCCGTTCCTGCATCGTTTCCAGCAGGGCCGACTGCACCTTGGCCGGCGCGCGGTTGATTTCGTCGGCCAGCACAAAGTTGGCGAACACCGGGCCTTTGGTGGCATGGTATTTGCCGTCCTGCGGGCTATAGATTAACGTGCCCACGATATCGGCGGGCAGAAGATCGGGCGTGAACTGGATGCGGTGGAAGGAAGCCTGTATCGCGGCCGCGAGGGTGCGGACCGACAAGGTTTTGGCCAGGCCAGGCACCCCTTCGAGCAGCACGTGCCCGTTGGCCAGCAGCCCGACCAGCAACCGGTCCACCAATTGCTCCTGGCCAACTATCACCTGGCCAATTTCGGCTCGGAGCCTGCCGATCCAGCCCGCCGCCGCCTGGACTTGTTCGTTCAACGCGCTGCTCATGGGCGGGCAATCTAGGCCAGGATGCGCAGTGACTCAAGCGATCTGCTCAAGAAAACGCGCGCACCGGCTTTGACTCTGAGCAACCGGACCTCCTGGCGGAATGTCTGATCTTGTCTGAAGAAGAAGACGCCAAGGTCATCACGGAGGCCGTGGCCGAATCGAGAAAGATTCCTTTGGCGCCGCCAACCGGGTCTGGATCAGCTTCTGAGAACGCAACCGGCACGTGCAAGCCGCTCCGGACTTTGGGTTACCGGGTTGACTTACCTCGAATACTGGCGGGAGCTTCCTGTACTGCGGCGCCGGCCCGCGTTCGCTCGGAGCTACGGCGCGGCCAGCTTCCCCGGGCTTGCCGCGCCATAGCGAAGCGAAGGCGGGCTGGATGGTTTTCGCAAATTAAAGCGAGCCAGCAGCCCAGCAGACCCGCGCAAACAGGATAGCTCAGTGGGGTGCGAATACCCAGCTAAGAGTGCTTGTACACCAAAAAAGCCCGGAAGCAAGATCGAGAACTCATCATGGATCGGGCAGCGTTGCCCCGAAGCCCATCTGATCGGTGGTTGTGGGGAGCCAAAACCGTTTGCTGCGCTCCAGCTTTGCCCCGGTTTTGGCGTTTACCCTTTCGACGTGAAAATCGCAAAACACCAGATGCCCGCGGCCATTGTGACGGGTCGAGACTGCCTTGGCGGAGACGCCCTGAAAGGCAGCAGGGCCAATCATCCCGGTGTTATCGCTGGCCGACAGGTTGGCTTCCATGAAGAGAAACGTTTTGGTGGGGGCAACGAACCTGGCCGTGTCGGACTCATGACAGATGACGCAGTTCATGGAGTAACTGGACTGGCGGTTTGCAGCCAGGCCGTTCCTGGTCGAAATGGGCAACGTCATCTTATCAGTTGGACAGAGATAAACGGTTTTGCTTCGCAGGTGAGGGTACAGCTTGCCCGTGGTGAGATCGATGCTGGCTGGAGACAGAGACGAACTGTGGAGCCAATCCAAAAAGAAAGGCAAGTTGCCCCGGTTATCCAAAGAATAGGTCATGGCAGCGATGCCGAGTTGGCGGATGTTGTTCGAGCAGGAAATGGTCCTGGCAGCTTCTTTGGCCCGGCCGAGCGCCGGCAAGAGCATCGCGGCCAACAGGGTGATGATCCCGATTACGATGAGCAACTCGACGAGAGTAAACGCTTGGCTACGGCCCAGCGCTTTGCGCGCTCGCAAACGCAAAAACCAATCACACATAATGGACGATCCGTTGAAGGCCATCTCCACCACGTACCGCCTGCCTGCTAAGAGTCTGGACAGGCGCTATATACAACACAGCCAGGAGATTTGCAAGATCGGCTTTCAACTTTTCAACCCCTCCGCGTCTCAACCGCAGTGAATTGGGTTAAACTAATTCAACAGTTTCTCGTTGCGTCACAGTTCTTGAATCGCGCCAGAAATCACTGGCGGGTTTCAAGGCCGATGGTATAAGACCACCCATGTCTTTTTATCGTGTCGGAATCATCGGTGGCAGCGGGCTGTATCACCTCGAAGGGTTTACCCGCCAGAAGTGGTTGAAAGTCAAGACTCCGTTCGGCCCGGCATCGGATCAGTTTCTGGCTGGCAAACTGGCGGGGCGTGAGGTTGTTTTCCTGCCCCGACATGGCCGGGGCCACCGCATCCTGCCTAGCGAACTGAACCACCGCGCCAATATTTGGGCCATGAAGACCCTTGGGGTGGCCTGGATCATCAGCGCAAGCGCCGTTGGCTCGCTCCAGGCCAAATACAAACCGCGCGACATTGTCTTGCCGGACCAATTCCTGGACCGCACCAAGCAGTCAGCGGCGCACACATTTTTTGGGCGCGGCATCGTCGCGCACGTCGCGTTCGCTGAACCGGTTTGCGAGGAACTGCGCCAACTCCTGCTCAAGACCGCCCGCGCGTTGAGTACGCGCGTTCACGACGGGGGCATTTACGTGAAAATGGAGGGCCCGGCCTTCAGCACCCGCGCAGAGTCGCTCACCCACCACCAACTCGGTTACGATGTCATTGGCATGACCAACCTGGGCGAAGCCAAGTGCGCGCGCGAGGCTGAGATCGCTTACGCCACGATGGCGATGATTACCGACTACGATAGCTGGAAAGCGGACGAGGCGCAGGTCACAGTCCAGATGGTCATCGAGAACCTGACCAGAAACGCGGCTCTGGCTAAAACGATTATCGCCCGGCTCATCCCGCAGATTCCGCTTGAACCGAATTGGCCGTCGCACCAGGCCCTGGCAAACGCGATCCTGACCGATAAGAAGCTTTGGCCGGCCAAGACGAGCCAGGAACTCAGACCGATTCTGCAAAAGTACCTTTGAGCCGCAGGTCGGAGGTCGGAAGTCGGAGGTCAGAGATCGGATGTCTGACCTCCGTCCTCCGATTACTGACCTCCGTCCTCCGACTTCCGACCTCCGCCCTCTGAACTCTGCCTCAAGCAAACTGCAACCTGGTGGTCGCCGCTTCCGGGTCCCAGCCACGCGGCGGCTTGCTGTTAATTGACGACACATCCTTGAACGAGATCTGCCGGCCACGTGTCTTGGGCCCTTTTATTTCCACCTCGGCCGGGTTACAGGTCTGTTGGTGGATCTTCTGGTAGGGCGCAGGCTTGTATTTGATGAATAGCTCGGGCGGCGTGTCCGGCTCGAAGAACAGCACTTTGGATTTGGGCGGGATGCAGTGGTAAACCTTGTTCAGGATCGTGCCGCCAAAAGTGAACCGCTTCAAATAAGTCGCCTCGCGGTTGGTGTAAGCCAGCGTGAAGACCCGCTCGCGCTCCGGCAGACCGCAATGGACCAGGTCCGGTCCCACGAAGAATTTCTCCGGCAGTTCAACCACCTGGTAGTGGCCGTCCTTGAACACGAGAATGATTTTGTCGAACCTGGTGCAGTCCACGTTGAATTCCTGGCCGGACACTTTGTGGCCGACGTAACCCGACTCACGGTCGTAGGCCACCTTGAACGCTTTGAAGGCGGCTTCCTTGGCATCCACCTCATCGTACCGGCTGGATTTGGTCAGGCGCGGATACAGCGGGCCGTACTTGGCCAGCAACGCTTCGAGATGGCCAATGACGTATTTGGTGAGGTTCTTTAGGTGCTTTCGCGTCTCGGCCAGGTCGGCTTGGGCCTTTTCCATCTCCTCGCGATGCCGGTTGATGTCGAACAGCGAGATGCGCCGGATGCGCACCTGGAGCAAGCGCTCGACATCCGCAGCGGCCAGGTCCCGCGCCAGCTCTTTGCGGAACGGCTTGAAGCCATCCTCCACGGCGGCCAACACGGCTTGGTTGGTCTTGCACTGCTCGATTTTTTTGTAGATGCGCTCTTGGATAAAGATGCGTTCGAGCGCGCGGTAATGCAGCTCATCCTGCAGCTTGGCTGCTCTCAACTCGAGTTCGCGCTTGAGCGTCTCCACCAGTTGCGCGGTGTTCTCACGCAAGACCTCCGAAACGGCCAGCTCGACCGGGCGATTATTCCTAATCACAACAATGCGGCTGGCGATCGTGACTTCGCAATCGGTGAACGCATAGAGGGCATCCACGAGTTGTTCGGCGCTAACGCCGCTGGGCGATTTGACCTCGATCTCGACCTCTTCCGAGGTGAAATCATTGACGCTCTTGACCTTGATCTTGCCTTTGCGCGAGGCGTCCTCGATGGAGGCCATTAGCGAATCGGTCGCAGTCGTTGGCGGCACTTCTTTGATGAGGACCGTGGAGTCGTCTTTGATTTTGATCTTGGCGCGGACTTTGATCTCGCCGATCCCGTCCTTGTAACCCCGCGCATCCATCAGGCCGCCGGTCTGAAAATCCGGCAGGCATTTGAAGGGCTGTTTCTTGAGGATGGCGATTTGGGCCTGGAGCAGCTCCGGGAAATTGTGCGGCAGGATTCGCGAGGACATACCCACCGCGATACCCTCGGTCCCGAGCATCAACAGCAGCGGTAGTTTGCTGGGCAAGGCGATCGGCTCCTGGTTGCGCCCGTCATAGCTGGGCACGAATTCGGTGATCTCGTCGTTGAACATTTCGTTGCGGGCCAGCTCCGTAAGACGGCATTCAATATAGCGCGGCTGGGCGGGAACGTCACCGGTGAAGATATTTCCGAAATTGCCCTGGCCTTCGATCAGGTAACGTTTGTTGACCAGCACGACCAGCGCGTCCTCGATGGAAGCGTTGCCATGCGGATGATACTGCATGGCGTGTCCGGCCACGGTGCTGACTTTGATCAAACGCCCGTCGTCTTTCTCGTGCAGCGCCCACAGAATGCGCCGTTGCACCGGCTTCAACCCGTCCGCCAGGTTTGGGATCGCCCGGTCGCGGATGACATAGGACGCGTAATCCAGAAAACTGCGGTCCACGCGGCGGTGCAGGGGCAATTCGATTTTGGCGGGCTTGAAGGGATGGCGCGGGGCAGGCGCGGCCACGTTCTCGGCCAGCACATGAGTTTCGCCATTGTCTCTTTCGGCGGGCTTTGCCTTGGGAGTCTGGCCATGGCCATTTCCTTTTGGACCAATTTTAATTGGCCCTTCATTGGCGGGGTTGCCGGCTTCGATTGGCAGTTCCGGTTGGTTTGGATTTTTTTTTCGTTTTACAGGCATTTCACAGGGTATTTGCGAACCAGGGGATCGCTGGTCGCCAGAGTCATTCCATAAGCTTGAGCCTGGCAGACGAGCATCCGATCGAAAGGATCTTTGTGAAAAGCGGGCAGGCTTGGTAGTTTAGCAACTGCGGCTTCGTCGAGGCTCAATGAATCAATTCCATGGCGTTCGCGCTGCAGAGGCACGTAAATATCCGGAGCTTGTGGGAGCGACAGCTTGCCAATCGCGTGCTTGATGCAGATTTCCCAAAAAGATACAGCGCTCAAGTAAACGTCATTCGCTGGCGACTGAACAGCCTCCGCAACCAAGGCGGGTAAACTTGGATCGCCGCTCGCCAACCAGAGGAACTCGCAGGTGTCGAGCAGAACGATCATTCTCCTTCAAATGCCTGTAGGATTTCCTGCGGCAATGGCGCATTAAAATCCTGCGGGACGGCGAATTCGCCTTTTGCTAGCCCAATTGGTCTCGGTTCTTTCCGCGGCGTCGGATGCAGTCCGGAAGCTGCGGAACCCGGACCTAGAATGGTCAGAAGACCCCTCCCCTTTTCCGGCAGCTTGGCCGGCTCCCGAGGCACAATCTGGCCATGATCGATTTCGACTTCCACCGTTATGTAACTCATCAAGGGTAAAATATAGAGATCTTTCTTAAACCGCGAACAAAATTATAACAAGTATTCGCAAGTAAGCTGACACCGGATACGCGCTGGCGAATCCCCTCCAAGTCAAGCCTCGGCGTTTCTGTTGCCCCTTTCACTCCTCCACCGGCACCACCAGGTTGTCCATGATGTAGTCCTTGCGCTCGGGCGTGTTTTTGCCCATGTAAAAGCCCAGGATGCCCGCGGCGTCGGGCTTCTGGGCGTACTCCACCTGGCTGAGGCGCATTTCTTTGCCGATAAATTGCTTGAATTCGTTGGGTGAAATCTCCCCCAGCCCTTTGAAGCGCGTGATCTCGCAGGTCGTGCCCAACTTCCGGGCCGCTTCGTCGCGCTCGGCTTCGGAGTAGCAGTAGAGCGTCTGCTCCTTGTTGCGCGCGCGAAAAAGTGGCGTCTCCAGCACGAACAAATGGCCGTCGTGCACCAGTTGGTCGAAGAAGCGGAAGAAATACGTGATGAGCAGATTCCGGATGTGCAGGCCGTCCACGTCAGCGTCGGTGGCCAGAATCACCTTCTCGTAGCGCAGTCCTTCCAGGTTGTCTTCGATGTCCAGGCTGCGCATCAAGTTGTACATCTCATCGTTTCTATACACGATGTCGCGCTTGAGGTCCCACACATTGAGCGGCTTGCCTTTGAGCACGAAGATGGCCTGCGTGTTCACGTCGCGGCAACTGACGATCGAGCCGGCGGCGGATTGACCTTCGGTGAGAAAAACCATCGAGCCTTTGCCCTTGCCCTTGGTTTTGTCAAAGTGGATCTTGCAGTCTTTGAGTTGCGGAATGCGGATGGTGATGGCTTTGGCCCGTTCGCGCGCCAGCTTTTTGACTTCCTGCAATTCTTTGCGGAGTTGGCGGGTGTCTTGCGCCTTGGCGACGATCCTCTCGGCGATTTCCTTGTTGCGATTGAAGAAGTGCAGCAGCTCCTCGCGCACGCGGTTGACGAGCTCGGTCCGGATTTCCGTATTGCCGAGTTTGTTCTTGGTTTGTGACTCGAATACGGGGTCCTTCAGCCGAATCGCGACCGCTCCAATCATGCTTTCCCGCACGTCATCACCTTCAAATTTCTCGCGTCCGTATTCGTTGACCGCTTTGAGCAGCCCTTCGCGGAAGGCGCTCAAGTGTGTGCCGCCGTCGGTGGTGTATTGGCCGTTGACGAAGGAATAGAACGTTTCGCCGTAGCGGCTATTGCTGTGGGTGAAGCAAAACTCCAGGGTCTTTTCCGCGTAATGCAGCGGCGGATAAATCGGCTCGCTGCCGTCGGCCTGCAAATCTTCCATCACCAAATCGAGCAGGCCGTTGCGGGATTGGAAGGTTTTGCCGTTGAAGATCAGCTTCAGACCAGTATTCAAGTAGCTGTAATGGCGCAGCCGTTTCTCGATATGTTCGGGACGAAACTCGATTTCCTTGAAAATCTGCGGGTCGGGCTCGAAGCGGATGAGGGTTCCATCCGGTTCATTGGCGGCTTTGCCTTTCTTCTCGTTCCGCAACTTTCCTTGTTTGAAAGATGCCTCCACAAAGTCGCCTTCGCGAAAGCTGCGAACCAGGAATTCTTTTGAAAGCGCGTTGACGGCCTTGGTGCCGACGCCGTTGAGGCCCACGCTGAATTGGAAGACGTCGTCGTTGTATTTGGCGCCGGTGTTGATCTTCGACACGCAATCCACCACCTTGCCCAGGGGGATGCCGCGCCCGAAATCGCGAACCGACACCGCCTTGTCCTGAATGCCGATTTGCACCTCCTTGCCGTAGCCCATGATGAATTCGTCAATGGCATTATCAACGACCTCCTTGAGCAGGATATAGCAGCCGTCTTCGTAATGCGAGCCATCACCGATGCGGCCAATGTACATGCCGGTGCGCAGCCGGATGTGTTCGAGCGAGGAGAGCGTTTTGATCTTGCTCTCGTCGTAAACGTGTTTCTTGGTCTCGGCCATATTCCGAGGTGCAAAATATCAATAATGGACCAAGGGCTCAATCCGAATTCTCTCAGGCGGAGGTCGGAGGTCGGAAGTCGGAGGCCAGAGATCGGAGGTCTGACCTCCGGCCTCCGATCTCCGCCCTCCATCCTTGGCTGGGAGCAGCCGGCAGCGCGTCGAGGCCTCGCGCAGGCAGCCAGTAAAGCGGCAACGCGCATACGCCCGCCTCGCGGCGATTAAATCGCCGCCAGGACGCCGCGCATGAAAGCAAGGGATTCCATGACGCCGGGCATGGGAGCGTCAGCCTTGGCCTCGTACTCCAGGGCCACATGATGAGAATACTTTATTCGCACTAAGGCCCGGAGAACACCGACGATGTCTATGATCCCTCTGCCTACTTCGGTCGGTTTGCCATCGCGCGCGGCGGCGGTGACATCTTTCATGTGAAAATCGTATAGGCGGTTGGCGCATTGCTCGATGGCGGCGAGCGGGTCCTGGCCGATGCGCACGGTGTGGCCTACGTCCATGCAGAGGCCCATGCGCGCGTCGCGGTCCTTGACCAGGCGCAGGACATCGAGGGGTGAGGGATAGCGTTTGTCATCAGGGCCATGATTATGGATGGCGATGCGCAGATCGTATTGTTTGGCCATCTGCTCGACTTTGTCGAGCGCCTCGGGCTGCGGGTTGCAAATGATGGTGGGCATCCCAGCGTCTTTGGCGTAATCGAACACGCCTCGGATTTCGTTCTCATCGTTCTTGAAGGAAATCACGCCGCCACCCATCAGGACCAGGCTGGCGGCTTCGATTTTCTCGCGGGCTTTTTGGCGTTCTGCGGGCGTGCTCTTCAAGGGCAGGTGCACGTCCTTCAAGGAAATGTATTTGACTCCCGCATCTTTGGTCATGGCGATGGCTTGGTCCAGACTGAACTTGCGCAGCGTGTAAGAAGTCAGCCCCAGCTTCAAGCCGTCGAAGGGGTCGCGCTCGGGCTTGGTGAGGGCGGCGCTGGCGGGGTAGGGAAGGGTGGCGCCGGACAAAGCGGCTGAGCCGAGCATCCCTGTCTGCAAGAAGCGGCGGCGATTGATGGCTTCGGAATGTTTCATAGTTTTTGTTTGCCGTGGCGGTTCACGGCTGCTCCTTTCTGGGTGCGTTCCGCCGCTCGCTGCGCGCCTTGTAGAGGCGCTCGGTGAAACCGCCTTCCTCTACGAAGGCTTTTTC
>Ga0137381_10003418_pt1 | contig 11292 bp, 30 predicted proteins | sample SagtaG_16_FD_104808 | JGI IMG/M metagenome (GOLD analysis project Ga0137381, IMG submission 104808) | Vadose zone soil microbial communities from Sagehorn Ranch, Mendocino, California, USA - Sage2_L_115_16 metaG | ecosystem: Environmental > Terrestrial > Soil > Vadose zone | place: USA... | reverse complement strand
AGTAAATTGGGATATTATAAGAATGATATTTCTATTGAGGTAACAGAATCCGTAAGCCCATTCGTTGGAGGCGGTAATGGTTCTCGAGGGTTTTGCGTTATTCTGGACATTGTTTCTGGGGAATCTGATACTAAAATGGGCAGTTGGGGCGGTTCTAACGCTTTCTCACCCAATAACCAAGTGGACTGTGATACTTCTAGTTATATCATTCCTCCTAATATGGCAGTAATTAAAGGAAGCCACGGGACGGATAGGGTATTTGCCACGCTTTATTTGAGCCCTAATAATGTAATTAAAGCACTGCCGGTGACTGTAGAGCTAGATCCACGGCTGAAATGGATCTTAGCGGGATATAAAGGGCTTACAAGTCAGGGCCGTAAAAACGAATATAGCTGTAATAATGATGTTCCTAGTGCTATTGACTTGAAACAATTGGTGGATAAAGGATATTTGAAGCAGAATAAAGCTGGGATATGTCAGATTACAACCGAGGGCAAGAATTGTTTTAAGCCGTTAGAGCATGTGGAGCATCCTAAGAGCCCATATTATAAGGGTTGATTAAGGGCTGAAATTATGAACCAAGATAAATTCGAACAATTCAGCAAGGTATATCGGGAGAAATTGGTGGTGGCTTTTGCTGCTAATCCTGACAATTATATTTTGTGTAATAATGAAGCACCCGAAACGGCAATTCCCAAACATGCTGATAAAATTTTAGCTGAAATGAAACGCAATCCTAAGGAAATAAATTATGTGGGTAAGTCGTTTCAAATGACTTGTAAAGTATTAGGAATTAAATACACACGCAAAGGTATATTCGAATTTCTTGAGCTTGACAAGTAATTATTAATAACTATATTGTAGAAGTAGCAGAGACCAGTTTAATCATTAGGAGAATAAAGTTATGGAATTTTCAGAACTATGCGAATTGATTGAGGAATCTAATTATACACCACAATCTTATTCTGGGCGAGGTATGCTTGAAAAATATTGCTTGGGCGTAATAATTGAGCACAGCGATCCAAGCAAAGTATTGACTGATCTTATTTTGGATCAATGTCAATTCTGCGGTAATGAAGCAGATCAATTGGGAAAAGTGCAGTGGTTGTGCGAGAATTTGGCTGATATGCGTTCGGATTCAATGGGGCGAGATATGATCGTTTATTGGCCTAATATTCGTTGGGAAGAAGAATCTGATCTAGATGATTGACAAGAATTAACTTAGTCTTATAATATAGATAACCAAGGATACGTATATGCGCAAGAATATCGCCAAAGTAATTTCTGCCTTTAAAGCTGGTAAAACAATTAAAGGAGATTCTAAGGGAACGTGCAGAACTGATGGCAATTCAATTTATTCCTACTCAATGCTTATAGCAAAGAAATTCCTAGGCAATAATGGTAAACCGCTGTACATGGTAATTGCTCGGGAATATGGTCCGAGTATAACAACGAAAATGCAAATTGACGCATGCATGAATGAGCTTGGGAATGAAGGCTTGCAAATTGTTCGGGAAGAATCAATTTTGACTTGGGACTTTAAATTCAATTCCACCTATTGACAATATTTAATTTCACCTATTGACATTATTTAATTAATCCCTATATTAAATAGACCAAGGGAGAAACCATTATGCCAAACCTTTTTATTGATATTGCCCAAGTAAACGAAACCAAACATTATCATCTATGTGACCATTCTTTTGAAGAAACTAGGTTTGATGATATGGGCGAATTATATCGGTCCCTAGTAAAAGAATATGGGAAATGTGTCAGTAAACAATATATTGACGTTAATGATAAACCGACTCAAATTGGGTGGGTATTCGAAAAACGTGTAGTGTATGACGATGTAAGGCCAGGTAAGTCATTGAAACATATGACTCAAGAAGATAAAGATAAATGTTCTTTTATATGTTCAACCTGGATTTCCGTTCATAGTTCAAAGCCTTCAGTAACTAGAATTTCACATTTTGCTAAGTTTTAATTATGGAAAAATATCGTGTAGTGTGGGAAATTGATATTGACTCAGAATCACCAAAAGATGCAGCTATAAAGGCTCTCGAAATTCAGCGAAATCAATATTCAATTGCTACTGTTTTTAATGTAATTAATTGTAATGGTCAAGAAAAAACAATTGATCTAGACGATTGACAAGATTAGAATCAGCCTTATAGTAAAGAGAGCAAAGGAACAGTACAATGACATATAAGTCTGAATTGTCTATTAAATTGGAAGAATTGCCTGAATTGACTTTAACCTCGGTACATGTGGGACTTGAGGAAAAGACTACGGTAAAGGATGCTGCTTTTCCTAGCCATAAATACCTTCAAGATAATTGGAGTGTGACCCTGAATTATAAGGAGAAAAGCTATACTACGAATTATTGGCAGGGTATTGGACATAGAAAATTGCAACGTCCGGTCAAAAATGAGGGTAATCGGTACTATCACAGCATATATGGGGAGTTTAAAACCGAAAAGGAAGCTTGTCAGGCTCAATGGTTAAAGCTTGTACCTCCTACTATTGCCGATGTATTGGGCTGTTTATTGCTTGATAGTAGGAGTGCAGAGGGTACATTTGAGGACTTTGCTGGTGAATTTGGGTATGATATAGACTCTAGAAAAGCCTTGGATACCTATTTGGTCTGTCAAGCTACTAGAAATAAGATGATTGGTATGCTTGGGACGGAATTATTTGATGCATTGAGTCAATTGGAGCATTGATTAGAATAATTACCTCTTGACAAGATTAATTTCCACATTATATTATAGGGTATGAAAATGACTAAAGCAGAAGCATTGGCAGACTTTAAAGAGAATATTTTGCCCGAAATTAAGAAGACTGAAGCAAAGTATGGTAATTTTGACCGGGTGATGCGCGCAGAGGAATGGGGTATTTATACAGATTCATTGTGTAAAGATAAACAAATCACACTTAAGCAATATGAATCTTGGACCAATCCTTTTTGAGTTTATGTAGGTATATGTGCGTGTGTGGATATTGACAAGAATTAACGGCTTGGTTTTCCTTTATGTGGTAGATGGTAAGATTCATTGTGATTGAGACTTGACAATAAATTTTCCGTACCCATATTATAAGTATTGAAAGAGTGAGTGTAAAATGAATATTTCAAATATGGGTAGTTATGTGTGGGCTTCCAATATAGAGACTGATTGTTCTATAGATGGTTATGGTCCTATTAAAAGTAATTTGGGAGAAATAATTCTATCTGGAAAAGATGCTGCCCACATTTCTTGTCATAGTCTGGCAGAACAATGGAATTATGTATATGTAGGAATTACTGAGGGTTAAATGGTAAAAGTATATCAGGTAGATCTACGTACTGGTGAAAAGTACGAAGTAGATATGTCCAAGCATCCTTATGAAAATAATAAGTTTTTAATTGGTATGGTAAACAATTGGAACTATCACTCAGCGCTACAGGCCAAAATTAAAACAGATAATAATAGTAATAATGGTCCTGTGTGGCTTTATTATTGGGTGTAGGAAAATGAAGGAAGTTAAAGTAGAGCAATATTCCAAGTCAATTATGGGGAAGTACGATGTTATATTTTCCGAATTGACGGAGCAGGAATTGTTGGCAGTTAAAAATGCATTAGAGTTATATTCGGTAAATGCAAAGGTATTTTGGACAAGTCAGAGTATTCACCAAGCAATTCACCCAATTCATAATGCTTTGCAAAATGCGTTAGTTACATATAAATAAAATGGAAATTCTATTAATTATTTCGGGTGCAGTGATCTTGTTTCTTGGTGCAGTAATTGTTAATTTTAGCAATATGAAATACATCGGACTAAAATATTCAATTTCTTCGACGGTATTGTTTGCTCTGTCAGTTATTATGGTTATTTGGGCAATTGTGAGAATTGTTAGTGTGTAAGTGCATGTGTGTTAATGGTTGACAAGTAATAATTCGTACCTATATTGTAAGTAGCAGGGAGTAAAAGCTAATGTCAGAAGAATGTAAAGAATGCGAGTGGACCATTAATAATTGCGCTTGTCATGAGCCCGAAGAAAAGAAGTATTCATTTATTACTATGATGGATCTTGCTATATTTCGGGGAGTTAAGCAAGATTCGGATGGTTCAATTAATATGGGAGCATTTTCTGATGTAGGATTGCCGATGTTGGGAGGGTGCGGAAATTGTGGGAGTCAATGTGCTGCTTATAATATGTGTCCGACCAAAACGGGGAATATTTATTGTTTGGATTGTGTACATGAGGCAATTGGGTTTGAGACTGTAGAGGAAGCTAATCGATTCTGTTTTCCTGAAGAATATAAGTGGCAGGGCGTTGATCCTGAATATAAAACAATCTAAGTCTTGACAATAATAGATTAGTGTATATATTATAATTGTTGTAAGGAATAAATATAATGAGTTTTCTAATTAAAATGTTTCTGGTAGTTTGCATTATTTTGGGCGGGCTTAGTTTGATGGGTCATTTTGCTCCACAACTAATCGGAATGACTGTGTTTCATGTAGCTGGATACACAATTACGGGCGGATTAATTGGGGCAGCTATATTGTTTTATTGTGGAATTACGGCAATTAGTTTGAAGCATTGACAAGTAAATAATCAGTCCTATACTATAGAGGTTGAAGGGAAATTATACCATGGATCAAGCTGATATTATTCTAAATAAGGCAATTCTACTCAAAGATAAGCTGGAAAGGCTATTTATTAATGTAAACCAGGCTCGGGCAAATATAGAAGTAATGATCGATAAATTGTCTGATGGTGAAATTAGTCCCCAAGATTATGGTAGGCTTCCGTTGGGTGGTACCTCAGATTTGGTTAATTTGGCTCATAGTGCAGATAAAACCAATGCTATTCTTGAGGTTCTGATTTTTCAGGAAATGGATTATAGGGCCTAATAAATTGATTCTTGCGATAATTGTAGCTCTTATAGTTGCGCATTATACGAACAGTGCTATTTTGGGCATATCTGTAGGGGTATCGGTTTGGTTAGTTATGGATTTGACAAGGTAAGATAAAGACTTACAGTGAGTCGAAGACTATACGGAGTATTATCATACAAGGATATTATGGAAAAGCTAAATGTAGTGGTGGTATTGTGCAATGGTAATTTGTTTGGGGTGTGGAGTTTTCCGGCAGATAATGAGCCGAGCGTATCCAAAAAGAATGATCTGAAACATGCAGTTAAGGAAAAATTGAAGGCATTGGGGACAGAGGATGTATTTACGGTTGAATTTACGGATACCTATGTTACCGATTATTTTCCCGATGTAGCTGATGGTATTTTGGATACAATTGAGAATCATTACTAATACCTACACGCACCTACATATATTCAAATTTTGGTATTGACTTTAGGTAATTACAGTATTGACAGGAATAAAAATTATGATTAAAGATATCATTGTTAAGATTAGCAAGGGTTTTAGTTTGGCGGATGATGAGCAGGAATTTCTGGAGTTTGTTCTTGACCGGCCAAAGCATCCAGAATATATGCAATTGTGGGTAGCAGGATTGGTTTAATATGCAATTTAATACATTTGCAAGCTGGTATGGTCTAGAGCATTATCTGGAGGAGCATAATAATATTGTTTATTATCAGGCTCCTTTGGATAGTCAGCCAAATATTGTATGTGTAATTAAGCGATTTAAGAATAGAAAGCTTAGGATTGCATATGGGCCGTGGAAATTCACTGCTGATGAGGGGCATTTAGATCGATTTAGGTGGGTAGATAATACATATTGACAAGCGTGTGTTCGTGTTTATAGTATAGAAGTTATTGGTTCTAAACAAAATTATAAAGGAAAAGAAATATTATGCAAGTTTTGAATACGTTTGTGGCGAAAAATGGTTCTGGTGGTAAGAGGAATCGGCAAGCTCGTAGGCGATTGGAACGAAGGAATCAGGGTCGGACAGTGTGTGCTGAGCCGAAGGCTACGCGAAGCGATAATGTGGGTGTTGTAGAAACGATTGTGGTTTCTGAGCCTACATTGGATCTATCGTTGGTGTGGGATGAGCAATTGGCAAATAAGGCGTTGAAATTGTTGGAGAATTCTGGTAAAAGTCAACGAGCGTTTGCTTCTGAACATAATTTTCCAGAGAGTAGAATTCGGTCTTGGAAGAAGAAATTTGGATTGCTTGGCGTGAATTGAATTTTGCGCTTGACAATTAAATAATAGTGGATATATTGTAGAGGTAGTCGGAACGATTATCGAAGATTAGCAGGGAAGACAATATTTAGGTTCGTGTTATAAACAGTGGGTAGGGTATCCTCGTAGTATACCTATGTTGTGCAAATTAATTGAACCTATTGTTTTCCTTGTTATTTTGGCTTAACATATAGCAGTTAACCGCTATGAGTGTTAGACATAGACAGGTGGGAGACTTCCGCTTTTATGGCTAACTAATTTGAGGTATTGACAATAATAGATTCATAATTATGCTATAGATAAGCGAAGAACAATGGTAATTAAATAATGCTTGACTATATCGATATGATCCTTATATTTCTTGAGGGTGACAGGAAATTTCAAGATAAAGTAATTGGCAATATAGCTATGAATTATTTAATTAGATTGAGTCAATGAATAGATCACTTTTACAAGCAAAACTTCCTGATCTATTAAGGCTGGCAAAATATATAGGTCTAAAAGATTTATCGCCAGAATTGAGTTTAGAACAATTGGCCGATGAAATTTGGTGGGAAATTATTATATCTTATAGACAAGATTCTTTGCAAAAGACTAGTTGACTTACATTGAATTGATTCTTATAGTAGAAGTAATGGAAAACACAATGGAGACAGAATACACGCAGGCGCCAAAAATTATGGGCCAGGTTATGCAAGAAGTATATCGAGATTTGGATACTGTTCGGTGGCAATGTTCTTATAATTATGGTATGTTAGAAATTAATGTACACAGTAATATTTGTGATGAAGATCGTGGGAATTTTTCAACTGTTTATTTTAATGGTGTTAAATTGTTTACACGGCTAAAATGTCATACTCCACAAAGTGCTATTAATGCTATTGTCGGCGATTTGGATCAATTGGAAAATCTACTGAAAAACTGTGGATTTTGTATTAAATAAGTTTTATAGGCCTGAACGCTTTGGTTAAGCTATTGACTCCTACAGGCCTACTAAAATTATAAATGAATTGACAATAAATAACTCATCATTATATTAAAAGTAAGAGAGGGGAGAAATTATGATAAATTCAGCAAAACGAAATTCACAATCCAGACTAAAATTGGTCTCGGTAAGTAAACCAAAGTCAGTTAAAAAGTCAAAAGAGATCTCGGTAATTGAGCAAGTAGAAGTTACCTTTCAAAGAAACAATCTTTTGGCAATTATTGGAGGGTTTCTATTTGGTGCGGTTCCTCCAATTTCAACATTTACGGTAGCTCATGTGGCAGTAGTCCCCGGTTCCATTCCAGAATTAGCTCATCAATTCTCTTCATATTTTGTATTGGGAGGATTGGCCTATTCGTCTATTACGGTATATCAGTGGAAATTGGTGGCGGTTCAGAATAGACTGAAGGCTTTGGGATTTGTGTTATTGACCGAGGGGGTAATGACATTTATTAATATTCCCTGGTTGTGTTATTTGGCATTGTTTCAATTGGTAACGATTAATTGGATCGCAAATAGTTATAATTTGACCAAGCGAAAAGAAATGGTAGGTTGAAAATGACTAATTCAGCAAAATTTTGGTTTATGTTTAGTGCATCTTTGGGTTATGCAGTTGAAAATGTGCATGGTTTAGCTGTAGGATTAGCTATTACTACCGGGTTTTGCGCTATAGCTGACCTAATTGATACATTAAACAATGGTATTAAAGGCAAAGTATAATGAGTTATTCATTAAGTTTTAGTCCAGATTTCTTTTTGGCCGAAGGAGAACCGTATGATCGTTCAGATTTGGCTTTGAACGATGATGGCAATCCAATTTCGTTATATAGTGCGCTCTTGAAATGGGCAGAAGATAAGCCTGAGGGGTGGGCTTCAATGGCAAAAGATGTATTTGGGCTGGATGAACCTGAATATTTGGACATAGAAACTGTATTGCAAAAGGTAGAAGAGACTGATACTTGTTCTAATTTGAGTGTGCCTGTGCGAGTGTGGATTGATTCAGAGGGTGATTATACGGTAGAAGTGTATGATTCTTCTGAAGGATAATTAAAATGGCACGATTAAATTCAATTGGGCATGAATATACTTGTAAGTGTAAATTTTGCAAAAACGAAGTAATTAGAGTAAGCGCTAATCATGATAGAAAGTCATGTTGCTGTGTCGAATGTTGTTGGTTGCGAAATAATAAAAAGACATTGACAAGTAAATAATAGACTTATATTGATTGGGTTGAAAGAGAAGATAATGGATAAATGTATTTTGGTGTGGAGTTTTTATGATGCGCCGGAGAAATATCAGGCATTATCGAATCATGGAGGGGATGAGGATTGGGTAGCCTTAGTTCCTAAAGGTTATACACATTATATTCCATGGCTAGACAATGCTCGGTCTGGATTTGGGGTATGTTATACGAGTGTTCATGATACGGAAGATGGTACTGTTTTTATTGGCGCACATGCTTGACAGGTAAGTAATCAGACTTATATTGTAGATAGTGAAGGAGATTATATGTCTAAATTTGAAAATATTATTCATCCTACTAATCGAGTCTGGCCTGGCACTCCTAATAATATTATGCAAACTGCCGAAGAAGCATATGTTGATGGTTATATTCGGGGAAGAGAGTGGCCGGATGATTGGCAATATATTCCTGGTGGTCCGTGGGTTGGATCAAAAGATTCTAAATTTGTGGCTCTATATAATCACGAGAAGTTAGTTCATAAGGAATATATGAGGGGTTGGCATAATGGGTTCGCACAAGCTCATGAAACCAATATGCCTGGATGGTATCGTTATTCGCATAGTAATTGGATGTAAAAATGGAATGTACAATTAAAACAGTATTGAGTAGTGTAGCTGAATATGGAAAGTTGGATGTAAAATTTCGGCTAACTACAGAACAATTGATGGCATTGAAAACAATTCTGAATAATTCTAAGGAGGATTATGAAGGAAATTGTAATACAGAAACTAATTTTGTCGATGTTTTATTGGCCGCTATGAAACAAGCTAATATTAAGTATTAAATATGATATACATGCCTCATAAGTAAATAATCAGATTTATATTGTATGTAGTGTGGTTTTTAGTGGAATGTACAATTAAAACAAGCGTATCTGAGCCTAAAGGGAGTCTGGAAGTTAAATTCCAGCTAACTAAAGAAGAGCTTGGTGTGTTGAAAACTACTATAGTGGAGAGTTCATTTACTGAAGAAGAAAATAAAATCAACACCAATCTTGCCATTATTATTTGTGAAGCGATGAATAAATCTAATATAGCTGAAATGACAAGTAAAAAGATCTATGTTGGTTATGTAAAAGAGAATTTAGTTGCTGCTTTGAGTGGAAATGCAGAATTATTTAGGTCTTATATTGAGCCTAATACAGATACTATTCTTAAGTATTATCAAATAATTGGGCCATTTAAAACGGTTAGAGCGGCTAAATTGTGTCAAAATCATCCGAATTTGTATAAAACTGTGCGTGAATATGAGCGGTGTGCTAAGGTATTGACTAATCAAACTGAATTGATTGAAGCGGCTAAACGATGAAAAAATATAAAGTATGTGATGAGTGTAAGCGTGGAGGCAATGGTGCGTATTGTTTTCACGAATCACTACAAGAAAGAGCCAATGAACAAGTAGCACAGTTAGGTTGTGATGGTATGTGTGAGCCTATGTGTACTTATTGTAACAGAATGGCAGATCAGGCAGCCGATAATATTGTAATTGAGCGTGGGTATTAAAATGAAATACTATGTGCTGAAATATGCTAATGGATCATTGGTTGGAATTGATGTAGATTCTGGTGGTTATCCGTATGAGGCTTATTCAGAATCAGATTCGCGAACATCATTAAATGGCGTTGTTATGTATCAATATAATGATTTTGGGCGAAAGAATGCATTAGAATATAATCGTAGAATGAATAATGTATTTAAATTAGCCGTACTTGAGTGTACAATTAGTGTTATTGACAAGTAATGGTTGATGCTTATATTGATTGTGTTGGAGAGAAACTAAAGGAAAATAAAATGAAACAATATCTTGGGCATGAATTTGAATCTATGGGTGATGATACGGAGGATAGTCATCTTGAGTGTAAAAACTGTAAGATGAAGTCCTATTTTGATTCGACTGATAATGAATTTTATGACTTTAGTGGAATGGTAATTATTACTCAGTCTTGTGAAGATTATCAAAAATATCAAAACGGATTAACGGATTGACTTTAGAGAAGAAGTGAATATATTGTAGAGACGAAACGAGATGCCCTATTGGTGGAATGGCAGACACACTGGATCCTTCAAAAAGAGTCCCCCATATTGTTAGTATGGGAAAACCCTGGAAATTGCTGGAAAGCCCTTAGAGACTAAAACACTACAGCGTAATTGGCAACGATAAGCGCGAATGTTTGAAAAGTTTTAGTATTGGGTAATCAGCAGCCGAGCCTCTTATTAAATAGAGGAAGGTTCAGAGACCGCGCTCAGGGCATTCATAATTAAAATATGAATGATGATACAGTCCAGCCTACAACGTTTTAATAACGGCTTATGAGAGTAAGAGTAGGATCGTTAAAATCCAAGTCAGGTAATACTGAGTACTAGTTCAAGTCTAGTATAGGGCACTATTTTTAGCCGCAATGCAAATTAAAATGGAATTTAAGAAAAATTTAGCAGTTGATGGTCTGAAATAACTATATTCAGATACATCTATAATTACCAATGTGACTTTATGTTTTAAACACATTTCTTTTTTCAATTGGTCATTATTTTTAATTTGTTGGAATTTCTTTTCCCCATAAATAGGGCGATAATGAACAGGGCCATTTAGCTCTATTGCCAAATTTAAACTTGGAAGATAAATATCTAATTCTGATTTAATTGCTAATTTTGAGTTGTACAAAATTTCTAAATTTGGATGAATAATTTCTAATTGCCCCTGTATCCAAACCTCCAATTTAGAACGCCTTGTACCAGTTGTTTTATGTTTGTTATTATAGGTTGCAGCACAGCTTCGAGAACAAAAATTATTGCCACTTTTAGACTTTTTTATTTGATTTAATGCTTTTGTAAACGATTTAGCACAAGTAGTACAATTTACGGTAATAGCTTTTATTTTTGCTTTACTAGCGCATTTCATACCGCAATAACGT
>Ga0137381_10003412_pt1 | contig 11296 bp, 13 predicted proteins | sample SagtaG_16_FD_104808 | JGI IMG/M metagenome (GOLD analysis project Ga0137381, IMG submission 104808) | Vadose zone soil microbial communities from Sagehorn Ranch, Mendocino, California, USA - Sage2_L_115_16 metaG | ecosystem: Environmental > Terrestrial > Soil > Vadose zone | place: USA... | reverse complement strand
CAGCACGCAACGCTCAACGGCATCGCGCGCGACAGGGTTCTCGCCGATATCCAAGCCTTCGGCTGCGGCGATCCGCAAGAACTGCTCGAACAACGGCCCCACCTGCCGCGCGGCTTGCGCGTGAACGCCCATTCGGCGGCAGCGCTCGATGTGGTAGCCATTGCGCTCGGCGTAGCGCTAGGCGCGCATCAGCACAAAAAAATCCGACTCCATCTCTTCACTGAACAGATCGTCGCGGGAGTCTCCAATTTGCTTTCCGTGTCGGCGCACGAGCAAATCCCGCCCTTGCGTCAGGGCGGCGATCAACGCGACGGGACGCACACAACCATAGTCATGGGCGGCCAGCAGCATCCGCGCGTAGCGCGGATGCACTGGAAATGCGAGCATGCGTCGTCCAAGAGCGGTGATCGCACCCGTGTCGTCGATGGCTCCCAAGTCGGTGAGCAGCATCTCGGCACGTTCCAGCGCGCGGACGGCGGGGGTCTCCAGCCAGCGGAATGTCCTCACGTCGTTCACGCCGCTCGCCTTGAGCGTGAGAATCACCTCCGAGAGATCCAGACGTTTCACTTCCGAGAGTTCCTGGGTGGGACGCGCGCTCTGGTCATGCGCTGTCCATAGACGCAAGCAGTGTCCGGGCGCGGTGCGGCCCGCGCGACCTGCCCGCTGGTCGGCTGCGGCTCGGCTGATTTTTTCGACGAGCAACGTGTTAATGCCGCGATACGGATCATATCGGGGAATACGCGCCAAACCGCTGTCGATCACCAGGCGAACGCCGTCGATGGTGAGCGAGGTTTCCGCGACGTTCGTGGCGACGACGATTTTGCGCCGGTCATATCGAGCGACCGCCGCGTCCTGATCGATCGGCGGTAGTTCGCCGTGCAATGGAAACACGACGAACTCCTGGCCGAGCGCGTCGCGCGCCGCCTGCACGGTGCGAGTGATCTCATACGCCCCGGGCATGAAAATGAGAGCGTCACCTCGAGGATGCTCCCGTACCAGGTGTTGGAGTTCCTTGACCGCAAGTTCCCAGACCGGCGCCGCACCGGCAGATTTGGCCAGATATTCGATGGCGACAGGATAAGTGCGGCCTTGCGACGACAACACGGCACAGGGGTCGAGATACTTCTGCACCGTGGCAACATCCAATGTGGCCGACATGACGAGGATGATGAGATCGGGCTGCGTCGACTCCTGGATTTGCAGAGCGCGGGCCAAGGTGATGTCGCCGTAGAGATGTCGTTCGTGAAATTCGTCGAAGACGATCGCGCTGACACCCTTCAAGTCGTGATCAGCCAGCATCTGGCGCAGCAACACGCCTTCGGTCACGTAACGGATCCGCGTGGCGGGAGAGGTGACGTTGTCCAGCCGCATCTGATAGCCCACCTCGCCGCCGAGTCTCACGTCTCGCGCTTGCGCGACCCACGCCGCGAGCATTCGCGTTGGCAACCGGCGCGGCTGCAAGACCGTCACTTGGCCATTGCGCAACAGACCGCTGTCGAGCAGCATCTGCGGCACTTGGGTTGATTTCCCCGAGCCGGTGGGCGCGGTTAAAACCAACCGCTTCTGCGTGGTCAGGGTTTTGAGCAATGGCCGTTCGATTTCGAAGATGGGTAAATCCGGCTTTCGCATCGCTTCAGGTAACTTAACATGATCCCGGTGCCAACATTTAGGCAAAACCGCCTATCAATCCCGAGCACAGCTGCGGCTCCTAATTACCATTTTTTGGAGTCGCAACATTGAACGTTACTATTCTCTCCAATGCGGCGGGTAAGTGCGCTGGTAATTCGGTAGCGCTTCGATGCGCTGCACCCATCTGGCAACGTTGGGAAAGGTTTGCGCAAGCGGGAGCAAGCCTAAATTCAACGGCCGGGCGGCTTCTTTGGACGCAGCGCGCAAGAGCAGTTGGACCAATGGAAATACGCCGATGTCCGCGGCGGAAATCTTATCGCCGACTAGCCAATGCGAACCGGCCAAGCGCTCGTCGATCATCTTGAGCTCGTGGCGAAGGGTTTGCGCGGCCTGTTGGATCTCTTCGACTTTCTCCAATCCTTTGCCAAAGAAAATCGGGCGAACGACTTTGTCACCGGCACTCACGACATAGGATTCACATTCAGCGAGCGCGCGCCAAATCAAACCCGTTTCCTCGGGCGTTTTGCCGAAGAGCGGCGGATCGGGATATTTGCGATCGAGATAACTCATGATGGCGAGCGACTCGTAGAGGACGAAATCGCCATCTTTGAGAGTGGGGACTTTGCCGCGTGGGTTGAGCAGAAGATAGGCCGGAGCTTTGTTTTCGCCTTTGGAAAACTCCAAGAGTTTCGATTCATACGCCAGCCCTTTCACTTCCAATGTCAGCATAACCCGCCAAGCAAAGGGACTGCCGCTGCCCCAATAAAGTTCGATTGCCATGTTCTCCCTGCTGTGTAATTTGACCGTTTATTAACCGACCAGTCGTTATGTTTATAGTTAGATCTCTAAATCCAAACGGGATGTGCGCGCGCTCGTCTGCGGTTGAGCGCAACGGCCGCCGCTGCATATCGGTGGCGTATAAACCGAAATTGAATACCAAAAGTAAAGTCGCGACCTCGTGACTGGTGCCTCTCAAGCCCCTTACCGACGCGCCGCTTTTCTTTGCATTCTTGCCGGAAGTGCTACGGAATACCCGGCGTGTTCAGCCGAATCTTATAGATGCTTGTCCGCGCCGCGATATAGAGAGTCTTGCGGTCGGCGTCGCCGAATTCGACATTGGCAGCGAGCTCGGGCGTGAGAATCGTGCCCAGATGCTTGCCCTCCGGCGAAATGATCCAGACTCCGCCGGCCGCCGTTTCATAGAGGTTCCCCTTGATATCGACTCTCAGGCCGTCGGTAATGCCGGGAGTCGGGTCTTGGCTGATGTCGATGAACATCATGCCGTTCGTGAGCGTGCCGTCTGGCTGGACCTCATAACGCTTGACGAACTTGTCGCGGCTACCATTCGCATAGAGATACTTTTCGTCCGGCGAAAAGGCGAGCCCGTTCGTGTTTGGTATATCGTTGATCACCAGACTCACCTTGCCGTCCCTGAGCATGTAAACGCCGCCGAAATCCAACTCCTTCCTGGGATCCTTTTCCCTGAGACGCAGGCCGCCAAAGCCGTCCGTGAAGTAGATCGATCCGTCCTTCTTCACGACGACGTCGTTGGTGCCGCCGAAGCGCTTTCCTTCGTAGCGATCGGCGAGGACGGTGCGCTTGCCGTTCTTTTCGATGCGATCGATCGACCGGCCTGCCCACGTCGCGATGATGAGTCGGCCCTGTTGGTCCAACGCAAGCCCGTTCGACCCGATCATGGGAAACTCTTCGAACCGCGGGTCGTTTCGATCCTTCCCATTCGTCTGTATAAAACCCACGCGCCAGATGTCCTGTCCGGTATAGCCGCTGTGGTCCAGATACACGGACAGTTTGCCATCGGGGGTCCACTTGTAGATCACATTGGCGGGGATATCGCTGAACAGCAGGTACCCGCGCTTGCCTTGCTGGACCCAGAGCGCTCCCTCGGTAAATCCAAAGCCGCCTTTCACTATTTCTAACTTAGCGTCGGGAGACACGAGTTGATCGAGGGCCGGATCCAGTCTGACGACTGGTTTGTCACTCGGCTTTTGCGCTTTTGCCGGGCCGGCTCCCATGGTTATGACGAACAAGACCACGACAGGCATCCACAATTTTTTCATGGCTAAGCCTCCCTCAAACCGAGTGTCATGGATGAACGGCGTTTCGAACGGCATCATAGCGGCTCTGGATCGGCGCTTCCAGAGGGCAGAGCCAGAGGTAATGGGCCAGCAAAATCTTCGAGCACGATTCTGAATCGCCGGAGCTAAGAAAGGCGTCAAATTTCTTAAAAGAATTGCTATTACCGTCAAAATTAAGTTCAGCGAGTTTTGGAATTGCTGATCTAGCCATACTGAAGTTGACTCGACGCTGTCAGTTTGGATTGAGCAACGCTTGGATCCGCGTACCTACATCACGACCACCCGGGCTTTGAGTTTTCCTTTGGCCGCGCGTTCGAGAAGCTTGTCAATTTTTTTCTGAACCTGCTGACCGATCTGTTCATGTCCACATTCCTGGCATACTGTGCAGGGAATATTTTGCATTTCAATGAGATCGGTCTGCATTGTCGTTCGGCCCGAATAAGTCCTCGAACCGCACTGTGGGCATTTCCCTGGCATAGGGTTCAATGTAACGTCGTGAAGAAAGACATATCGGATTTACAGTTACAAAGGTTGTAATGCTGTTATCCCAGGCCAAGCTTGCGATCGTGCTTACATGCGGCGGCAATCAGCCAGACGCACTTTCAGTCTGTCATCTGCACCTGAGTAGAGAGGTGGTATCGCAGGCCGTCGATCTCGTAATCCACCTCGCCGAAAAACGCGAGATGGCCTTTGTCGGGCGGAGTCACCTCGCCGACAATCTTCCCGTTCGACAAGCTCACCTCCTGCTCGCTCCATTTAGCAGTGCGGAAATCCGTCGTCGGTGTCTGCGCGATCCAAAGCCTTGCGCCTGTAGGCGCGGGCGTCGCAGCGATGGTCAGGCGCAGCTTGCCGTTCACGCTTTCATGCTTCCAGCTCAAGTTCGGCATGGGAGTGCCGCTGATTTGATGGCGCGAGAAAGCCGCGAGGCCGTCGATAAGATCGTTCAACTGATCCGGCTGCGGTCGGTCTTGCCGTCTCAGGTTATGGCCAGCGTTGGGAACATAAAGCACCCATTTGTCGGCCAGGATGCCGTTCCAATAAAGATTGAGAGCGTCCGTGGCCCAGTAAAAATCATTGGTTCCATTGATGATCAACTTAGGCATAGTCAACCTCTCGCGGTACGCCCAGGGATCGACCATGCTCAAGAGGCGCTGACCTTCCGGTGTTTCCGGTATCGGCAGCAGTCCTCGGCGGCTGTAGGGCGCAAGCCGGGAGCTATAGGCGCCGAACGCTTGGAGCTGCCGCGGCATCTGCTCGCGCATATTGAGCGTATCGATGGCCACCGGGGCAATCGCTCTGACGCGCGGGTCAACGGCAGCCGTGAGCCACGTCGTCCAACCGCGCTTCGACGCGCCCGCGACGATGAACTTATCGATCGGCGCGCGCCATTCTTTCTTGCCGAACGCCTGCAAAACGTCCATGGCTTTGACGACGCTCTTCACCATCGGAAAGAGCAGGGGCCAGTTTTCATCCTTGGTATTGAGATAACGGACAAATGTCTCGGCGATCAGATCGTCTTCACGGAGGTTACTGTCGAGTAACGGCTGATTCGGAATATGATAGAGAAACGCAACCGGAGCCCTGATCTTTCGAGCGAGTTCCATGCCCAACCAAACATAGTCGGGTCTCGCTGAACCACCCGTGACCCACAAAAACATCGTCGAGTTCGGCGCGACACCTAGAGGCCGATAGACTTGCAATTGGTGCTGCCATTTATTCTCCTGCCAAATCTGTGACACGAAGTGGAGATCGTAAATCCGGTCTCCAGACTGCTCGCTATCGATCTTATTTTTCAGTTTCCACTCGAACTGAGCCTCAGGCTTGCGGACGTATTCTTGCAGATCAGCCCAACCCGGAGTCGCAATCAAACTGACTCCAGCACAAGCACACAACGTAAGAGCGATTAAGAACCTGTTTCGCAGGAGCATGGACATTTTCCTCTGTCTGTAACGTCGCGCTGACGAGCACTCAATTCATCTTATCAGGTCTTACGGCGGACCAAAGCCTTTGGGCCGTTAGCAACCGGCGCCTGCCAGCCCGTAGGCGACAAAGCCTGCGAAATCTGATGCGTCAGATTGAACGCGCTTCACCAACACGATCACGGTAGCTCGAAGATAACGAGCAATCGCTGCTCGATTTCGAAGATGGGTAAATCCGGCTTTCGCGTCGCTTCCTTCAAGAAGAGAACTCACCGCGGAGGCGCAGAGGACACCGAGGGGGAGAGATTGGAAATTAAACCTCTGCGAACTCTGCGTCTCTGTGGTGAATCCTCTTCCACGGTAAACCTAGAACAACCACTGTGTCACAGTGTGGTGATGTCGTAACTCGCGAGACAACGATCAACCAAGGCCTCCGCAGCCGCCCAATCAAAGGTGCGGAACTCGCGTCCCTGGATAGCTGCGGGCTCGCCCGCGTAAAACATCTCGTACTGGAGATGACGCGAGCCGAACTCCGAGCCGAGAGCGTCCCATAAGAGCTTTAAGAGCTTCACCCGCTCGTGGCCGCCCGCTTTCGGCCAGCGCACGTAGCGCTCGATATCCGCCGCTGAGCCGCTCGCGCGTAGCTCACCCACCGTCGCCGGCAACTGGATCAGGCTGCCGCCCATCAGCCCGCGGATTTGGTTGAGCAGCGCCGGATACATCGCCTGCTGGAACACCTGGCTGGCATAGAGCAGGGCATCCTTGGGGCGCATCACACCAAACTGGTCGGGCTCCGCCGCGGCCTCGGCACCGAGGATCATGCCCTCGACGAGCGAGACACGGGTGGCGAGATCGCCGAGTTGGGCGACCGTGTCACTCGCGGCCGAGCGCCCGCTCAAATCCATGCAGCGCTTAACCAGCCCTAACAGGAACTCGAGCTTGGCCCACGATCGGATGTGCGACTGGGTGTTGCCCAGCACGTGCGCCGCGGTGACGCTGAACTGACCCGCCGTCAGATCCAGATTCTTGTAGATGAATACGTTTCCCCACGGCACGAAGACATCGTCGAACACCACCAGCGAATCGGTCTCGTCGAAGCGGCTCGACAGTGGGTAGTCGAACACGCTAGTGGGTCCGAGCGCATACGGCCGGCGCGGGTAGACCTTCAAGCCAGGCGCGCCATTCGGCACCACGCAAGGAGATCGCGTAGTCGTCGTCGCCGGGCTTGAGCGGCAAGATAACCGTGAGCAACACGTAGTCCGACATCACGGAGCCCGTGCCGAGCATCTGCGCCCCACGAATGACGATGCCGTTGTCACGCTCGGCGGCGGCGCCGGCGTAGAGGTAAGGCTCGGCCCTGCTGGTGCGCCGATTTGGCGCGGTCGATTGTGGGATGGACGATGACGTAGCTCAAGTATAGGTCCTCGTCGGCAGCCTTGGCGGCGAAGCGCAAAAGGTTGTCGGCGAACTCTTGCCCGCCCCGTGCGTAGAACGCGGGCGAGCCCGCGAAGCCGGCGAAAAACGACGCGACATGATCAGGCGAGCGCCCCAGGAAGCCATAGCTCGCATCAGCCCAGCATTTGATCGCGCGCCGCCGCGCCGCCAAATCCTCGCGCGTGCGCGGCACCAGCCAAGACTTGTTGATGGGTCGGCCATCGCACGGCGAGGGGTAAGTCATCAGCTCGCGGTTGGCCGGATCGTGGGCGAGGTCGTAGAGCTCGGCGATGGTACGTATGCCAGCAGCAAAGGCCGGATGCGTCGTCACATCGGCCACCCGCTCACCGCTGAGCAGCACCGTGCGACCATCACGCAGGCCGCGCACATATTCGTCGCCCCTCCGAGTCATACGGCTCCCGATAACTTAGTATTGTGTCCCCGGAATTCTCTGGTCCAGAGGCCGGCACGACAAATCTCGGACCATGCGAAGCGCCGCCTCAATACCTTGGTAGTAGCCGGGAAGGTGAACGAGCGTGCGATAGCCCATGCGCTTATAGAAGAGCTGTGCTCCTTCGTTCCCGGCGCGCACTTCCAGGGCGACGCTGAATATGCCCGCTACGACTGCGCATTTCTCGAGCCACTCAAGAAGTTGGCGTCCGATGCCGGCTCGCCTATAGGGCGGAGCCACAGCGAGAAGGTCCAAGTGGGCGTCGTCGTCTCCGTAGCGCATGATCGCAAACCCGGCAATCTTACTGTGAACGCATGCGACGAGCACGTTGACATCGGGGGCACCAATACTCGCTGCTACCCGCATGGGTGTCCAACGCCATCGGAGACCGTACTCAATTAAATCTCGCGACAAGCTGGCAATGGTGGTAGCGTCTGCCGGTCGCGCCAATCGCAACGATAGCTCAGAACTTGTCATGAGGTGTATGGCCTAACGAATAGCCTTTTATCCCCAAAGCCTGGGAGCAATCAAGTTCTATGCTGATGGTGCGGCAGCGATTGAGGATAAAACAGGATTGGACTAAACCGGCGAGCCGCGATAAAACCGATCCGAATGATGCAACCGCGATCGAGTCCAAGGGAAGAACAAATTTAATACTCGGGCGCGACCATATGCGGTCTGCGAAGCATGAGCGCGCCTGAAGCCGATCTTAGATAAAGCAGGAGGAATATCATGGCGAAGAATATTCACGGACCGCTTTACTATGAACGGATGGGACGTACGGGGCCGGTGATCGCTTTTGTCCATCCCAACCCGATGGACCAGTCGTGCTGGATTTTTCAGATGGCGCACCTATCGACCTGGTACCGCTGCATTGCTATCGACATCCCGGGATACGGCCGCTCGCCCAAGGCCGACGCGGGGCTGACGATGACCGACATGGCCCAGGCCTGTTGGGAAGCGATAGACGATGCGCTGCCCGGCGCGACCGCGACCCTGGTCGGCTGTTCGGTCGGATCGGCGATCGTTCCCTACATGTACCACCAGCGCCCGGACAAGACGGCGGCGCTCGTGTTGTCGGGCACCGGTTACAACCCCACCAAGGAATTTGCCAAGCGGCGGATCGATGCCTATACGGCCAACGGCATAGACTATCGCTGGGCATACACGTTCGAGGATCTGAGCCCGGCGTTTCGTGCGACACCGCTGGCGCATTTCTTCGCGAACCTTTTCACCGAACGCAACCAATTCGCCGATGTGCAGACGATCCTCTACCAGTTCAAAGCTCTCCAGAAGCCCGATCCGGACGGCCATCATGAGCGCATCGCCTGTCCGGCTATAATCCTGACCGGAAGCGAGGACGGCACCCATCAGAGCGCCTTCGCGCTCAAGACGCGCATACCTAATTGCGAGTTGAAGGTTTTGCCGGGGGCCGGCCATGCCTGTCAGATGGAGCAGCCGTGGCTTTTTGACCGCTTTATGATCGAATTTCTTGCCAAGCACGGCCTGTTCCCCGCAGTTTCCAAGCCGACTATGGGCGGGAAAAATCGGTCCGAAAGCTAGCGGTTTATAGGCTCGGGTGCCGGATGGCGGAGATTTTGATCCCTGCCATTTTCTCGATGTAGCGGCCGAAGCGAAATTTCGATTCAACATCATCAATAGGCACGCCACCTGGTTTCTCGCGCAGGGGCTCGACTTCGAGAACCGTGAAGGTGTGGCCGGGCTCCAATACGATTTTGTCGAACTAGCTATGCAGCCCCTCGAGAGAGTCGATCTCAAAGACGCGTTCGATGCCCACAGGGTTTTGATTCACAAAAGCTGTTGATAAGTTGTTAGTAACCTACTATCTAGATCAACGCGAAGGCCAAAAGAAGCCCGATCAAGCAAATTGCTCAAATTATGACCCGAGAAAGTAAAACTAAGTCAAGGACTTTTATGCTTGCGTTTGACACGTGATTTTTGACCATATCGTTATGAGCGACGGAGCACTGTTCTATTTCGCGGCAACCGTCGGAGACCGATGCTTGACTAAGATTTCATGTAGGTGACACAGGGGTTTGCCTGCAGATAACTACGCAATTTTATCTTGACATCGCTAACTGAATAGGAATAGTTTCGTATCTGACATAAACGTAAACGTCCGAGCTTAAGTGCCGGGTCAGTGGTGGGCCGGGAGCCCGAACAGGGAGGTCTCACATGGTCACCCTGCGATCTCACCCTCTGATGTCCTATCGCGGTATTCCTAATTGGCCGCCAAGTTGGACTTCCACATGTCTGAAAGAAAAGAAAACTTTAAAAGGCGAAGTCGGAATCCTAAAGCATGTGATAAGGGAGGATCAACTACCAACCAAATGTTTTCTGGTAATTGAATACGGGAACGAGGCCTACATGGGTTGCGTTATCTTTGATAACGCTACATTCTGCGAGCAGATTCATGACCTGTTACAACATCATCACGGGCGTTCAATGAAAGAAATTGGAGATTTGTCTCTTTACTAAGCTTTGTAGCCGGGGAATTCCGACCCTTTCTCCGTTCGGCGCCTTTTTTTTCCAATCCCCCCTTCCGTTCCAGCGCGAATTTTTTGTTGACGCTGCACCGCACGCACATCAAGAACAAAACGAGAGACTACCAAAGAATGGGAAAATAGAGGAAGATCGTAGCGAGTCAAGCTGGTTGTTGCGAGTGAAATTGATGTGCCCGTTTCATTGCTCATTGTACCCAAGGGCTCCTCTATATTACCGATCCTGCATTAGAGCCCTAATCTCCTCCATTCGCTCCTGCCCCTCCTGGTCCTTCTCGCCCGTGTAGGCCCGGGCCCGAGATAAATCAGCACGACCATAGAGAGTATAAACAGTACTATTGCCATTTCGCCTCCCGGCGAATGACAGAGCAAACCGCGTGCCCTGCTCGGTCCCAGTCAAATCAATATCTTCCTTGGCGCAGGCAATGTCGTAACATGTCAATTTGGCAAACTGCGACATATTCACCGCGTTTCGGCGACCTAATAAAATCCGATCACAACTCAGTTAAAACGGGCGGGGGTTGAGTGAGTGTATCTACTATCTTCGCTAACTCAGGGGGAGCGATGGGCTTAATCAAGTACTCCGCTACGCCTGCTTTGAGCGCTTTGCGTTTCCATTCTCCATTTGTCATCGCCGTAAGGACAACGATAGGAATGCCGGACGTAGCAGGATCTTTTTTGAGTATCGCGGTCGCCTCCACGGCGGTCATATCTGGAAGGTGTAGGTCTGTGATTATGAGATCCGGCCTTTCGCTTAAAGCTTTGCTTATTCCCTGCGCTGAATTTCCAGCCTGTGAGGTTTCATACCCTACGCGACGCAGGAAAACAGTGAGAAACTCGGACAAATCGGTGTTGTCTTCGACTATGAGAATTTTTCGTGCCATTGATCGCCCGTTTGCTTGAGGTCAAAGTGGCAGAGAGCAATCTCTTTGCCAGAATCCCCACTGAAGAAAATCGAGCGGTTACGAGTTAGGAGGGACTCACTAGGAGTGCCGAACGTGTCATCGCTGTCAGACTGTGACACAGCCGGCGGGGCTTGAGGTAAAATCAAGGTAGAAGGGCGCAAAAGTCTGTTGACATAGAAATGCCGTATCAGATAATCTCCGCTGCATAATGGCTGGCGCAGCATGTCTCGTACGCGCAGCGTTTTGTCCCATCCAGACTAGGCAATTAATTGGATCGTGCGACGTCAAGATTCTCAGTCCCATGGATCAAAGCAGATACTACTGGCCTTGTAATCAATTT
>Ga0137381_10003411_pt1 | contig 11298 bp, 10 predicted proteins | sample SagtaG_16_FD_104808 | JGI IMG/M metagenome (GOLD analysis project Ga0137381, IMG submission 104808) | Vadose zone soil microbial communities from Sagehorn Ranch, Mendocino, California, USA - Sage2_L_115_16 metaG | ecosystem: Environmental > Terrestrial > Soil > Vadose zone | place: USA... | reverse complement strand
TGAGTGTCCATCGAAGACAGCGAACAAAGAGCATTCACCGTCATTGACAATGCGATCCATCCTTACTTCAAACGCCTTGCCTTCCCCGATTTTTTCCAGTTCCTCCCCATGGAGGATGTCAATGTTGATGGTTGAAACATAGGAATCCCCATGGCTATAACCCCAGGTCTTTGTTGCAAGAGAAATGCGTTGCGGGTCGATGTGCATGCTACTTGTCCTCGCCTACCGGCTCTTGCCGTCTTCAAGCAGTTTTTTGATATGACGATCAACGAATGCTTTGTCGCACCATAGGCGGATGCTCATCCCTCGCACTTACGTAGAGTTTTGTGAGCAAGATCAAGGCATGGTGAACCAAGTCTAGTAAAGATATCGGTCTTAAGGGCATTCATGAAAGCCACAGATGCCAGACGGCTATCGCACCTGGGTTATTGGGGAATCGGCGTCCATGGCGGGATTGGGCCAGCTTATGGGTCGGGATGTTTATGGTCTGAGGAAGTTGTTCTGTCAGATATGAATCAGGAATGTTGTGCTGGTTCTTTGAAAGGTAAGGTGTCAAGACGTGCTCAATAGCCGAGTTGTCGCGCACATAGGCAAGCATGAATGCTTCATGGCCATACCAAGCATATTCTCCATCAATGAATCGGGCGATGCCATTATCGCAATACTTATCCACATTCTTTCGCGTTCTCTTGTCTATCAACTTGCATTCAACAACAAGCGGGAAACGGAAAGGTCTGTTGGTAAGATGAACTGACAGGTCTGGACGTTTTTCAAGGCTTTTCCCGTCAAAACTAATAGATTCCTTACCTCTACTCACTCCCGACACAAGCATAGACCATTCGGGCTTTTCGACTCGAATATCATCCAGTCGCGCCTCCATCAACGCATTGATTCCCGGTTCATCCTCCGCAAAAAGAACCTGTTCCTGGTTTATCAGAAGGCCGTTCCATGCTTCAGCCAAAAACTCGGCTATTACCTTAATATGTCGCGGGTGCAGGGGCGGCAAGGGAAGTTGAATTCCTCTCGTCAATTCCGCAATTTGATAGTCTCGGGGTGTTTGGAAAGTTGGCCTCATTCGGCTTCACTCCCAAAGAGCGTGTCCAGATGTTCCCAGACAATCCGTCGCGCAACCAGTCGGGCCTGGCTACGGCTCCAGTAACGAGCCTGGTTAAGGCGGGCAATCCACAAGCTCTTCGTATCTGTATCGGGTAGAATCACCTCGGTTGACGCCAGACGGTCGGCAATTCGTAATACTTCCGGCCATTCATCCGCTGACATGGCACATTGCCCGTTATCCGCTGCCGACGCGTAAATGCGAAACACGCTCCAAGGGGAACCAATGGGAAGGCTCAACGGCTGCACTTCCACAACCATCCCTTCCCGTTGTGCCCAAGGTGCAAGTTCGTTCTTCAGAGAGCGGCAAAAAGCAGCCACCTCGTCCTTGGTGGGCGGTGTTTGCGCCGCCTTCTTGTTGCTTGCAAATGGGAGATTGTACCGCAGGGTGTCATCAATGACCTGTAAGTCCTGTTCATTCAAACCATACAGCGAGGCGGCCCAGGCATCCACCTTGGCCCAATTCTCGGGACTATCATCTTGAACAATAGCGTCGAACAGGACGGGGACTGCCTCCAATGCGGCAGAATCAAGAGATTCAAAGGGGACAACCGGAATGTTGTCGATAGTGATTTTTTCGACAACTTCTCGCTCAAACCCAAACTCGCCGCTGGTCATTAATACGTACCAAAGTGCCGGTTTGCTGCCGATCATAAGCGCCAGATAGCGAACCAAGCTGGCATCACAAGTATGTTTGTTTGCACTGTAGCCATAATAGGATTCATTGAAAATAAGATCGTAATCCGACACGGCTACACGGATACGACCGAAATCAGCAGGAGGCGATTTGTGAACTATAAGCAGCGGCCTTTGGTAAATGTCTCGGGGACGTGCGCGATGTAGTAACGGGCGATTGAACGGCGGAAATACCTCTGAGTCAATCAACAACGGCAAAAAGACATCAACTGACAGCTCCGGTATTCCCATGAGATGCTTTGCATTCTGAGGCGTTTTGGTGCTCTTTCTTAGTAATTGATACCCATTCCCGGCCTGTCGTGGCTTACCTCTATATTCACCAAAGTATGAGCGCCATAACACGTCCAGCGAGAGCAGTCCTTTTGACGTCATGCGCTCGAAGACTTCAAGGTCAAGTGAGGTGCCCCGAAACATAATCTTCAGCAATTCCGGGCGCTCTGCAACCTGGGTTGATGTCACAACTTCAGCGTTTGCGGCATCTATCCGCATGGCACCCGCGCCGTTAAGCCCTTCCTCCAGATGCGGGGTGACAAACCGAAAGGCAGCATCTAGTGGTGGGAGTTGATTGCGAGCGAACATCAGACAGAAAGGGGCTGCTATTTCCGGCCAGACCTGGGTATGACGCAACTCAGATCCATTAATAACCCCGCTAACGTCAACGGCACGGAAGATTGCGGAACGTGCTTGCGCCATACCGTCAGCCTGTTGAAAGAGCAACCGCCCATGCAGGGCAAAAGCAATCCGTCCGCCCGGTTTTGCCCATTCCATGGCTCGCCAGACGAACGGCAGGTCAAGCACTTCGTTGGGCAGAAGCGATGAAACGGTGTCGTGCGGAAGACGTACCCGCGCAATCTTCGTCACAATTTCCAATACTTCCGACCAGCCCTCAAGCTGTGTGGAACTTGCCCAGGGCGGATTTCCTATCACCAAGTCATAGCGCCCAATATGTTCGGCACTTACCAATTTACCCAGACTGCCAAGGCCACCAGCAGTACCATTACTCAGGTCATGCAGCACGACGCCACGCAGGTTCTTGTCGAACCGGAGTTTTTCTACAGGTTCAGGCTCAGGGTCCAGTTCGATGGACATAAGGTAAAGCCCTAAAGCCGCGAAGCGCAACGCCGCTTCGTTGATATCGAAACCGACAACCTGATTGTAGAGGATGTCTCGCAGGGTACCAGTGTCCGGACGTTTCCCGTCGAGGCTCCAGCGTTCCGCCACCAGCTGACGGAACGCGGAAACCAGGAAAACGCCCGCCCCCGCAGCAGGGTCCAACACAACGGCGTCCGAACCCTTACCCTCTCTCCGCAGAGCATGAAAGGATGCTTTTACCATCAGGTCGGCAATGGCACGGGGGGTGTAATAACTTCCTTCCTTGCGCTGTTTGTCTGGGTTGTGCTCACGCATGTAGTGTTCATATGCCTCGCTAAGCACTCCAACAGGAATATGGGCAAAATCCAGGTAGGCCCATTTCTCTTGCCATCCCAGGTAAAGTTGCCCATACGGCGCACGGTGCAGGATATTACCCAAGGCTTGAAACGCTGCTATCGGCAAAGTAGTGAGAAGTCCATCAGTGAAAGGAAGAAAATCACCGTTGAAGATTTCATCCAGCCAGTGCGATGAAGATTCTGCACAGTCAGCATCGTTAAAAAGCTGCTCGGGCGGTCCCATCGTGATCGGAAGAAGTTTGCGGTCGCCAAGAAAGCGGAGAAATAGGGCACGTCCGGTAAGAGAAATCGCATCGTCGCCGGTAATATTGAATTGTCGCAGGTCACGGATTGTATCCCGTAGCAACTTGAGAACTATCCGGGATATCCACTTGCGGTTGGAAGAGCCTGCAGGACGGAAGTTAGCCAAGAGCGGAAAGGTTGTTCTGATGTCTTTATCTGATTCATTCTTTAGTAGAGTGGCGGCGCGGCCATCATTGTCCAACGAGATCCTGTGAATGGTAAGTTGACCCGGACAAACCACTCCAAGGTAAGGGGCATCCCCGCGAAGTGCAACACATCTGCGGATATGGCGAAAATGGTCGTCATCCCGGATTTCATCCCCATTAATCAGAAAGACAAGGGGCGTGGACTGCCATTCGTACACTCCGAGCAAAGCCGTGAGGTCTTTATCACCTGCGTTACGTGCGGCTACAAGGGTGGTATAGGGAAGCAGGCAAGGGTCATCCACCTCGAACAGGCGCAGACCGTCAAGATCCGCACCAAATTTTTCAAGGGTTGAGGAAAGGTCCTTCATTTTGGCGCCCCCAACGATGTTCGCGGCAATAGAGCATCGAACAATAAATTCTGACGATCCCCGCCAAATTTACCTTTTCCTGCTCCACGAGCCTTCTTTGGTGCAATATCGGCCTTGGCCAGCACTTCTTTGTAGTTGACTTTTAGTTCAGCCAATTCACCGAGGAGAACAACGATTACGGCTAAGTGAGATGGGACCACACCGGTTTTTGAATAGTTGGAGATAGATGCAGGGTTGAGCCTCAGGAGCTCAGCAAAGGCTCTAATCGTTAACCCGGCTTTTCCCATATGTCGCTTGAATTCATCGTAGGTCATTGGGAAATAATACATTGTTTCATACTAAAATCTACATATTTAATGTGCTTGTTACTAATTTGTCTGTTTATGATACATAAAATTGTGTATTTATTGACAGTAAAGGAGCCAGCCCCCCATAGTGCCAGGCCTACTCCCATGACAAGCTGCAACCAACTTCCAGACTATTTTCTTTTATCATTGCCTACTCCCCAGCCTTCTCCAGGCGCTCCAGTGCCGTCTTCACCTTTGCCAAATATTCCTCGCTAACCTGCTTTTGCTCCTGACTGCCCCCCTTTTTCTGGGCCAGCTTTTCAAGGATCTTGTTGACGCTGCTTGTCTGCACCGCTGAGCCTTTGGCATCGTAACAGGTGGAACGGGCATGCACCGTCGTAACAGAATTTTTCATATCGAAGACAGAGAGTGTCGCATTCAGCAACTTCTTCAGGTTGTCGAGCGTAAGACCGAAAAATTGAACGATTCTGGCCGTCACCTCGGGGGATATTTTATCAGGAGCAAACTCGTTGTTCTCAATTTTAGCCAAATCCGTCGGCTCTATATTCAATAACGCGCACACTACGTCCGGCATAAGCCTTGTGGCCGCAATCACTTCCCTGATGTATTCGCCGAAGGAAATATATTGTTCCAGCAGAGACACATTGGCCTTTTGTATCGCCACGGTACGCTCGTTCTGTAACAGGTTTACCCGTGCATCCGGCACCTTTTCGATGAGATTGTGCACCAACAGATTCATGGAGGGGGTAATCTCCACCTCGCCACGCTCCCACCGCCCATAGGAGTTGCGACCGATGTGGAGCAGATCGCAGATTTCGTCCAGCTTCATATCAAGAATGCGCCGCAAGGTCTTCAATTGCCCGGATGTAAGCAGCGGCTTAAGCCCGAACTCCAGAGCAATTCGCTTCTTGTCGATTTCCAGACTCTGGGCGTGGGTGAAGGTGATTTCTCCGCAGGCCGGGCAGGTTTCACAATCCAGATTGCTTAAGGTGTGACTCTCGCCATTGACCGTGACTTTGAGGTCGGTCTTGGTGGTCGCGGATTCGGCTTAAAAAAAGTTCGTGCAGATCATTGTCGTAGTCCTCTACTTATTCTCGAAAGAGGTCAGCTTCCAGCAGATAAATTCATTCGTCCGCGGATGGTAGTTGCTGCAAACCTTGCAGTAAACTTCAGTTCCTCTGATGCTTGTTCCCCTGATCACATAGTGGGTATTATTCGGATTGCTCGCCTTCTCACTCGTTGTCGGCATGGCCTTTTCAATGGTGTCGGCATCCATGATAACCTTCTCAACGTCGGCCTCATGGAGGTTTGCCCGGTCCATATCCTTCATGCAATCCACGGTTTTTCGAATCTTGCCCGCAAGGTATGCCGCCTGAATTGTGCGTAGAACGAAGTCATTCAAATCAGTCCCGATTGGCGTCATATACTCCCCATGGGCTACGCACCAATTGGTGTTATTGTAAATATACCAATTGGTGCTTGCATGTCAACAAATAATTTATTATCGTAAATTTCTATTTTCTTGCAAATCGGCAATCACAAAGCGCAAACAAAAACCGCCCGTCAGTACAATACTGATCCGGGCGGCCTTTATCCATCATCACGTAATCATTCAAGGGAGCCATATCACCTCATCAAACCATAAGAAAACCACAATTAATCAACTCCAAGCTACACCTTAGACAACTGTAATGTCAAGCGGTCATCCGACTTTATGTACAGATCATCGTCCCAAAAACCACCCCAAAAGACCAATAAGATTATTTTGGTCTTTTTTATTTGACAAACGCATATCCGGCTGGTATCTTTCCAGCATCATACATTCGATTTGCTGAAAGGAGAGCATTATGAGCGTCTGCACCCTCGTTACCCAGGAAGCACCTGATTTCGCCGCTGAAGCGGTCATGCCGGACAATACCTTTAGTGAGATCAAACTTTCATCCTTCAAGGGGAAGTTTGTCATCCTGTTTTTCTACCCCCTCGATTTTACCTTCGTCTGCCCTTCTGAAATCCTCGCGTTCAACAAAAAGCTCGACGATTTCAAGACACGTAACTGCGAAGTAATCGGCGTATCCGTTGACTCCAAATTCACCCATCTGGCATGGAAAAACACGCCGGTGGAAAACGGCGGCATCGGGGACATTCAATATCCGCTCGTGCAGGACCTGAACAAATCGATCGCCAGGTCGTACGGCATCCTGTTCAACGACGCGGTTGCACTACGCGGGCTCTTCCTGATCGATCCGAGAGGGATTGTCCGGCACGCCGTCATCAATGACCTCCCCCTCGGCCGCAGCGTTACCGAAGCCCTTCGCATGGTGGATGCACTGCAGTTCGTGGAAACCCACGGCGACCAGGTCTGTCCGGCCGACTGGCAGGAAGGTGAGGTAGCGATGAAACCGACCGCTGAAGGGGTGGCAACATATCTTGCCAACAAACACGCCAAGTAATAAAAAGTGGCTGTTGCTAAAAAAACGGCGCGGATTTTAACCGCGCCGTTTTTTTTTGCGTTCAGCCGGTCCCATGCGAGACGCGACTTGCCACTTCGTGCTATTTATGTTAAAAGAGTACCATTTACAAACGCTACTAGCCTGAAAGGAGATTCCATGCGGATATTTACTGCATCATTGCCTCTTCTCCTGCTTCTGAGTATTGCCAATCCTGTGTTCGCCCAGGAAACGCCACGGACCGATGTCATTATTGAAAAAATGTCCTTCAAATTAGTTCGCGGTGTAGTAAACATGGCCACCTGCATCGTGGAGCTCCCAAAACAGACCTATCTGACTTCACGTGACAGGGGTGCGACCGGTTATGCCATCGGCCCCCTGAAGGGAATCGGCATGACCCTCTACCGGGCATTTACCGGCATCACCGAAACAGTCCTCTTCATGGTTCCTCAGCCAGGTTATTTTGATCCCATGATCGATCCGGAATTTGTCTGGAATGGCTGGGAGGAAAACCGGCTCGACCGTTCCAGGACAAAGGAAGCTGAGGCGGTGGAAACCCCTGCCGGGAAAAAGGGAGAGTGACATGGACGTGAAGCGCCTTTGTTGTGCTGTCGTGCTCTGCGCTGCGCTGGGAGTGCTCCCCGGCGGGATGGCCTGGGCGGGGGCTTACGACTATGCTGAAAACAGCTCCCCCCAGAAAGTTGTGGACGGCATGGCCACCAAGGCCACCCGCGGCATGGCTAACGTGACCACCGGCTGGCTGGAATTCCCCAAACAAATATATCTGACGTACAGTGAGGAGGGCCCAGTCAAGGGGGTCCTGGTCGGGCCGTTGAAGGGAGTCGGCATGACCCTCGTCAGGACGGTAGTCGGCTTTGCCGAATTTGCAACCTTTTTTGTTGCCTCTCCTGGATTTTATGACCCTTATTTTGACCCCGCCTTTGTCTGGCAGAAAGAGTAAAGGGTGCCTGTCGCCAGACCGTACCGGACTTCGTAAAAAGTAAAAAGCCGCATCAGTGGATGCGGCTTTTTTGCGAGCACAGTAAAATATTATTTTTTCTCGGGAGCAGCAGCCGGAGCTGCTTCTTTCTTTTCTTCGGTTTTCTTTTCAGTCTTCCTGGCCTTTTTGGCTTTCTTCCCCTTCTTTGTGGCAAGCCTGGTTTCTTCTTTCTTCACTTCCCCCGTAGCCGGCGCGGCAGGAGCCGGACCGGCTTCCTTCTTGGCAGGCTCGGCGGCGAATACGAAACCAGCGAAGGAAACGGCAACGAGAGCGGTTACGAGAGTAGAAAATAATTTTTCCATGATGTTTCTCCTTTACAGGGAATATTTATTGCCTTTCATGCAGCAGGGACCGTGCCAGCCCTACCAGTCCGCATAACACATTGATTTTACAGCATGTATATTATCACTGCATATCCTGCCGTTTCATTTGCACCCGAAATTCTCCGATGGCAACCTTATTTGGGGCAAGCCCTCACCCTGGCGGGGTCATCAAGGGCATGGTTACGGGTTCTCTCCAGGCAACCATAATACCTTGCCACGTTTTACCGTAATCTGATACTATAGGGACAGGTCGTGACGGCCCCTCAGAGGGCCTTTTTTTATTTTTATTTACCCTGCCGTCAACGTAGACCGTAATCACCGGCTGTCACCGTTTCGCCGTAGGAGGATTTAGTTGCAGAACAATAGTTTGCTGTCCGTTGAGAAACCGGTCCGCTACCTGGGTAGCGAGATGGGAGCGGTAAAAAAAGAGAAGGCCGAGCTAAGTTTTGTCCTCACCTTCCCCGATGTGTATGAAGTAGGGATGAGCCACCTTGGGCTGCGGATTCTTTATGCAATCCTGAACGGTTTGGAGTGGCTCGCCGTTGAGCGACTCTATTCCCCCTGGCCCGACATGGAGGAGTTGCTCCGCACGACGGGAGCGCCCCTTACCACCCTGGAGAGCGGCATGCCTCCGGCTCAAGCCGACATCATCGGCTTCACCCTCCAGTACGAGCTCTCCTACACCAATATCCTCAACATTCTGGAACTTTCCGGCATTCCTCTCCTGGCAAAGGAGCGGGGCGACGAATTTCCGCTCATCCTCGGCGGCGGGCCGTGCGCCTATAACCCCGAGCCGCTGGCCGACTTCTTCGACGCCTTTCTGCTGGGAGACGGCGAAGAAGCGGTGATCGAAATCGCCGAGGCCTGCCGTTCTTGGAAGGGCTCCGGACGGTCGAAAACGGAGCTGCTGGAAATGCTCGCCGGCATCGAGGGGGTCTACATACCCTCCTTTTTCGATGTCCGCTACGATCCCTCCGGGCGGATTGCCGGGATTATCCCCCTGAGGGAAGGATACCGGGAGGTCAGGCGCCGCTTTGTCGCCGACCTCGACGCGGCCCCCTACCCCAGCGCTCCCGTCATCCCCTTCCTGAAAACCGTCCACGACCGGGTCAGCATGGAGATCGCCCGGGGTTGCACCCGGGGCTGCCGGTTCTGTCAAGCGGGGTATGTCTACCGGCCGGTGCGCGAACGGACCCCGGAACGTGTGCTGGAGCTGGTCGAACAGACCCTGCGGAACACCGGATACGACGAAATCTCCCTGCTTTCCCTCTCCACCGGCGATTACGGCTGTATCGCCCCCCTTCTCAAGACCCTGATGAATCGGTATGCCGACGAGCGGATTGCGGTTTCCTTCCCATCCCTGCGCGTCGGGACGTTGACTCAGGAGCTGGTGGAAGAAATAAAGAAAGTCAGAAAAACCGGCTTTACCCTGGCCCCCGAAGCGGGGAGCGAGCGCCTCAGACAGGCCATCAACAAGGGGATCACCGAGGAAGACCTCCTGTCGAATGCATTCGCGGCTTACAGCGCCGGCTGGCGGGTTATCAAGCTCTACTTCATGATCGGCCTCCCCGGCGAAACCATGGACGACGTGCTCGGCATAGCGGAACTGGCGAAAAAGGTAAAGATGGAGGGAAGGCGGTCAGGACAGGGGGGTGACGTCACCGTCTCCGTCGGCACCTTCGTTCCCAAGCCGCACACCCCGTTCCAGTGGGAGCCCCAGATCGACATCGGCGAAATCCGGGAAAAACAGCAGTTCCTGCGCCAGGAGCTGCGGCAACGGAAGCTCAAACTCAAATGGCAGGATGCCCCCCTCTCGTTCCTGGAAGGGGTGTTCGCCAGGGGCGACCGGCGGCTCGGGCGTGCAATTATGAAGGCTCGCGCGCTCGGCTGCCGCTTCGACGGCTGGGGGGAACACTTCAATTTCGCCGCCTGGCAGGAGGCCTTTGCCGCCACGGGGACCGACCCGCTCTTCTATCATCGCCGCCGCGAACTCGCTGAAATCCTTCCCTGGGACCACCTCGACTGCGGGGTGACCAGGGAGTTTCTCCTCAAGGAACGGGAGAGCGCCTTGACCAGCTCCCCGACCCTCGATTGCCGGAGCGGCGCCTGCACCGGCTGCGGCGTCTGCGACTTCAAGGAGATCAGGATGCGCCTCAATCCGCCCGATTTCGTGGAGACGCATGGCGTGGAGACGCATGGCGTAGAGACGCATGGCAATGCGTCTCTACCTGCGCCGGAACCGCAACCTGAAGCCGCCGCACGGGTCCGCCTCCGCTTTCGGAAGACGGGCACCATGCGCTTCTTGAGCCACCTGGAGCAGCTCAACCTGTTCATCCGGGCAGTGGGAAGGGCGCGGATTCCGATCAGGTTTTCCCAGGGGTTCCATCCCCACCCGCGGTTCTCCTTCGCCACCGCCCTGTCGGTGGGCGTGGAGTCGTGGGCCGAGTACATGGACATGGAGATCGCCCCCGGCTACGGCGCTGATCAGGTTAAAGAACGGCTCAATGCGGTCCTCCCCGAACACATCGAAATTATGGAAGCCCATGAAATACCGTTGCGCGCCGAGTCATTGTCGGTTATCATGGAAAGGGTGCGCTACCGGGTCACGCTCCCCGGCCAGACCGGCCTTGACCTCCCCCACCTGGTGGAGCGGTTCCTGGCACTGGAGACCTGTCCGTTCCGGCGGGACAAAAAGGGAAAGTCGCTGGAGCTCGACCTGCGCCATGAGCTGGCCGAACTGACGGCGCACGGCAACTCCCTGGAGATGCTGGTCGCCAGGGGCAAGCCTCTGGAGTTCGCGTCGGCCATCACCGGCCTCACCCCGGCGGAGCTCGCCGACGCCCGGATCGAGAAGCTGGCGGTAGTCTTTAAAGAATAAACTGATTTAAAAGTCAGATTACAACGTCAGATTTGAGATGATACCAAGGCAGCAAGGAGGAGGCTCCGCAGGCGTACCGGAGGTACGTTGAGGAAGCCGACGACGCGCTAACGCAGGTAGCGCTCAAATATGGCGTTGTACATCGGGAGAACCTATGGGGAATGAGCTCGTCATTAATACCACCGTTCACGAAACCCGGATCGCCCTCATCGAGAACGGCACTATCGCCGAACTCTACATCGAGCGGAGCAAGGTCAAGGGGATCGTCGGCAACATCTACAAAGGGAGG
>Ga0137381_10003402_pt1 | contig 11306 bp, 9 predicted proteins | sample SagtaG_16_FD_104808 | JGI IMG/M metagenome (GOLD analysis project Ga0137381, IMG submission 104808) | Vadose zone soil microbial communities from Sagehorn Ranch, Mendocino, California, USA - Sage2_L_115_16 metaG | ecosystem: Environmental > Terrestrial > Soil > Vadose zone | place: USA... | reverse complement strand
CCGGGTGCGCCGAGATCGAGGCTGATCGCCGACAGATCCAGTGCGGGCGCCTGGGGCGCGTCGGCTTTCGCAGCCCCGTCGCCAGTCAGCAATCCGATGTCGAAGTCGATTCCGCCTCCCGTCTCGGCCACCGTCGGCGTCGCCGGCGCGGCTGCAGCCGGCTTTTCCCCGAGCGGAAGATCGAAATCGATGCTCAGCCCGACGTCAGCGGCCGGCGCTGCATCGGATTGCGCTCCCGCCCCTGGGGTAAGCTTATCCCCGCCCAGGCCGAGGTCAAAGTCCAGCCCGGCTGGCGCAGACTCCGCCTGCGACGGCGCGCCGATATCGAGGTTTATGTCGGGCGGTGCGGCCACCCCTCCGGTGCCGATATCGAAGTCGATATTGAGAGGCACTCCCACCTGCAGCGTAGGTTCGGTGTCAGGCCCACCGGCGGGCGGAACCACCACCATCTGTGAAGTGTCAAGAAAGACCTGCGTGGACTCTCCCGCCCTTCCGCCGTAGAGCGAGTTGGCCGGGTCGATCGACAGGCCCAGATTGGCTGCTTTCTCCCAATCCGCGCCCCGGCCGCCGGTCGCGGCGTGAAGGTCTCTTGCTTCGGCTTCGAACGCCCGCGCGTCTTTGCGGTTGGCGTAAATCTCGAGCAGTTTCAAGCGGATTCCCTGGCGGCCCGAGTCCTTCGCCAAGGCGTCTTTCAGAATGTCCTCTGCCTGCGCGTCACGCCCGTAGGCGATATAGACGTCGGCTTCCGCGACAGGATCGATCTCTTCGGTATCGATCTTGCCGATGCCTTCCTGGCTGAAATCGCTCTGGAATGAGCTTGAGCCGGTGTCGACGCTACGGCCCCCGGTGGAACCCAGCACCGAGTCGGCGTCGGATGAAACGCCGCCCATGACACTGTCGCCGATCTGGGTTCCGCGTTTCCTGCGCCACGCGTAGGCAGCGTAACCGACAAGAAGAATCACCGCGCCCCCGGCGCTGCCAAGCGCGTACGGGTTGTCCAAGAGATCATCGACAAAACTGACCTCGACCTGAGGCGGGATCGCCGGCGGCGCCTTGGCGGGAGCTTTTGCGGGGGCTGCTTTGGCAGCTTCCGGCGCCTTTGCAACGGCCTCCGGAGGCTTAGCGGCCTCGGACGCCTTTGCTGCTTCCGGCGCCTTGACCGGTTCGGGAGCCTTTGCCGCTTCAGGGGTCTTGGCGGGCGCCGCGGCGATCTTGTCGACGTCAGGCTTAGGGGCTTCGGCGACCTTTGTCGGCTCGGACTTGGGCGCCGCCGCTTCTGCTGCCTTCGCAGCCGGCGCGGACTTCGCTGCCTCAGCCTGCTGCTGGAGCTGCGCGCCGGCCTGGCTCTTGACCTGCGCGAGCTTCGCCAGATCTTTCAAATTCTTGTCGAGCAGGGCCGCTCGTTCCTCGGCCTCTTTCAGCGCCTTGTTCTTTGCCGCGAGGTCGTCGGCGGCCACCGTATCGGCAGCCTTGCCGCGGCGCTTGGCGTCCTCTGCGCTTGACAAGCGCAACTGGTCCTTCGGCCGTTCTTTGGACGCGACGGGCTTCTCCTCCTTTGGCGGGCTGACCTGGCCCGACGCTTGGCGCCCGCTCTCTTGCGGGGCGGGTGCCGCCGCGACGGCGGCACCCAGGCTGCGCCGGTATTCGGTGAAATCCGCGAATTGTGCAGAGACCACGCGACGCGCATCGGCTACGGCGATCAATTCCGTCGCCTCCTTGCCCGGCAATCTGATTATCTTCCCGGCGCGGAGGCGGTTCATGTTGTCCTTGACGAATGCGTCCGGATTGGCACGGAACAGCGCGACCAGCATCTGTTGCAGCGTCGCCCCTTCGATCCGGTTCCGAATCGCGATCTTGGAAAGGGTGTCGCCGCGCTTCACTTCATAGGTCTGCGCCTCCTTCGGCTCCTCCACCAGGCCCCGGGGAGCGGCCATTTCCGCTTGGGCGGGGGCCGGTGGCGGGGCCTCGGCAGGCAACTGCTGGGACTGCGGCGGCGCAATCGGCTCGGCGGGCAAGGCCTGCGGCGATCCAGCCGGTGTTGCAGGCGACGCCTCGCTCTGCGCAGGCGATGCAGCGGGCTCCGTCAGTACAGGCGGTGCAACGGGTTCGATCGCCGGAGCCTGCGGCGGGGCAACCGGCTCGGTCTGGGCCAGCGGGACCACTTGCGGGGACGTCGCCATTGCCGGACCCGTGTACTCAATCGGATCGAGCAGGAAGGTGTACTCGCGTACCAAGCGCCCGGCAGACCAGTTCAACTCGACCAGCATATCAACGAACGGCTCGTTCATCGGATCGACCGAGCGAAGGGTCAAAACATACTGGCCGCGCGCTCGGTGCTCGATCGCAAACTTGACCGAAAGCAGCGCCGGGTTCAGATCGATGCTGGCCTGACGGAAAGCGTCCGTCGATGCGAGCCGCGCCGATAGCAGGTCGCCTTCACCGCTTTGCAGAGAAACGACATCGATCTCCGCCTTGAGCGGCTGCCCCAACGCAGAGAGCACCGACAGCTTGCCCAATCCGGCCGCGCATGCGAGCGATGACAGGAACAGGCATGCGAATGCCGGCAACCACGTCTTAGCGGTAAGCTTGCCCACTTTACTTTCCACCCTGAAGAGCCCAAGCAGAAACAAATGAAAATACCATCATAGTCTTAGCCTTGCAAGCTAATCTTTCATCTCACAAATTGCGTCAAGTGACTATTTTTAAACATAGTTCAGGTAATTTTCCCTGGACACGGGAGCGAAACGCAAAACCTCGGGCGAGCGCCCGCGGGGAATTACAGAATCGTTATTCTTCGACCAGAAGACGCAGCATTCTTCGCAGCGGCTCTGCCGCGCCCCAGAGCAACTGGTCGCCTACGGTAAACGCGGCCAAGTACGAGCCGCCTTCCTCCAAGGGCAACTTGCGCAGACGCCCTACTGGCACGCGCATCGTGCCGTTGACGGCGGCGGGGGTGAGATCACGGAGGGTGGCCTCGCGCTCGTTCGGAACAACCGCTACCCATGGGTTCGCGTCGGCGAGTATTTGCTCGATCTCGTCAAGCGGCACATCGCGCTTGAGTTTCACCGTGAGCGCCTGGCTGTGGCAGCGCAGCGCGCCTATGCGCACGCAGATGCCGTCGATCGGAACCGGGTTTGCGCTCCTGCCGAGCATCTTGTTGGCTTCGGCCTGCCCTTTCGATTCCTCGCGGCTCTGGCCGTTGCCGAGGTCCTGATCGATCCACGGCAGCAGGCTCGCGGCGAGCGGAAAGCCGAAATGCTCCCTGGGAAAATCGCCGCCGCGGACGGCTGAAGCGACGGCTTTGTCGACCTCGAGGACTGCCGAGGCGGGATCCTCGAGCAACGGCTGCGCGGCCCGGTGCGCGAAGCCCATCTGCTTCACCAGTTCGCGCACGTGTTCGGCCCCCGCTCCGGAGGCGGCCTGATAAGTCATTGACGTCAGCCACTCGATGAGGTCCGCCTTGAAGAGACCGTGCATCCCCATCAGCATCAAGCTCACCGTGCAATTGCCGCCGATGTAGTTGCGCACCCCTTTCGCAAGCGCGTTCCGGATCACGTTCATGTTGACCGGGTCGAGGATGATCACGGCGTCGTCCTTCATGCGTAGCGCCGAGGCGGCGTCGACCCAGTAACCCTGCCATCCCAGAGCGCGCAGCCTCGGGAACATCTCGTTCGTATAGTCGCTGCCCTGACAGGATACGACGATGTCCATCGCCGAGAGCTCATCCCCGCTCCTCGCGTCCTTGAGCGGCGCCGTTTCCTTGCCTATGAAAGGTCCTAAACTGCCGACTTGCGAAGTCGAGAATAACACCGGCTCGATCAGCGCGAAATCGCGCTCGGCGTGCATGCGCTGCATGAGCACCGATCCGACCATCCCGCGCCACCCGACAAATCCGACTCGCTTCATTCCGGTTTCCGCCAATTCAGACCCGGTGCCTATGCTAACGCATCGAGCGAAGAAAAGTCGCGCCGAATCAAAACAGCGCGGCAACCACCGCGTCGCCCATTTCCCGGGTACCGACTTTCTTCTTCCCGGGCTGATGAATATCCAGCGTACGGTAACCCTGCGCCAGAACCTTTTTTACGGCTGCCTCGATGCGGCGGGCCGTCCGGTCCTGATTCAGGCTATAGCGCAGCATCATCGCGGCGGACAGAATGGTCGCGAGCGGATTTGCCAGATTCTTGCCGGCGATGTCCGGCGCCGAGCCGTGAATCGGCTCGTAAAGGCCCTTGCCTTTTTCGTCGAGCGAAGCCGACGGCAGCATGCCGACCGAGCCGGTCAGCATCGAAGCCTCGTCCGAAAGAATGTCGCCAAACATGTTGCCGGTAACGATGACGTCGAACTGTTTCGGATTCTTCAGCAGCTGCATCGCTGCGTTGTCCACGTACATGTGCGTGAGCTCGACGGCAGGAAACTGTTTGCCGACCGCGCTCAGCACTTCGCGCCAGAGCTGCGAGGTCTCGAGCACGTTCGCCTTGTCCACCGAGCAAAGCTTCTTGCCGCGTTTGAGAGCGGCGTGGAATCCCGCGTGCGCGATCCGGCGGATCTCCGATTCGGTGTAGCGCATGGTGTCGAAGCCCTCGCGACCGCCGCCCTCGAGCGCGCGGATGCCGCGCGGCTCGCCGAAGTAGATGTCGCCCGTCAACTCGCGCACAATGAGGATGTCCAGCCCAGCGACCACTTCAGGCCTGATCGTCGATGCGTCGGCGAGCTCGGCATAGACGATCGCCGGCCGCAGATTGGCGAAAAGATTGAGTTCCTGCCGCAGCCGCAGAATCGCCTGCTCCGGGCGCTTCGCGCGCGGCAGCGAATCGTACCGGGGTCCGCCGACGGCGCCGAACAGGACGGCATCGGCCTCTTTTGCGAGCCCCAGCGTCGTCTCGGGCAGCGGATCTCCTACCGCGTCGTAGGCCGCGCCCCCTACCGGCACCTCCTTCACCTCGAACTTTAGGCCGTCGCGCTCAAGTGCCTTTAAAACCTTAACGGCCTCGGTGATGATCTCGGCACCGATGCCGTCACCGGGCAATACCGCGATCTTCATCAGGCGAACAACCAGGGCTGCTCGGCCTTGCGCTTTTCCTCGAAGCTACGGATTTTATCCGCGTGACGCAGCGTGATCCCGATGTCGTCGAGACCGTTCAACAGGCAATATTTGCGAAACGGGTCGATCTCGAAGCGCATGACGGCGCGCGCGTCGGCGGTCGCGACCGTCTGCCTTTCCAGGTCGATGACGAGGCGGAACCCGGGGAAGGCGGCGACATCGTGGAACAGTCGGTCGACTTCCGCTTCGGCGAGCACCACCGGAAGCAGGCCGTTCTTGCAGCAGTTATTGAAAAAAATGTCGGCGTAGGAGGGCGCGATGAGCGCGCGAAATCCGAACTCCGCAAGCGCCCAGGGCGCATGCTCGCGCGAGCTGCCGCAGCCGAAGTTCTTACGCCCAAGCAGTATGCTCGCGCCCTTGTAGCGCGCCTGGTTGAGCACGAAATCGGGGTTGAGCGGCCGGCCTTCGTTGGGCTTGTCCGGCTGGCCTTCGTCCAGAAAGCGCCAGGCGTCGAAGAGGTTGGGACCGAATCCGGAGCGCCGGATCGACTTCAGGAACTGCTTCGGGATGATCTGGTCCGTGTCGACGTTCGCGCGGTCGAGCGGTGCCACGAGTCCGTTCAGCGTGGTGAACTTCTCCATCAGTTTTCCTCTTGGGCGATCCCGCTCAAGTTATCTCCACCGACGCACATCGACGAAATGCCCGGCGATCGCGGCGGCCGCTGCCATCTCCGGGCTCACCAAATGAGTCCGGCCGCCGGTGCCTTGCCGTCCCTCGAAGTTGCGGTTCGAGGTCGAGGCGCAGCGCTCGCCCGGATCAAGGCGATCGGCGTTCATGCCCAGGCACATGGAACAGCCCGGCTCCCGCCACTCAAAGCCGGCGTCTTTGAAGACGCGATCAAGGCCCTCTTTCTCGGCCTGCGCTTTGACCAGCCCGGACCCCGGCACGACCATGGCGAGCTTCACGTTCGAGGCGACGCGCTGTCCGCGCACAATCGCGGCGGCAGCGCGCAGGTCCTCGATGCGCGAGTTGGTGCACGAGCCGATGAACACCTTGTCGATGCGGATGTCGGTAATCGGCGTATTCGGTTTTAGGCCCATATAGAGCAGGGCCCGCTCCATGCCCTCCCGGCGAGTGGTGTCTTTTTCCCGGTCGGGGTCGGGGACGCGATCTTCCACCGTCACCACCATCTCGGGTGAGGTGCCCCAGGTGACCTGCGGCTTGATCGAGCGAGCGTCGATCGTGACCTCGCGGTCGAATTTCGCGTCCGGATCGCTTTGCAAAGTGCGCCAATAGGCAGCAGCGCGCTCCCACAGCTCGCCTCGCGGCGCAAACGGTCTCCCCTTCAGATAATTGACCGTCACTTCGTCCACGGCGACCATGCCGGCGCGCGCCCCGGCCTCGATCGACATGTTACACAGGGTCATGCGGCCTTCCATAGACAGCGAGCGCACGGCGCTGCCGGCGTACTCGATGGTGCAGCCGTTGCCCCCGGCGGTGCCGATTCGCCCGATCGCCGAGAGCGCCGCGTCCTTCGCCGTCACCCCGCGCGGCAAGGACCCTTCGATTGCGACCCGCATGTTTTTCATCTTTTTAGCAAGCAGGCACTGGGTCGCGAGGACATGCTCGACCTCGGACGTTCCGATCCCGAACGCAAGGCAAGCAAACGCTCCGTGGGTGCTGGTGTGGGAATCGCCGCACACGACCGTCATGCCGGGCAGCGTCGCACCTTGCTCCGGGCCGATCACGTGCACGATGCCCTGGCGCACGTCGTTCATCTTGAATTCGACGATGCCGTATTTCTCGCAGTTCGCATCGAGCGTATCGACTTGGAGGCGCGAAACCGGATCGGAGATTCCGCGCGAGCGACCTACGGTCGGCACATTATGATCCGCCACCGCCAGATTGGCCGATACGCGCCAGGGTCTCCGCTGCGCAAGCCTCAGCCCCTCGAACGCCTGGGGGCTCGTCACTTCGTGCACGAGCTGGCGATCGATGTAAAGCAGGGTCGTGCCGTCCTGCTCGACATGGACGACGTGCGAGTCCCAGAGCTTGTCGTATAGCGTGCGCGGCGCCATGCGTTTCTGCGTGTCCTGAAAAGGTGAAATTATACCGGATCGGCACCCTCCGAAGCCCATATAAGCCGCGGATTCGCATGGCTTCGCTCGAAATTCTGGTTCTTCGGCTGATTTCGCCCGCCAAGGAATCCAAACGTCTTGGCGTCACCGGCCCCGGGCCGATTGATAGAGCGGCATGACTCTTTCGGAGTAAACCCCCAGGTCGGCCATTCGAGCCGCGTCAGAGGGGTGGGTCGAGAGGATCTCAGGCGGCTTGGATCCCCCGAGCCGCCCCATTTTCTCCCAGAGCGACACCGCGGCGCGAGGATCGTAGCCCGAGCGCGCGGCAAGCTCCACCCCGATGCGATCGGCCTCGGTCTCGTGGGTGCGTGAGTGGGGCAGCGAGAGCGTGACGTCGAGCATGGTCTGGGTCAGTTGCGTGCCCAGGCTGCCGAGGCCCAGCGCCGCGCTGAGCACATTGATCCCGATCCGCTGGGCCATCTGCTCGCTTGCGCGCTCGCGGCCGTGCTCGCGCAACGCGTGCGCGATCTCGTGCCCCATCACGGCGGCAAGCTCGTCGTCGGTCGGCTCCAGTTTGGCGATCAACCCCGTATAGACGGCGATCTTGCCTCCCGGCATGCACCAGGCGTTGACCTCGTTTGACGCGATCACGTTGACTTCCCAGGCCCAACCCGGCGCGTCGGAGCGGAACGCCGCGGTGCTCGGGATGAGGCGGTTGGCGACGCGGCGAACCCGCTCGACCTCTGCCGAATCCCGGTTGAGCTGGTCCTTCTTCCGGGCATCGCCGAGAACTTGACGGTAGGCTTGCAGGGCGCTTTGGTCGATCTGGGCAGAGGATATCAGCGAGGACATCCTTTGCTGCCGCTCCACGCCGACAACACCACCTTGGGTCGTCTGCACGGTCTGGCATCCGGCCAGCGCCGCGAGCGCCGAAATGCCGATCCACGCTTTGCGCATCATGACTGTCTTCCGGATGTGCCGTGCGAACGCCCTTTAAAAGGGAGGATTATCTTGCTTTTCCCGCAATCGGCTTCGCCGGCGGCTTCACGTCGCCGCATTGCGCGCGGTGGCGCAGCGCGTGATCCATCAGCACGCAGGCGAGCATCGCTTCCGCGACGGGGGTCGCGCGAATACCCACGCAAGGGTCGTGGCGCCCCGTGGTCTGCACCATCGTCGCTTCCCCTTTTCGGTTGATCGACCGACGCGGAACTCGAATGCTGGACGTCGGCTTCAACGCGATGCTGACGAGGATGTCCTGGCCGCTCGAGATGCCGCCGAGCGTTCCGCCCGCATGGTTCGAGAGAAAGCCTTCCGGTGTCAGCTCGTCGCCGTGCTCCGAGCCCTTTTGCTCCACCGCGCCGAAACCGGCGCCGATCTCGACGCCCTTCACCGCGTTGATCCCCATCATCGCCGCGGCGATGTCGGAATCGAGCCGGCCGTACACCGGCTCGCCCCAGCCCACGGGCACGCCGGTCGCCGTGACGTTGACGCGCGCGCCGCAGGAGTCGCCCGAAGCGCGCAGCTCGTCCATGAATTTCTCCAGCTTCGGAACGCTCGCCGGATCGGGCGAGAAAAACAGATTTTCGTTCACCGCGTCCCAGGACTTGAACGCGAGCTTGTTCGGCCCGAGCTGGGCGAGAAAGCCGCGCACCTGCACGCCGTAGCGCTCGCGCAGCCATTTCCTGGCGATGGCGCCCGCCGCGACGCGGATGGTCGTCTCGCGCGCCGACGCGCGCCCGCCGCCACGGTAATCGCGCAGGCCGTACTTCTGCCAGTAGGTGTAATCGGCGTGACCGGGCCGAAACGTGTCGGCGAGCGCGCTGTAGTCCTTGCTGCGCTGATCTTCGTTGCGGATGACGAAGCCGATCGCCGTGCCGGTCGTCTTTCCCTCGAAAACGCCCGAGAGGATCTCGATGCGGTCGGACTCCTGGCGCTGCGTCACGTGGCGCGAGCTGCCGGGTTTTCTGCGGTCGAGGTCCTTCTGAATGTCGGCTTCGGCGAGCCCCAGCCCCGGCGGGCAGCCGTCCACGACGCCGCCGTAGGCCGGCCCGTGGCTCTCGCCGAACGAGGTCACGCAATACAGGAGACCGAACGTGTTGCCCGACATGAATTCACTCGCAAAGAACGCTCTCCGAGTTTAGCATAGGGGTCGGCGCACACCTCTTGATCCACATGACCGAAAACGATCCTGACAAACTCAAGGGCCCCGGCGGCCTGACGCTGCGCCAGATTCACGAGCAGGTGCAGAAATCCGTTGCCCGCGATCGCGAATCGCAAAAGATGAAAAATCCCCTCGCGCAAAAACAGAGCCGCTGGCAGCGCTTCGTGCGCTACGTATGGGACCGCAAGCGAGGTTAGTCGACCACCGTGCCGAAAATCGCGGTCCCTCGAGCGCGTGTACCAGCCAGTAACCCGGAGGTGCCTCAGGGACCGGCGAGTTCGCGCACGACACCCTCGAGCCCTTTCACTACGCGCGCAAGCCGCTCGTAATCGAGCTTGTCGGGCGTGTCCTGCGGCGTATGGTAGTGCGGATAACGAAAAGGCGCGGTGTCGGTCACCATGACCGCGGGCCAGCCGTGCTTCCAATAAGCCCAGTGGTCCGACCAGCTCACGCCCGCGATCGATTCCAATCCGACGCCGCCTTCGGACGGAAACTGCGCGTGTCGCCGAAACGATCCGACTACTTGCCGAACCAGCCCGCGTGAGCGCGGATTGGCGACGAAACCGATGAAATTCCCCACGTCCGGATAAAAAAGATTGAATGGAAACGGGTAGCGCTGGCTGCCGGCCGAGTCGCTGTACCAGCCGATGGTCTCGAGCGAGAGCATCGCGGCCACCTCCCTGCCTTGGCGCTGCAGGCCGCTCGCGTGCAGGTAGCTGCCCATTCTTTCCGTGCCGAACCAAGGCAGCTCCTCGTTGACGTAGAAGACGAGCCGGATTTCGAGCCCGTCCGCCGGCCGGAAAGACTTGAGGGCGCGCGCGAGCTCGAGCAGCGCCGCGGCGCCCGAGCCGTTGTCGTTCGCGCCCACTGCGCCTTCCGCCGAGTCGTAATGCGCGCCGATGACGATAATTCTCGGCTGCTCCTTGCCGCCGCCCTTCAGAGCCGCTTCGATATTGCGCACCTTGACGCCGTCCGCCTCGAATTCCTGGCGTGCGACTGCGTAGCCGAGGCCGTCGAGCGTTGCCTCGATATAGCGGGCGGACCGTTGCAGCGCCTCGGGATGGCGGACATTGTGTTCCTCGCCGGCGATGGCGCCGACGTGAGCTCGCAGCTTCAAAGCAAGATCTCTCTCATCGGCGCCGAGCGGTGGCAGCGGCCCGCGATGGCGCTCGCCGGGCATGTCGGTGATGTACCAGACCGCCCAGAGGACAATCAGCGCGACTGCGACGACGAGAGCGAGCACGATGCGCACGGCTATTCGGTCAGCCAAGTCGATCCAGGAGGGCGACGAACAGCGCCCGCCTCGCGGCAGGCCCTTACTCCGGCCAGTTCTTGATGTAGCCCTTCAGCATGCGGTTCTCGAAGTCCTGCTCCTCGAGCACCGCCTTGGCCACGTCGCGGAAGGAAATCACCCCGATCAGCACGTTGCGATCCATCACCGGAAGATAGCGCGCGCCGGAATCGAGCATGGTGCGCCTCAGGTCGTTGACCTCCATCGCCGGGCCTGCGACGACCGGGTCTCCCACCATGATGTCACCCACCTTCTGGCTGCCGAGCGCGCCGCGGCCCTTGTCCAGCGCGAGGAGGATTTCCTTGAACGTCAGCATGCCGACCATGCGACCCTTGTCGATCACCACCAGCGAGCCCATGTTGTGCTGCGCCATGATCGCGACCGCTTCGCTGACCTTGCCATCGGGCGCTATCGTGAAAAGCGCGTTGCCCTTGACCTTGAGGATCTCGCTGACCTGCATGGCCTCCTCCTTTGCTGCGCGATTTTTCCGCCGATCATACCCCCGCGCCGGGGGCGATGCCAGAAAGCGAGGATTACGGATGCCGCCATCCGGCGGGGGCATCGCCTACAGCTTGCCGCCCTGATACACGATTTTTCCGCCTACCATGGTCATCACCGGCCTGATGTCCTTGATCTGAACGGCCGGCACCGTGAAGTAGTCGCGGTCGAGCACCAGCAAGTCCGCGTATTTGCCCGGCTGAATCGAGCCGAGATTGCTCTCCTGAAAAACGAAGT
>Ga0137381_10003400_pt1 | contig 11306 bp, 7 predicted proteins | sample SagtaG_16_FD_104808 | JGI IMG/M metagenome (GOLD analysis project Ga0137381, IMG submission 104808) | Vadose zone soil microbial communities from Sagehorn Ranch, Mendocino, California, USA - Sage2_L_115_16 metaG | ecosystem: Environmental > Terrestrial > Soil > Vadose zone | place: USA... | reverse complement strand
TAAGTCCATAGGTCAAGTGGATCTGTGTGTTGGGCAAGATGGCTTGCAAGGCACTCAGCCTTTCCGGGGACATGGGTTCAGAACCGATTTCGACATAGCGCAGGGAGTCACCGTTGTCACGGAAAAAGGAGGCGAAAGTGTCGATGATCATATTGCAAGCCGCTGGAACCAAGACCAAGCCGGTGGGACGCAACACCGGGAATTGGCTCAAAGCCACAAAAATGTCGGGCGCAATCAGCGCGGTGCATTGTGCCAAGAAGCAGGTAAGAAACCGACGAAAGGCAAGAATATGATGCAAAGGAAGGGGCACCACCATGACGTCGGTCTTCGACAACTCGAGGAAATTGAGCGTAAACGATGCGCACGCTAGCGTACTCTCGTGCGTGTGCATGACACCTTTCGGCGCGCCGGTGGAACCGCTGGTGAAGGTGATGGTTGTCAAATCATCCGGCTGTGCACCGGCCGGCAGTGCTCCCGTTTCGACATCGCCGGCAATTGCCGTTTGCAAGGACTCCACGGCGATCTGGGCAGTTTCCGGTAGAGCTGCAGAGGGGTCTTTCAAGAAAAAAACACGGAAGAAACGGAGAACCCCCGGCATTTCCTGAACCCTTTCCACAAAACTCGTCTCCGCAATTAGCGCCGTCGGCTCCGTTCTCTCCAAAATATGCCGCAGATTTGTGGAGCGCATGGCGGGATCAAGCGCGACTACGACAGCCCGCGCTTTCCATATTGCGAAACAGGCAATAACGAACGCGGCTGAATTGGGCAGGCCGAGGATTATACGATCGCCCGAGCGGACATGACGCGCGACCAGCCGATTGGCAAGGCCATCCGAATAACGATCAATTTCGGCATAAGACAGACGTTCAGTACCACTGATGAACTTAGTCTCGTCCCCGGACTCCTTGGCGGCGTTGCGGAGGGCGTCCTGTAGCAGGCGAGGAGCGTGATCCTCGGTTGGTGGATGGTGTCCCCGGGCACTGATGAAGTCCCGAATGTCATCCTCGGTGAAACGCCACAGGTTCCCGACCTTTACACCCCGCAAGTCTCCGCTGCGTGCGTAGCGATACAGTGTCTCGAGTTCGATCTGCAGCTGTGCCGCTGTTTCGGGCGCAGTGAACAATTTGACCATCAAGGAGCTCCCCTACCAGATATTTTCAGCGTTTTTATCGCGTGCGCCAATCTTTATAATTTTCTCTGAATCTCGGAATAAGCCACGGGGAGAGCAATTTCGCTGCCTTAGTACGAGGAGCGATGTCGCGAGTGTCCTGTAACCTATTAATTGTCAATAAGTTGCGGAGCATACCGGCAGGATCTTAGAGGGGATCTGTGGAGGGGATTGGGGAGGGAAAGACTTTGCTGTTCACGGTCGGATCGGGATCGGAGGGGAGCCTAACTCGGTCTTAACCCTGATGCGACTCAAAGTTCTGGTTCGAGGCAGGAACAGGGTCAGAATGAGTATTGAGCAATCGATCCAGGCGTTTTCGCGGAGTGATGGGTGGGAGCCCTGTTTCACCCCAATTTTCCAATGCCTTGAACATCACTGAGCGCCCGGGCAGCGAGATCTCTGGCACCGCACACTTTACGGTCGCGTTGATGATGGCCACAGACGAAGGATACGGGGGAGCGCCGAGCCCTCTGCCGTCCTTGGCTGCACGCGCCAGCGTGGAGGGGTCGTACTGAAATGTAGGAAAGTCCTTGATGAATTCAATATCGCGCTCGGGGTCTACGCGCGAGCTCAACGCCCAGTTGAGGGTTTCTTGATCTCGAATGTCAATGTCTTCGTCAACAAGGTAGATGAATTTCTGCCCCAAATTGAACTTAGCGAGTGCGCGACCGATGCGGGCACTCTCCGACACATGCGCTTTTTCGATCTGAGCAACAAGAATTGCCAAACTGGCGCTCCCACGCGCGATGGCGAGATTGCGAACGCCCTTCAACCCGAGCTTGCGGGTGAGGTAAAACCAGAGTGGCCCGAGGAATCCCATCTCCATGACCAGGTGGCCATCCGAGGGAGGCATCTGTTGCACATACCCATGGTGTAGAGGGGCCGCTCGGTGATAGATGGCGGTGACATCAACGACGGGTGCCGGAGAAGATTGGTTCAGGTAACCCAAGACTTCCCCGAACGGACCTTCCATTCGCAGCGAGTCGCAGCGCACAAAACCTTCGATTACACACTCGGCCTGGGCAGGGACGGCTAAATCCACGGTTTTCCCGCGCACCACCTGCAAAGCAGAACCGGCAAGACCTCCCGCGATCTCCATTTCGTCGACACCGTAAGCAGTCTTGGCAGCCGCGGCAAAGGTGATAACCGGTGGAGCGCCGATCACCGCCGCCACGGGCATGGGCAGCTGACGTTTAGAGTATTTCGAATAATGGATGGCACCGTGCTGCAATTTGCTTCCGAAGGAGAGGCCCACATGCTTCTCGTCATGGATTTGCATCCGATAGATGCCCATATTCTGGATACCAGTATCCGGGTCTTTGGTGATCACACTCGCGGCACTGAGATATGGTCCACCGTCACGGCCAGGAGTCCAAACGGGAGCGGGGAGCTCCAGAAGGCTGAGCTGCGTGTCAGTGCGGATGACATCGAATACCGGACCATTGGCAACCTCGACGGGCTTGTAGGGTCGATCCAGGGCCTTGGCCCAAGCTATAAGCAACTCGTCCGAATGAACGCCGAGCGCCGCTCCGTACATCTCGGGGGTGGAAAACAGGTTGACGGCCACAGGCACGGACTGATTCTTCACATTCTCAAACAGGAGAGCGTAGGAATCCTTTTCCGGTGTGGATTCCATCGCCCAGCGAGCCAGGCAGGCAATTTCCCAATCTTTATCAACGAGTTTGGAGACTCGGTGCAGACGCCCAGTACGTTCGAGGTGGGTGAGAAAAGAACGTAGATTAAGGAACGGGGCTACTGGAAGAGCGCTCATCAAAAACCCTCTCTGCTGTGCGCGGTGCTCATGAGTCAGCCCGAGAAACCACTGGACGGCCGTTCCCGCGAACAGGCACACATTAACACGCGGGGGTTGAAGATCACGCTTTCTCTCATGATTCTCAGTATGATTCAGAACATCCTTCTGAAGTGTTCAAGTACGGCATTCTAGACTGCTTCCCCGACCGAGCGAGTCTCTGTGGATTTGGCGAAAACTGCTTCCATACTTCCGCCTGTGCCCGCCCAGGACGCCACCTGGCTGAACGGGAAGATGAAGGACAGACGCACAACTTTGCGAATGGCTCTCCAGGCAATGCCTCTTTCCTTCGCTTGCGCTTGTGACGTGGGTTCGAATCCAAATTTGCTAGCGATTTCCGCACCCAGATAATTGACACTGCGCTCTACATAGCAGGTGCGCGGAGTCAGAAGACTCAATTCCCGAAAACCGAGGGACTTCATGACATACCCGAGGGATTTGGGCGAGAAATGGAATAGATGTCTTGGCAACTCCAATCCGTACCAATAGGAACCGAACACATGCGACTCCCATGAATCGATGTTGGGAAGCATCACGTAATAAATGCCACCAGGCCTGAGCCATTCCTGAACTTTGCTCAGGAACTGCCGTGGATCATAGACATGCTCCAGGACATCAAAACAAGTGATGACATCAAAGCTATTGGGTAAGAAGGGCGCTTCGGTGGCCTCGCCTGTAAAAACCTCAGCACCCGTAGCAAGCCTGGCCTTTTCAGCCGTCTCGGGGGCAATCTCGATTCCATGAAGCCTCCAGTTGGCAGTGTTTAAAGTGCTGAGAAACCCACCGGAGCTGCAACCGATATCAAGGATATTTCCACCCTTCTTGAATCTTGAAATCATGGCGCGTTGTTCTTCCCACCGTGCTGCGGCAGAGGTTTCACCCGCCTTGACGATCGCGTTGTGATAATCCTCGCTATAGTGATGGGACATTTCCTCTGGCAGCGGGGGGCTGACCAGCCAGACGCAAGCACAGTGATTACAACACGTGAGTCTGTATTTCTGCGTCCTGAGGTGAAATCGGTCGGGAGCACTCAAGAACTCTGATATCTCATTCCCTTCGCAAAGAGGGCACTGGAGTGCTGCCTTCGCGGGTTCCCTTTGCGCGTTGCCCGATATCCAGGCTTCACTGTCCTTCACAGTTTCATGCTCACTCACGGGGTTTGCTCCAGTTCCCACTCTCAGGGAGATAAGACGTTGTTAGCTTAGCCGGATTGCCCGCCACTACGGACGGAAGTTGCGTGGAACAAGAACTTGCAGAAGTGCCTGCCCTTCTTTCCTGGTCAAAGACTTCGTGAACCACAATGCCGGTCCCGCCGCGAGCACACATCCCACGATGGCAATCGTCATGCGGACAAGTGCCATGATTCTCTGATTATCCATGGCTGGCAGTGGCACCATGCTGAGAGCCAACCCGACCGCCAGCGCGGCAATAGTCGCGGAGATTAGTTTGCCAATATCCGGCAGCATAGACCGCACGCGGAAACCAGGGTACGTCTTCCCTATCGCAATAATCATGAACACCATTCCGATTAATTCTGAGAAGGCAAGGCCGGACAGAAGGCCGAGATATCCCACCGTAGAAGCAAATACGGCGACGGTAAGGAGAACCAGGATTCCCAGGGCCTGTCGAACATTGTCATACAGTGCATGTCCAGAGGTTCGGTAGAGCACCAAACTGAGATGTGCAAAAGAATAAAAGAGTCCAGTTATGCAGAGCAGCCACAGAGTTTCCTGCAGGGCGTGGGGAGACTGACCGGTCCAAGCGAACACAATGGACCTGCCAAAAATAGAAAGAAAGGCGAGCGGAAAAAGTGTTAAACCAAGAGTTAGTTTGAACGATTTCTTGATGAGTCGCTGCATCTCGTCCGTAGAACCAGCGCTGAATACCTTCGCGCCTCCAGACAAAATCGGCAGAAGTAAGGCTTCCGGGAGCATCTGCGCGGCCCCTTGCAGTCGGCTCGCGAGCGCGTACACGCCCGCGACTTCATCCCCAAATACGCGAAGCATCGCGACGGGAATAATCGCCGCGTACACCACCTCCATTACGTTCACGAGTTGGTAGCTCCCTGCATAGCGAAATAGTTCATGCAAAACCGTCTTACTGACGTACTTCCTGCCAACATGGATCTTTGGCACCACCTTCTTGGAGGCCACGTAACAACAAGCGACAAATCCGATTTCCGAGACGCCCATAACGCTGGCCATGGCGAACAGACCGAAGCCAAAATGCAGGACAAAGATGATGGCCACAGCCTCTGCAATCGTAAAGAGAGTCACAAATTTCCGGGCAAGATCAATTCGGTGCCCCCCCATGACGATGGCTTCAAACGCAGCTCCAAAATTGGAGAGCAGCATGATTACAGCCAGCATGGAGATGGCGTGCGCGGCCGATTCCAAAAACTGGGGCGGCACTCCGGCAGCCCGCGCCAATTGCCGGGACAACAACGAAATCGGCACCAGACCCAAGCAGGAAATCACAAGCAACACGGCCGTACCCGTACTCAGGAGTTGATTCGCGCGCTCATAATTCCCGTTGCCTGTGGCTTCTGCCACGTACTTCTGAAACGCCGACTTTACACCGATGCTTCCAAACCGCATGTAGGCCGCGGCCGTCATGATAATCGCCCAGATCCCGTAACCGCCAAGGCCCAGATGGGTAATCACAATGGGCACCGTAATAAGGCGAGTTCCGGCTTGGGCCAGGCGAGCAATTACGCCAAAGACGGTGTTCGTGCCGATCATAACAGCGAGAGATGGTTCCGGCGTCTGTGCAGCAGCAGGCACTTCTCCCGGGGGAGTGCTCGACGGATGTTCTTGTATGTCAGAGGGCATATAGGCCTAGAGGATTGCTTCCGCAAGCAAATCAGAAGGATAGTATAGGTGAGAAACCCCGGCTCTTACCTTCTCTCTTAACCCATGTTTCCAAATGAGAAGCCAACCACACTTTCAGTTTTCGATTCTTCTGCGTTTCTACTAAGTGGGGCTAGCTTTGGGCTAGCTTACCTACTGCCGAGGTTGCGGAGATTCAGTTTAGAACGACCTTGGAGATCTAGGAGGAAATCCAGATATGACGACCCATGATTTAGCGAGCCCCAGGAAGCGCTCCGGCACCAAGTCTGCGCCTGGAAATGCTTGGCGCAGCTCCGCCCTTGTCATCAGCCGAACTTCTGTAACGAGCTGTCTGGCCCGCACAGGCTCTGTACACGGTCCGCGATGGCCGCAGCGCCACCTGCGAATCAGCCTCACACGCACCTCCGTCGGCAGCCATTGCCACCCTGGCACAAGAAAGTGAGGTTCTATAGGAAACCAAAAATTCGGTGTTTGCACCCAGATGGCTTTCCCCACTCGTCGTACCTCCGCTGCCATCCGTCGCTGATTCTCAAGCGTAAAGAGGTGTTCGATTACGGAGTTGCTGAAGACTATATCAAAGCTAGCATCGGCAAATTGGCTCAGATCCGTTGCATCACCAATAACAGATTCGATGTTGGAGAAAAGCCTCGGTTCGGCCTGCAGATTGAGAGTAACGATCTGGATGTCATCTCGATTCACCCAACCCCGGTTTTCCCAAAACAGATTTGTACCCCCAACGTCCAGGATGCGCAGCGGACGCGGCAACGTCGCAATTAGAGATTCAAATAATTGGAATCGCCGGAAGCGCATGCGGTTCGAAAACGAACTTGGATTCGAAACGTCTGCCAATTGCCGTATTTCTGGTATTGAAAGAGTCATAAATCACAATCCTCAGCGTAAGGAGACTTCTCCTGTTGAAAATCAGCGATTCTTTTCAGACCTTCGAAGACCAAAGCGACTTAGCCCGGAGCCTTCTGGAACGGTCGCAGGTCGCAAGATCGCTGGTTTTACGCTTGTGGACTCGGGTTGACTAAGGCTAACCCGCGCCAGGCCGTGCTCACCCGTGATCGCGATGACGATGCACAGAAGGAGAAACCACACGATCCTCGTTTGATCAAAATAGTCCACGCCGGCAAAGATCATGAGTTGAGTAAACACCACGCACCCAATGGTCCAGAGTTCAAATTGTTTCGCCCTATCCGCCTCAAAGGTGGCCCGCGCATTTCCGATAGCGCGAAACGCCCGGCTAAAGAGAGCCATAAAAAGTATCAGGGCCAAGAGGCCCGATGCTTCGGCGGTACCGACGAACACGTTGGCAGTGTCCCACATGTCCCAGCCCCACGAGCCGTTTGCCAATGTTCCGAGCAGCCACCAGTCCGAAAAGTGGCGAATGCACTGATCGATGAGCTGGTAGCGATGATAGCCGGAGTTGCCGCCAACAAGATCGATATGCTCAATCAGAGACCATACCGGGCCATGCATGACCAGGTGGAGAAGGATCAACATCGCTACAAACCCCCAGCGCACCCAGCGCATCTGCCGCCGCAGAGGCCAGAATCCAAAAGCCAGGAGGGCGCCCCCTATTGCCATAATTGGAGTACTCGAGGAGGAAGTGAGAATCATGATCAGAGAAGTGACCACCCCGACCAGAATGTACAGCTTGGAAGTTCGTCCCTTCGACCAGAGCCAAACGCACAAGGGCAATAGAGTGGCTCCGTAACAGCCTGCAATGATGGAGTGGCCAAAAAAGGCCTGGGAGCGGATGCGTCCCTCTCGAATCGCAGGATGTAGCAATTCACCGCCCAAATAGCCAAAAAAATTGATATGGTTGGTTTGCTCCAAAATCATGACAATGGCTGCGACAACCGAGACCAGGACCAACGCTTTCACACTCCGGAGGATACCCTCCTCGTCCCGCACCAGGTACCGAAGCAGATAGTAGATTCCTATGGCGGTGTAGGCTTCACCAAGCGCATTGATAGCCGCGGGCCATTTAGGAGTGAGGATAATCGCGGTGATCAGAGTCACAGCGATCAAGGCAATAAATGCGTTATCGATGGGATGCAGTCCGTGCGACTTATCCTCTCCACGCATCTTCCGAAGCTTACTCCAGAGCATGCGTGTCCAACCGAAGAGAATGAGAATGCGGATCATCTGAAAATGGGCGCCAAAAATAATGATGGCTTGCCCAAAGGGGATGATCATCCCAAAGATGATTAGGGGATAGACGGCCTTCTCTCGACGGAGAAAGAGAATTAACAAACCGGCCAAAAGCATTGCCAGAACATAAGCGGGGTGCGCAGCCGCCACTGTTCCTCCGTAGCGGAGGTTTTCCGGGCCGCTCATGTCATTCATTTTCGACCCTCACACTCGATGATTCCTGCCAAAGAAGGGCGCAATCTTGTAAGGACGCATCAGTATTTTACCTTGCGTTCAACTAGAAGCGGGATGTCAACTGTTTTGGGTAGCTCATTAACTAATCCCTGGGCCAGGTCTTAGGCGTCGCTCAGCCATATCCGACAGAGACTTGAAACAAGTCATGCTCACTGGCCACAAGACTCTGCCTGGGCGGAACTACACGTTGACTCCTTCAAGACTGTGAAGTTATTTTTGCGCAGGCCCTTAGTGTTCCTGAATAGAGATAGATAAGGTGACTCGGCACGGACACTGTCCTTCGGTACCATTCAACACACTGTACCTCTTTGCCCCTCTAACCAGTAGGAGGAAAAGCCACCTACGATTTATTCTAGGGATACAAATGGCGCGTGGGTTACGGTGCCGATCGCGGAGGGAGCGCTTTCTTTGGCGATGCGCAGGATAATCCTTTTTCTAATAGGGTCTGTTTTCCTCTTTTTCGTCACAGACAATCTAATGGCGCAGGGTCCTTGCCCTTCCAACGTTCCTGCCGGAGTGACGAAGTGCTACTTCATCGACTACGCTGGCGGCAGTGATGCAAACAACGGCACCACGAACAGCGTTCCCTGGCAACACGCTCCCGGATTTGCCAATGCTACTGGAACGGCTCTTGCGCACAACCCTTCCGCAGGAGAAGGCTGGATTTTCAAGGGTGGTGTGACTGTTGATTATCACGCTTGGCCTGGCAACGTGCCTTGGGGTGGCACGGCCTCCAATCCGACTTACATTGGCGTTGACCCCACCTGGCACACAGGAACATCGTGGGCGCGGCCCATTTTTAGCGGTGGCGGCTCTACGGGCTACGATTCAAACTCACGGGCAATGCTGACCGATGTAACCCACAATACGAACTACTTTATCATTGATAGCATCGAGTTTACGGGTCTCTACTGGAGCGGGAATTGCGGTCCGTCTACGCAATATGCTTGCGCCTACCTTGCAACACACAGCTTCAATGGCGTGACGAACTGGGAAGCGAAGAACCTCCATGTCCACGGTTGGTCACACCCAACTGGTTCGTTCTCCGACCCAGGAAATTATCAATATCTCATTGGCGTGGGAATGCAGGCGGCGGCAGGAACGCAGAGCAGCATCCATGATTCGATTTTTGACGGGAGCGACACGACCAAGGATTGCTGTGCAGCGAGCGATGCAGCCATCACCTACAACAATTACTACGCCTATCTAAATAACATGTACTTCCAGCAGGCTCCGAGCAATCAGGTCTCGGTTTTCCACGACAATTTCATCGTCCACCAAACAGGGACGTTAGGGAACAACGGCGTGCACTCGAACTGCTTTCACAGTTTCGCGGCAGGTTTAACGACATCAGGTGGAACGTTCCTCGTCTACGACAACTACATTGACTGCAAGGATGCCGGAACGCAGGCGGAAGGATTACTTTTTGAGACAAACGGTGTGACCGCGTACATTTTCAACAACATCGTCACCCTCGGCCAGCCATCGGGAATTACACCTAGCGCCGCCAAAAGTGGTCAAGCGGCCAACGTGTATTATGTTTTCAACAACACGGTGGATACTTACGACGCGACCTCAACTCCAGGATCCCAATGCTACAACCTCGGATACAACTCCATCGGGACCTTCTTGGATAATTTCTGCATTACCGATAACAACAATTCAACCTCCTACGGAAACTATACTTTCACAGGGTCGGTCAGTTTTCCCTCACCCACATTCAGTATTGACTGCCATACAGGGAGGGGAGCGCAGAGCAACTTCGGAGCCACACAGATTTGCGCGCCCATCGGCTCGGGTAACGGAACTGGCAATCTAAACATCTTCGAGACGTATCCATTTGCCCCCATGGATGCGACAGCGGCAGCGAAGGTGGGCACTGGTCAGAACAAGTCGGCCCTTTGCGCAGCAGTATCCGCGATTAATGCAGCGGCGGGAAGAGCGTGCCTAAGCGACACCACTTTGGGGGTAGCGTACGACGCTTCAAACCATACCGTGTCCTGGCCGAACCGCCCTCCCGTGCCACGTCCGACAGGAACAACCGCCTGGACCAATGGGGCCTATGAGTATGGCTCGGGCACTTCGTCCGTCGCCCCTCCATCAGGGCTTACAGCAACAGTCAATTGATTAGGCGAGTAGCGTTTCCGTCGGTGACAGTCTTGCCCCAGAAACGATTCACCGTTCCCAATGGGTACTCCAAGGCCGGGGCAATCATTTGTCGCTAAAGCATGTCGCCTTTCCTGTATTCAAGCGGTCAAAGATCTGTTCGGCGCGCCTTTCCCAGGAATGGTGTTCTCTGACAAAGATTCGCGCACGCTCTACGGCCAAACGGACCTCCGCCCTAGCGCGGTCAGCATCTAATTTGGCGGCAAGATCGGAGCCGTCTGGTGCCACCACAAGCATCGCGTCTCTCGGCAACAACATGTCGTACTCGCCACTTTTTGGTAGAAGTCCCAAAGGCCGCGCTCCCGCAGAAAGCCCTTCCAAGTAGCGCATTACGAAGGGGCTATACCCACCGGTGCGAGCAGGATCAGTATAATCAGGAGGAGCCACGAGGAAATACTGAGAGCTTCCAACCACGTTTCCAAGCTCGGACGGGTCAGAAAATTCTCCGGAGCGCAACGTATATCGGTATGTTAGACCACGCTCTGAGCAATAACGAATCATGGCTTGATGCAGAGGCTCGTAGCGACGTCCCATCCAGTAAGCGAAAATAGGCCGCTCACCTGGTACGGAATCAAAGACACCCGTATCGACGCCAAAGGGCAACCACTCAAATCGCCCTTTTGGAAACCGGTTTTTCAGATCCATGTATCCCTCTCTAAAAGGGACGAAGCATGGGTCAAGATTCTGCAAAACCGCGAGCGTACCGATCTTAGCAACGAGGTATCTCCACGCATCAACCACAAATGCAGAGCGTCGAACACGCCCCCGTAGGAGAGAAGCTATATGGATTGGTACTTCTGGTCTAACAGCTCCTTGCATCCAGAAAAGCGTATCGGTAGAGTTCACGTCCTGCAGAACTTGCCATAATTCACGCCGATTTCGCCACTGAAGAGGCGGAGGGGCAATGAAACGTGCACCG